>Ga0206118_100228_pt1 | contig 44335 bp, 32 predicted proteins | sample 3A20Ametagenome_FD_177999 | JGI IMG/M metagenome (GOLD analysis project Ga0206118, IMG submission 177999) | Enriched microbial communities from leaf-cutter ant dump, University of Wisconsin, Madison, United States - 3A20A | ecosystem: Environmental > Terrestrial > Nest > Insects nest > Nest dump... | reverse complement strand
TCGCCCATCCCTTCCGAACCGTCCGTTTGTCTCGGTGCCGTCGATATTTCCCTGCTGGATATGATGACGGCTTATTCCGCTATCATCAACCGCGGGCAGAAGCCCAAAATGACTTATATTATGAAGGTGGTGGATTCGGAAGGAAATGTGCTGATCGACAACACGACGTCTGAAGCTCAGCAAAAGGAGCAGGTGATGGATCCTGAAAATGCCGATATGATGCGGACCATGATGCAGGGTGTTATCAATCACGGTACAGGCGGCTCTGTCAAGTGGAAGTATCAGGTGACCGAAGATCTGGCCGGTAAGACCGGTACAAGCCAGGATTGCAGCGATGGCTGGTTTATTGTATCCAATCCTAAATTGATCTCCGGTGCGTGGGTCGGAGGGGAGTTCCCTGAGATCCACCTTAATGGGAATTTTACCGGTGCATTCACGGCGCTTCCTATCGTAGGCAAATTTCTGCATAACGTCGAAAAGAATAAGGCCCTGAACGCCTATGTAAAAGAAAAATTTCCTGAAATATCGCGGGAGTCAAAGCAAAAACTTGCCTGCCCCTATACACACTACGTAATAGATACGACGGCCATTGACTCAACAGCGGTCGACTCGCTGGGCAATCCCATAGAAGTGATCGACGAGGATCTCAATGCCGATATGGAAAATGCTTCGGCAAAAGATACTACGAAAAAGAAAAATATCTTCAACAGGTTTTTTGAGAGAAAAGGGGATAGGAAAAAAGATAAGGAAAAAGAAGACCGGGAATAATCACCTTTAAAAACCAATCAGATAATGAATATGATATATGAGTCAGCACCGGCTTTGGACACTGTACCGGATGCGGACAGGTTGCCGGAGGATCCGGTTTTGGCCAGCCTCTACAGGAAGTTGTTGTATCCGCGGCTGGTAGAGGAAAAAATGCTCAACCTCCTGCGCCAGGGTAAGATAAGCAAATGGTTTTCAGGCATTGGCCAGGAAGCTATCTCTGTAGGTGTTGCCGCTGCCTTGCATCCCGATGAGTTTATTTTTACCATGCACAGGAACCTGGGTGTTTTTACGACAAGGGAGATGTCACTTGAGTCGTTATTCTGCCAGTGGCAGGGTACGGATGGCGGTTATTCCAAAGGTCGGGAACGCTCTTTCCATTTCGGATCCGTACAGCATCATATAGTGGGCATGATCTCTCACCTTGGCCCACAGCTTTCTTACGCTTCCGGTGTTGCATTGGCCCACAGGCTGTCTAAGGAAAATAAGATCTCGGCTGTTTTTACCGGCGAAGGCGGGACCAGCCAGGGAGAATTTCATGAAGCGCTCAATATTGCTTCGGTATGGAACCTGCCGGTATTATTTATCATAGAAAATAACGGATACGGGCTTTCTACACCTACCAATGAACAATACAGGTGTGAAAGGCTGAGTGACCGGGGGCGCGGCTATGGTATGCGTTCTCTGACCATCGACGGCAACGACCTTATCAATGTTTACAATACAATAAAGACACTGGCAGCAGAGATGCGTGCCGATCCCCACCCGGTTTTACTTGAGTGTATGACATTCAGAATGCGCGGTCACGAAGAAGCTTCCGGCACCAAATATGTTCCTAAAGAGCTGATGGAATATTGGGCTGCGCAGGACCCGATCAAACGTTATGAAGAACTGCTCCTGGAAGAAAATAAGATCACCGCGGAAGAGATAGCTACTATTCGTTCTGAGTTTAAGTCTTCTATCAGTAAAGAGGTGGAAAAAGCCCTTGCGCACGATCCGATCATGCCCGATACCGCGGAAGAGCTCAGGGATGTGTATGCACCTTATTCTCATGTTCCGGCCATCGACGCTTCTGCTCCTGTCGAAATGAGGATGATCGACGCTATCTCCAGCGGCTTGCGCGAATCGATGAAAAAGCATGAGAACCTCATCCTCATGGGGCAGGATATTGCCGGGTATGGCGGAGTATTCAAGATCACGGAAGGCTTTGTGGATATCTTCGGTAAGGAAAGGGTAAGGAATACACCGCTTTGCGAAAGTGCGGTCATAGGTACTGCATTGGGCCTGAGCCTGAAAGGGTACAAGGCTATGGTCGAAATGCAGTTTGCCGATTTTGTTACCTGCGGCTTCAACCAGATCGTCAATAACCTGGCCAAACTGCATTACAGGTGGGGCGAAAAAGCCGATGTGGTCATACGCATGCCCACAGGCGGCGGAGTGGGAGCGGGGCCTTTTCATTCCCAAAGTAATGAGGCCTGGTTTACACATGTTCCGGGGCTGAAGGTTGTCTATCCTTCCAATCCTTATGATGCCAAGGGATTGCTGATATCTGCCATAGAAGACATCAATCCCGTGATGTATTTTGAGCATAAGGCATTGTATCGTTCCCAGAGCCGGATGGTACCGGAAGGGTATTATAACATCCCATTCGGGCAGGCCGCTATAGCAAGGGAGGGTTCGGACCTTACCATCATTACCTACGGTATGGGTGTGCATTGGGCTCTCCATGTCGCTACACAGATCCATGACGCCGATATTGAAGTGATCGATCTGCGTACCCTGGTCCCGCTCGATGTCGATTCTATCGTTGATTCGGTCAGGAAAACAAGCAGAGTTGTTGTTTTGCATGAGGATACCATGTTTGGCGGCCTGGGCGGAGAGATCGTGGCCATTATCAATGAGCGTTGTTTTGAGTATCTCGATGCGCCTGTAAGGCGATGTGCGGGCCTGGATACTCCGATCCCGTTTACCATCCCTCTCGAAAAGAATTTTATGCCTGATGCCAGGCTTAAGGGTATTGTGGAAGAGGTTTTAAAATATTAGATCAATCAAAAAGATATAACTCATACATGGAAAATTACTTGGAAAATATCGTCGCGGTAAGTGGATTGCCCGGGCTCTACCTGATGGAGGGAAGCCGCAGCAATGGCTTGATCCTGAAGAATATGGATACGGGAATGAAGCAATTTGTATCGGTCAGGAAGCATCAGTTTACGCCGCTCCGGTCCATAGCGATATACACCTATGGCGACTCTACCCCGATCGAAGAATTGTTTACCAGGATCACGGAGCTGAAGCCCGATCATGATGTAACGGAGATCCTCAAATCCGATAATAGAACACTGGCGTCCTACTTCAGGCTTGTTTTACCGGATTATGACGAGGACCGCGTATATCCGGGTGATATGAAGAAGGTATTGAAATGGTTTGATTTCCTGGATAAAAGAGACTATTTTGACCAGGTGAATACCGCTGCCGCAGATAAATCGGAAGAAGAATGATCCGGTCTTTGAAAGTAGTTGCGGTTCTGCCGGCTTACAACGCATCCAGGACTCTCGAGAAGACCTTTAGGGAGATCCCGCAGGATATCGTCGACGATATCATCCTATGTGATGATAATTCTACGGATGAAACGGTCAGGGTAGCGCAGGAGCTGGGTATCAGGCACATTGTCCGGCATGAGGTCAATAAAGGCTACGGTGGCAATCAGAAATCACTATACAACAAGGCGATAGAGCTCAACAGCGACATTGTGATCATGCTGCATCCCGACTACCAGTATACACCCCTGCTGATCCCTGCCATCGCTCATTTGATCAGTTCGGGGCTCTATCCGGTCGTATTTGCGAGCAGGATACTGGGTAAGGGCGCGCTGCGGGGCGGTATGCCGACGTATAAGTACATCGCAAACCGCTGCCTGACCCTTTTCCAGAACATCATGAGCAATCAAAAGCTGAGTGAATATCATACCGGCTACCGGGCATTTTCGATCGATGTCCTCAGGAAGATCAACTATGAGGCCAATTCTGATGACTTTGTGTTTGACAATCAGATGATAGCGCAGATCTTTTACCACGGTTTCGAAATCGGTGAAATAACATGTCCGACCAAGTATTTTGATGATGCAAGCTCGATCAACTTTAGCCGGAGCGTCAAATATGGCTTGGGCGTTTTACAAACCAGTATTTCGTACCGGTTGAACAAATGGGGTATCCTCCGTTCCGCTATCTTTAAGCCTAAAACTTAATATACCTCGAGCTGCCTGTTATGTAGCCGTATTGATTTTTTGTAAACAGGTAATATATCCCGGCAGGCAGTCCGTCCAGATCGAAGCCCGGGTCGACTGCCGTGTCTATTGATCTTACTTCTATTCCCCGGGCGTTCAATATGATCATTGACCTGTCTTCATCCCGGAGCGCGGCTCTTATCACAGTGCCATCCGTGCCGGTATTAGGGTACAGGCTGAAGCTTCTGTATTCCGGGTATTCCCGTACCGCGCTGACCGGGCTGCATTTTTGCCCGGTTCCGGAGCAGTATGTTCTTTCCGGAATAGTACAATCCAGAATAAACGGATTGGCTTTGCCTTCCTGGTAAGAAGCTATCAGGATGTTCCGGTTCCATTCGTCCTGGTCAACCGGATCGAGCAGATGCCATATGCATACTGCGTCTGACATCAGCTGAAAGTAGGAAGGGTCAGCATTAGTCGCTTCCTGGTTATATATCGTGTAGAAGTACATGACACTCCTGGCGATATCACCTTTCCTGTTTTCTTTTGGCTCAAATACACCATTGCCTTTTTCGCTGTAAAGGTCGATATTTGTTGTCGGTTTATTTTTCTGCTTGATGTCGAGATAGTACCACCATTGGGTCGTGTTGTCATTGACCTCTCCGTACGGATCATTGGACCTGTCGTTATTGACATTCTCCCTTACCGGGTATAGATTGTACATATTGGATCGCATTGGCTCAAACTCGGCACCTTTGGACTGCGGATAGATATGCTCTGTGTTGATATTTTTATTAAACGCATCGTCAGACGGGTCTCTTGCCGGATCAAGCGTGATGGCATAATCCGTATAAAGGCATTTCAGCTCATTATTGACGGCCAGGATATTGCGGAATAAGGTATCCCGGGCATTGGTATATCCCAGTGTTTTTGTCGGCCTGTATTCGCTCCTGATGGCATCAAGCAGCGCGTCATCACTAAGCTCCGGAAAGACCGGGACATGCTGGGCGCATAGTGCTGCCGGAATGAGAAAGGCCAGGATCAATAATCGCATAAAGATATTATTTGTACAAAGCTAAGCATTCAATACGATTCTGTCACATCAACCTGCATTGGTTTGCTGTTAAGTAATATTTACATGATCATTCGGATGGATCAATTTATTTTGTATTGGCCGGGTTTTAATTCTCGATTTAATATTTAATATTGTGCAAACTTTGGCTAAACCAGATTAATAATGGATCAATGCATATCAAACCGTTCAAAGCTGTTTATCCTGACACGGATATGATCAGCGATATATTAGAATATACTGTGAAGGTGAGGAATAGCTTCTCTGAAATGGAAGATTCCCTGAGTTATAGTAACGATGCTCATTTTATCCTGTATAACATCGATAGTGATGTTATACAGTCAAGAGGCCTGATCTGCCTGACCAATATCAGGGATTATAAAGACGGTAATATCCTGAAGCACGAAAAAACCCTCGAAGAAAAAGAGCTGGAGCAGGTGCAGCTGATCTCTTCCCGCCGGTCGATGGTTAAGCCTGTACTGCTTACCTATCCTGCCAATGAGTGGTTCGACCAATACCTGGAATCATTGAAGAATGACGGGAATAAGATCCAGAGCTTCCGTTTTGATGACAAGGGCGAAGTACATACCTTCTGGAAGGTTGATGCCAATGAAGATATTGAAAAGATCTCGAAGTTCTTTGACCAGGAGATCAAAAGGGTCTATATCGCCGATGGCCATCACCGGCTGTCGACCTTTGCCCGGTTTAGCGATGATCCGGAGAAAGGCATCGGAGAGTTTGTGCTGTCGGTATATATTCCTTTTTCAGGCCTGCACATCCACCCTTTCAACAGGATCATTACCCTCGGTGAGAAGATAAGAGAAAAAGAGATCCTCAGCGAGGTTTCAAAGCTGTGCTTTGTGGAAAAATTAGACGGCTTTTTTGAGCCGAAATTTAAATACAACTTTATACTGTCGGTCAAAGATTCTGTTTATTCCTGTATCTGGAAGCCAAGCCTTTTGGAAAAATATAAAGAAGAGCCGTTAGTATTGGATTCCGCCCTGCTGAATGCAGTGCTGTTCAGGCAGCTGTTCCATGTGACAGATGTAAGAACGGATGAGCGGATCAGATATGTCGAGGGATTTAAGGGCTGGGAAGGCTTTCTAAAAGCCTTGGGTAAAAATAGGAACAGTATTGGCTTTTATTTATATCCTGTAGATTTTGAAGACTTTCAGAAAGTTTCCGACCTCGGGCTCACCCTTCCTCCCAAAAGCACGTGGTTTGAGCCGCGCATCCGCAACGGGCTTGTCATTCATGATTTCAGATCACAAGATCAATAACGGGACCTATGAGAAAAATTGCTGCCGACTGGATCCTTCCTATGTCAGGGCCGGTTATTAAAGACGGCATTGTGCTGGTAGATGACGACGGAACTATTCTGAGCGTGTCAGAGGCCCATGAAGCAACGGAAGGTGATGTAGAAAGATACAAGGGCATGATCATCCCCGGCTTCGTCAATACGCACTGCCACCTGGAGCTGTCACATATGAAGGGACTGGTGGAGGAAGGGCTGGGGCTGATCCCGTTTATCAGGGAAGTAATCACCAAGCGCAATTTTAGTGAGGATATCATCCTGCGGGCGATCGCCGCTGCCGATAAGGAGATGTATGAAAACGGTATTCAGGCAGTGGGCGATATCAGCAATATGGCGTTTACTTTCAGCACCAAGCAGGCCAGCCCGATCCGCTACTATACCTTTGTTGAATATTTTGATATGATGGATGAGCGGCAAACGGAAAAGTTTATCGCTCAGTACGACGAGGTGTATCATTCCGCTCCGCAGGATAAAAAAGACAGCAGGTCTGCCGTGCCTCACGCTCCTTATACCATGAGCCCTGCGCTGTTTGCTGCGGTCAACAGCAGGAATGATCCCTTTTCGGTTGTAAGTATTCACAATGAGGAGACCGCTGCGGAAAATGAGCTCTTTCGTGCCAAAAGTGGCGGTTTTGTTGACTTTTATAATGCGATCGGCATTTCTCTCTCTGATTTTGTGCCGTTGGGCAAGAATTCGATATTTTATGCTTCCCGGCATATGGATAAGGGGCTCAGAACCCTGATGGTGCACAATACCATGATGACGGAAGAGGATATTGTGCATGGCCTGGAGGCCTTCGATGATATCTACTGGGTGACCTGCCCCAATGCCAATTTGTACATCGAGAACCGGCTGCCGGACTATGATCTTTTTATTAAGAACAATTGCACCATGACGGTCGGTACCGACAGTCTTACCAGCAATTGGCAGCTTTCCATCCTGGAAGAATTAAAAACAATACAGAAAAACAATCCTCACCTCGACGGGCAGGAAATGCTCCGTTGGGCTACCATCAATGGTGCCCGGGCCCTTAGGTTTGATGATACGCTGGGCAGCATAGAAGCCGGTAAGCGGCCCGGCCTGGTATTGCTGGAGCAGGCGGGTCTGCCTGATAAGATCGGCTTTACATCTGCTCATGTAAAAAGAATAATATAAAAAAAGCCTTCGATCCATTATTGAATCGAAGGCCTGAGTTAAAAACTTATTTCTGACCTGTCTTCGATAAGATCAAGGTCATAACCGGTTTTTATTGTTTTATTTCAAAGTCAGAGTAGTCATTGTTTTCTGTGGCGCTGCCGTCATTAACAACGGATTTAACTTTGATAAGGAAATAGTTGGTTTCGTTTTTAACTACGTAGACATCTCCTACAGTCATCTTGGAAGAAGCAAGATCAGATCCGGCGTTGTTAAATAATGTCACAATCTGTGATTTTCCAACTACATTACTCCACTCGGAATTATTAACCTTTCTGACAACACTGTTATTCCAGGGAATAAATTCGCCTTTCCAAGGATAAGTATCAGGGTTTCCGGGTACAACATTGTTGCCGTTATCTCTGATGTGAGCTCCTGCCCAGGTACCGTTATCACCACCTTTTGAAACGGCTTTACCGGTAAGCAGGTCCAAACCACCCGCCAATGGGCCGAGGTAGTTGTACATTCTTTCGGATGTAATTGTTGAAACAGCTGCGACCTTAACTTCGAGAGAAACGGTATTTGTATTGTTGTTGTCATCAGCAAGAACAAATTCGTATTTATAAGTACCGCTTTCTGTAGGAAGTGAAATTTCAAAGTTTTTAGTAAAACCTTGCTTGTCAGCACCCAACAGCAAAACAGCTGCAGATGATGGTGCTTCATTATCGATCTTGAATCTGGAAGTAGCCAGGTTGACTCCGTCTTCTTTGACTGTGATCGATTTGAGGTCAGCATCTCCCTTGACGCCTTTCACTGAGAATGAAATGTTTTGAGAGGCTTCCTGATCTACGCTTGCATCAAAAGTATGGGTTTCCGTTACAGTGGGACCTTTTGTACCGATCGGGTCTGTATCGTCACCACAACTTACAATGAACAATGAACCTGCTACCAATAACATCAAATTCCAAAATCCAAATATTTTTTTCATATTTTCTGTTTTAATTAAAAATTTTGTTTTTGTATAGTTTTTATTAATTCTTAATACTCAATGACTTACCTTGATTTGTGTTGAAAGGCTTCACTAAATATCTAATGTAGACGTCATAAAGAGCGAAAAGTATAACCTTATTTCAAAAAAAAGTTGAAAAACTTTGAAAAAGAGATTTATTTGATGCTAAAACTTAATTCCCGCGTCTTCTGACACTCATAACGTAAATGTTCAGCAAATAGTTTGCTTTAATATAAATTTTCAAATAATAATCTCTTGTATCCGACGGTCACGGATGTTTCGGAAAAGCGATGATTGTTGATACCGATGCCTTTTTCGAAAGGATTGATCTGTTGGGTGATATCCAGGGTGAATTTACTCAGGGAATTGACCTTGTACTCAAAACCGATAGCACCATGTATGCCCAGAAAGCTGTTTTTTGATAATTCCCCTTTATATATAATGCCGTCCTCAACTTTGCTATTGGGTGCTTTAAGCGGAGCCAGGCTTTCATATTTCAGGGAATTATGCTCCTGTACGGATGGCTCGTAGGTCGCTGCTGCCACGATGGTTACATCGGGGCCGATCTTGAAATAGGGGGTCAGCTTCTCAGTGAGGATGAAATCTTTTTTGACGGTCAGTGGAATATTGACAAAATGAGCTTCATCTACCGTATTATGTCCGGTATTAAATTTTTTGAAGGAATATTTGATCCCGCTTTCCACATTTATGAAGTCATTGTTGATCTCAATGTTGAAATCGGCGATCGTACTCTTGAATTGTTGTGATGTCACAGTTTTCGCACCGCTGATATAGGATGGTGTTTTTATCCGGTCGAATGCCTGGCCGACCCTGAATCCAAGCCACACTGAAGAAAGCAGCTTTTTGGACTGATGATACGCAAGAGGGATCGTTTTATATAGCGGGTAGTCTTCGCTTTTGAATATCGATGTGGGCCGGGCCGATAAATTGGGTATATCAGGTAGTACTTTAATAATTGATTTGTATGTATCTGATATATAGTTGATTGTGCCTGTTTCTTTCTTTTTATCGGGGCTTGAATAATGATAGCTGTTATCGGATGTCAATAGAATGGCTTTTACAACTGAGAGGGTAGCTTCAGCCGATGCTGCAATTGAATTGTTTTCTCTATGCCGGTTATCACCTGATGCGGATCTCCTATCACTATCGGATGATCTTGCATATTGAGAGCCATGATGGGGATGAGCAGATGCTACTGCGTCATTATAATTACCGTCGACCGGCCCACATACAGTATGGGTTGCCGGTTGGGATGGCATATCGGCCGATGCCCTGTCCTGGTTGTATTCCATGCCGGGCTGGGGCTGAGCGCTGCCTGGATTGTCAGAGGCTTTATTATCAAGGAGCGGCCTGTACATCAGGAGCAGGATACAGATAACAGCGAGGAGACATGCCTCGATTATTTTGGAAGGTACCAGTTTTTTATTCCTCATGTCGGAATGCACGATCGCTTCTTCAAGTATTTCTGAAGCTTTTGCGTGGGACGAGGGAGCTGCATGGATCACCTTGCTTTTTACGGCGGCATCGAACTGGTGTTGTTCGAGAGCTTTTTGCGCTTCCCAATGCTGACTGAACTTTTCCCACTCACCTGTATGAGGTATGGCAGCCATTGAACCCAGGGTACGGCGCATCTGATCATCAAATGACCTTTCGGCTTTCATTGACTTCCAGTCTGCACTTTGGGTAAGCTGCTCCCAGGCATCAGCGGGCTGTTGTATATCCAATCTTTGGATCAGATCTTTACAGTGCTCGTCAAATTGTTGTTCTTTGCTCATTTTGATTCGTAGTTGCTTCTTAAGATCTCCTGTAATTTATACCTTGCTTTCACGAGATTTGATCTGCTGGTGCTTTCCGTTATACCGAGCTGCTCGCCTATTTCTTTATGAGAGAAGCCCTCGATGGCGTATAATACAAAGACGGTACGGTAGGTTGGGCTCAGCAACTGAATGCTGTTTAATATTTCCTTCTCTGAATACCGGCTGACAGCATCTGCATCGAGTGATTGATTGGTATATACCTGTTCGATATCTTCAGTTTTTCTTCTCGCCATCTTGCGGTAATGGTCGATGCAGTTATTGACCATCACACGATGTAGCCAGGAAGGAAGCGAGGTGCCGGCCTGGAATTTGGTAAAATTATTAATGACTTTGATAAATCCGTCATGAAGCAGATCCCGGGCATCATTTTCACTTGATGCAAAACGAAGGCAGATAGACATCATCAGACGGTAATAGTCTTCATATATCTTTCTGATGGCCCATTCTTCCTGGCGAATGCAGGCGCTGATCAGATCTTTTTCTTGATAATCCAATGGGAAGGAGATATCCATGATTCAAGTAATTCTTTTTGCATTAATAGATATTAGGATGTAACGCCCTACTGTTTGATTTTGCTGCTTTGAAGATAATTATTTTATTACAAATAACACTACCTTTGGACCCTTATCAAAATCAGCTCTGCCTTGAAACCGACACTTCCTAAAGGAACGCGCGACTTTTTGCCTCAGGATATTAAGAAGAGGGAATATATCTTCAGTATTATCCGCCATTATTTCAGCATATATGGCTATGATGCGATTGAGACACCCGCTATGGAAAGCCTGGATACACTTTCCGGCAACTATGGGGAGGAAGGCGACCGGCTGCTGTTCAAAATCCTCAACAATGGCGACTACCTGAAAGACGTGGATAAAGAGACGCTCCATGCAAGAGACAGTGCCGCCCTCGTACGGCAGATCTCGAAAAGAGGACTGCGTTATGATCTCACCGTCCCTTTTGCACGTTACATCGTGATGAACAGGCAACACATCAAATTTCCTTTCAAGCGTTCGGCTATTCAGCCTGTATGGCGGGCTGACAAGCCGCAGAAAGGAAGATACCAGGAGTTTTATCAGTGTGATGCCGATGTAGCTGGCTCTCCCTCTTTGTTTTATGAGGCGGAACTGGTGCGGCTGTATGACCGGGTATTCGCAGCATTGAAGCTGCCTGTGGAAATAAGATGGAACAACAGGAAGGTCTTGTACGGTATCGCTGAGACGGCAGGTCTTGCAGCCGACTTTCAGACTGTGACCATCATTATCGACAAGCTGGATAAGATCGGGATGGAAGGCGTGGAAAAAGACTTGCTGAGCAAGGAGTTTGACTCTTCCAATATCCGGACCCTGCTTGACCTGATCGTAGAAAAAGATCCTGAAGCGCTTGCAGCTAAAATGAGGTCGGAAACCGGACTGAAGGGGATCGAAGAGCTGCGAACGGTTATCGGGTACTTAAAGCCGGCTCCTCTGGAAAATGGCTTTGTATTTGATGCGACTCTGGCTCGGGGATTGAGCTATTACACAGGCTGTATCTTTGAGGTAACTGCACCTGGCGTCAGGATGGGGTCGATCGGTGGCGGCGGCCGTTATGACAACCTGACAGCGGTATTTGGCCTGCGGGATGTGTCGGGCGTCGGCATATCTTTCGGCGTGGAGCGCATCTATGATGTCATGGAAGAGCTGAAGCTATTCCCGGAATCGCTTGCGAGGAGTAAAAATTTGTTAATTGCCTGTATGGATCCCGCCTCTTTTGAGTATGCTATCGGGGTGACCGGCCGGCTCAGGGATAAAAATATATCATGCGATCTATATCCTGAAGTTGCCAGGCTTCAGAAACAGATATCGTATGCCAACGATGCCGGATATGCTTATGTAGCCTTAATAGGTGAGGATGAGAGAGCCAGGGATATGCTGACGCTGAAGAACATGGCATCGGGTGACCAGGCTTTGGTCGATCTTCCGGAATTGGTTAAAATGGTGTCTCAGTAATACATATTATGTATTCTTAATATATGTTAATGTGTGTTGTTTTCACGCCTGAAATACCCTGGAAGTGAGGATTAGTGCTATTTTTGCGTTTGCAACATGTTGCAGTGAAACCCTATTTGTTAACTAAATGACTGACAATGAAGTTAAAAACTTTCATTGTACTGGCAGTTTTTTGCATTTGTACATTTCCTAAGCATGCCCTGGCGACAAAAAATACTGAATTCTCAGTTGCAGGAATCAGTGAAGATGATGAAAACGAATTTGATGAAAGCCTGATCAAAGTTCGCCTCAGAAAGCTCAATTCCTCTATCGATATCCGATACACACCCGAAGTCAAAAAATTTCTACAAACTTATATCAGATCTTACCGCGGCACCTCCGAAACATTGCTCGGTAAGGCTACCATGTATTTTCAATATTTTGACGCCGTCCTGCAGAAGTACAATCTGCCTACGGAGCTTAAAATGATCTCTGTTATCGAGTCTTCGCTCAATCCCAATGCCATCAGCCCGGCAGGAGCGATCGGTCTCTGGCAGTTTATGCCGGCAACCGCACGCGATATGGGCCTCAACTTCAACAGTGTGGTTGACGAAAGGAGGGATCCCAATAAGTCTGCCGATGCGGCGGCGAGATACCTTGCCCGCCTTTATTCTATCTTCAACGACTGGAATCTTGCGCTGGCTGCCTACAATTGCGGTCCAAACCGCGTCCTGAATGCCATCGAGGCCGCAGGTGGAGAAAAGGACTTCTGGAGTATCAGAAAATACCTGCCAAGAGAGACTCAGAACTATGTGCCCAAGTTTATCGCTATCAATTACATTTTCAACTATTATACCAAGCATAAGCTGAAGCCGAGCTTCCCGGAGCTCGACCTGCAGATCACCGACCTGACCAGTCTGTACAGTAAGGTCGATCTGCGTGTGCTTTCCCGCAGGCTTGGCATCCCTTATGATGTGATGAAGGTGCTCAATCCGATGTACCGCCAGGGGTATATACCGGCTTCTGACAATCCGATGAATATCATCCTGCCTGTCAGGTATATGAATAACTTTAAGAATATCCAGCCCAGGCCTGATGCGAAAGACTATGGATTGAATGAAACCATGGCCCTTGTTTCAGAAGACGCCGACAGCGACTATGTTGAGCTGATATATACCGTCAATAATGGTGATAAGCTGGAATCAATAGCAGCCAATGCCCGTGTAAGCACGCAACTGATCAGGTTGTGGAACGGATTGGCCGGAAGCTCTCTCAGGGAAGGGCAGGCATTGAAGCTTTACATATTCAAAAACCAGCATGTGGATCTGTCTATGAAAAAAGCAGTTGTGCAGCCGCTGTCCGAGCAGTTTGTGCAGGTCAGATCCATGATGGAGGACGGTAACTATATTACTGTTTCCTTATCCTCGATCAATAACGACGAGACAGGTGCGGAGGCGCCCGACTATATTATGCACCGGCTGGGCGATAAAGAGTCGATCGCTGACATTGCCGATCAGTATCCTGATGTAACGATAGAAAGCATTATCGAGCTCAATGGCATTACCAAAGAGAACATACCGATGCCCGGCGATATGCTCAAAATAAAGCTAAAGAGCAAAACGAAATAATTTGTATAAAAAAAATGCCGGTGAATTTCACCGGCATTTTTTTATTGGGCTGATATGTTTTTTGTTTATTGGATCTCCACCTTTCTGATGATCTCAGCATTGGTGACCTTATTCAGCGTCACGCTCAGTATCCCATCGGTATAGGAAGCCTGGATGTCATCCGTAGAAATGGTCTTGTCCAGTTGGAAGCTTCTCGTAAATTGCTGGTAGCCGAATTCCCGTTTCATGTATCTGCCGGTGGATGTATCTCCTTCCGCATTTTCGATCTTTTCCTTTTTGACCTTGATCGTCAGTGTCTGGTCTTTCACCTCAATGGAAAAATCCTGCTTTTCCAGCCCGGGAGCAGATAGTTCTACAATATACCTGTCTTCGAGCTCTTTAATATTAAAGGCTGGAACTTCAAAGAAGCTGTCATTGGCCCAGAACTGGTTAAGGCCCTGGTTGAAAAACGTATCCAGGTTTCTGTAAGGCCGGAACGGGGCAAGCCCTCTGCTTATATTTCTCATAGTGTCTGTATTTTAGAAAGTTATTGAATAAGAATGTTTTTGGGTGCGGATTTGACCTCTGCCTTGTAGCGGAGCGTGATCTTCAATACGCCGTTCTCTATTTTTGCATCGATAGTTTCCTGATCGATCTGCTCGGAGAGCCCAAAGGAAAGGTCAAAGCTCTTTTTAGTGAAGCCTCTTTGGACAAATTTTGCCTCGACTTCTTCAGTTACTTCTGATTTGCCTTTGATGCTCAGCTTGCTGTCTTTCAGGCTGATGTCGATTTCTTCTTTTTTGAAGCCCGGCACCGCTATCTCAAGGACGTAGCCGTCATCTGATTTGAAAATATTTGTTGGGGGAATCTGAGAAGTTCCGTTAAAATTCGGGACATCCGGTCTTTTCATAAACGGATGATAAAATTGTACTTTGTTCATGACTTTAAACTTTTTTTGGTTATAGTCCGATCATTGCAATTTAAATTCCGGCGCTGATAAACAACTCATTTTCAGGACATAATGACATATTTTTTATTAGCGAGTGACATTGTGGCGTTTTGAGGTAATGGTAAGTGACATAATGGCATGTGTGGTGATAATTTTGCTTTTAAAAAAGGATAAATGGATGGTATTTGATATATTTGTTTTGCAATAGAAAATATCATGGAAAGGAAATACAATTCACTCAGGGAGTTTTATCCTTTTTATCTTACAGAGCACAGTAACAGGACAAGCCGTGTGCTACATTACATTGGTACGGCATCATTCATTACGGTTCTTATTTATTGTATAGCGTCTACCCGGTGGAACTGGTTTATTGCCGGGCCTTTGATAGCCTATTCTTTTGCCTGGATCGGTCATTTTTTCTTTGAGAAAAATAAGCCGGCTACATTTAAGTATCCTTTCTACAGCCTGGCGAGTGATTTTATCATGTTTTTTCATTTTCTGACCGGGCAGTTGGATACGAGAAGAGCAGATGCTGAAAAAACAGTAAATCCTTAATTACCGCCTCCCTTTCAGGTTTTTTACGTATTAACAAAAAATATAATGTATATTTGTGTAATATGCTTATATTTGTATGCTTGATTGAATCATATGTTTTGTTAACACATAATTAAATGTATTACTAACAGGCAGCGCTGATTTGATTTCTGCGGTACAGTTATGTTATAGAGCGATAGCTTCAGAAAACTGAATTAATAATTGACAACAATATTTATTACTATGAACAAATTTTTAATCTTTCTCGTAAGCATTTTTTTTGCTTTCGGAGCCAGGGCACAGGTTGATTCTATCCACTTCCAGTTTCAGGATACCTTGCTGAAAGCGGGTACTCAACATGTCTTTTTGATGAAAGTAAGAGAAAACATCAGTGGAGCTCTTGGGTTTCAGTTTTGTATCCAATTTGATCCGGTCAATATCAATTTTAACCAGATCAAAAAATATTATGTATCGGGCTGGACCGATGACAATATGAATATATATCCTCTGGGCAACCCGAACCTGATCGCATGCGCTGTTGATGTTATAACAGCTCCTTACAATGGCAGCGATCTGCTGGAGCTCGAGTTTAATGTGGTAAATGACTGCCGGGTTAAGGATGTGATCCGTGTGATGTCTGCATACAGGTTTAAGGAGGGTGACTCCTACAGCTATAGTGAGATGTTTTTTGAGAATGATACTTACCCGATCGCGACAGAGTATCTTCCGTTTGTCACTGCAGGACGTGCACAGGTAGAAAAAATACCTGCCCAGGTATATCCCAACCCTTCCAGCGATAAGGTCAGCCTGGAGTTTAAATCAAACAAAACCGGTAATATGCCGATTTCGATCTTCGATAACAACGGCCGGTTGATCCGCAGGTCAGAAGTTTTTGTAAAAGAGGGTCAGAATAGCATCAATCTCTCCAAAGACCAGTTCGGCGCATCAGGCAGCTATATCATTCAACTGGATCTTGGCGGCAGGTTGGTTTCCGCCAAAGCTGTATGGATAGATTAACCAGGCTTTTAAAATAATTTATTAAAAGAGCGGCCTCGATGGCCGCTCTTTTTTTATTCGGGCAGCAGCTTTTGGAACCGGAACGTCCTATATTATATAGTGTGATTCCGTTGGGCGGTAAATCATGCTGTATCAGTTACTTATAATAAGTGTATATTTGCCGAGTAATCCCATAATACAGCAAAAGTTGAAATACTTTCTGACACTTTTGTTTCTTGTGTATATCATCCTGCCCGGGTATACGCAATGCACCTTTGACGTCAATGATACAATTGCGGCGAATACGGATTTTTTTATTCAGGGGAGTGTCAGCGGGCTGGTCAATGATGACCTTTCGGTCAACCAGTCATTATGCGGTGTGGAGCTCCGCTTTAAGCACGAATTTATCGGCAATCTTCAGATCGAGCTTATCTCACCTTCCGGGCAGAAGATCTTATTGGTCGGACCTCCTTTGGTTGGTAATTTTACAAATGGCAGCGAATGGAATATTGACTTTGTCCGCTGCATGGATATTCCGGTTCCTGACCCGGGCCAGCCCAATACCTTTGACAACGGTGCCCCGTGGGTGATCGGAGGCAGCTATACCGGCTCCTATTTCCCGTATAACGGATGTCTCGAGGATATTAATTCCGGTCCTGCCAACGGGATTTGGCAGCTCCACATCATCAACGGACCTTTCTATACGGGCAATCTTATAAGTTTTGGGCTGCAGTTTTGTGATCCGGCCGGCATCAGCTGTATACCGTGCGATGCCAATACAGGACAATTTGATACAAAGTCCTTTATTTTCTGTGACAATGATGTGGCGCTTACCACTTTTGTTCCTCCTGTTTCATTTGGTCAGCAGGTACCCGATGCGACAGAATATAACTATGATTATGTATTGACGGTCAATAACGGCATAATCGATATCGCAGGCAGTATTGACTGGAGTTTATTGTCGCCCGGGATCTATAATATCTACGGACTGTCTTATCTGAAAATCTATGAGGCTGAGCTACGGGCTTATGCCGGTGATGCGTATCAAAGCCTTAAGTCGAGGGTACAGACTACCCAGCTATGTGCGGCACTGACTACCGACTCGATCGAGCTGGTCATCAACCGTTCCTACAACCTGCCGCAAAGGGAGGTGATCCTCTGCAGCGGTGATACTTTCCATCTTTCCAATAAAATATATACCACAAGCGGGATCATACGCGATACGCTTACGAGCATAAACGGTTGTGACAGTATAGTGAGCATCGACCTGAAGTTTACGGATATACATATTGATATCCTCGCTGATACGATCGATTGTGTGAATATGGCTGCCCGGCTCGATACTGCCAATTTTACAATGGATATTCCCGGCGGTATTGTATTGGGATACGAGTGGCGCGATGAGACCGGAAATCCCATATCCAATAATGGGAATGTAATGGTCAATGATCCTGGTAATTATTCGTTGAATATCAGTATTTTATACGGCGGCCTTTTATGCAATTATTCAATATCGGCTAGGGTCGAGTCCCAGGTCGTACCTCCGATGCTGCCGGATATCGATCCGTTCAATCCCTGTGCAGATACCAGGCTCAGGCTCGTCCTTGTGCCCGATTCGCTACGGGACGTTTCGCAATGGAGCTTTACCGGCAATCCTATATTGGAGATCGGTAAAGATACGGTCTATGTCACCTGGTCTCAGCCTGGTGTCTATGAAGTCTGTGTGTGGGGATTGAATGAATGCGGCTCGTCGGATACATTATGCCGGCAGGTCAATGTCGGCATAATGCCTATGTGGGATATCGATTTTGATTCCCTGACCTGTGACGGCAGCTTTGAGATCCATGTGAATGCCGGCGGCAGTGTCGACCTGGAGTGGAAGGACGGGAAACAATCGGCCAATATGCAGGTCAACAGTGACGGATCCATTGTCTCAGGGAACATCATTGCCCCGGATGAAGAAGCTCTTCTGACTTACGAAGGCAGTATCAATGGCTGCGATATAATTGGGAACGTACAGATAAAAACATCCCCTGATGTCCGGTATGTGGTGAGGGATACCGCATTCTGCGGTGCAGGGACTTACGGTCTCCCCGTCGAAGTATCCGGCCTGGGGGGAACGCTCTTTTACCGGGATGATGGAGGCGCCAAAACGGTAAGTGTTGCTCCGGGCAATAATATCATTTCAGTAACTGTTGCCAACGATGCGACCGTCTTTATCGATTCGCTCCTGACGGATTACAGCACTTGTTTTGACATCCGCCCGGATACGATCAACATCAGGATCGAAGATCCACCAGAATCTTTCTTCCCGGACACCATCCGGCTATGCAATGGATTCAGCCCGGACGGTCCTCCGAAATATTATCTGCCGGACCTGGTATTGTCCGGTGAGCGATCGGGAGTCTGGAACTTCAGCAATATTCCCGGTGTGCAGATCATCAATGACAGTATCGATCTTACCAATATCGCTCCGGGCATCTATACGGTCAATTTTAAAACCAACAGCGCGGTGTTACCCTGCTTTGACCAGAATTACCCACTTGTCTTCAAGATCATAAGCTGCACGTGCCTTCCACCGGCATTGGTCGATCTTAAAAGCAGCTATACTTTTTGTAATGACTATGGCCTGCTCAACCTGGATTCATTATCATCATCGGCATACCCGCTGACCTGGTACGACATCACTGACGGAAATAAGACGGCACTCGACGGTAATAAGATAAATCTGCATGCTTCAGTCTCCGGTACGTTGACCCTTATGCTCGAAACAACGCAGGATTGGGAAGGTGCCTGTCCCGACAGCATGGTGATCGGCCTGAAGGTCCAGGAGATGCCGTATGCCGGTGACGATCATATTCTGGATTTGTGCCGTGGCGATGATTATACAGTGGATCTTGATACCATATTGACCAATGTACGAAATCACGGTGACTGGATCGCCGACAGGCCTGATTACCCGGGATTTTCTCAGGCGTTCAATCCGTCGACCAATGTTTTAAATACACAAAAGCTGAGGGCTGGCACCTATATAATGCACAGTATTGTAATGAGTAAATCCGTCTGTCCTTCTGATACAGCCCAATTGCAGATCAATATTCATGCTTTGCCCGGGATCGAGGTGTCTGGTAAAGGCTACCTCGACTGCGCTGATATGCAGAGCGGGATATTTATTGACGGTCCGACGATCAGTGACCTGAATATCTCCTGGTTGTATGGCGGTACTGTGATCCATCAGTCATTCGACAAGGACTCTCTGATAGTAGACCGGCCGGGAGCTTATGAATTTGCCCTCGAGAGCACTGTGACGGGATGCAGAGATACCATCGCTTTCTTTGTAGAAAATAATGCCGATTCAATCAGTCATGTCGGTTATGATCTTCTGGGTAATTGTAATGCTCCCCTGGCGGATCTGTTCCTGTCAATGCCTGAAGGGGGAAGCCCGCCCTTTAAATATTCGTTGGATAATGGCCCGTTTACTACTTATATGCAGTTCTACGGGATAGTAGAAGGAGTGCATCACTTGGTGGTAGAAGATTCGAAACGGTGCCGTTATGAGATCGGGTTTGAAGTCGATTCCCGGACAGCCTACAATTTTTTCCTGGGAGAGGATACAACCATTATTGCCGGTGACAGGGTGTATTATAATATCCAGTTTCCCTCTGCCAATATCATGGATATAGAGATCCGGCTCAATGATAAAATATCCGGGATTCCGGATACTTCGGGCTATCTTTCTCCATTGGAAACGACAGTGCTTTATGTAAGGATCAGGGATAAAGGCGGATGTATATATGAAGACAGCAGGACTATCTTCGTAGAAGCGGTTTCCGATATTTTTGTTCCCAATGTATTTTCTCCAAACGGAGACGGGTATAATGATGTCTTTTTTGTGCCGCAGAATGCCAGGATCGAAAGCATAGAGGAGCTGAATGTCTATGACCGTTGGGGCAACCATGTGTTTGAGAGAAAGGAGATACCGGCAGGAGTAGAGGAGGCCGGCTGGGACGGAACCTTCCAGGGACAAAAAATGAATCCTGCCGTTTTTGTATATTTTATAAAATACAGAACCCTGGACCGGCAGGTTTTGATCAAAAAAGGTGAGATCACTTTAGTGCGATGAAATATATATTTGCTCCGATCGATTATGCAAGTCCGGAATATGATGAAGCCGTGGACCTGCGGACCAGGGTGCTCAGGATACCGTTGGGTATTGAGTTCAGGGCGGAAGACCTGTCAGAAGAATACGATCAGTATCATTTTGGCCTATACGATGCTGGCGGTGGATTGGCAGCTTGCCTGATCTTTAAAGATATGGGGAAGGGATGCATTAAGATGAGACAGGTTGCCGTTGATCCGGAAAGACAGCGCTTGGGCCTTGGAAAGATCATCATTTCATTTGCAGAGAAATGGGCAAAAATGAAGGGTTTTGGGAAGATCGAGCTTGCTGCCCGTGATACCGCTGTGCCGTTTTACCTAAAGCAGGAATATGAGGTGTACGGAGATCCGTTCATCGAGGTCGGCATTCCTCATACCGCCATGTGCAAGAGCTTATAAGCTTATTGACGGGATGATATGGCGGGGCAAATAGTTAAAGTTCGGCATATTATGTTTGTTATTTCTGCCGATTGATTATTTTGCAGCGAATAAAGTTTTATAGGGTTTGTTTGAAGTTTTTGAAAATTTTGAAACCTCGAACAAATTGCAGTTATGTTATTATATATATTTTTTTAAAGGTTAACGTCAGACATTATACCTTTTGATTAACGGCCGGTTATGGAGTAATCATATCACACCGATGAAAACTTAACCCTGTGAGAAATAAAGTTCTCCCGAATAAAAAAACCGAACGGATCCATCCATTCGGTTTTTCTTTTTTGTGACCCTTATACTAAAGGATTTATGATCTGTTGAGATCGGGATTACTGCTGCTTAGCTTTGTGCCGGTTTTTCGCGCAGCCAGCTTTACCGCTTCGTAGGCATCGATATAGCCGCCTGTCGTGCTGAGATCGCTGAATGGAACCAGCGTATCCGAACCCGGTTTTTTGACCTTTGTATCGAGCTTTTTGGCTGACTGCAGGATTATTTCCTTTGTCTCTACTGCGGTCAGTGACGGGAAATAGGACCGGAGCATCGCAGCGACACCTGCCACGACAGGAGATGCCATACTGGTTCCGTTTGCCTTTTTATATCCCTGACCGGGAATTGTAGAGTAGATGTCAACGCCCGGTGCGAAGATGTCTACATTTGATTTGCCGAAGTTGGAGAATTCAGCTACCTGGTCATCTCCGTTCTGCCAGCTAAGAGCGCCTACCTCGATCCAGTTGGCTGCATATTTTTTACCGAACAGTCCTTTTTTTGCATATTTGTCATTGGGGAAATTCGCCGTACTGTCGTTATTCTCTGAAGAATTACCCGCAGCATGTACCAGGAGCACGTCCTTTTTGGCAGCGTATTTTACAGCTTCGTCTACATATTTTTTACCCGGAGAATAGCCTTTCCCAAAGCTCATATTGATGACCTTCGCTCCGTTATCTACGGCATACCTGATGGCATTGGCGATGTCCTTATCTCTCTCATCTCCGTCGGGAACTGCGCGGATGCTCATGATCAAAGCCTGATCGGCTATGCCCCTGATACCCTTATCATTCGTTCTGTCGGCAGCGATGATGCCGGATACGTGCGTACCGTGAAAAGCGTCAGGACCTTCTACATCATTGTTCCCGTAATATTTTTCGGAGTAGTCGTTATAGTTATCATTGACGATCTCCTTGCGTGGGTCAAAGTCGACATTGTAAGAGTATTCCACCTGGTTTTTGAAGTGATTGATACCTTCCTGCAGCTCTGAGTTGACGAGGATAATGATGGAATCCATGTTTTCAGTAGGAATCTGGCCGGAACCGATGATTTGCGTCATGATCATTTTGCCCATGTTGAGATTCTGATCTTCACCGGCATCGATGGCATTGATGTTTTCGAGTGTTGCTTTTTTACGGCCGAGCGCTTCTTTGATCGCGTTCAGGGGACCGGACAACATGTTGAATGTCATCTCCATTTGATTGAGGTTAGACTCTGCCGAGGCTTTTTTCTTTTCAATATCTTCCCTGAGCTTCAGGTACAATTCATAATCTTTCTTATCCTTTTTGCTTATTTTGGCAGGATCAGCATCCTTAAATCTCGGCATGAGCGTAGCGTAAACCCTCGTCGCTTCATAGGAGTCCTGGTCGATGTTGCGACCGTCTTTTCCGCCGATAAAGTTCCAGCCGTGGATGTCGTCAACATAACCGTTTTTGTCATCGTCGATGCCATTGCCGGGGATCTCACCTTTATTGACCCACATTCTGCTTTTGAGATCTTCATGGTCAGCCTCAACACCGCTGTCGATCACGCCGACAATGACCGGTTTGGCCTTGACGCCATTCAATAATTCGCGATAGGCTTTATCGACACTTGCACCGCGGACCTTACTCTCATTATAATCGGACGTAAACCAGTTTTCCGGCGCGACATCCTGGGCGAATGCCGTAATTGTCAGAAATACCGCCAGAAAGCATGTTAAAAAGAATGATTTTTTCATGTACTAAAATTTATGTTTTGCTTAAATGAAATTCAAATCACAAAAGTTACTGTTCGCTGAACTATTTAGGATTAATTTAAGTTAACTAAAATCAAACGCGAAAAATAAGAATACTTGGATATTTTCGTTTTAATTGACGGTAAAAGTATAAATCTTATCCGCTTTCCGAAATGCTTTTTCTGCTAAACATGGTTTTTGGCGGATAAAATATATTAAAAAGGGTAATTAGGTTCAATTGCTTACCTTTGTGCAACATCCTTCAAAGCATTTTACATATATAAAATCAACAGGTTTTGAGACAACTACGATTAATTCTGCTCTTTATTTCGATAATTCCTTTCAAAAGTCAGGCCCAGTTCTTTGAAGCCGGGATCGGCATCGGGGGATCTGTCTATTACGGGGATCTGAGCCTCGACAGGGCAGTAGATAATTTTAAGCTCGTCAGGCCCAGTCTGGGAATTTTTGCAGGACATCATTTTAATGAAAGAGTGGCTGTCCAGCTAGGAGTACAAAACTTCACACTCACCGCCGATGATGCCCTGAGCACCAAGGATTATATCAAAGAAAGAAACCTTTCATTCCGCTCCAATATCTGGGAAATTGCGTTCAAAGGTGAATTTTATATTTTACCTTTTGATCCTCATAAAATTGATTTTCCTTTAAGTATCTACATCGCTTCCGGCGCAAGTGTATTTTTTCATAACCCAAAGGGTTATTTTGCTGGGCAATATCATGCTCTTCAGCCATTAAGCACCGAAGGCCAGGGACTTGCTTCCTTTCCCGACAGGAAGCCTTACAAGCTAATGCAGATCGCGATCCCTGCCATTGTGGGGCTCAAATACAACGTCAGCCCGGTGATAAGCCTTTTTGTTGAGTTCGGGCCGAGATTTACCTTTACCGACTATCTCGATGATGTAAGCAGCACTTATGCTGTCGGAAGTGAGCTCCTTGCTGCAAAAGGCGATCTCGCTATCAGCCTTTCCGACAGGAGGATCCCTGCTGATGGAGAGGCAAAGACATATCCTGATCGCGCTCAACGGGGAAATGCAAACACGAAGGATATGTATTTTGTCGGGCTTGCCGGCGTGTCGTTCACATTGGATGATGTTTTGGGCGGACTCTTTTCTGAAAAAGTACGGTGTCCGAAATTTTAATTTCCCCCCTGAATGTTTTAGCTTAGTGACCTAAACGCTCCGGTTCAGTGAGTTCTGCTCTTGAAATCCTTAAAAAATACTGGAATTATGATAGTTTCAGACCGCTCCAGGCTGAGATTGTCGATCATGTAGCTGCCGGGGGTGATGCCTTTGTGCTGATGCCTACCGGTGGAGGCAAGTCTCTTTGTTTCCAGGTGCCTGCCTTGATGATGGAAGGCATGACGCTTGTTATCAGCCCGCTGATCTCCCTGATCAAAGACCAGGTAAGCCGGCTGCGGCGGTCCGGTATACAGGCGGAGGGGATCTACAGCGGCATGGATAAGAAAAGTATACACAGGATACTCAGCAACTGTACAACGGGAAAGATCAGGCTGTTGTATCTTTCTCCTGAGCGGCTTTCCACTCCGCTTTTCAACGACTATGCCGGCCGTTTAAAGGTATCTATGATCGTTGTGGATGAGGCGCACTGCATTTCTCAGTGGGGCTATGACTTTCGTCCTGCCTATCTCAATATCAGGGATGTAAGAGTCATATACCCTTCAGCAAGAGTAATGGCGCTTACCGCATCGGCGACACCGGAAGTCGTAAAAGATATCCGCCGGATCCTTGAGATAGGGGATGCGCGCATGTTCAGGCAGAGCTTCCTGCGGGACAATCTCACTTACGTATGCAGGAATACCAGGGACAAGCGGGGGGCATTGCTCAATCTTATCAGCAAGGTCAGCGGCAGCGGTATCATCTATTGCAGAAGCCGGAGAGCGACGGCAGAGGTCGCGGGCTTTCTCAAAAGCCACGGTATTTCGGCTGAGTTTTATCACGCCGGTCTTGACAATGAGCGTTTAGCTGCCGTTCAGCAAGCCTGGATGGATGGGAAGATCCGGATCATGGTCGCTACGACTGCTTTCGGAATGGGTATAGATAAGGCGGATGTGCGCTTTGTTGCCCATCTCGCACTGCCATCCAGCCCTGAAGAATATTACCAGGAAGCAGGCCGCGGGGGAAGAGATGGGAAAAAGTCCTATGCCGCCCTATATTATGATGAGGAAGATATCATAGAGCTGGTTGATTCAGTTGAGGGGAATTTCCCGGATGCAGGACAGCTGATACGGCTTTATCATCGCCTTGCATTGTATCTGCAGGTGGGTGCAGGCCCTTTGGACGATGAATACTTTGATTTTGACCTGAATGAATTCAGCCGTCAGTATGAATATAAGCCCGTTTGGGTTGTCCGCGCACTCAGAGAGCTGGAACACCAGTCCTATATTACCGTTACGGAAGGTATCTACCTGCCCAACCAGGTCATGTTCCTTTATAATAAAGCGGAGATATATGACTTCCAGCTGCGGCATCCGGCTTATGATACATTGATCGAAGCATTACTGAGGTTGTATGGTGGCATCCTGAACCTCCCGGTTAGGATCAATATCAATGTCATCGCACAAAAGCTTAGGCAGACCCCGGCTGCGATTGTTGAACAGCTGGAATATCTTGACAAAGCCGGAGTAGTGGATTTCCAGCGGCAGAAGGACAAACCCCAGCTTTCATTCGGATCCTATCGTTATGACGCAGAGTCGCTTATCTTTAATTTCGATCTGCAGAGCTTCCTCAGGGAGCGGTATCGTGACAAAGTGAATGCTATGGTCGCGTTTGCCCAGTCTCCTGTATGCAGAAATATTACCCTGCTGGACTATTTTGGTGAAAAAGCCACCGGAGAATGCGGGATCTGTGATGTATGCCTGGAGAACAAAAGGTCTGACCGCTCAAAGGGCGAAATCAGCGAAGCAATAGAATATCTGGTTAATTTTGCTTCGACGCAGCACCAGACCATGAATCAATTGATCACAAGTCCATTCTATATATCCAATAAAGATGCCGTAAGGCTGGCCCTTCAGCACCTGATGGATGAAGGAAGGATCCGCATAGATAACTTCAAATTGCAGCTGAACGAATGAACAAACGTACCGGGATAATCTTCCTGACATTCGGTGATGTGCTGTTCGATCAACGGATGCAACGTACCTGGGAAAGCCTGCACGAGGCAGGATATTCTATCACCGTTTTCGCACGGAGATTATTTGAGGAATGTCCCATGTCTCCATATGAGGTTAAAAGATATAAGCCGTTTTTCAGAAAAGGAATAGCCGCTTATATCGAATACAATATGAGGGCCTTTCTCTTTTTGCTTTTCAACAGGACAAAAGTTATAGCCGGCATTGATCTGGATACCCTCCCTTCCGCTATCGTTGCAGGGTGGATCCGGGGAATACCTGTTGTCTATGACGCCCATGAATATTATGTCGAATCACCGGAGCTTGTCGGCAGGCCCTTCGTAAAAAAAGTATGGGAGAAAATAGCGGATCTTTGTATCCCGCGGACAACCTTATCTTATACAGTCGGCCGTGCCATAGCGGACGAAATGGGCAGGCGTTACGGTATCGGCTTTGAGGTGATCCGGAATGTACCGAAGGTCAGAAAGGTGGAAATGCATAAAACCGGTGTTATGGATCCGGCACGTCTGCAGCCTTATATTATATACCAGGGAGCGCTTAATGTTGGGCGTGGGCTGGAATCCCTGATAGAAGCGATGGCGTCTTTTCCTTCTCTTCGTCTTGTATTGGCCGGCCGGGGAGACCTGGATGATAAGCTCAGAACCATGGTCCGGGAGCTGGATCTTCACAATGTTCATTTTACCGGCAATCTCAGCCCCGATGAGCTTTTCTTCTGGACAAAGGAAGCCTGGCTGGGCATCAATATCCTGGAGAACCTGGGACGAAGCTATTATTTGTCTCTTTCAAACAAGTTCTTTGACTATATACAAGCCTACCTGCCCCAGATCTGTATTGACTTTCCTGAATACCGCTCTTTAAATGAGCAATATGATGTGGCCGTTATGGCTAAAAGCTGCTCCGGGGAAGAGCTGACAGATCTGATCGGAATGCTTTTGAAGGATGAATCACTGTATCAGCGCCTCAGATCCAATACCTTGCGTGCTGCAGATGAATTAAACTGGGAAAATGAGTCTGTACGTTTGGTAGCGTTATATCGGGATATTCTGCATCGATAGCCCTGCTAAAATTTTGTGATTTTTTCTACGGCGATCCTGCCACCGGAAAGCCCTGCGGACAAGAGGTATGTACCCCCCGGTAGGAAAGAAAGGTCAATATTTAGGTCGGATACCGGCGACAGCTTTTTATAAAATACAGGCCGGCCGTTCAGGTCGTAGATGCTTATGCTTTCTATTCTATCGCCCTCTTGTGATTCTATATGGACACCATGGACAAATAAACCGGGATAGACCTTCAGCCTGCCTTTGGCGGCTCTTTCCGTTGCGATCAGGTTACAATCCCAGGGCGCCAGCTCACAATAGCGGCTGTTAAATTCAGCAACATATAATTTGGCTATATCCGGATCGTGGATCAGTAGGGTAGATTCGTCATTGATATTGTCAGCTGACCAGGTCCAGTTGTGTGAGCCTGTTATTACAATGGGTTCGGAATCGGGATATTCTGCATCTATAATAGCGTATTTGTGATGAAGCAGGCTCGATGGGCTATGATCGATCACATCCAGGCCTTTTTGCTGAAAAAATTTCAGTTTACCGAAATTATCCTCATTATTATCCGTGATGCCTCTTACGGATGCCCCTGAGCTCTTTGCCGCCACAACAGCATCGGCGAGTTCATCAGAGGTGAAGGTATACATCGCGAACCGGAGATTATAGTCGACCGACCGGATGGCATCGAGAATTCTGCTGCCGGTATGGTCGGAAGGGGAGAAGTAAACTTCTATCGGGATGCCTGCCACCTCGAACTGATGCTGTGTATTGTCGGACTTGGCGGCGCCGGACTTGGGATTGGGGCCCGGCGTGGCGTTTTGCCCGCCCCACATTTCCTCAAATTCTGCCTGGAAGGCCTGCGCCATTTCCTGGTTTTTGATGACCAGGATATTATTGGCATCATCGTTAAATCCGTTGGAAGTAAAGTTGGTCGATCCGACGAGCACAGTGGCTTCAGGGCTGGCTGCATCTGTCACGATAAATTTATTATGCATGATGCCGTCGCCTTTGGCAGTATATAATACCTGGAAATTAAGATTACCGCTTAAAGCCGAATTGGCTGTCTCGTCATCGGTGATATAACGCACCCTGAGGCCTTTGGAACGCGCAACCTTCAGCGCTGATACGATATCGGCATCCGAGTTGTTATATACGCATACATCGATCGTGAGCTTCGCATCCCTGATCACCTGTATGATCCTGCTCTTTACGATGGATCCTCCTGTCTGGTGCGGATATAAGCTTGCATCCTGGTAACGGCTCAGGATCTGTCTTGTGAAATAGATCTCGACCTGGTCATTCCTGCTTTGGGCATTTGTAAAGACAGTGATAAAACATAGTAGGATATGCGGCAGGATCTTACCTGTATATCTTTGTATTGTATAGAATGTCATAGCATAGATTAGTTGCGGGCTTTGGTCTTCTTCTTGTCCTCACGCCGGAACAGCTCTGCAAAGGAATCCATAGACCTTCTGTAGGAAAATCCGACCCCACTTTTGATACGCCTGCCTTCCAGTACGGCATCATTTTTCTGATACAATCGAAGGATATATCTTCTGTCGGATGTCAGGTCGTACTGCAGGTCGACGTCACCGGCGACATAATTCTGATTTCCTCCCTGCTCACCGCTTTTTACCCCGGTATTCAGGACCAGCCTGTCTTTGAAAAACTTAAGGCTCGGACCGATAAGTAGCTCACTTCCGATACGGTTCTGGACATCGGCACCCTGAGATGTATTGGCTTCATAGAAGTTGTAGTTGAGATTAAGGTCGACTCCGGTCAGGACTTTACCGTCAGCCACAGCTGCCGTAAGCATCGGCGATAGGATCTGGGTCAGCTGGCTGGAGATGAGGTCGGAAAGCGTATTGTAAGCCGTCGCCTGGACAGCTGAAAGATTGAAATTGTCCCTCGGGATAAATGAGCCGAAAGAAACAAGGGAAGCGGCCTGCTTGTATAATTCGTTAGGATCCTGCTCCAATGCACGTAACTTACTGTCGACATAGGTCTTCAGATCAGGCGAAAGCTGAGGGAAATCGATCTTGAAGGAGATCTCCGGCTTGAGCAGGTCTCCGCGCAGGTTGAGCGTCAGGTCGACCGGGGTAGGCCGGCTTGCTTCAGACTGGATCTTCTGGTCCCCGTTGGGAATGTATTCACTGATAAAGTTGTAGGGGGAAGTGTTGATGCCGCGATACTCCGCATCTATATTTACCTGTGCCGAGATCGGATCGCCATTCCAGATCAGGGTTCCTCCTTTCTTGATCAGGAAAGGCGCGCCGAAGATGGAAAGATTGTACAATTTGATGAGGTTGAGCTTATATTCTCCGCTGGCAACCTCATAGCCACCATACATATTGAGCGAGCCGTTGCGCGGGATCGAGATCTCCAGCACGCCGTTACCCTGTGATTTGATGATATCGCCCGTCTGCTTATCGATGATGAGGCTGAGTGTGGCATTTTCATTGATGTCGACGTTCATTTTCAGGGCCAGCCCGGTAGAGGAAACGACCTTGTTGATATCCTTCTGTACGGTGGTATCAAACCGGTTCCGGAACTCTATAAATGTCAGGGCATCCACCTCTTTCGAAGTCGCTATGGGGAGAAACAGCTCCGTACCGGGGCCGGTCGTGGCATCGATCTCTATATTGAGCTGGTTGAAGGGGCCTTTGAAGCGACCGTTGAACTTACCAGACGCTGTGCCGTAATAGTCCGAATTGTCCTTTTCTACGGTGTTGAGCAACAGGAAGTTGTCGGAATAGATCTCTATATCTGTATTGAAGTTTTTGAGCCTGTTATGCTTCAGCCCCCCGGAAACGGTTGCAAGGTTACCCCGTTCGTCCAGTACCGTCATATCGTCGAGATCGATCAGGTTATTGGTCAGCCTGACGTTGTATTTGGGTATATAGTATCTCGTACCTAAATAACGGATGGTCGTCGCCATATTCTGGAGCTGGACATCGCCATTCATGGCCAGGTTATCTGTTTTGCCCTTTACCCTGATATTGGTTGTAAAATTGCCCCGTGTATCATTGATCATTTCGCCAAGGAATATATCGGCGATGACCAGCGGATAATTCTCTGCTCTTATAAGCAGATCCATATAGTTAGCCGGGTAGTCATAGGCATTGTAATCCGGCAGGGTATAGAGCCCGGTGATCAGGAATTGTTTGTTTTCGTTACCCAACTGTATGTTGACGCCGACCTTACTTTTGAGCGACTGGGCATTGGCTTCGAGATCAAGACTGCCCATAGAGATGCCGTTGACCGAAAGGCTGTCGAAATGTGAAGTAAGCAGGATATTTTCCTGGGTGAATACGCTGTCGACCTTAAGGCTTATATCACCCGAACCTCGGATCTGTACATCGGAATCCGACAGAAGGCTGTCGAGCAGCATAGTATTAAAGTTCCTGACCTCAATATCCAGTCCCTGACGTCCATAGCTGTTGAAGGACACTTCCTGTTCGCCGTTTGTGACCTCCAGGTTATTTATGATCAGCTCATTGTGCCCGAATTTTACCAGGTTGTCCTTGTTGATCGTCCAGCCGTCATCAAAAAAGTCAAACTTAGACTGGTTGAATCTGAGGACATTATAACCGTCGTCTACCGTATAGGTGCCGTCGATGTTCAGGTTTTCCGCGATATTCTGTATCTGTGGCGTTTTGATATTGAACATCACGCTGTCTCTTTCAAGTGTGGCGCTGATATCCATCTGGTTGAGAGGCGTCTCGCCAATCTTTCCGCTGTTGGCATACAGGAAGTAATCCGAGCTGTTCTGATTACCTACGCCCTCGAAATAGAGAAATTTGAAGGCGTAGTCTTTGCTCCGGAGCTCAGGAAGGCTTGCATTGATGTTCAGGTTGTATTTCGTAGAGTCTACGTTGGAAAAATTACCGGATATCCTGCTGTTCTTCATAGAGTCAAGGGGTATTCCCAAAAGGGGAAAGGCGTTTTTGGAATTTTTCAGATTGACGCTGAAGTTAAAATTGTTGTTGTATACCTCGGTTTCCCTCGATTGGATGTGCAACTGGTTGGCCAGCTTGGTATGATTATAATGGAAGACCTTGACAATGTCGCCGGCCAGGTTCTCGATCTGGAACCGGCCCTGCAGCACCATGTCCAACAGGTCGGAGGTCAGATTATATTTTTTTGAGCCGTTGCCCATATTGCTCGCCACAAATTGAATGGTGTCAAGATCCAGCCTCCTCCCTGAAGTATCCTGTAAAACCAGGTCCCTCGCCATCAGGCTTCCCTCTATATCGCTCAGATCACTGAAGCTAAGGTCTGAATTGATCCGGCCCCGGATCTGCAGGCCAAGGGAGGCAAGGTTCAGTTTATCGAGGTTGAGCTTCCTGATATCGGCGTCGAAATTGAGAATTTTCGTCTTTTCCGAGAAATTGATATTCCCGTTGAAATCAAGATCTATGTTGGGATCGGTAATGTTGAGCTTGCCATCCAGGGTGCTCTTATTGAGCTTGCCATCGAATTTGAAGTTCTTGTACTCGTAACCTTTGTAGGTAAATGAGCGTATGTCGCTGGAGAGGCTGGAGCTCAGCTGATCCAATGAAAAGCTCTTCCCGTCGCTGATGGTAAAAACACCGCTGACCCTTCCTACATCCGGATTGGAGGTAATGGCGCCCAGGTTAAAATTGTCGAGTTTGAGGATGCCGCTGTACCTGGCGTTGTCGGTGCCGTTCCGGATATTGAGATGCATGTCGAGCTCGCCGTTGCCCTGCGCCGTTTTGATCTTTCCGTAAGTTACGAAGTCGAGGATGTATCCGTCCAGCTTGCCGCTGTAAGTGATGTCGCCAAGCCGCGACAGCTCCGGTGATGCCTGGAAGCCCGGGATCAATTTTTCCAGGCCGGAAGCGGAGGTCTTTAGGGAATTAAGGCTGAGGTTGAGCGTGGCGTTGCTGATATCTGTGATGTCATGCATGGAAAAATTGCCGTCCAGGCTTGCATAGTTGTCTATTTCGATCCTGATATCGTTACCTCTCATATTGTTGACCGTACCGGAAAATCTGCCATCCAGCTTGACGTCCCTTTCAATATTATGGGTGAGAAAATCGACCCCGCTGAGGCTTGGGTCGAAGACCATGATGTCTTTGACGCCGACATGGCTGTTCTTAAAGTGACCGACCATCTTTACCTTATTGACGTAGTCCTGGAAGTCGTCCATCGATCTGAAGTTGAGGCTCAATGTATCGGTCAGGTACGAATGATCTGTTGTCAGCTCAAAATTTTCGAGTGATATCTTATTATGTGTATAGCTCAGACGGCCTGCGCTGAAATCGTTGATATTGAACGGCGTTCCTGTTCTGACAGCAAGCTGGGTCAGCTCTGCGAAGACATTTGTACCATCGAATATCACATTCTCCAGCCCGATGTTGATGTCGTTCAGGTCGATATTTGAGAAGTCTATAACCTTTCCCTGGTGTGATCTCACGGGAGGCCATTTAAAATCATGATAAGAGAACATACCTTCTTCAATGCTGACCAGTTGTGCTTCGACCCTGAGATCAGGCCGTTTTTTTCTTTTTGATCTGAGCCCGGCCTCTATAGCGGCATATGGATTGATATATCGGATCTCTTTACACGGTATCTTTTCGACATCGCTGATCGATATGACGGGAGCATCGAGTATCAGTTTGTCGATCAGGAAAAGATTACTATCGATGTTAAATTCGTTGAAGCCGGTGGCGAGCCTTTCGAAAGAAGCCGCCAGCTTCTGGCCTCCTGACCTGTTATACAGGAAAAAATCCACATCGCGCAGGTCGACATCCTTCAACGTCAGGGCTATATTACCCTGTTTTCCGCTGGGCCTGGAAAATAATGAGTCCGGATGACCGTTTTCGATGTAATTTATTAAAAACTGGTAATTGTTGTCATATTCAGGGCAATTCTGGACCAGCCTTGCTTTCAGGTTCTTGAGGTATACGGAATTGATATTGATCTTTCCGTCAAGCAGGTCGAGCAGGCCTCCTTTAAGGCCGGCTTTCAGCTGTCCGATACTGGCCAGTGTATCCTGTTGACGGTCTTTGATCACAAGATCTTCCAGAAGAAGCGACTGGAAGAACGTGATCCGTATACGACCGACAGATACTTCGGCTTTGAGCTCATCACTCAGGAAGGCAGTGGTTTTTTTGATGGCGTAGTTCTGAAAGGAGGGAAGCTGGATGAGGAAGTACACGCCCATCAGCAGCAGAATGGTAAAGATCACAAGATACTTCAGCAAGCTCCAGATAGCCCTCGGGATAATACCCAATACAGGCCTGCCAGGGCGGACGGCCCTTTTGCCGTCATCTTTTGTATCTTGATTTGTTTCCAATTAATATTCGACCACTTTGTGTATTGAATTGATATTCAAAGATATGAATTAGTTTGATTCATGTTGTTTTATCAATTTGAACGTCTTCAGCAATTGCATATTTTCTTTCACATCATGCACACGCAGGATGCTTGCGCCTTTTTGCAAAGCTAACAGATTTACTGCAATCGTGGCCGGCAAAACCTCTTCCGGCGAAGCGTGCAGCGGCCTCCACAGCATGCCCTTCCGGGACAGGCCTGCAAGGACCGGTTTTTCTAAGATCCGGAAGACCTGCATATTATTCAATAACGTATAATTGTGCTCCAAAGTCTTTCCGAACCCGAAGCCGGGATCAAAAATTATATCCGCCAGGCCTATTGACCTCATCTTTTCAGACTTTGCGATGAAATAGTCCAGCACCTCGGCAAGCACATCATCATACCGGGGATCGACCTGCATGGTAGGAGGCCGGCCCTGCATGTGCATGATGATATAGGGACACTTGTGCTGGAGGGCGAGATAGGGCATCTCCGGGTCGATATCGCCACCCGATATATCATTGATGAGAGAGGCCCCCTCGGCAATGGCTTTCTCGGCTACCGGGACATGGAATGTGTCGACGGAGATGATCGCGTCCGGGTAAGCTTCATGGATCGCCCGGATCGCCGGGATGACCCGCCGGATCTCTTCTTTGGCGCCGATATCCTGTGCTCCCGGACGTGTCGATGCGCCCCCGAGGTCCAGTATCGCCGCACCGGAATCGACCATCATACCTGCCCGTTGGACGATAGCGTCAATAGCGGTCATCCTGCTTCCCGGAAAAAAAGAATCGTCATTGACATTGATGATGCCCATGATGACGGGCTCCCTGATATCGAGTATTTTACCTTTGCAGTTGAGCGTACGCATGATGTCGCCTGATTGTTAGAATCCGTTTTTCGCATCGATCAGCTCCTGGTAATCAAGGACGCTTGCTTCGATGATGCCGTAGGCTTCGAGCCTGTTATACACATGTGTGATCTCCACTTTTGACTGCTCATCTTTTTGCGGGATCTGCTTATAGGTGAGAAAGTAATGCAGTAACCGCTCCCTGAGGCTGGCAGGCAGCTGGCCGATATCGCTCCATGCCCCATATACCCTGTCGTCCTGGAGGATAGCTATGATCTTATCGTCGGCCTGGTTGTTGTCGATCATCCTGAATCCGCCGATCGGGCGGGCGTTGACCAGAATATTGCCATGGACGATATTGCGTTCCGTCAGCACACAGATATCTATAGGGTCGCCATCCCCTTCGATCCCTTGCCGCCCGGTCGCGGCCATGCATTTTTCGGCGATATGACGTCCGCAATAGGTCTTGGGTATAAAGCCGTATAAGGCGGGAACAATATTAGAATACAGCTGAGGGCGGTCCACCTTGATAAACCCGGAAGCTTTGTCCACCTCATATTTTACATTGTCGTGCGGGGTGATCTCTATAAAAGAGGTAACTACTTCAGGTAGATCGAGGCCCGGGTCGATGCCATGCCAGGGATGGGCCATGTATTTGTCAAACATCAGCGTTTATTTGAACGCAAATCTACAAAAAGGCAGCTGACAATTGGCAATTGTTAGCCGGCACATACACCAATCGATACGTCAGCCTGTTGCCTGCCACCAGTTATCCATTGAATTATCTACTTTTGTCTAAAGATTCGTTAATCCTATCTTAAAAAAGTGAAAACATCAACTTAAATCTGCCGATTATGTTGAAAATATCGTTTACTATTGTGTCAAAGAAAATATTTTAACTTTTGAAAGAGTTTCTCATGAAAATAAAGTCTTTTTTGATCTTTGCTCTCATTATCGGGGTCGTCAGCCTGTTTGCGCTTTACCCGAGGCCGATCGGCGACCCGGTCGAGAAGGAAGCAATTATCCTCAAGTCAGTCGTCAATTTGCTGGAGAAGGCTCACTTTAAGCCTAAGGACATCAATGATGACTTTTCCAGAAAAGTATACAAAAACTATCTCACGTTGCTCGACGGAGGTAAAAGGTTCTTTACCCAGAAAGATATCGATCAGCTTAAGCCTTATGAAGCCCAGCTCGATGACCAGATCAAAGCCGGTAACTTTGATTTTTTCAATAAGAGCCTCGAGCTCATAAGCGCTGCCCAGAACCGTACACAGGCCTTTTATAAGGAGATCCTGTCTCATCCGATGTCATTTGACAAAAATGAGTCTATCTCCTATGATTTTGACAATATGCCTTATGCCAGGACCGAAAAAGAGTTGAAAGACAGATGGGAAAAGATCCTTAAGGCCAATGTTCTGGAAGAGATCGTCCAGGTACAGAACAGCCAGAAAAACGACAGCACAGGCGTCAAAAAAGAGGAAGCCAAACCTTTTGCGACCATTGAAAAAGAGTCCCGAGATAAAGTGCTTAAAGATTATGACAAGCTGTTTGAGCGCCTGAACAAGCTACGCAGAGATGACCGCTTCAGCGACTACATCAACAGCATCACCGAAGTCTTCGATCCGCATACTTCTTACTTCAGCCCCAATGATAAGGAAGACTTCGACATCGGTATGTCGGGTAAGGTAGAGGGCATCGGAGCAAGGCTCCAGGCGGACGGTGAGTATACCAAAGTGAGCGAGATCGTGGTCGGTGGCCCGGCGTGGAAGCAGAAAGAGCTCGAAGCGAATGACCTCATCATGAAGGTCGCGCAGGAAGGTCAGCCGGCACAGGATATCCGTGGGATGCGCATAGATGATGTCGTATCGAAGATCCGCGGCAAAAAAGGAACAAAAGTTACGCTGACCGTAAAAAAGGTCAATGGCGCTATCCAGGATATAACCATCGTAAGGGATGAGGTGCTTATGGACGAAAGCTTTGCCAAGTCGGCGATTGTAGGCAAAAAAGGCGTTATTGAAAACATAGGCTACATCTATCTGCCTAAGTTTTATGCCGATTTTGACAATAATAAGGGCCGTTTCTGCTTCACTGATGTAGCTCAGGAGGTCAGCAAGCTCAAGCAGCAGGGAGTCAATGGCATCATTCTTGACCTCAGGAATAATCCCGGAGGCTCACTCAATGACGTGGTCAAGATGTCGGGACTGTTTATCGAGCAGGGACCGATCGTACAGGTCAAATCGAGAGGGCAGGAGCCCTATGTCATGACCGATGATGATAACAGCTATGCCTATGACGGTCCTATGGTGGTCCTGGTCAATCACCAGAGCGCTTCGGCATCTGAGATCCTTGCTGCAGCCTTGCAGGACTATAAGCGCGCCGTTATCATCGGAAGCAATTCGACGTATGGCAAGGGCACTGTGCAGCGCTTCATCGATCTCGACAGGAGCGTATCATCCGCAAGCAATCTCAAACCTTTGGGCCAGCTGAAGATGACGATCCAGAAATATTACAGGATCAATGGCGGAAGCACCCAACTGGAAGGCGTCACTCCGGACATCATCCTGCCTGATGCGCTCAACTATATCAAGGTTGGAGAAAAGGAGAACGAATCGGCCATGGAATGGACCAAGGTTGACCCTGTCCGTTACGGCCAGGATGTTTTTGTGATCCGCAATATGGAAGAGATCAAGACTAAGTCGAAAGCCAGGACCTCCGGCAACCCGACCTTTGTCGCCATAGATAACAATGCAAAGAACGTCAAGACCCAGAGCGAGAAGAAAGATTATCCGCTGGAGATCAATGCGTATAAGAAAGATCTTCAGGCACGAAAAGATGCAAGCAAGAAGTTCAGTGACCTTTTTGTAGAGATCCCCGGTCTTGAAGCCGGTAACCTGAGCGTGGATATGTCCCAGATCAACAGGGATAGCGCTAATATCGTCAGAAATAACAATTTCCTGAAGAACCTGCGCAAAGATGTCTACATCGATGAAGCGATCAATGTCATCAAGGATCTGCAGGGCAACAGGGTCACGATATCGGATAAGACCGCCAAGATGCCCGCGCACCAGGAATAAGAGTACACAAGTAACCTTATTATAGACAAAAGCTGCTGACCGGGCAGCTTTTGTCATTTTTGTACTTCGGTAAATCTTTTTAACATTGCACCGTTAAAGTATGCTTTGTGATATGAAATATAAGGTCATCTTATTGACGGGATGTGTGATAAGCCTGATGCTGGCCGGATGTTACTCTTTCAGGGGGATCTCCATCCCGGCCAACACCAATACCTTCTATATAGCCAACTTCACCCTGGATACCTATGACGCTCCTTTCAACCTGTCGCAGATGATCACGGAGAAGCTCAAGGACAAGATCAGGAAAGAAACCAGGCTAAAGTATAACGAGACTGATCCTGATATTGAGTTTACGGGTAAGGTCACCAATTATATAGTGTCGCCTGTGGCTCCCCAGAACAACCAGGTCCCTTCCGCCAACCGCCTTGAAATAACGATCAATGTTGATTTCAAAGATCATAAAAACGAAAAGAACAAATGGAATTCCAACTTTACCTTCTTTAAGGACTTTGACAAAAATGCCAACCTGATCGATGTAAGGGATGCCCTGGCCAATGATATATTCGACCAGCTTGCGGAAGATGTATATAACAGGGCATTTACCAATTGGTAAAGGGTTGAATTAAAACAATATTCTTATCTTGCAGCGATATTTGCCTGATTATCTATGGATTTGATCGATCGTTTGATACAGTTCCCTTCGATGCTCCGTTCGATAGATAATAGCGCATGGATCGAGCATTTGATCATTTATCCTTTTTTCGGTTTGTTATATATCCTACAATCATTGCGTTACCAGGCCGATCTCATCGATGACGGGAAGGAATATGTTCCGCCTGTGCTGGCCAATGACGGCATATACACGTGGTACAGGATGGGCATCATGCATGAGATGCAAAGATCAGCGGTACCGGCTGATGTCATGGAAGACCTCGCCGGGCCAGGCGCTGACCTTATTCCGGAAAATGTACCGGTGCAGGAACCGGCCTCCGGGGATGTTGCCACCGGCCTTGCAGATGAGGTGGGCGAAACGACCGGCATAGAGCCGGAGCCGTTGCAGGACGGGAAGGGAACGCTTGTTTCAGAGGATAAAGACACGCCGGCTCCGGAAAAGCCGGCTGCTGTGGTAAGCATAAAAGCTAAAGGATCCTCAAAGCCACGTGTTATTGTTAATTCTTTGTTTATAAAAACAGGTGCGGAAGAGATGCAGATAGAAGATGCGGCATATTTTAATGCTGAAGAAGAGGATTTGTCAGGATTTGCGCGATTTCTGAGGCAGAGAACCACTTCTCACAGGCCGGTTGCTCTTGAACCTGAGGAGGAGGAGATCACGGAAGCCTCTTCGGACACTTCTGAAGATCCGGAGGTATCCCGTGAGCTTCCCGGTCCCTCACCGGAAGCCCAAAGCATGCCTGAGGAGTCCCCGTCATCCGGTAAGAAAAAGAAGAAAAAGAAAAAAAAGGACCTTGTGGATCGACTGGTCCAGCAGAGCGTGCTCGATAATGAGCTGTTGGTTTCGGAGCCATTCGCAGAATTGCTTTACGCGCAGGGATACCGGGAGAAAGCTGTGAAGATTTATGAGAAGCTAATGGATAAAAATCCGGAAAAAAAGATTATTTTTGCGGCTAAAATAGACAAAATAAATAAAGAAAATATTTAATATGATAAATTTTATCACAGTACTTATTGCCATCATCGGGTTTTTGCTGATCGCCATAGTCTTGATCCAGAATCCGAAGGGTGGAGGAGTGGATGCCAACTTTGGCGGCCAGGCTGCCAACCAGATCTTTGGTGCATCCAACTCTATTGACTTTGTTGAGAAGCTTACCTGGGGTCTTGCTGCAGCATTGTTTGTGCTTTGTATTGTAGCTGCGATCGTTGTAAATAACAGCGGAGGAGGTACGGGCCCGACATTGCTCTCGCAATAAGATATTCTAAAAGTTTAATAAGGTACACCATCGGCGTACCTTTTTTTGTTATGCCCAACGTAAGAAAGAATCATTTACTGCTGTTTTTCGGACTTCTGGTTATATGCCAGGTTGTATTGCATATTGAGTTTCTTGACAGGGTCTTATCGGGGACGCACCTGTGGAGGCAGTCGCAGACACAAAATAATATTACTAATTTTTACCGCCAGGACTTCAATATTCTCAACCCCCGTGATATGTCGTTCGATAGCGATAAGGATAACATTATACGTTATGAATTTCCCATCATGCAATGGAGTATTGCGCTGTTGTATAAGATATTCGGGGAATCTATCCTGATCACTCGCCTGGCAATGCTTGCTATCAGCCTGTGGGCATGTATGGGTATGTATAGGCTTATTTACGCACTTACACGTTATGTTCCCGTCGCAATGCTCACCTCATGGTCGTTTTCTTTTTCTCCTGTTTTCTTTTATTATGCTATCAATCCATTACCGGATATACTTGCGCTTGCGGCTATCATATGGTTTCTCTGTTATTATGTAAGGTTTATTCGGGGAGAGAAGTATCGGGATTATCTTTGTGCGGCTGCTTTCTTGTTGCTGGCTACGTTGGCCAAGCTTCCTTACCTGATGGCTGGTATTATCCTGGCCGGTCATGGAATAGATGTGCTTATTAGAAAAGGTTGGGAGAAGAGGTATATGTCGGGAAGGTTTTTGCTGAGAATGGTATCGTTGCCTCTGATCCTGCTCCCTGCCTTGATCTGGTATTATATTGTGATCCCGGGTTGGGGGACAAATGGTGTATTAACAGGAGTTTTTGATAATCAGATCAGTTGGGACCGGTTTTGGATGATCTTTAACTTTCATTGGAAAAAGCTTTTGCCATATGAGTTATTGGGTACGCTCAATATACCGTTTTTTATAATAGGTTTAGCAGGTATATTGACCACCCGCTTGCGGCACTCACCGTACTTTCTGCCTATTTTGAGCGTCCTGCTGATCACTGTTTTGTATTTTCTGCTGGAGATCAATATGATCGACATTGTGCATGATTATTACATGATGCCGTTTTTACCCTCTATTTTTGTTATTTGTGGGGCGGGGATTTATTTTATCTATCATTCTAAATTTAAGTTTCTCGTTCTTCTTCTTGCGATCCTGCCTGTTATAACTTATATGAACAAAAAGAAGGCTTATTTTAATTATAGCGGTAAGACCGAACAGGTATTGGTAGAAAACGCTGAAGTATTCAGGAAGGCAGTTCCCAAGGGGGAAAGATGTATTTTGATCAATGATAGATCGACACATATGTTTGCTTACCTGGTTGACAAACAAGGTTATATATTTTATAATGATCACTTGCCGATAGAATGGATCGATGATATGGTGCGCAATTATAACGTCCGATATATGTATTCGGATAGTCGGATCATTGATAACGGTCCGGAATTTCGTCCTTATGTCGATAGTTTATTACTTGATAAAGGCGGAGTGAGGGTATTTAAGTTGAAGATACCTTAACTGCCCTTTCAAATTCTTAATTATTGTTTTTAATATCTTACAAATAGCATTTATCCGGGTCCGGTTATATCAGCGAATGTCTCCTGAGCCTGGAAATAAGCTTATTCCTGTTTGTATAAAGACTAAGACCTTTGTTAATTTCCTGAATGTTTTATCAATTCTAAACATCTAAAAATTGATCTAAAATAGGTTGGTGTTTGTGAGTGACACTTTTTATTAGCTTTGTGCCGTAAAGTGTAAAAATATTTCTGCATTATCCATCATATGCCCCTGTTATAATCCGCCCTTGGGTTGGGAAGAGGTGTATATCGAAAGCTACAGGCGGATAGAGAAGCTGCTCCATGTGGATTCGTTGCATTGGATCCTGGTCAATGACGGATCAGCCACTATTACTTCAGAACAGCTTGAGCTAATATCCGGCTCGATTGATTATTTCAGCTATTACTCGCTGCCGGAGAATAAAGGGAAAGGATATGCCACTAGGCACGGCGTGTCAAAGGCAACGACCGAGTATACGATCTATACCGATATCGATTTCCCATATGAAGATCAGAATATAAAAGATGTATTTCAACGTCTTGCTGAAGGTGCAGATGTCGTTTTGTGTGTAAGGGATGATCACTATTATGATCAGATATCCAGGACAAGGGCCTACCTGTCGAGGGCTTTTAAAAGTGCGATCCGGCTTCTCTTCCGTATTCCTGTCGCCGATACGCAGGCTGGTCTGAAAGGCCTGTCCGCAAAAGGTAAGGAAGCGTTGCTGTGCACATCGACCGATCGTTACCTTTTCGATCTCGAAATGGTCAGGATAGCGCATAAAAGAAAGCTGCGCTTTGCAACCGTCGAAGCCCGGCTAAAGAACAGAACGGAACTTTCTTCCTTGTCCTTTTCGATCCTGAAGCAGGAATTTCTGAACCTGGTACGGATCCTTTTTTCTTAATTATTGTGTTTTGATTCAACGACTTCCCTGACCGGCGTGCCGATATTGCCGGTCGGCGCCATGATATGGAGCAGGGCAGCTATCGTCGGCGCTATATCGGTTATCTCGACCGGCGTAACGACCTCTTTGGCTTTCAGCCCCCACCCGTAGAAGATCAATGGGACGTGGGTATCGTATTCGTAGAGCGAGCCGTGTGATGTCCCTGTCGTATAAGTGGAGATCCAGCCGGGCTCCTGGATGATCAGTATGTCGCCGGAGCGTTTGGGATGGATGCCGTTTTTGATCTTCCTGATAAAGAAATCGGGAAACATAGTATTGCTGATGTTGTGCAGATCGACCACCTGTGCGATTCCTTCATTCTGCATCATTCCTTCCCTGACGGCATCGAAGAATACCTCCCAGGAAATATTGTTCTTTCTGAGCAGGTCCATATCCACGATGTATTGATAATCTTCGTATTCCATCAGGTATTTGCCTTCCCCGAAACGGGCATTGAGGAAATCATTGATCTTTTTATAGAAGATCGGCTTCTCGAGCACTTTGCCCGGCAGCTTATAATAATGGCTATGGCCCGGAATGTCACAGACACCGTGATCGGCCGTCAGGAAAAGCAGGTAATTGTCTTTTCCCACCTCAGCGTCGAGCGTGCTCATTATTTTTTCTATGTCCTTATCGAGGCGAAGATAGGCGTCTTCCGACTCGATCGAATTGGGCCCGAAGGAGTGCCCGATATAATCTGTCGAGCTGAAGCTCACTGCCAGGAAATCAGTGACATCGTGCTTCCCGAGCTTTTCTCCCTTAATGGCGGCGACCGCAAAATCAGCCGTAATGGTATTGCCAAATGGTGAGGTCCGGATGTTGTCGTATTTGTTTTTGGTTCCGGCTGTAAATCTGTGCGGGAACACCGGCAGGGCTTCACCTTTCAGGGGATTTTCATAGGGTTGGTTGTCGATGTCGCTTTGCGTATAAGTATTGACAGGGTAGAGGGTCTCCCAGGTGGAGTTGAGATATTTTTCCGAATAGTTGAGCCTGTTGAAATCTTCGACCCAGGCCGGAAGCTGCTTCATATAGTAGGTCGAAGAAGAAAAATTGCCTGTGCCGTTATCATGCCAGTAAGCCGCATCGGCGCTGTGTCCTGCGGGCAATATCGCTCCCCGGTCCTTGAGCGCGATGCCGATGACCTTGCTTTGATTACCTGTGGCGAGCTTGACCTGGTCCGCGATGCTGGTTACCTTGAGGTTTCGCGGCGACATCATACCGGCTTCCCCGGTGCTGCCTACGCCTTCTACTGTCTTGTCCTCAGTACAGTACACATTTTTTCCGAGGCTTCTCTCATACCAGTCATTGCCTGCGATGCCGCTGATGGCCGGAGGCGCGCCTGTGTAGACAGTGGCATGACCTGGTCCGGTATTGGTCGGCGTATAATTGTAGTGGTTATTGATGCAGTTGACGCCACCTGCTATCAGGCGTTTAAAGCCGTTTTCACCCAATCTGTCATAATATCTGTACAGAAAATCGTATCGCATCTGGTCGACCACGATGCCGACTACCAGCTTAGGCTGGCCGGCCCTGCCGGCTGCAGGTTTTTTATTTTGTGCAAAGGATAAAGTGCATGTACACAACAGGCAGATCCATATGGTTGTAGCTCTAAGCATATCCGGTTATTATGAAAGAATCAAATATAGATATTCATATATTTACGGAAGGTCAAAAAGACGTGATTTATTTGTTAAGAAGGTGGCGCATCATCCAGGTCACCGGGACGTATGCTTCTCACCAAGCGGCTCTGCAAAAAAAATCGCCTGACCGGACGAATTTATTTTTTTGTTTTATATTTTTTATGCTTATATTGCATTTGTAAAATATAAGAGACGGCTCGTTTCGGACTACAAAATACAGCCAAATAATTTGAACGAACGAGTCCTGGGTCCCTATGCTACGGCGTGGGGATCTCATTCGTTCGTGCGCTCTTGGCTGGGCGTTGTAGTCCGTGAGGCCCCGCGTCTCTTTTTCTTCACGGGCTGGCAGGGGGAAAGCCACAGCATATAGAAATCTCCTTACTTTTCGTAAAATTATCTATCTAATCTTATTTATTCACGGAGTGACTGCGTTGGCGGGTTGTTGCAACCCGGCATACTGATCTCCACTCGTGGTATGGTATATGACCATGCTATATCAGTGCCTTCCGGTCATGCGACCGCGTGAGGGCTTACACCTTATTTTATCACCACTCTTAAAAACAAACAACATGAAACGAGTGATTTTTTACCTTACTTTTTCCTGTATCTCCACGATTGTCTTTTCCCAGCAACCGACGGAGACGATAGATGCAGATCGCGACGAATGCCCGGACGACCCTTACTTCCTGCTCTTCTCCGACGAGTTTGACGGCACTACGATCGACACTGACAAATGGCATACTTATTATCCTTATGGACCTGGAGAGTCAGATGCGTGTATCTACTGCCGGACGGCATATGATCCCG
>Ga0206118_100227_pt1 | contig 45108 bp, 41 predicted proteins | sample 3A20Ametagenome_FD_177999 | JGI IMG/M metagenome (GOLD analysis project Ga0206118, IMG submission 177999) | Enriched microbial communities from leaf-cutter ant dump, University of Wisconsin, Madison, United States - 3A20A | ecosystem: Environmental > Terrestrial > Nest > Insects nest > Nest dump... | reverse complement strand
CCCTCTCCGGGCAATATTTCTCCGGCTGCGAAATGACGGTCAACAGCACATCGTGGCATACGTCTTCGGTTTCCATCCGGTCTCCGCCGAGCAGCTTCCCGGCAATTCCCATTACGAAAGGGGCCGCTTGCCGATAGAAGCGATCGAACGCCTCCATCGAGCCTTCCCGCATGAGCGCAAACTGCTCGAACAGATCCTCGCGCCCCGAACGGCCAGGGATCGTGCCCATGTTCATCGCACCTCCGCACCTGTATAGGTTGAACCAATGAAGGGGAAGCCCATTGCATTTCGAAAGGGATGGTCTGGCCGGCTTCAGACAGATTGTTTTAGTTGCTTGGATCGATAAGAGCGGACAAAACCATTCCCTTTCTCCATTCCACTAGGCTGCTCTTCGACGTATCTTGGTTCAACTTATCTAGCTTCATCGTTCGTTTCGACACTAAAATATCAAAAAGAAAGCCGAGAGAAAACCGGCCCGGCATTTTTTTATCTTCCTTTAAGCTTCTTCTAAGCAATTTTTTAACTTTCGGCTAAATCCGTTCGCGGAGGTCGCGCGTAGTAGGGTTGAAAATCACTTTTTTGGAGTCGAGGGGGAATTGTTGTCATGAAGAAACTGACCAAACCGTTATCCGGAGCGCTCGCCGCCGCGCTGCTGCTGGGCGCTCTGCTGGGAGGCTCGTCGCTCGCCACGGCGGCCCCGCTGCTGAAGCTGTTCACGCCGTACACGTACTTGTCGGTATCGCCGGGCGAGAAGCTCAACTATTCGATCGACGTCATCAACGATTCCGACGAGATCCGGGCAGCCGACGTCTCGTTCGATACCGGAAGTCTCGGCTGGACTTACGAACTGACGGCCGGCGGCAACCGCGTCCGGCAAATCTCGGTGAAGCCCGGAGAATCCCAGATGCTCAGCCTGAGCCTGAGCGTGCCGCTGGAAGTCAACAAAGGCGACTATTCGTTCAAGCTGAACGCCGGCGAGTTCGGTTCACTCCCGATCAAGGTGAACGTGGCGGAGCAAGGCTCCTACAAGTCCGAACTGTCCGTCGAGCAGCCTAACCGCGAAGGTCATGCGGACTCCAAGTTCACGTACAGCCTGACGCTCGACAACCGCACCGCCTCCAAGCAGCAATACGCGCTGACCTCGGAAGCGCCCGCCGGCTGGGACGTCCGGTTCTCCGTAAGCGGAAGCAACGTCACGTCGGTCGACGTCGAGCCGGGCAGCTCGAAATCGATCAGCCTGGACGTCACTCCGGCCCAGAACGCTCCCGCCGATACGTATCCGATCGTCGTCCATGCCGCAAGCGGAAACACGTCGGCGCAGGCGCAAGTGGAAGCCGCCATTACCGGATCGTACGGGCTTGAGCTCACTACGGCCGACGAGCGGCTCAGCGCCGATATTACCGCCGGCAAGACGCGCAATCTCGAGCTCGTCGTCAAAAATACGGGTTCTGCCGAAATTACCGACGTCAGCTTGAGCGGACAGCTTCCCGCCAACTGGGAAGTGACGTTCGAGCCGAAGACGATTCGCTCCGTCGCGGCGGGCCAATCCGTTCCGGTCACGGCCACCGTCAAAGCTTCCGACAAAGCGCTGGCCGGCGATTACGTCGCCAATCTGACCGCCAGCTCTCCGGAGAAAACGGCTTCCGCCATGTTCCGCGTCACCGTCGAAACGTCGATGCTGTGGGGCTGGATCGGCGTGCTGATCATCCTTGCCGTGGCGGCCGGTATTTACGGTCTGTTCCGGAAATACGGGAGGCGGTAAACGTGACTACGATCGAAGCGGCGGAACCGGTCATTCAGCTTAAAAACCTGTCGAAAACGTACGGAGAGTTTACCGCTGTCGAACGTCTGAACCTGAACATCTACCCGGGTGAAATTTTCGGTCTGCTCGGCCCCAACGGCGCCGGCAAGACGACGACCATTCTGATGATGCTGGGCTTGACGGAGCCCGTGTCGGGCGAAGCGATCGTATGCGGAGTCGACGCGACCCGCAACCCGATGCAGGTCAAGCGGAAAGTCGGCTACATGCCGGACGACGTCGGGTTCTACGAGGACCGGTCGGCGCTGGACAATCTCGTCTATACGGCAAGGCTTAACCGCATTCCGGAACCGGAGGCGAAGAGCCGGGCGATGGCGCTGCTCGAGCGCGTCGGGCTGGCGGAAGCCGCGCACAAGCGGACCGGCACGTTTTCGCGGGGGATGCGTCAAAGGCTCGGACTGGCGGACGTGCTGATCAAAAATCCCCGGGTGATCATTCTCGACGAGCCGACGCTCGGCATCGACCCCGAGGGGGTGCGCGAACTGCTGGCGCTTATTCGCGACCTGAGCCGCAACGAGGGGCTGACCGTGCTGCTGTCGTCCCATCATCTGCATCAGGTGCAGCAAATTTGCGATCGCGTCGGCCTGTTCGTCCAAGGCAAGCTGATCGCCTCGGGGGATATCGATACGCTGTCCCGCCAGCTCGACGGCGGCCCGTCCTACCGTATCGAGCTCGACGTCTCTCCGTGGAGCGAGCCGCTCTTAACGGCGCTTCGCGGCGTTGAGGGCGTCACGGACGTGCAGCTCAAGGCCGGCGATGAGCACGCCGAAGCTTCTCTCCAGAGCGCGGCCGGCATCGCCACCGTCGTCGTCTCCGGCACTTCGGACGTCACCGCGGAACTGGCGAAAGCCGCCATCGCTTCGGGCGCGTCCCTGTTCGGCGTACGCCCCCTCCGCTACGGACTGGACGACATCTACCACCGTTATTTCGAAGGAGGCGAGACGCGTGAGCGCTTGGGTTAACAAATGGCGGGGCGCGCTGGGCAAGACATGGCGAAGGACGGATGCGCCGTCCGCCGCCGTCCGCGAACCGCGCGCCGCAAGCCCGTTCTGGGTCATGGTGCAGAAGGAGTTCGGAGATCATATCCGCAGTTGGAGGTTCGTCATCCTGCTCGGCATCGTCACCCTCGCCTGCATCGGTTCGCTGTACACGGCCGTCACGGCGCTTAAAGACGGGGCGCAGACGATCGGCGGGGACGCCAACTTCCTGTTTCTGAGCATGTTTACGGTATCGTCGAGCGGCCTGCCGAACTTCCTGACGTTCCTCTCTTTCCTCGCTCCGCTGATCGGCATCGCCATCGGCTTCGACGCGGTCAATTCGGAACGGAGCAAGGGTACGCTCAGCCGCGTCATGTCGCAGCCGGTGCATCGCGACGATTTCCTCGTCGCCAAGTTCGTCGCCGGCCTGCTGCTGATCGCCGTCGTCGTCTTCTCGCTCGGCTTCCTGGTCATGGGCACGGGGCTGTACACGATCGGGTATCCGCCGACTCCCGAGGAGTTCGGACGCATGATCGTCATGCTGCTGATTACGACGGTCTACGTAGGGCTGTGGCTCAACCTGTCCCTCCTGTTCTCGGTGAGATTCAAGCAGGCGGCCACCTCCGCGCTCAGCGGCATCGCGGTGTGGATTTTCTTCCTCGTGTTCTACGGCATGATCGTCAACCTGATCGGCAATGCGCTGATGCCGGGCGATCCGAGCGACGTGCAAGGGTACATGGACGCGCAAAACCTGCTTACGCTGCTGTCGCGGATTTCCCCCGCCCAGTTGTTCCAGGAAGCGGCTTCCACGCTGCTGCTGCCTGACGTGCGCACCCTTAATCCGTTCGTGACTCAGGAGCAGGCGTACCTCGCGATCTCGTCTCCGCTGTCCTTCGGCCAGAGCACGCTGCTCGTATGGCCGCACATCGTCGCCCTGATCGCCGAGACTTCGCTGTCGTTCGCCGCCACCTATCTGCTGTTCATGCGTCAGGAAATTCGCTCTCGTTCCTGATTCGCGCAACAAAGGGCAGTTCAAGAGGGAACCCGTCAGCCGGGTTCCCTCTTGAACTGCCCTTCTCTTTTTCCCGATCCGTTACCGGTATCCTTCGATTCCCCGCAGCACGAACCTGACGACCGACTCGGCCTCCTCCTCGTCGCTGATCGGCGGTTCTTCGGAAGCCAGCGCGAAACGAATGACGAACTGGCTGAACACGTACGGGAAGATCAGCTTCAACAGCCGCTCGTTGGGCAGGTCGGGCAAATCTCCCTTCGCCTTGAAATAATCCATCGCCCTGAACATGTAGACGACGATATCGCGCTGGATATGCGCCATCAGCTCGTTGCGCAGCTCGTCCCGGTAGACGAATTCTTTGACAACGACGCGGAAAATCTCCTTGTTCTCCCGAAAAAACCGCAGCCGGTTCAAAAACAACGCGCGAAGAAAATGCTCGAATCCGGCTTGCTTCGCCGGGTTGACCTCCTCGAACACCTCCTGGGCCATCGCCGGGAGCGACTCCTTCAGAAAAGGCACGATCACCGCCAGCAGCAGGTTTTCCTTCGTGCCGTAATGACGGAAGATCGTCCCTTCGGCGACTCCCGAGCGCTTGGCGATCTCGCTCGTCGACGTATTGGCATAGCCTTTTTCCGCGAACAGCGAGACAGCGCTCTGCAAAATGCGCTGCTGCCTGGCGGTCTCCTTCTTGGACTGCTTGGCGGAAGCCAACATGCGATCCAAAATATTGTCCGACGACATGTTATCATTCCTTCTTATTTGCGATATTTCTTAAGCGCCCGCATGTTCAGCTCGATAAAGAGGCAGACGAACGCAGCCAGGAAGAGCAGATTGGGCACAATGTCCCCGATGCCTTCGCCCCGATACATGACGCCGGTCAGCGCGTCGCCCGCGTAATACAGGGGCATGATCTTTCCTAATATTTGCAGCCAGTCCGCCATTCCGTCGAGCGGCAGAATGCCCGCGAAGAATACTTGGGGAATAACGACGACCGGGATAAACTGCACCATCTGAAACTCCGACGAAGCGAACGTAGACAGTAAAATGCCGAGCGACAGCGCCACGAGCGCGACCAGCAAATTGATCAACAGCACGTTCCAGATCGAACCCGCCAGCGGAATGTCGAGCACGTTCACTGCGTACATAACGACGATGATCGTCTGAATGACGGCGAAAATGCCGTATCCGGCCAAATAGCCGGTCAGCACCTCTCCTCTGCTAATCGGCGTGGACATCAGCCGCTCCAGCGTACCGGTCGTGCGCTCCCTCAGCAGTCCGATGCCGGAGATCAGGAATACGAAAAAGAAGACGAAGAACCCGACCAGAATCGGACTGAGCACATCGAAAAAGGACGACTCCTCGCCGCCGTATACATAGCTCGTCTCGATGCCGGGAGCGGCTGCGACCGGAAGTCCGAGCCCGTCGAGCGCTTGAAGGGCCGCGATCTGAGAGATTTTCATCCGCAGCGCCTTCGCCTGCGTCGGATCCGCATTCTCCAGCATCAGAGCGGGGCGGCCGTCTTCGAACGTCAGGATGCCGTCCAGCTTGTGCCGCTCAATCGCTGCGGCGGAAGCTTCGGACACCAGCATGGGGTCGATTCCGGCCTGCTGCAGCCTGCTTGCAAGGGCGACGTCTTCCTGAACGATGCCGATTCTCGGATTGTCCGCCTCTCCTCCGTTCAGTATATAATACATCAGAGTCAATACAAGCAACGGCGCGGCAAGGAGCAGCGCCAGCGTTCTTTTGTCCCGGATCATCTGGCGGCAGATTCTGGCGATCAACGCTCTCGTTCTCATCGGCGGGAACCTCCCGCGGCCAGAAATACGCGCTCCAGATTGTCCGTATCGTACTGGGTCATAAGCTCCCGAGGCGTTCCCGAAGTGAGAATCCTCCCGTCGCGAACCATCGCGAGATAGTCGCATCTGGCCGCCTCGTCCATGACGTGCGTCGTGACGACAATCGTCTTGCCTTCTTTCTCCTTCAACCGCAGCAGCTCGTTCCAGATCGACACCCGAAGCGACGGATCGATGCCGACCGTCGGTTCGTCGAGAATAAGCAGGCGCGGATTCTGAATCAAGGCGACGGCGAGAGACAGCCTCCGCTTCATGCCTCCCGAGTAGGCCGACACTCTTTTGCCCAGCTCTCCGGACAGGTTAACGAGCTCGGACGCGTACGCGATCCGCTCTCGCTTCGCTTCTTTGCCCAGCTTGAACAAGGAGGCGAAGAACGTCAAATTCTCCTCTCCCGTCAGCTCCGTGTAGAGAGCGTCGGACTGCGCCATGTAGCCGATGTCCTGCAGCAGCTTCAGATTCGGCATCGCTTCGCCCAGCACGTTCACCTTGCCCGTATCCGCGCGCTCCATCCCGACCAGCATTTTGACCAGCGTCGTCTTGCCCGCTCCCGACGGCCCGATCAGGCCGTAAATCTGCCCCTGCCGCATCTGCAGCGTAACGTCTTGGAGCACCGTCTTCTTCCCGTAGCTCTTGCTGACCCGGTCGACCTGCACGGCTATTTCCATGGCCGCAACCTCCGTCTCGAAATAAAAGTGAGTATTTACTCACATTTTAATTCGGGACAAAGCCGACTGTCAACCGAAGGTTGCGGCTAAGGCCACACCTCCACCGTCGTTTTCTCTCCGAGCGCTTCTATAGAAAAAGAAGAGCAGCTATCTCCTGGAGACCTATTCTTGACCCACAACACCCCTAATAAATTACCAGTTAATGCAAATCGTCGTCAAAGCCATCGTCAAAGGCGTTTCAGGCTCTGCGTTAATCGATTTTTTCGACTAACGATCTCCGTTCGAGCCTGATTTGAGTCACGTTAATCGATTTTTTCGACTAACGATCTCCGTTCGAGCCTGATTTGAGTCACGTTAATCGACTTTTTCGACTAACTGCCTCCGTTCGAGTCTGATTTGAGTCACGTTAATCGATTTTTTCGACTAACGATCTCCGTTCGAGTCTGATTTGAGTCACGTTAATCGATTTTTTCGACTAACGATCTCCGTTCGAGCCTGATTTGAGTCACGTTAATCGATTTTTTCGACTAATCCCTCGTGGAAATCTCTTCATAGGACGTGTGCTCGTGTACGTGAAGGGGGGCAGCCGTAGAAAATTAGATTTCCAATAAATTGGAATCATTGTGGGCCAAGCATAGCCTGGAAACTGCCTCATACGGTCCTGAAACCACCTTATCACGGTCAGGCTTCAGGATCGTATAGCAGCGGAGGGAGATAGATGCCCGTTACCTTGCATCCATCGATAATCATTCGGTTACGGCTCTGTTAACTTATGAGACAGTTCCAGCACTAGGATGACAATTCAATAAGACCGTGAAAGTCGCGTTCCCGGAACAACGCCTCGAAGGCGTCGACGACTTGCGGATCGAAGTGGGCTCCCCGCTGGCGGGCAATCTCCTCCATCGTCTCTTCCGGCGTCCATGCCCGCTTGTACGGGCGCTCGTGCGTAAGCGCGTCGTAGAAGTCGGCCAGAGCGACGATTCTCGCTTCGATCGGGATCTCCTCTCCGGCCAAGCCTTGGGGATAACCCGATCCGTCCCATTTCTCATGGTGGGACAACGCAATCACGCGAGCCAGCTGCAAAATATTGAAATAGCTGCCTTCGAGAATGTCGGCGCCGATCGTCGTGTGAGTTTTCATCCGCTCGAATTCATGAGGCTCGAAGCGGCCCGGCTTCAGCAAAATTTCGTCCGGGATGCCAATCTTGCCGATATCGTGCAGAGGAGCCGCCTTGCGGATCAGGTCGACGTCCTTCTCCGGCAAGCCGAGCCGCTCGGCGATCAAGGCCGACAGCTCGCCGACTCTCTGCGTATGCTGCCCGGTCATGTCGTCGCGATACTCCGCCGCCCGGCCGAGCAGCAGCATCATCTCCAGCTTGGCCTGACTGAGCTCCATCGTCCGTTCCTGGACCTTGTCCTCCAGTGTCCGGTTGTGGTGCTGCAATTGCAAGTGCAGTTCCCTCGTCTTGAGCAGGTTGCGGATACGCAGCACAACCTCCGTCCGATCGTACGGCTTGGCAAGGAAATCGTTGACCCCCGCCTGGAGTCCCTGCTGCTTCACTTCCGCCGTCGTGTCCGCGGTCAGCATGAGAACCGGCAAGTAATGCTCTTTCCCGACCTGCTCGCGAATTCTCCTCAGCACTTCCAGTCCGTCCATGCCCGGCATGTGCAGATCGAGCAGGACGATGTCGGGCTCGACTTCGGCGACCATACGCTGCACCGCATGCGGATCAAGCGTGCTGTGAATGCGGCGGAAACCCGCGCGGGTCAGGATGCGTTCCAATAGGCTTACGTTGTATTCCTGATCGTCGACGATCAATATTTTCGCGTCTAAGCTGGCCTCCATCGGCGCACGCACTCCATTCTATTCTGTCTTGAGCAGGGCCGCTTCGATCTTGCCGAGCAGCCGCGGGAGATCGACCGGCTTCGTATCGAAGTCGTCGCATCCGGCCTCGTAAGCTTTCTTCTCGTCGCCGGACATGGCATGGGCCGTCAGAGCGATTACCGGAATGGAACGCGTTCGGGGATCGCTCTTCAACAGCCGCGTCGCCTCCCAGCCGTCCAGGACTGGCAGGCTCATATCCATGAGCACGAGGTGCGGAAGCGCCGAGGACGCAAGCTCGACTCCTTCCCGCCCGTCTTCGGCCGTCAAGACGCGGTACCCTTTGCGAACGAGCCTTCTGGATAACATGTCGCGGTTCAATTCGTTGTCCTCCACCAGAAGAATCGTGTGCATTAGCTCACCTCCCGTTTCTCGTTCATATATCGGCGAACTTCCGCCAGCAGCTGCCTGGGCTCGAACGAGCCTTTTTGCAGCACTCCTTTTACATAGCCGTTAAGCCGCAAGCTCTCTTCCGCAGCCATCGACTTGGCCGTCACGACGACGACCGGGATGGAGCTCCACTCTTCTCTCTTCCTCAGCTCCGCCAGAAACTGATAGCCGTCCATCTCCGGCATCATCAAATCCAGCAAAATCAATCCCGGCTTCTCGAACGCCAGCTTCTCCAGCGCAAGTCTGCCGTTGCCCGCCGTCGTGACGGAGTAGCCGTCCTTGCCGAGCAGCTTGACCATCATCTCGCTTGTCGTAACGTCGTCTTCGACGACGAGCACGGTGCGCTCCTCCGTATCCGGCAAGTACTTGTCGATGACCGCGACGAGTTGTTCCCGCTCCAGCGGCTTCGTCAGAAATTCGGAAGCGCCGAGCGAGTATCCGAGCGGCTTGTCGTCCGTCATCGAGAGGATAACGACGGGAATGTCCCGCAGTTCCGGATCGCTCTTCAGCTCCGACAGCACGCTCCATCCGTCCATGCTCGGCATCAGAATGTCGAGGCAGATCAGCTTAGGCTTCAGCTGCCTCGTCATCAGCAGCCCTTCCGCCCCGCTCTCCGCGAACGCCAGCGTCCAGCCTTCGTCGGCCAAATAATTGCGCATCAGCTGCCGGTTGACCGGTTCGTCGTCGATCAGCAAAATGCTGACATTCTCGCCGGCGGCGAATTCGGAGCTAGGCTGGGAAGCCGGCAGCTTCTCGCCTTGCGGTCCCGCTCTCTGAACCTCTCCGCCCTGTCCAAGCGGGAGCCAGCAAGTGAACGAGCTGCCTTCTCCGGGCCGGCTCTCCACCGAGATGTCCCCGCCCAACAGTTCGCAGAAGCGCTGCGTGATCGTCAGTCCAAGTCCCGTCCCCCCGTATTTGCGCGTCGTGGAGGAATCCGCCTGGGTGAACGGTTGGAACAGCTTGCCGATCTGCTCCTCCGTCATCCCGATCCCGGAGTCGGCCACGCGGATCGAATAGCCGCTCGCCGCATTTTTCTCCATTAGGCGACCTTCGATCCGAATCGTGCCTTCGCGGGTGAACTTGGCGGCGTTGCTGAGCAGGTTAAGCAAAATTTGCCTCAGCTTCGTAACGTCCGTCGTCATGACGGCGTCCTCCCACTTCGTCTCGAGCCGATTGCCGTTGCTCTCGATCAGCGGCTTGACCGTGGACATCACTTCTTGAAGGACGCTTCCGAGCTCGCACGTCTCCAAGTACACGTCCATTTTCCCGGCCTCGATCTTGGAGATGTCGAGGATGTCGTTGATCAGCGCCAGCAGATGCTTGCCCGACTTGCTGATCTTCTCCAGATCGGCGGCGAAAGCGGGCTCTCCGAGCTCCTCCGCCTCTTCGACGAGCATCTCGCTGTAACCGATGATGGCGTTCAGCGGCGTTCTGAGCTCATGGCTCATATTGGCCAGAAACTGGCTCTTGATCCGATTCGCCTGGATCGCTTCGTCATGCGCCTTCTCGAGCTGCGCCGTACGCTCGCGGACAAGCTCCTCCAGATGATCGTTCAAACGCTGAAGCTCCTGATTTTTCAGATAGATTTCCCGGGACTTCAATTCGATCTCCGAATCTTTGCGCGAGAACCGCTTCGACACGAAAATGCCGAGCAGGGAAAGGCCGAGGGTAAACAGCGTGCCGCCCGATATAAAATAAGCGAGCCACTTCTGATCGAGCAGCATGCCGGAGGCGATCTCCGAACGGTCGCCGATATGGAACTGCGCGGCAAACATGCCCGTGTAGTGCATGCCGACGATCGCTCCGCCCATAATGAGCCCACTGCCCAGCTTCTTCCACACTTCTCCTCTGCCGCTCTCCTTGCGAAAATAAAACGCGAGCCACAGCGCGGCAATCGACGCGACGACAGCGATCAATATGGAGAAGGCGAACAGAAGCGGATCGTACGTAATGTCGATCAGCATGGCCGCCATCCCGATGTAGTGCATGGCCGAGATGCCGGCGGCCAGCAGCAGCCCTCCGCCAAGCAGGTTGCCCTTCGTCGGCTGATTCTTCCCAACGATCGACAAAGCGACGTACGAGGCGATAATGGCGACGAGAACGGAGACGAGGACAAGCGTGAGGTCGTAGGCTACGGGAACGTCCAGCTTAAAAGCCATCATCCCGACGAAATGCATCGACCAGATGCCCATGCCCATCCCGGCCGCGCCGAACACCAGCCACATGGACCGGTTGAAGCCAGACGACTCGCTGACGCGTCCCGCCAAATCCAATACCGTATAGGATGCGACGACCGCGACGACGTAAGAGAATACGACGAGAGCGGTATCGTAGGAACCGTGAACGTGCTGCATGAATCAACCTGCCTTTGATTGGAATGTAATTGAAGCGTGGAACGGCGGCGGCCAGGCGGCTCGACGCTCTATGTATCTCTCATCGGTAAAGCTGGGGGCAGATTGAAGATCCGCCAACGACAAATACGAGAAGGCTTACAGATTTTCGCTCGTCAAATACGACCTTGCGCCGATTCCGACTCTGCCAGGCTCGACGACCCGGTCGCATCTGTTCGGCCTCTCGGAAGGTAATAGGCATAATAACCCAATCTATTCTATTATGCAAATCTAAGAGATTTCTGTACAGTAGGCGGCCAGACAAAAAATAACGACGCCGGGCCGGAGGACCTGCATCGTTGCTGTGGGATGTTCAATGAACGGCCCGATGGAACGGGTTGCTCCGCTTCGCTAGCTTTTCGTCTCTTCGATTTCTATCGCCGCCGGCATGTCCGCATGCTCCTCGTCGACAAGCTCTTTCGTGGAATTTCTGAACTCGCGCAGCGTTTCGCCGAAAGCTCTTCCGAGCTGCGGAAGCTTGGCCGGCCCAAACACGAGCAGGGCAATGATCAAAAGGACGATCAGCCCCGACACTCCGATATTGTTGAACATGCTGCACCTCCCTCTCGCGCGATATGAACACGTTGGCGCCGCCGAATACTGGAGAAACCGTCAGCGCGACTCGTTTCTTCGCCGCCTACGCGAATTATTCCCCGCATCCGGAAAAACATCCGCAAAAAAAAGACCACCCCTGCCGTCATCTCCCGATGACGAGGGATAGTCCCCCGGCTGACGCCGTTAACCGATATGAAACCGATAGCCGACCCATTCATGATAACGATACGGTACGAATTGAACTTGATATTCCGATCCGGAGCGCTCGAAGTGCTCCTTGACGACTTTGTCGACGATCACCTGTCCGTCCGTCATGTTGGCGTATTCGACCGCACTCGTCATCGCTTCGCCGTAATACAGGCTGTTCGCCGGAAGCGACAGTCCCGTATGGAAGCCGTATACCCGCCCCATGCTGACGCCGACGCCTCCGCGGAAGCGAAACGGAATGCCTTCCTCCGCAAGAGAAGGATTGATGACGCTGTCGATCGCCTGAACGATCTGCACGCCGCACAGACAGCTTCGTCCGACCGCATCCGCTTCCGCCATCGGGAAGATGGCCGTATACGACTGGTGGCTCGCTTCGATCAGTTGACCTCCCCAGCCGGAGACAATCTGGGCGATGACGGTTACGAATCGCTTGACGCCAATCTGCGCCCGGCCCAGGTCGCGATCCCCGCCCCCTTGCCCGTCGGCTTCGACGGCCAAGTGAAGGACAGCATATTGTTCCTCGGACGGAACGAACGACTCCGCCTCCTCCTTGCGCTGCACGAGCTGCCTCGTCTGCTCCATCAAGCTTTCGTAAGTCGTTCTGACGGATTCCGCTTGCTGCATCGTTAACACCTCCTGTTCGGGTCATTAAGAGAACGCAAAAAGACCCTGAATAAGGGTCCGAAATGAAAAATAAATATCGAATTCTCAGACCCATCTCTGCCGACGAGGTTAGCTGACGGACTCGGGTAGATGGTACCCTACGTTCTGCGCGAACGATTCGCCCCTGAATGATCGGTTCCCCCGTTTTCCTTCCGCAAGCGGACGGAAATTAAGCGTATATTTATAGTACGCCGATCGTCTCGGGATGTCAAACCGTTTTTGGCAACATAATAAACCTTTATGTTGACTATGTGAAGGGGAACGGCTACGATTAACGTAATAACCGGCTACCTGCAATAGCCGACAGAAAGGTGTTAAAGATGTCCAACAAAGATTACCGCATCCTGCTGTTCTATAAATATGTTAACGTTCCGAACGCCGAAGCTTTCGCGGCCGAGCATCTGCAGTATTGCAAGGATCTCGACATCAAGGGCCGGATTCTGATCGCCGACCAGGGAATCAACGGAACGCTCTCCGGCACGGTGGAGCAGACCGACGCCTATATGGCCGCGATGCACGCCCATCCGCTCTTCTCCGATCTGCTGTTCAAGATCGACGAGGCCGACGGCCACGCGTTCCAGAAAATTTTCGTCCGCTACAAAAAAGAACTGGTAACGCTGCGCTACGACAAAGAGCTCGATCCGAACGTCGACGGAGGAGCCCGGCTCACTCCGAAGCAGTTTCATGATAAAATGCAGCACGACGACGTCATCATCCTTGACGGCCGCAGCAACTACGAGTACGATCTGGGTCACTTCCGGGGCGCGATCAAGCCTGATCTGAAGACGTTCCGCGAGTTCCCCGAGTGGATTCGCAACAATCTGACCGAGCACAAAGACAAGCCGATTCTCACTTACTGCACGGGAGGCATCCGCTGCGAGATGCTGACGGCCGTGCTGAAAAGCGAAGGCTTCGGCGACGTCTACCAGCTCGACGGCGGCATCGTCACGTACGGGCAGGATCCGGAAGTGCAGGGCCGCGGCTTCGACGGCAATTGTTACGTCTTCGACGAACGCGTCTCCGTGCGCATCAACCAGACCGAGGAGCATACGCTTGTCGGTGAATGCCACCACTGCGGCACGAAGACGGATCGCTACATTAATTGCGCGGACGACACCTGCCATCTGCAGCACCTCGTATGCGACAAGTGCGAAGAGGAGCATCGCGGGTACTGCTCTGCGGAATGTGCCGAGCACGATCTGGCCGAGACGGGGTCGGTCCGCTAATCCCGGGAGGTGACGTATTGAAGGAAGATTCGGATCTGTCCACGCGCAACAGAATTATGCAAATGCTGAAAACTTCGGGAGAGCTGACCGCCAAGGAGCTGACCGAACAGCTGGGCATTACCGGCATGGCCGTGAGGCGGCATATTTCCAATCTCGAGCGGGACGATCTGATCGAATCGACGACCGTCAGGCTGCCGATGGGTCGGCCTGCGGCCGTCTACCGTCTGACCTCCCAGGCGGACGACTATTTTCCGAAGAAATATCATGCCGTCGCCCTCGACCTGCTCACCGAGTTGGAGGATGAAGCCGGGGAATCAATGGTCAATCTTCTCTTCGAACGCCGCAAGGCGACGCTGCTGAAAAGGTACGAGGCGAAAATGGCCGGCAAAGAGCTCGAAGCGAAGGTCGCCGCGCTGTCGGACATTCAAAACGAGAACGGCTACATGGCGTCCTGGGAGAAAGATTCCGACGACGACTACGTGCTGACCGAGTACAATTGTCCGATCTCGCAGGTCGCCAACAAGTACAATCAGGCTTGCGCCTGCGAGCTGAAGCTGTTCGAGACGCTGCTCGATGCGGAAGTGACCCGTTCGGACTGCCTCGCGTCCGGCGATCGCAAGTGCGTCTACCATATTCGCCGTACGTAAACAACGCTCTTCCCCGTATCTCCGAGGAAGAGCGTTTGTCGTTTATTCCGCGTGCCGCAGCAATTTATCGCGCCTAACCGCTATCGCCGAGCTCATGGCCAGCCGGGCGAATTTCGCTCTCTGCGCCTCGGCCGGCAATCTGTGCAGTTCGACGTCCCCACCCGCCGCGAGCAGCGCGGCCCGCGTTGCTTCCACAGCCAGCTCCTCGCATCGCAGTACGTAATAGGCGATCGAATAACCGAGCTCCTCCAGCTTTCTGAGCAGCGCGATCCTCTCTTGTCGAAGCAGCTCCTCGTGCGGGCTACGAGCGATCGGCATTGACGTTGGTCAGCCACAGATTTTTACGGAACTCGTCGGCTTTCTCGGCCGGGCCGTCGTACGCTGCCTCCCCTTTGTACAGCTGCTCTCCGCTGCCGGCATCCAGCACGACGGCCACAAGCTGCCTTCCATCGGAAATACGAGTCTTGTTCAAGGTACCCGCAGTCAACAGAACGTACACCCGATTTTGCGCCACGCTCACGTTGTAGATCGACTGTCCTCCGAGCTGCTCGGCGGTCAAGACCAACTCGCTCTGCTCCTGCGTACCTGTTGCGACGTTATAGCGGGCGATCGCCAGGCTTCCGCGATCGGAATACAGAATGGTGAAAAGCTCCCCGTTAAGCTCGCTCTGGATGTTCGAATATGCGCTTAAGCCAGGCGACGGCTCGGGCAGCGGCGTCAGCTTGCCCGTGCGGTATGAGAACACGGCGAAACGGCGCGTTTGCTTGATCTCTTCCCTGTTCTCCTCGTTTACAGATTGCTGGTTCTTGCTCGTTGCCAGCACGACGTACTCGGAAGGCTGTGAGCGTACCTCGCTTGAAATAGAGGAAAGGCTAATCTCGTTTGTCACGGACTGCGCCGCCAACGCTCCTCCCGTTCCCGCCGAGTCGGAGACAGCCAGCTCCTCAGAGACGAGCACCGCCTCGCGAAGCAGCTCGCCGGTACGCAGATCGACGATATATTCGCGGAATTCCACTGCGGAGGGACCGTCTGCAGTTGGCCCCGTTCTATAGCGTACCTGGGACAGAACGTGCACTTCGTCACCGACGCGCTGAACGTCTTCTACCCTGAGCCAGCTTACCTGCTTCGCAACGTTCAGCGCAATTCTGATCTTGTTGACGCGCCCCGTCGCCTCTTCCAAGACATCCATCTTCAGCTCTGTCCGCCAATCGTATACGCCGCGTGGACCGTATAGCATGACGTCCGCATAAATAAGCCACTCCGAATCCTTATAAAAGCTGTCCACGTTGTTTCTCGCTCTCATAAAATCCCGATGCTCCCGTTTCAATGCTTTCATATCCTCGTAACGCGACGTCAAATATCGGTTGTCCTTCAAATACTTCTCGTAAAACGAATGCGTCAATTGATATTTCGTTCCATCGACGGTAAGCTCTAGCATCTTCGATCCGACGCCTCCGATATAGGAGCCGCTGAGCCGCATCTTGGCGGCTTCCCCGGCATCGCCTTGCAGCGTAGTCAGCTTGTACCTCGGCGCATCCCCTTCCGTGCCGGACGCATAATACGCTCCGATCGAGCCGACCGCGAATACGCCGAGCGCCATCGATAAAAGGTAACGTTTCATCGTTCGCCGTCTCCTCCCTTACACCGACACTTTTTTCTTCAATAGATATAATCCCAGCCAGACGGACGAGACGACGATCAGCGCGTCGATCGCCATCTGAATCGCGTACGCTTCCTCGGTATAGAAGTAACCCGTGGAATAATCCAAGCCCAACGCAAGCATCGGGTAAACCATCAGCAGCGCGCAGAAGCCGGCATACGCCAGTCCGTACACGATACCCAGCCAACGATAGCTTCGCTCCAGCAAAATCGACGCGAACAGGACAAGCAGCGAGATGACGCCCAAGCCGTAGTTGACGAAGAATTCCGCGAACGAACGCGGCAACAAAATTTTGAACGCCTGGTTGGCGAAAATCGCGTCCGCGATATAGGATGGCTGCAGTTGATGTGCCGGCGCAATCATCGCGAAGATCGCTCTTCCGATCGGCATAAGCAGCAGTTGGAACCCAATCAGGACAAACACGAATGTTAAAATGGCGGTCAGCTTGGCGAAATAAATGTTCCTTCGTTCAGACGGAAGCGAGAGCAGCCGATACGCGAACGTGCTTCTTCCGAACCAATCGCGATACCAGATCAGAAACGCGTAGATCACGAGAACCGCGATGCTGAGCCCGACGGGAACGGCGAACCAGAATTGCGTCTCCTGCACCGCACGGGTATACGACATGGCAGCGAAAAACTCCTCGGGAGCCCGGCCGGTTTGCTCAAAATAAACGTTTCTTTCGTTAATCTCACCCATCGCGTTAAACGCAATCGCGCACATCTGCACAAGCGCCGTCATCCCCATCAGCGCGAACAGGATATATCGGAAACGATGGATTTCCATATGCAGAAGCTTCAGGTAGTTTCTCAACGCGAATACACCTCTCTCATCACGTCGACGATCGACTTGCCCTCTTCGCTGCGCATCGTCTCGCAGTCGAATTCCATTTCCGCTTTTCCGTCCTGCAGGATGACCGCCTTGTCGATCAGATGCTCCACCTCGCCGATCTCGTGAGTCGTCAGCAGAACGCCGCGCTCTTCGATCAGTTCGCTGGAGAACACGTCCGCGATCATCTCCCGGCTGAACAGGTCAATTCCGGAAAACGGTTCGTCCATCAGCACGTAGTCGGAATTCGGAGCCAGTCCAAGCACCAGGTTGTATTTGGCAGCCGTCCCTTTCGACAGATTGCCGATCTTCTCGCTGGGCTCCAATCGGAAGAAGCGCATCAATTCGGCGGCCCGCTCCGCGTTCCAGCTCGCGTAGAAATCCGCCATAAAGGTCAGCCCCTCGGACATCTTCATGCTTAAAGGCATCGTCAGATGGTCAGGAACGAAGCTGATTTTCTCGTAAATCCATCTCCCCCGCGGCTTGCCGTCCACGAGAATCTGCCCCTCCTTGACGGGCACGAGCCCCATGATCGCCTTCATGACGGTCGACTTGCCCGCTCCGTTCATGCCGATCAAGCAGGTGATGTTTCCCTTGTCCGCCGTAAAAGACAACCCGTTCAGCACGTAACGCCCGCGATACCGCTTGCGAACTCCCTTCAACTCGATCATGGCCGCTCCGCTCCCCCTTCCACTGCGTCGTCGGCAGGGCTGGAGGACAGCGCCTCTATGTATTTGCTCTTCACCAAATCTAGCAGTTCCTCGACCGGGACGTCGACTTTCCTGACCGCCGAGACGAAGGCGTCGACCGCTTCCCCGAGCAGCTCCGCGCGAATCGCCCGCAGCACGGCGTCGTCCTGGGTAATTCGGCTTGGCGAATTTCCTTCCGTTACGATCAATTTCCGTTCCTCCATCTCCTTATAAGATCTCTGCGCCGTATTCGGGTTGATTTTCAGCAGCGTTCCCAGCTCTCTCCGCGAAGGAATCACCTGTCCCGCCTCCAGCTTCCCGGCGACGATCATCTCTTTGAAATGCCGAACTACCTGCAGATAGACCGGTTCCCGGCTGTTGAACTCGACTTCTTCCCAGCCTCCGCCTGTTCTCATACCGCTACCTCGCAATCGCCATAAGTGTGTGTACTAAGTAGTTCATACACCACAAGCGTATTATGCCCTTAATACGCGCGGACTGTCAACCCTTTTTTATGTATGAAAAAGAGGCTGCCCTCAGCGGTAGCCTCCGACAGCGCCGCTTGATCGGCGCTCGGAACAACTTGCTTTGCTTAAGGGACAGCCTCCCTGACGGACTAGGCGTCTATTCCCGTATAGATTCGGACAGCATCTCGCAGAAACTCCGCGATTCCCGGCTGATCCTTGTCGTAGTAGGCTCTGAACCGTTCGTCGTCCACGTACATCTGGGCTACTCCCGCATGGGCTTCCTTCGTGTATTGGTCCCAGTAGAAAGTGAGCCAGCGGCGGTGCAGATCCGCGGCCTTCTGCGCCAATTCTCCCGCCGGATCTCCCGTTGCGAACGCCTGGGCGAGCGTCGCGTGAATGTCTTCCGACAAGCGCTCGATCTCCTCGTGCTGTTCCTTCGTCATGTTTTTGATTTTCGCGTTGGATTTGTCCACTTGCTCGTTGCCGTATTTGGCGCGGATCTCCTCGCCGTATTTGGCCTCGTTATCGTCGATGAGCTGCTGCTTAAAGCCTTCGAACTTCTGTTGGTCGCTCATGTTCGTCATCCCCTCTTGATGGGCTAAGGTCAGATCGATATTGGCGATCAGCGCGTCGAGCTGCCGCCGCTTGGCCAGAAGCTGCTCGCGGTGCTTCGTCAGCGCGCTTCGGGCGTCGAATTCGGGAGCGCCGACAATCTCCTTGATCTCTTCGAGGCCGACGTCAAGCTCCCGATAGAACAAAATTTGCTGCAGGCGATCCACCTCCTCTTGCCCGTAGATCCGATACCCCGACGAATTGATTCTCGCCGGCTTGAGAAGTCCGATTTCATCGTAGTATCGGAGCGTGCGCGTGCTGATTCCGGCCAACCGGCCGAGCTTCTGAACCGTATATTCCATCTCGATCCCTCCTCGCAAATCGATCGTACACCTTTACGTAACGGCAATGTCAAGCGTATCAGTTTTAAGGACAAATACCAAAGCGCGAACCGGGCGTGCGAACAAAGGCAGCCCTGTCGTCTCCTCTCGTCCCTTTTGCCGCTATCCCTTCCGGTCAGTTCGCGCCGTACCTGTTCTACCACTTTTCTCCCCTTTTGCCGCTATCCCTTCCGGTCAGTCCACACTACACCTGTTCCACCGCTTTTCGCCCCTTTTGCCGCTATCCCTTCCGGTCAGTTCGCGCTACACCTGTTCCATCGCTTTTTCTCCCCCTTTTGCCGCTATCCCGTCCGGTCAGTTCGCGCCACACCTGTTCTACCGCTTTTTCTCCCCCTTTTGCCGCTATCCCATCCGGTCAGTTCGCGTCACACCTGTTCCACCGCTTTTTCTCCCCCTTTTGCCGCTATCCCTTCCGGTCAGTTCGCGTCACACCCGTTCTAGCGCTTTTTCAATCGCTAGTTTCATACTGAGCCAATGGGATACCGAGCAAGCTGCCAAACGCTGATTTACAGCCGTAAGGATAATCAACTGAATGAACCGGATAGCTTATCGCTAACCGCTAATAACCCGATTTCTGAGCTGTCGGGATACCGACAAATGGAGAATAGGTCATCGCCGATCTCTCAGGAGGCGTACGACCAACCTGATTGGACGGGATACCGGCAAAAGAAGGGAAAAGACACTACGTAGATGTTCAGAATGTGGCGCAGAAAAGCTGAGTGGACGGGATAGCGAATTTACTCTCTGGATCGTCAAGCAAAACAGCCGTCGCGGCTTATCGCCGGGACGGTTGTCTCTCGTTGCTTACAATTCAAACGAAGGATCGTCGAACGGATGCATAACCGAGCCGATCTCTCCGGAGAACAGCCGGACGACGACCGCTTTCCGCTGCGGCCCCAGCTTAAAGGCGTGAGGCCGATTGGCCGGCAGCGCGAACACGTCCCCTTCCTCGACGTGCAGCTCGAAGTATCCGTCCCCGTTGACGTTGCGGATGACGAAGGCGAATTCTCCCTCCGCCAGAACGCGAACCTCTTCCTCCAGGTGCGTGTGCAGCGTGCCAAATTTCGCCAGCAGCTCCGGCGCGGCGTCCGACATCAGCACCGCGTCCCAGTTCAAGTAGGCGCGCCGCTCGGCCAGCCGTTTGATCTCTTCTTCGTAAGCGGATATAATCCGCGCTTGATCGGACTCCGACAGCTTGGCCCCGTGCTCGCGCTCCCAACCGGCCAACCGGTCCGCATCCCAACGCTCGTAGTAGATGTCCTGCCTCCGGCAAAAATCCGCAACCTGCCGCTCGTCTTCCAGCCGAATTCCCGCTTCTCTTACAAGTACGATTGCCAACCGCTTCCCCTCCGTTTCGCCTTAAGGCGCCCAAGTGACGGCCGCACCGTCGACTTCCTGCAAATACGAAGAGTCGATAAACTCTTTCAGATTCGGAAGCGCCTTGATTTTGCCGTTGTTCAGCAGAAACTGCGAGATTTCCTCCAACGTCGCGGCCAATTCCGGCGTAATATCCAAACCATAGACGTTAAGCGGCAACACCTGCTTCACGAGCTCCTCCTCCAGTCCGATCGTCTTGCCGACATGCGCGGCCGCCCGATCCGGATTGGCGCGAATGAATTCCGCCGACTTGCCGAGCGCGCGCAGAACGGCTTTGACGGTATTCGGATTGGCGTCGAGAAAATCGCGATGTCCCCCGAGCAGGCCGTAGGAACCGATCAGCTTTTGCGGTCCTTCCTGTCCCGGTACGAACGATTGTTTGGCGGTCAGCAGCTTGACGCCTCCGGCTCCTTCGCCTTTAAGCGCGAGCGGCTGCCAAATAATGAACGCGTCGACGTTGCCGTTCTGGAAAGCGGGCAGCAGCTCGGCCGGTCCGGACTTCACGGAAGTGATCGAATGGGCGTCGAGCTTGTAATGCTCCACGACTTTCAGGAACAGCGCTTCCGTCACCGTGCCGGGGACGTAAGCGATCTTCTTGCCGTTCAGATCTTCGGGCTTCTGGATCTTGTCCGGGTTGACGATCAGCGTCTGCACGCCGGAAATATCGGCCTGCTGCGCCACCGTCTCGATCGGCGCTCCGGCGCCGCTGGCGATCAGGAACGGAATATCCCCGGAGGCGCCGAACTGGATGCTCTTGCTCGCGAGAGCGGCGGTCACGTCCGTTCCCGATGCGAACAGCTCCAGCTTGACGGTAAGCCCTTCGGCCGCGAAGTAGCCTTCTTCTTGCGCGATGACGATAAGCGGCGACAGCTGCGGGTCGCGGCCCGAGCCGATCGACAGCTCCTTCGTCTCGGGAGTCGTATCGGGAGCGGCGGCAGCCGGGCTTGCGGTCGACGCTTCCGGGCTGCCGGCGCTTGCTTGCGGGCTGGACGGAGCGGCGCTTCCGGCGCTCTCCTTGGCCGGACTCGACGAGTTGCCGGAGTTATTGCCGCATGCAGCGATAAATACGAGGAGCAAGATCAGAAATGCGCTTGCCGCGAATTTGAACGATGGTTTGAGCGATTGTTCGAATGAGTTCATAGAGTATTCCTCCCGAGTTGAGTTATTTCCAGCGAACCAGCCAAGCTTCCAAAGCCGCCAGCAGGCCGTTTAACGCCGCCCCCAGCATTCCGATGGCGATCATACCGGCGATGACCTGCTCCGTATTGAACAGCGACCGGCCTTCCTGAATAAGAAATCCGAGCCCGTTGCTGGACGCGACGATTTCCGCCGCCACGAGTGAGACGAACGCCATGCCGATGCCCGCTTTCATGCCGGTAATGATCAGCGGCAGCGCGGAATGGATCGTCACGTGGCGGAACGTCCGCCATCTGCCCGCTCCAAGCGAGCTGACTACCTTCAGATGCACCGGATCTACTTGCTTGATGCCGGCCGAGACGTTCAGGACAGCGGGGAAAAAAGTCGCGTAAGCGATAATCGACGTTTTCGACCATTCGCCGATGCCGAACCAGAGAATCGCGATCGGAATGACGGCGAACGGAGGAATCGGCCGGAACAGCTCGATAACCGGCCCGATGATACGCCTCGCCGTCCCCCACGTCCCCATCAGGCAACCGACGGCCAGCGCTGCCAGAAATCCGAGCGAAAAGCCGGCTCCGGCTCGCACCAGACTCGCCCACATGTGGGCGATCAGAGTGCCGTCCTCGAGCATCCGTCCCATCAGCTTCGCTACGGCAATCGGGCTGGGAAGCAAGGCGCTGTTCGCCAGCCCCGAGCGGCTCGCGTATTCCCACGCTGCGAACAAAGCTGCGATCCCCGTCGATCCGAGCAGTAATCTCCGCAACCGTCCCCTCAGCTGCGGCTGGCGGATGCTCAGCGTCGGCCTGGAAGAGGGCTTCGCGAGCGCGGTCGTTTTTTCCATCTAGGACACCGCCCCTCTCATCGCTTGCCGGATTTGCTGCACATAACGTCCGAACCGGATATCGTCGCGGTCTCTGGCCGAGCGAGGCAGCTCGATCGGTACGTCCAGCGCGACGCCGGCGGGGGCCGGCAGCAGCACAATGACGCGATCCGCCAAGTAGACGGCTTCCGACAGGCTATGAGTAATGAACAGACAAGTCAGCAGAGATTGCTCCCGGATGCGAAGCAGCTCGCCCTGCAGCGTCTCCCGGTTCTGCTCGTCGAGCGCCGCGAACGGTTCGTCGAGCAGAGCGATTGCCGGCTCGTTGATCAGCATCCGGGCCAGGCTTACACGCTGCTTCATGCCCCCCGACAGGCGGTTCGGATAAGCGCGTTCGAAGCCGGACAGCCCGACCAGCCGAATATAGTCCCGCGCCAGCTTCGCCCTTTCGCGTCTTCCGATCCCCGACAGCGCAGGTCCCAACGCCACATTTTCTTCCACCGTATACCACGGAAACAAAGCGTACTCCTGGAACATCACGCCCCGTTCCCTGTCAGGACGCGTGACCTGCTTCCCCCTGAACAGCAATTGTCCCTCGTAAGGCTGGAAACCGGCGATGCTGTTCAGCAGAGTCGTTTTGCCGCAGCCGCTCGGTCCGACGATACAGACGAACTCCCCTTTCGATACGGTCAAGCTAAGGCGGTCCAGAACGTAACGTTTGCTCTGGGTGCCGTCATTCGAGGGAAACCTCACGGATAAGCCGGATATGTCCAGCATGCTCGAATCGTCGCCCATCCTTCTCCCTCCCCCTGGTTTGATTCTCATAATTCATATTGTTTTTGTCGGGTTTACAACGTTTAGTATACGTTCGCTTTCTTGCCTCTTTCCAATACGGAATGACTTATCAGATCGATAATTTCGAAGTTATGAATGATTCGGGAGACAGACGGGCGCGGACGGACGAAAAAAACTACGACTGACCAACTGACTCACATCAGCTTACCAGGCTAAATAAGTTTTCGTCGCGACCTTACGCGTGTGCCAATGTGCGATTCTTTCGAGCAACGTTTGTGCGCGATTGGAGAGATGATAAGCGATTCTTTAGAACATCGTCCTCCGTTTACACGCCATTGGGGGAGACGTTAACCGATTCTTTAGAACATCGTCCTCCATTTGGGCGCCATTGGGGAGACGTTAACCGATTCTTTAGAACATCGCCCTCCGTTTACACGCCACTGGGGAGACGTTAACCGATTCTTTAGAACATCGCCCTCCGTTTACACGCCACTGGAGAGGCGTTAACCGATTCTTTAGAACATCGCTCTCTGTCCACGTTGCAAAAGCCTCACCATCTGGGGTTTCGTTTGCTCGTGTATGCGAATGGGTCAGTTGTACGAAAAAAAGAGGCTCCGCAGCAGCGAAGCCTCCGTTCGTATTCGGACAGAGCCTTATACGGCTTGCCCGCTCTTCAATTGGCCGGCCACGTCGATCAGCCGGTTCGTCTGAACCTTGATCGCTTCGAGCACGACGGGATCGAATCCGCCCAGCTGATCCACCGTGGCGCTGGAGCCGTAAGGATTGCCGCCGGTCGTGAACAGCACCGGATCGGTATAGCCCGGAGCGACGACGATTGCCCCCCAGTGGTAAAACGTCGTATAGAGCGACAGGATGGTCGCTTCCTGGCCGCCGTGCGGATTCTGCGCCGAAGTGAACGCGGACACGACTTTGTTCGTCAGCTTGCCTTGCGCCCACAGTCCGCCCGTCGTGTCGAGAAACTGTCTAAGCTGGGAAGCCGGGCTGCCGAATCGGGTCGGCGTGCCGAACAGAATCGCATCGGCCCAATCCAGATCCTCCGGCTTGGCAACCGGGATGCCGGACGTCGCTTCCTGATGGGCTTTCCACGCCGGATTCGCAGCAACTGCCTCGGCGGGAGCCAGCTCGGCTGCGCGAACGAGGCGCACTTCCGCTCCGCGAGCGGCGGCGACCTCTTGCGCGGCTTGAGCCAGCTTGTAATTCGTACCGGTGGAACTGTAATACACGATGGCTAATTTTACGCTCAATGGAATCCCTCCTTGCCTAACGACGGCTATTATCGTTGCAAGCCAAGTATACCGAGCGTTTTGGCCGAACTTCCAATACGAAATGCGTTATTTAATCGATCGTTTCAAAACTATGAGTGACGCGAAATGCCTGTATCTGGTAAACTAATGCTAAGAAAGCGGGGGGATTTAGTTGGACTTCCTACAATTAACGTATTTTCAGCACGTTGCCCGCTTGGAGCATATGACGAAAGCGGCCGACGAGCTCCGAATTTCCCAGCCTTCCCTTAGCCAATCCATCGCCCGCCTGGAAGAGGAGCTGGGGTTCGCTCTCTTCGACCGCAGCGGCAGGAACATCCGGCTTAACGAATCCGGAAAGGCGTTCCTCATCCGGGTGAACAAAGCGTTCGCCGAGCTGAAGGAAGGCAGGCGGGAAGGCGCGCTTAAGGCCGGCGTCGTTAAGCAATCGGTCTCGCTCGGCATGATTCATCTCGAATCGATGCCGGATTTTCTCGGAGCCTATCTGTCGCAGGCGGACAATACGCAGATCAAAGTGCATTACGGCTGCAACAATTCGATGACGACGCAGCTGGAGCGAGGCGATCTCGACTTGTTCCTCTGCTCGCCGCTCATTCGCCAGCCGGGCATGGAGACGATCGCCCTGCGCGAAGAGGAAATCTTCTTGGCCGTTCCCGCGGAGCACCGCCTGGCTGGTCAGAGCGAGGCCAAGCTCGCGGACGTCGCGGGCGATCCGTTCGTTGCCCTGGAGGACGGCTCCGGTCTGCGGCAGGCGTGCGACGAGTTTTGCCGGCTTGCCGGATTCTCGCCCGATGTCGCCTTGGAGATCGCCGACCCGTCTCGTTTGCAGATGCTCGTCGAAGCAGGCATCGGCGTAGCCCTCATTCCGGCCATGCAAGTGAAGCAAACCGGCACCGCCCGCTGCAGCATCCTGCGCGTCACGGACCCGGTCTGCGCCCGTACGATCGGCCTGACGTGGGAGAAAGGCACCCTGCTGCCCGAATCCGTTCAGCAGCTCCGAAGCTTCCTCATCGACTACTTCGGGGAGGCGGAGTACCGCACGGCAACCTGAATAACCGAAATGAGCTTCCCGCAGCCGGGAAGCTCATTTTCGTGTCGGGCTTATGTTGATGTTATTACTGAATGACGATCTTGGAAGGATTGTTCACCTTATACAAGATCTCCTTGTTGAACTTCTTGTCCACGACTTTACCTTCGAAAGAGATGACGTTGCCCTCTTCGAGTCCGAAGCCTTTCAGCGTGTTGCTGTAGCCGCACCACGCGTCTCCGATGGCAAGCGGAGAATCGCCGACGATGGCGACTTCCTCCAACAGCAGCACCTCGTCGTCCCGGTCGGAGAACGGGTTCGGCTTCGTCGTGAATTGTTTGACCTTTGCGGTGAATTTCACTTTGTCGACGGGGAGTTCGAGCTTCTCCTTCTTCTCTTTCGTCCGCTTCTGAGCCTTGGCCGCCTTAGCCGGCTTGCCGCCCTCTTCGGCGCTTCCCGTAGCGTCCAAATCCGCGGCGGACGGCGCTCCGCCCTCCGCATCCTCCGCCTCTCCGCCGATCGGCTCCTTGCCGAACGTGCCGCTCTGCATCTCCTTCAGATAGGAAGGGTGGATGCTCGTCAGCCGTCCGTCCTCGAATTCGACGATGAGCACGCTCATGCTCCCGTATTCCTGATAACCCTTGATCGAGACCTGATGCTGCGCGGCCGCGCTCTTGTACCAGAAATGCGCCTTCGGGGTCTTGGCGAACAATCCCCAAGCCCGACCTTTCTCCGCATAGTCTTCCTCGTTGTCGAAGGCAATATAGTCTTCCTGAGGCGGATAATACTTAATGCCATTAACCTTAGTCGCTTCCATGCTCGCTGTCCCATCCCTTCTATATCAAGCTTAGAAATTTGCGGATTCTCTCCAACGCTTCTTCTAATTGTACCTGGGACGAGGCATAAGAACAACGGATAAATCCTTCGCCGCCCGATCCGAACACGTGGCCGGGAACCGTGACGACCTTCGCTTCCTGCAGAAGCCGATGAGCGAACTGCTCCGAGGTAAGCCCCGTATGGACAATCGAAGGAAAAGCGTAAAATGCGCCTTGCGGCTCGTGGCACGGAAGCCCGATCTGCCGCAGCCCCTGCACGAAAACTCTGCGACGCTGATTGTAAGACTCGATCATCCGGTCCTTTTCCTCCATGCCGACTTGCAGAGAAGCCAGAGCCGCGACCTGCCCCATGATCGGCGCGCACATGACGGTATATTGATGGATCTTCAGCATCGCCGCAATCAACTCGCGAGGTCCGCAGGCATATCCGACGCGCCAGCCGGTCATGGCGAACGCCTTGGAGAAGCCGTTCACGACCAGCGTCCGCTCCTTCATGCCCGGCAGCGACGCGAAGCTCACGTGCTTATCCCCGTAGCTCAGCTCGGAATAGATTTCGTCGGAGATGACGATCAGATTGCGCTCCTCCGCGAGCCGCGCGATCGGCAGCCAATCGTCGTACGTCATAATTCCGCCGGTCGGATTGTTCGGATAGCAGAGCACGAGCACTTTGGAGCGCGGCGTCAGCTTCTCTCTCAGCGCATCTGCTTTCAGCTTGAACTGGTCCTTGGCGAATGTTTCGACGCCGACCGGCTTGCCCCCGCCGAGAAACACGATCGGCGAGTAGGAAATATAGCAAGGCTCCGGAATGACGATCTCGTCTCCCTCCGTGATCAGCGCGCGGAACGCCAGATCGATCGCTTCGCTGCTGCCGACCGTGACCAGCACTTCATCGTCGGGATCGTAGCTTACGCCGCAGCTGTCGGACAAGTATCCGGAGATCGCTTCCCGCAGCTCGGGCATGCCGGCGTTGGACGTATAGGTCGTTCTCCCTTTGTCCAGCGCGGCTACGCACGCGTCGCGAACGATCTGGGGCGTAACGAAATCCGGCTCCCCCACTCCGAGCGAGATGACGTCCTTCATTCCCGATGTGTAATCGAAAAACTTCCGTATGCCCGACGGCGGCATTTCACGGACTTGCGGCGACAGCAGCCGTTCTATCGGCGTTAACGTTTGATAAGGCATTGCAAAGGCTCCCCCTTCGGATATGACAAAATTTAAAAACAAAAAAACCCGTCCGCAAGGGACGAGTCTGCACCCGTGTTACCACCCTAGTTCCGCTCTCTCGTTCGCACGAGTCACAACGGCACTCCACAACGTATCCATCAATACGCGTTCCCGTTAACGCTGGACATGCGGCAGAGCTTACTCGAATTTCAGCCTGCGTCTCGGAGACGGCTTTCCGTTATCGCCCGAACGTTGGCTTTCACCTGACCCAACTCTCTGCGGAACTGACGACTAACGTACTCTTTCTCTTCATCGACTTTAGGTAAACCTATTAAGTTGAGGTTATTATACTCACTGTCCCGGCAAAATGCAATCACAAAAAAATCAAACGAGTCTCCCCAGCGCCCCGATCTTGGGATGAACGAAGCCCTTCAAGGCAATACTTCACATATTCCTATCGCAAACGGAGGGAACGATTCTTGAGCTCGGAAGAGAACGCGCTGTCGGTCGTCGCGCTGGGCGGCGTCAACGAAATCGGCAAAAATATGTACGTTATCCGCTACGCGGACGACATTCTCGTCATCGACTGCGGCTCCAAATTTCCCGACGAAAGCCTGCTGGGCATCGACGTCATCGTGCCGGACATTACATATTTGCTTGAAAACAGGGACAAGATCCGGGCGCTCATCGTTACGCACGGCCACGAGGATCATATCGGAGGCATCCCTTACGTGCTGAAGCAGCTCAACATGCCGATCTACGCCACCCGGCTGACGCTCGGCTTGATCGAGATCAAGCTGCGCGAGCACGGCTTGCTCGGCAACTCCCGGCTCAAGACGGTCACCGCCGACTCGGTGCTCCGCTTCGGGAGCTTCAGGGTGAGCTTCTTCAGTACAAACCACAGCATCCCCGACTGCCTCGGCATCGCGTTGAATACGCCCGAAGGCACCGTCGTTCATACCGGGGATTTCAAATTCGATCTGACGCCCGTCAACAATCACTACCCGGACATCCACAAGATGGCCGCGCTCGGCCACAAGGGCGTGCTGCTTCTGCTCTCGGAGAGCACGAACGCGGAGCGGCCCGGCTTTACGCCTTCGGAAAGGCTTGTCGGCGAGCACATCGAAGAGGCGTTCGCCAGAGCGGAGCAAAAAATATTCATCTCCACGTTCTCCTCCAACGTACACCGGCTGCAGCAGATCGTCGACGCGGCGCAGCGCGCGAACCGGAAGCTCGCGCTGCTCGGCAGAAGCATGGTCAACGTCGTGAGCGTTGCGGCGGAGCTCGGCTATCTCCACCTGCCCGAGGAAATGCTGATCGAGCCGTCCGACGTCAACCGCCTCTCTCCGAACGAGGTCGTTGTGCTGTGCACGGGCTCGCAAGGGGAGCCGATGGCCGCGCTCTCCCGCCTGGCCAGTTCCAGCCATCGACAGGTAGAGGTGCATCGCGGGGATACGGTCATTCTGGCCGCGACGCCGATTCCCGGCAACGAACGCAACGTCGCCCGCATCGTCGACAACCTGTACGAGCTCGGAGCGAAGGTGATCTACGGCTCCGGCTCGGTGACCGGCATGCACGTCTCCGGGCATGCCAGCCAGGAGGAGCTGAAGCTGATGCTCACCCTGATGAAGCCGAAGTATTTCGTTCCGATTCACGGCGAGTACCGCATGCTGTGCCAGCATCGCATGTTGGCGGAGTCGGTCGGCGTCGAATGGGACAACGTCTTCATCGTCAAAAACGGAGATGTCGTCGACATTGAAGGAGGCATCGCCAGCCAGCGCCGGAAAGTTCCTACAGGCAACACGCTCGTGGACGGTCTCGGCATCGGGGACGTCGGCCACGTCGTGCTGCGCGACCGCAAGCATATGTCCGAGGACGGCATTCTCATCGTCGTCATTACGCTGAGCCGCGCCGACAGCAAGATTATATCGGGTCCGGATACGATATCCAGGGGGTTCGTGTACGTTCGCGAATCGGAAGGTTTGCTTGAGGAAGTGAGTCGGATCGCGGCCGCCTCTCTGGGCAAGCTGCTGGAGGAAAAGGTGAACCAGTGGAGCGCGTACAAGCAGACGATCAAAGAGGAGGTCGGCAAGTTTCTGTGGACGAAGACGAAGCGCCGGCCGATGATTTTACCGATTCTGATTCAAATATAAAAGCCGCCTTCACGGCTCCCGAGAGCTGGCTGCAGCGGCTAGCGGAGTTAGCGGTCGGCCTGCGCCAGTTCCCGCTCGACTTCGTCCAGTTGATCTTCTCCGTACACTTTGATTCCGTTGCGGCGAAGAAGCTCGGTCGTCGTCCCTTCGCCCGGCACTATCGTATCGGTGAAGGTTCCGTCGTAGATGAACAGGCTGCCGCACGACGGACTGTCCTGCTTCAAAATGGCCAGTTCCACCTCGTGTTCGAGAGCCAGCCTCAGCGCCGCTTGGGCTCCCTTCCGGAACGGCTCGGTTACGTCGGCTCCCGCGCCCGTCACGACGCGATCTCCCTGCCTTTGGGCGTCGGGACGGGGAGTCGGGAGACCGCCGACGACTTCCGGGCAGATCGAGACGAGCCGCCCTTCCTCGTACCAACTCAGAAACCTCGGGTCCAGACAAGGCACGTCTCCGTTGTCGTATCGCACCTTATGTCCGAGCAAGCAAGCGCTAACCAGAATTTTCTTGGCCAACTCGGATGTTCCTCCCTTCTTGGTTAACTATTCTTATTTATTTACTCGGAATTACAATTCTCATTATAGTGCATGGGACCCGTTCGGAAAAGCTGATTTTTTCCGCAATCTGCCAAACAGTTCGGGCAATGCAACGCCTATAAGCACGAGCGCAACACCCGCCCACTGCAGGACGCTCACTTGTTCATGCAGCACGGCAGCGGCGAGAAGCACGGCGACGGGCAGTTCGGACGCTCCCAGAATGCCGGTCAAGCCTTCGCCGATGCGAGGCACTCCGATTGCGTACAATACCGGGGGCAGGAACGCGCCGAACAAACCCAGCAAGAATCCGAACGGAAGCAAGCCGGCCCATAGCGTGCCGTCGAACAGAAACGCCGGCGGGAACAGGACGAATACGAGCAGCATGCCGCCAGTGATCATCCACGCGCTGCGATAGGTCGGATGGACGGACGGAACCGCCTTACCGCTGAACAGAATGAACAGCGAATAGCTGAACGCGGACGCCAGCCCGTACGCCACGCCTTGCCAATTCAAGCCGCCCATGCCTTGATCGGCAATGCCCGCGGCCATCAGCGTTCCTCCGAGCAGAACGGCGAGCGTAAGCAGCATCCCGCCCCCGGGGCGCTTCCTGCGGGCGATCGCCTGCATCAGCACTCCGATCCACGTGAACTGGAACAGCAGCACGATGGCCAGCGAATTCGGAATGTAGCGGAGCGACTCGTAGTACAGCAGTCCCGTGACAGCTGTCGGGGTGCCTGCGGCCATCAGCAGCACGCGCTGCTTCCAGCTTAACTTCCCGTCCCGCCTCGGCTCGGCTCCGGTCGCGGATTGCGCGCGAGCCTTCCACCCTTTTCCGACCAGAACAAGCGCCCATGCCAGCACGAATCCCGTCAGCAGTTGGCTGCCGACGACTTGGCCGAGCGTGTAGCCGTGTTCGTAAGCTTTGGTGACTATAGTAGACAGAATGCCGTAACAGATCGCTCCCAACAGAACGGACAATTTGTATTTCATCTTGATATTATTCCTCCTTGTACGAATGCAATAAAAAACTTCCCTGCCTGGAATACGGAACGCGCGAGGCGACCCGATATTCGTAGCAAGGAAGTTAAGGCTTCCCGTAGAGACCCCCACCCTATAACTATGGGGTTATACGAACGTATGAGATATCGATATAAGACCTTCCCGAATGCACGGGCGAGCAGTTCTCCGTAAGGCGAACGACCAGCCTCGGTGCTGAAAACCGGACTTGTTGAACTCGCACGATATGCAAGTCAACAGGTTGAATGATACTGCCGCAGCCTCAGAATGTCAATAGGCGGCTGATTGGCAAACGGCCGGGTACCCTTTCGCTTGACAAAGCGAAGCGTCCTCGCCATAATTAGATCGAACGATCATTCTAATTGTTTTTATTTTTCGAGTCCACTAGAACGATCGTTCAATCTAATTGTGTGGAGGAATCATCATGGAGCCAAAAACCATTTTCATCACGGGCACAAGCTCGGGTCTCGGGAAGCTGACGGCCATTCATTTTGCCCGACTGGGCTGGAACGTAGCTGCAACGATGCGCTCGCCGGAGAAGGAAACGGAACTGCAGGCTTACGACAATATCCGGCTCTTCAAGCTGGACGTGACCGACCCGGACCAAGTCCGTTCGGCAGTCGCGCAGGCGATCGAAACGTTCGGGAAAATCGACGTCGTGGTCAACAACGCGGGAATCGGCGTGTACGGAGCGCTCGAGCTGGCGACCGAAGAGCAGATCGACTGGCAATTCGCCGTCAATACGCGCGGACCGATCAATGTGATCCGCGGGTTCCTCCCCCATTTCCGGGCCAACGGGGGCGGCATGTTCGTCAACATCAGCTCGTTCATGGGAGTGACCACGGCCGTTCCTCTCGGTTCCCTCTACAACATGTCGAAGTTTGCGCTGGAGGGCTTGACGGAGGGTCTGTACTACGAGCTCAAACCGCTGAATATCGAGCTCAGGCTGATCGAACAAGGCGGCTCGGCCGGCAACAATTTCGTCAACAACACCTCCTGGACCGCGAATGACGAAATTACGGCATATGACGATCTGGCCGGGAAGGTTCGCGCCATGATGTCCAATGCCGCCGCCGATCCGGGCAGGCTGGACGATCCTCAGATTATCGTCGACGCAATCGAGGACGCTGCCACCGGGCGCAGCACCCGATTCCGGACGCTGGTCGGCCAAGCGGGACAAGAATTAATGGGGCTGCGCAGCTCGGTGCCGATCGAGCAATATCTGGAGACGGTCGCCCAGAGCTACCGGTAAGCCGGTTCCATTCGCGGTTGTCCAAGCCGCCTCTGGCCGTCTTGACAAGTTCGGACCGGATGCCTAACATGAGAATGAATATCGGATTGCGGAAATGCCGGCATATTCGTTCGAATGGGGGTCGGGAGATGTTCGAATCGTACAACAAGGTTCAGCAGGCGGTGCTGGAGACGACTTTGCACTTGATTATCGAGAAGGAGCTTCAGGCGACGTCGATGTCCTTGATCGCCAAGAAATCCGGCGTGTCGACGGGCAGCATTTATCATTATTTCGACAGCAAGGAAGCGATTATCAACGAGCTGTACCGGGGAATCGTCAAATTCAACGGACGGCAGGTGCTGGACGGATTTTTCTCGGACGAGCCAATCCGGGTCCGTCTGGAGCGCGCGTGGGAGAAGCTGATCCGCGTGTCGCTGGCCTACCCGCAAGGCTTCCAGTTCATCGAGCAATATTCGTTCTCGCCGTATATTCGCAGCGAGGTCAAGGTGGAAAGCTACGACTCCGGCTGGTGCGGGCCGCTTGAGAAGCTTTATGCGGAAGCGATCGAAGCGAAGCTATTCCGGGATCATCTGGAGCCGCACGCGATGGTGCAGATGCATTACGGCTCGCTGGTGTACGTGGTGAAGGCGGCGTTGACCGGCCAGCTGACGATCACCGACGAACTGATCGCGCAGCTGATCCGCTCCTGTTGGGACAGCGTCGCCCTGCAGCAAGGGAAAGCCTGAACGTCTCTCGCAAGAGACCGGAGGGCTTTCCTTTTTTTCTACGACTGACTAATTCTCAATGACTAATTCTCCTGCGCAGACACATGCCCATTGAATTCTTCGCCAAGCTCAGACGGAGGGCGTTGTTCTAAACATCCGTGTAACGTCTCCCTAATATCGCTTTAACGGAGGGTGTTGTTCTAAACATTCGTGTAACGTCTCCTCAATATCGCTCTAACGGAGGGTGTTGTTCTAAACATTCGTGTAACGTCTCCTCAATATCGCTCTAACGGAGGGCGTTGTTCTAAACATTCGTGTAACGTCTCCCCAATATCGCTCTAACGGAGGGCGTTGTTCTAAACATTCGTGTAACGTCTCCCCAATATCGCTCTACCGGAGGCCGTTGTACTAATAAATCGCACATCGGCACTCAGGCAAGGCGCCGGCGAAAGGTATTTCGGTAGTTCAATTCACATTTCTCCCCCTCTACCCTTTTCCCAATTCCTTCGCCAGCATTGACGCGTAGAACTCCGCTCCTTGACGCTTCAGGTGAACGCCGTCTTTATAGAAAAAGTCGTCCTGCCCCTTGCTTGCGGAATACCAATCCACCAGCTTGACGTTGCCGTATTGGGCCGCAGCCTTGTTCAGCGCGGAATTGACGTTGTTCTGCCATTTGCGCGGCACTCTGACGTTCACTAACCATATTTCCCGCTTGTCTCCGATCGTTTCGATCAGTTTGGCGAGCTGTTTGGAGTTAAACGATCCGTTTGTGCCGAGTTCGATGACGACCCGATCGCCGAGCGAGCCTGACGCGATCATCGCCTCGACGACTTCCTGCGCGTGCGTCATCTGGCGCCCTACTTGGCCGTCGATGACAATACCGGGCAGCAGTTTCTCCAGGTATGGAGCCGCATCCAGCAGGACAGAATCGCCAATTGCCGTTATCCCTTTGCCGGTGCCTTGGCCCGGTTTCGACTTGCCAGGCTTATCCGCCGGCTTGGACGGCTTGGAAGCTTCCACTCCTCCAATTCCCGGTTGTCCCGACGACTCAGACGGTTTGGTGCCTTCCGCTCCCCCTGCTCCCGGTTGTCCCGACGACTCAGACGCCTTAGAGCCCTCCGCGCCCCCTGCTCCCGGTTGTCCCGACGACTCAGACGTCTTAGAGCCTTCCGCACCTCCAGTTCCCGGTTGTCCCGACGACTCAGACGCCTTAGAGCCTTCCGCACCTCCAGTTCCCGGTTGTCCCGACGGCTCAGTTGCCTTAGAACCTTCTGCGCTCCCAGCTCCCGGTTGTCCCGACGACTCAGACGGCTTAGAGCCTTCCGCGCTCCCAGCTCCCGATTGTCCCGACGGCTCAGTAGGCTTGGTGCCTTCCGAGGCTCCGCTGTCCGGTTGCTCCGAAGCCGGCGCATCCCCTTCGGTCGCTCCCGGCTTCTGCTCCAACGGAGGCCGTTCGGAAACGCTCTCCCCGGATGGGTTGTGGGAATCGGCATATACCGGCATCGTGGCGGCGGATTTGATGATCGCTCCGTTAAACGATACGGCCAGCAAGCACAGCGCGCATAGCGCAACGCCCGATGCAACCCTCTTCCCGCGCGCCGGAGCGGCCCGCAGCTGAGTACGCCAATTCTTCAACGCGCCTCTGCGAATCGGCTCTTCGACGTACTTCCACGACAGAGAGGCCAGAGCGAAGCTGACGGCGAGCTGAAGGACCATGCGAACCGGCTGGACGTCTCCCGTATCGGCGGCCGGACTCGTTAACGCGATGACCGGGTAATGCCAGATATACAGGCTGTACGAGCGCACGCCGATCCATTTGAGCGGCCGACTGCCCAGCGCCCGGGCCAGCAGGCCGGACGGATGGGCAAGCGCCGCGATCACTAGCGCGGACAACGCGGAGAGCAGCGTCAGTCCTCCGTAATACAGAAATTGCCCGTACTCGTCCGCGGTCGCGATCATCCAGACGATCAGCGCGAGGCCGACCGCGCCGACCGCGTCCAGCCAATTCCGGGAACGCCTCGACATCCGCTCGCCAAGCCCCTCGCTCGGCCAAGCTGCCGCAAGCGCCGCTCCGATCAGAAGGGCGAACACCCTTGTGTCGGTTCCGTAGTAGACGCGGCTCGGATCAAGACCGGGAACATAGAGCCAAGCCATCGCCAATGCCGAGATCAGCGCTCCTCCCAGAAGAAGCAGGATCAGTCTCCCTCTTCTCGGCGCGATTTTCACGCCGACCACGAGCAGCAGCGGCCAGAGCAGATAGAACTGTTCTTCGATCGCCAGCGACCACAGATGACCAAGCGGCGACGGCGGCCCGAAGCTCTCGAAATACGAAACCTCATGATAGATCAGCCACCAATTGTTGAAATACAGCACCGCCGAAGCAAAATCGCCCTGAAGCTCCGCCAGACGGGACCGATCGAACAGCAGCAGCCAGAGCGCCGTGCCAGCGAGCATAAGAAACATTGCCGGCAGCAGCCTGCGTGCGCGCCTGATCCAGAATCCGGCCAGATCGATACTTCTGGAGCGCCGCCACTCCGATAATAGTTGATCCGTAATCAAATAGCCGGACAGAACGAAAAAGATGCCAACTCCAAGAAGTCCGCCCGGAGCCCAATTCAGGTTCAAATGGTAAGCGATAACGGCCAGAACGGATAAGGCTCTCAATCCGTCCAAACCCGGCATGTAACGTCTGCTGCGGGGAATCGGTCCAGGCATGGGGGTTGCCCCCTGATGCGGGTTCGGGGAATGGCTCGCGGTGTCTTTCATGCTCTCATACCTTCTTCTCTCTGTGGGTGTTTTTTCGCGATATGGGCTAGACGTTTGAGCCTACGAAAAAGTTCGATCGGTTATTCAAGTTTTTTGTCCGCTCCACGCAAAAAAACCGCCCGATGAGCGGTCAGATTCAGCTATGGCGCGGTTCGGCGAACGTATGTCCTCCAGTATTTGGCTAGTCGCGAGAATCCCGTTCCGGCCCTTCCGGCAGCGCCCTCCGGCCGACGAAGCCGTCATGCCAACCGTGGTAGTGGCCGACCCGCTCCTCGCCTTCCTTCCAACAGAGCAGCGCCGGCTCCCCGTCGATCATCGCGGGGAAGTCGATTAGTCCGGGATCGATCATTTTCAGAAGCACGCCTTTGCGCGAGAAATTCCCGATCATCATATCCATCTCGATCCGCAGGAAATCCAGGCTGCTCTCCTGTTCGAAGAACGGATCGTTATCGTGCGGCAGATCGGGGAATGCATGCTTGTGGATCGCTTTGAACTTCAGCAGATCCCTGTGCTGGCTCTCGATCTTGCCCGCCAGTTCCTTAAGCGCCGCCAGGTCGGCCCGGATTCGCGGCAGCAGTTCGTTCGCTTCTTCGGCCGTAAACAGCTTATGCTCCACAATATATCTACTCCTAACATGATTGCTGATGACGCATGATTAGCTTCGAGCGAGCCGAACGATATCCTTCACCTCGAGGATCGGCTTGTCGTACCCCGCTCTGGAGACGCGGATCATGGCGACGCCCAGCTCGCGCAGCGTCGAGACATGCTTCGGAAGCAGACGTCTGAGAATCGGATAAATCCAGGACAGCACCCGATAATAGCGATGCGTATTCGACGCTCCCTGCGTAGGGTGCAGGTACCCTGCCCGGAACATGTAAGCCGCTTTGAAAGGCAGCTTAAGCAGATCGTTCTCGGTTTTCCCCTTCACCCTTGCCCACATGCTTCTGCCTGTTTCCGTACTGTCCGTTCCGGATCCGGACACGTAGCAGAACGTCATTCCCGGATTGTTCTCCGCAAGAAGCTTGGCCATATTCAGGGTCAGATCGTACGTTCTGCGCCTGTATTCGTCCTCGCTCATGCCGACCGACGACACACCCAGGCAGAAGAAACAAGCGTCCAAGTCGACCAGCCGTCCGGCGATCGGCGACAGGTCGAAGAAATCCGCATGAACGATCTCCGTGAGCTTGGCATGCTCGATCCCGCAGGATTTGCGGCCCACGACCAGCACCCGTTCCACGCCGGGGTCGCTTAAGCATTCGAGAACGACTCCTTCGCCTACCATGCCGGTAACTCCCGTTACAAGCACCTTCATCGACGATCCTCCCCCCTTTTTCCCGATGCGAACCCATTCAATCCCATTATAGACAGACTGCGGCCCGCGCACAAATGCGACACAGCGCAAACGCGAAAAGCCGCCTCGCAAGACCGGCGCACGGGGCGCCGGCTAACGGGCGGTTCTCGAAATGAATTCAGGACGATTAGAAGCCTGCTGCCGCTTTGTGCGCTTGCTCCACGCCTTGGGAAATGATTTCCTGGGCTTTGTCCGGCAGTTGGTTGTGGCCTTCGACGATGATGTTCTCGAACTGGGTGACGCCGAAGAACGCCATAATGTTGCGGATGTAGTTAAAGGACATTTCCGCAGCAGCGGCAGGGCCTTCGGAATAGATGCCGCCGCGAGCGTTCAGCAGAGCGATCTTCTTGTCCGGAATGAGGCCGACCGGGCCTTGCTCCGTGTATTTGAACGTTTTGCCCGCTTCGTAGATGTAGTCGACGTACGTGTGCAGCACGGCCGGAATCGTCAGATTCCACAGCGGGAAGCCGAATACGACTTTGTCCGCGGCCAGAAACTGATCCAGGTACTTATGCTTAACGGCGACCGCTTCTTGCTCTTCGGGCGTCAGCTCGATGCCGCGAGCCGCTTTGAAGCTGCCGTTGATCATGTTCGCGTTCAGGTACGGCAGGTTTTCCTTGAACAAGTCGAGCTCGACGACTTCGTCCTCCGGATGGTTCTTCTTGTAGCTTTCCAGAAATGCTTCATACAGCTTTACGCTGACCGCTTGATCTCCGCGATCGTTGGCTTTAACGAACAGTACGGTGCTCATATTTGTATAGCCTCCACTTTATTTAATTAAGTAACTACAGTAACTATAATCATATTTCCGATCATGCACATCGGCATTAAGACCGAATTCCGCGCATGAAAAAATCCTCCGAAGACGGAGGACCGGTCTTAAGACTATAGTCGTAGAAATGGAAAAAGGGCTTATTCCGCAGGAGGAAAAGCCGACACCGCGTACAGCGCCGCTTGCGTCCGATCAGTCAGATGCAGCTTGCTCAAAATGCTGCTGACGTGCGTCTTGACCGTCTTCTCCGCGACGACGAGCGTCTGCGCGATTTCCTTGTTGCTGAGCCCCTTGGTCAGCTGCTCCAGCACTTGCAGCTCCCTTGGCGTCAGCGAATCGAGCGCCTCCTTGGCGGGCGCGGCTTTCGGCTCGCTCGCCGTCGGCGACAGCTGGGACAGAATGACGCCGGAGATGTCGGGATGCAGCTGGACGTTGCCTTTGTAAGCACTGCGGATCGCCTCGACGAGCTGGTCGGGCTCCACTTCCTTCAGCATATAGCCGATCGCTCCGGTCCGCAGCGCCGGGACGACGTGGCTGCGGTCGGAGAAACTCGTCAGCACGAGCACTTTCACTTCGGGATGGCTCTCCGCGATCAAGCGGCTTGCCTCGATCCCGTCCATGACGGGCATGTTCAAATCCATGAGAACGATATCCGGCTTAAGGCTCGCCGTCATCTCCACCGCTTCTTGTCCGTTGTGAGCCTCGCCCACGATTTCGAAATCCGGCTGCATGGAGAGAAAAAATGAAATTCCTTTTAATACGATCTGATGATCGTCCGCCAGCAATAATTTAATCTTCACAGCCGTTGCTTCTCCTCCGCGCTTTTCTCTTCCTCGCACTTCTTCTCTATGACGTGCACCGGGATTCTCACTTTGACGGTCGAAGGCGTTCCCCTGCCTCCGTAAATGGCGATTTCGCCGCCGAGCGACTCTGCTCTCTCGCGCATCGACATCAGTCCCATCGATCTTCTGCCCTTTTTGCCGCCCCGTCCGAATCCTTTGCCTCTGTCGATGATCTCCAGCACCGCTTCAGCCTCGGTTTTCGTCAACCGCACATAGGCGGCGTTCGTTCCGGCGTGCTTCTTCACGTTGTTGAGCGCTTCCTGCCCGATCCGCCACAGCGCTTCCTCGATCGCTCTCGGCAAATCCATGACGCCTTCCGCCTGCTCGAACACGGTCAAGCCGATTCGCTGACCGTACTCCTTCAGAGCCGGGAGCAGCCCGTTCTCCAGCCCGGCGGGCCTGAGCTGCCAGATGAGCGCGCGCATTTCCTTCAGCACCTCTTGGGACAGCGAGCCGATCTCTCTCAGCGAATCCGCAACGACCGGCTCCTTGCCCGCGATCATCGCCTCCGCGCCCTTGGCCAGGAACGACAGGGAGAACACCTTCTGCATGACCGAATCGTGCAGATCGCGCGCCATCCGGTTCCGCTCCTCCACCAGAGCCAACTCGTTGCGCTGCTCATTAAGACGCATGTTCTCGAAGCACAGCGTCAGATGATCGCCAAGCGAATACATGAAATCTTCCGGATAGTCTTCGAACAGCTTGTTGCGGGGGCTGCTGAGAAGCAGCACGCCGAAAGGCCGTCCCCGCAACCTGAGCGGGATGGCGGCGGCCGAACCGCTCGGCGGCAGGCCGAGACTGTTCAGCACTTCCTTGCAGGCGGCTCCGTCATGCGCTTCGATGACCAACCGGTTGTCGCGGTAGGCCGTCCAGACGATGCCGGCCTGCTCCATCTCCAGCTCCTGCCATCGTTCATGGATTCGATTGTCCTTGTACTGCGCCCACAGGGACAGCTCCTCGTTTTTGCTCGTGAACAAGGCTACGTTCGGCCATTCGAACGCGTCTCCGATCATCCGTACCGCCTTCACGGGCAATTGGCTCGGCTCCAGAACGGAGTTCATCTGCTGAATGACGTTACCCAGCTTCGCATAGAGCAGCGCATTGCGCTCCTGCGCCTGATACAGGCGGATACGCTTGATCGCCATGCCGATCTGAAGCGCGACGGCATGAAGCAGCGCCAGCTCGTCTTCGCTGAACCGCTCCTTGCCCGCCTCGGCCACGTTAAGCAGTCCGAATCGCTCGCTGCCTGCCTTAAGCGGCACGGTCGCGTGATGCGTCAAGTTGGCCGTATCGCCGATTCCGTGCTTGATCGCGTAGTTGATCCGTTTGCATTCGATAATGTTGACCGCGCGTTCCAGCCTGTGATTCTTGTAGCTCTCGATGCAGTAGCACTCTTCCCCGCACATGAGGGCGTAGTTGCCGACGGTCAGCGCGGACGGCACGTTCAGCGCAGCCGGACATTCGTAGCCCTCCTCGTCGTCGGCCATCAGGAAAATCCAACCGGTCGTAAATCCGGTCACCTGAAGCAGCTTGTTCAAGACGCCGTTCAGGATCGTGTCCATCTCGTTGCTCGAATTGAGCGCCTCCGCGATTTCCTTCAACGCGATCAGCTCGTTCGCGCGAATAACCCGACTCATCCCGCTCTCTTCCTTCCGGAAATCTGATTGTACAGATGAGTATAACCAATTCGTTCTCCATGCGAAAGGGGCTGGGTTATAAGTCAGGGCAACTTGGGATCATCGAGACAGGGGAGGGGTATGTGTCTTCTGGAGAGCGAAGCGTCTGCCTCATACGGTCATGAAATTACCCTGTTACGGGTTAGTCCATTCCTAATTTCATGATCGTATCAGCAGCGTAAGAAGATACATACCCCGGACTTACTCATCGAGGATTCCATGCGTTGTGCTCTACCGACTTATAAGCCAGCCCCTCGTGAAAGACTACGGAACGATGATGTGGTTAACGTCCCGATCGGCGGGAACTTCCGCGGGCAGCTTCTTGGAAGCGCTCGGCACTTCGCGCGGGCGGTTGTGGATTTCGTCGGCGGAATAGATCAGCACCGTCGTCTGTCCGGCTCCGGCGAACGAGCGGATGAGAACGGGATGGTCGTAAGGGTTGCTGAACACGAAGTCCGGTCCGTACCAGCTCACCGTCGCATCCCGCCCCGGCGGCACGTACGGCACGTTGCGGCTGTGGGAATAGCGCTGAACGATCGTGAGCCCGGCCCGGTCCACCGCGTTGAACAGCGTCGAGGACACTTGGCAGATGCCGCCTCCGATCCCTTCCGACACTTCTCCTCTTACGATCACTTTGGCACGGCGATAGCCCCGGCTTGCCGTGCGCTCTCCAAGCGACTCGTTGAACGAGAACGATTCGCCGGGGAATACGTAACGGTTGTTCAGCGCCTTGGCCGCCAAGTCGATGTTGTGGGATCGGCTCTTGTTGTTCGAATTGTAGTAGGTCGTATAGTAGCCGATCATCTTCTCTTTGATCGAGCTGAGAAGCTCGCTGTCCACTCTCGGGTATACGGCTCTGCGCGGCGCTTCCAGGGAGTCGCTTCCCCCTTCGACCATGTAGCGATAGAAGCTCCGCTCCCAAGCCGGACGGTCGAGCTTGTAGCCGACTTTCTCCACGACGATCGCTCCGGATGCGTCCAGCACGGCATTCGTCGGCGGACGATTCGCCAGCTTCTCGACCCGGTTCGTAAGCTCCGATAATTTAACGTCGTTAACGATAGGCAGTCCCGGTAAAGGAAATTCATAGTCCAAGCGGCGAACGACAGCGATCTCCCTTCCGTCGGACGTCACCGTAAGTTGATCCGGCAACGTCGCCGTTTGCGCGAGCATCAGCATGCCGACGATCCATTTCCAAGCCAAGTCGATCCCTCGATTCAATGAAGTCAACGATTCTCGTTCGTCTGCGCCGGACGACGCGTTCTTCATTACGTTGCGCGAAACTCGCCGGCCTTATGCCACATAATCATTCCCTCGTTCGCCGAAAATAACGCCGAAAGACTCGGACACGGACCAGAAAGGAAGAAACAGGATGACCCGACTAATGCGGCTGCACGCATGGCGTCGAATCGGCGCAACCTTAACCGCCGCGCTTGGTCTGGCGTGCGTCTGCGGCTTGCCGGCCATTGCGAAGGCTCCTCCGACAGCCTCTGAGCAGCCCCGGATGGAGATGTCCGTGCGCGCCAGTCAAGCCGCCGACATGTTCAGCGCGCTGACGATCGACAGTCCGGCGCTTGTTGCGCGGATCGCCCGGGCGGAGCGCCTGCCAACGGAGCGCGCGGACTGCTATACGGACCTGGAAGTTACGATCCGGGATGCCCAAGGACAAAACAAACGGTACCGCCTGGAGCGAAAGGGCAATCTGTGGGACGAAGCGGCGCAGCAGATGCTGCGGCTCTCCCCCGATGCGTCGCAACGCCTGGTCGCTTACGCGGAGACGCTGCGACGGAGGCATTACGGGGAACTGATGGACTGGAACGAAGCCCGGAACGTCGTTACCCGCAAAAGCCTGTTCACCATTGTCGATCTGGAGAGCGGGCTCAGCTTTCGCGTGCAGCGCCGCGCCGGCAGCGATCATGCCGACGTGCAGCCGATCTCGCGGGAAGATTCGAAAGTCATGAAGCGGATTTACGGCGGCAAGTGGAGCTGGCAGCGCAGAGCGATCGTCGTCTCCAAAGACGGCACGCGAATAGCCGCTTCCATGAACGGCATGCCCCACGGAGGGGACGGCATTCCGGATAACGGCTTTAACGGCCATTTCTGCGTGCATTTCCTCGGCAGCAGCTCCCACCGCTCCGATACGCCCGATCCTGCGCATCAGCTGATGGTGCACAAGGCGAGCGGGAGCCTGCGCAGCTACTTTGATTCCGCCTCTCCGCAAGTGCTTGCGGCCAGCTTCGTCGAAGCGCTGAACCAGAAGGATGGCGAGATGCTGCGGCTGATCTGGTCCGATGCGTCCGCCGACCGCATCGAAGCGATGGATCGGCTGATCGGACGGTTGGAGTCGATCTACGTCAAGCGGACCCGCACCGCGGAACGCGACGACGACGTTCAGGACGACAAGCTGTCGGCCGCGGTCGCGCTCCCCCTGCTCGTTCGCTTGCAGGATCGGGGAACGCTCCATCGTGAGCTGCGTTTCGAGTTCGCCCGGAGCTCCCCGCATTTGCCGTGGCGAATTGTCGAAGTCGCCTCCGATCATTCCAGCTTGATTCCGTAAAGCTTGCCGCCTCGCGAAGCGACGACCGCATAATCGCCGAACACTGCCGGGGACGCTTCGACGTTGGCGCCGAGCGCCAAGCTTCCGCGAACCCGGCCATCCCTGGCCGAGACGACGGAGACGACTCCGCCGGAATCGGCTTGAAGCAGATGGGCGTTGCCCTGCGTATCGTAGACATCGGTCGGAGACGACCAGGCGTAACGCTTCATCGGCAGCCGCCACGCTTCTTTGCCGGTCTTTTTGTCCAAGGCGACCATCAGACCGGCGCCGAGCGTCCCATAGCGCGCGATCGTGAACACGACCAGATCGGAGATGTTCCCTTTGCCGACGACGGGGGTCGCAAGCACGCCTCCATTCACGGGGTGATCCCCTCCGACGATGGAGAGGCATTCGTATTTCGCCTGCCAGACGACTTGGCCGGTCAGTCCGTTGATTTTGCGCAAATAGGCGTAGCCTTTGTTCCCCTGCTTGTCGACCTCTGTCCCCGTGTACAAATACGGAATCCCGTCCTCAGCCTCGACGACGATCGTCGCGTCCGTATCGTCCAGCGGCGGGAGCGCCCAGACCGGTTCGTTCGTCCGCACGTTCATCGCCAGCAGGCTGCCCCCGTTATCGGCAAAATAGGCGAAGTCCCCGTAAGCGGCAACGGAATTTTCGATGCCTTGATAGGCGTTCCCTCTTATTTTATAACGGAATTTGCTGACGACCGGCTTGATCGACAGCGTCTTCCGCTGCGGATCGAACGACGTATTGAGCTTCACGCGGTAGAACAGCCCGTTCTCCCCGCCCACGGTCAGCGTATCGTCCAGCCGGTTGAACAAAGCCGAACCGTCGAACGCGCCCCATCTGCGGTAAGCGAACGAATCGATGCCGTTTACGCGGAGCAGCCTTGTCTGATCGATCAGGCTGTACAGGTTGAATCCGATCGTTCCGTTCTCGGGAATGCCCTCCCCAACGTACAGCAGCGGATAACCTCTCGCATCGACGGATACGCTGCCTTTGATCGGATTGCCGACTTTGATCGGATTTCTCGTCTCCTCGCCCGTCTCCAGCTCCAGGAAGTAGACGTAACCGTCCAAGGAAGCGTAGATCACTTCCGTAAAATCCGGCTTGGCGCGAAACTTCGCCTTTACGTTCATCGCCTGCAGCACTTCCGGCTTCCATCTGACGATCGCCGGCTGTCCCGTCCAGCCCGCGCCGCCGCCCCAGGAGCTGCTCTTCGTCTTCTTCTCCCAGACGACCTTGGGCCGGTACGTCCGCATCTCCGCGGTACCGTAGGACGGAGCGTTCCTTGCTCCCCCGCCGCGAAATCCGAGCACGCCCTCGATCTCCGTATACGCTTCGGGAAAAGGTTGGGAGCCCGCCGGCTTGCCGCTCCATTGTCCGGAACGAACGCCCGCCGCGTCCGCGATTCCTTGCGCCGCGAGCAGGATGATCAGCATGAATACGACCGTTTTGCTCCCCTTCGACACGCCCATTCATTCCTCCATATATTGGAATGAATAGATTTTACCTTCCTGCGGGCAAGAAGCATGTCAAACGGTCGACGGGAAACCGCGGAACCTTTGTCGCATCAGGTTGCATTCGAGCGGAACGCGCGAAAAAAGTACAGCTGCCCCACTCGCACACTCACTCACTCACACACACGAACAAACGAAACGCCCGATGGAGAGGCTTTTGCAACGTAAACGGAGGACGATGTTCTAGAGATTCGGTTATCGTCTCCCCAATCGCGCTCAAACGGAGAGCGATGTTCTAAAGAGTCGGTTATCGTCTCCCCAATCGCGCTCAAACGGAGGGCGATGTTCTAAAGAGTCGGTTAACGCCTCCCCAATCGCGCTCAAACGGAGGCCGATGTTCTAAAGATTCGGTTATCGTCTCCCCAATCGCGCTCAAACGGAGGGCGATGTTCTAAAGAGTCGGTTAACGCCTCCCCAATCGCGCTCAAACGGAGGTCGATGTTCTAGAGATTCGGTTATCGTCTCTCCAATCGCGCTCAAACGGAGGTCGATGTTCTAAAGATTCGGTTATCGTCTCTCCAATCGCGCTCAAACGGAGAGCGATGTTCTAAAGATTCGGTTATCGTCTCCCCAATCGCGCTCAAACGGAGGACGATGTTCTAGAGATTCGGTTATCGTCTCTCCAATCGCGCTCAAACGGAGGG
>Ga0206118_100224_pt1 | contig 46081 bp, 40 predicted proteins | sample 3A20Ametagenome_FD_177999 | JGI IMG/M metagenome (GOLD analysis project Ga0206118, IMG submission 177999) | Enriched microbial communities from leaf-cutter ant dump, University of Wisconsin, Madison, United States - 3A20A | ecosystem: Environmental > Terrestrial > Nest > Insects nest > Nest dump... | reverse complement strand
GAGGGCGAGAACAATGTCGAGTTCAACAAGGCGACCGGCCAGATGACCGTCACCAAGAGCGGCTCGGCCAACTGGACGCAGCATGAGCGCCGCTTCGTCGACGCGACCGTCCAGTCGCTGCCCTTCGCCCATGTCCTGCCGCAGAACACGGCGACCTCGGAATTCGTCAACACGGCCTGGCAGACCGCGATGCAGCAGGCGCTGACCGGCCAGATCACCTCCGAAGAGATGATGAAGCAGCTCGAGGCGCTCTTCGCGCAGCAGTAACCTCCCCGAGGCGGGTGTTCTTGCGCCCGCTTCACCCCTCCCATCCGCCCCGCCCGAACATCTGGGCGGATGGGATTTTCAAATGCCAACGGCCGGGAACGACCGAATGACCGCGACAACCGCCTCACCATCGACCGCCGTGACCATCCCGACGCCCTGGAGCGTCCGGCTGATGCCCTACATGCTGCTGGCGCCCGCGGTTCTCGTCACGGTGTTCATCGTCTTCTTCCCGATGGTGCAGGCGCTCGTCACCAGCTTCTACGACCTTATTCTGTGGAAGCCGAATGCCAGCCGCTTCGTCGGCTTCGGCAACTATGTGAAGCTCTTCGCCGACTCGGTCTTCTGGACCGCGCTCGGCAACACGGCCATCTGGATCGGCCTGACGGTGCCGCTGCAGATGGGGCTCGGCCTCCTGACGGCGCTGCTGCTCAACCGCGAATTCCCCTGGCGCGGCCTCGCGCGCGCCCTCATCATCATTCCCTGGGCGCTGCCGAGCGTGGTGATCGCGCTGATGTGGCGCTGGATCTACGATCCCAATACCGGCGTGCTCAACGACATCCTGCTCTATCTCTCCGTCGTGCAGTCCGCCGTGCCGTGGCTCGCCGATCCGAAGCTCGCGCTCTATGCGATCATCGCCACGCTCACCTGGCAGGGCTTTCCCTTCTTCGCGGTGATGATCCTCGCCGGCCTCCAGGGTATTCCGCGCAGCCATTACGAGGCGGCATCCATCGACGGCGCCTCGCCGTGGCGGCAGTTCGTGCACATCACGCTGCCCGGCATCGCGCCGGTGCTGGCGACGGCGGGGCTCCTGCGCGTCATCTGGGTCGCCAATTCCATGGACGTCATCTTCGTCATGACCGGTGGGGGCCCCGGCTATGCGACCCATACGCTGCCGCTCTATGCCTTCGTGCGCGCCCGCCAGAACCTCGATTTCGGCTACGGCACGACCATCGCCGTCACCTTCACCATCCTCCTCGGCGCAGTCGTCGCCGTCTATCTCGCCCGGACCATGCGGGAGGTCGAACGATGAACAAGCCGTCCACGCTCCACCGCATCCTCACCACCGACCTGCCGGTGCTGGTGATCGTGCTCTTCGCCATGGGCCCGTTCGCCTGGATGGTGCTGACCTCGCTGACGCCGACCGAAACGCTGAACGCCACGGGCGTCTCCGTCTCGCCCGCCGGCTGGAGCCTCGACAACTACGTGCGGCTGCTGCGCCAGACCTCGTTCCTCGGCAACATGCTCGACAGCCTCATCATTGCCTGCGGCACGGTGGTGCTGGGGCTTGCCGTCGCGGTCACGGCGGCCTACGCCTTCTCGCGCTTCCGCTTTGCCGGCCGCAAGGTGCTGATGCTGCAGTTCCTGCTCATCAACATGTTCCCGATCGTGCTGCTCATCCTGCCGCTCTTCGTGCTGATGCGCAAAGCCGGCATCCTCGACACGCATTTCGGCCTCATCCTCGCCAATGCGACGGTCGCCATTCCCTTCGCGGTCTGGATGCTGACGAGCTATGTCGGCGCGATCCCGAAGAGCCTCGACGAGGCGGCGATGATCGACGGCTGCTCGCGGCTGACGGCGCTGCGCCGGGTGGTGCTGCCGCTGACGATGCCCGGCATCATCTCCACCGGCATCTACATCTTCATCACCGCCTGGAACGAATATCTCTACGCGTTGACGCTCGGCGGCAAGAACGTGCGGCCGGTCACGGTCGCCATCCAGACGCTGATCGGCGAATACCAGATCGAATGGGGCCTGCTTGCCGCCGGCGCCGTCGTGGGCGCGATGCCCGCCACCATCCTTTTCCTTCTCGTGCAGCGCCGCCTGATCGGCGGGCTGACCCAGGGCGCGGTGAAGGGCTGACTGCGAATGAAAGAGGACAGACCATGAACCCCGTCGGGTTGATCTCCATGCAATATGCGCGGCCCTTCACGGCCGGGCACTTCCCGCTCTTTGCCGAAATGCGAAGGCTCGGCTACGACTTCGTCGAGCTTCTCGTGCCCGAACCCGGCGAACTCGACCTTGCCGAGACGCGGAGCGCGCTGGAGGCCGCCGGCCTCGGCGTGGTGCTTGCCGCCCGCGTCAACCTGCAGCGCAACCTTTCCTCGGACGATCCCGCCCTGCACCGGGCCGGCATCGACTACCTGAAATATGCTGCCGACTGCGCGGCCGCGCTCGGCGCCACCATCGTCGGCGGCCCGCTCACCGGCAATCCGCTGGTCTTTGCCGGCCGCCCGCCGCAGCCGGTCGCCGAGGAGGAACGCCTTGCCCGCAAGGCCCGCTGCGTCGCCGGCCTGAAGGAGGCCGGCGAGCATGCCGCAAGCCTCGGCGTCGTGCTCGCGGTCGAGCCGCTCAACCGCTTCGAGAGCGATGTCCTGTGCACCACGCAGCAGGCGATCGAGCTGCTGGACGCGGTCGATCATCCCGCCGTGCAGCTCATGCTCGATACCTTCCACATGCACATGGAGGAGGCGTCCATCGCCGAGGCCATCCGGCTCGGCGGCAGGCGCGTCGTGCATTTCCAGGCGAACGAGAACCATCGCGGCTTCCCCGGCACGGGGGCGACGGATTGGGTCGAGGTCTTCCGGGCATTGCACGAGATCGGCTATGAAGGTCCCGTCTCGCTCGAACCCTTCCGCCGCGACGACGACCGCTTCGGCGTTCCCTTCGCCCAGTGGCGCGCGCCGCACGAGGACGAGAGCGAACGCCTCGCCGAAAGTGCCAAATTCATCAAGTCCCACATCCTGCTTACGGAATATCGTCGATGACACTCAAGATCGGTTGGATCGGCTGCGGCATCCATGCCACCCAGATGCTGCTTCCGCAGCTCGTTCGCCACGACGTGCAGATCGTCGCGCTCTGCGACATCGACGGCAGCCGCCTGGCCTCGGCCGGCCGGCAGTTCGGCGTGACGAACCTGACGAACGATGCGGAGGAACTCATCCGCCGCTCGGATATCGACGCGGTCGGCATGGCCGTCGGGCCGGACCAGCATCTGCGCTTCGGCAGGCAAGCCTTGGAGCGCGGGCTTCCCGTCTTCATGGAAAAGCCCCCGTCGGGCAGCGCCGCCGGCGCGCGCGAATTGCTGGCGGCCTCGGAAAAGGCGGGCAAGCCGCTCCTCCTCGGCTTCATGAAGCGCTATTCGGCCGGCAACAAGATCGCGGCGAACATCCTGCGCTCCGGCCGCTTCGGCGACATCTACGGCATCACCGGCTACTACATGACGGCGCCCGGCTATTTCGCGGGCAATGTCGACTATACCGGCTTCTTCCTGCACCATTGCGTGCACTACATGGACCTCGTCTCCTTCCTCGTCTCGCCGGTCACGAAGCTGACGGCCCGCAAGGTGGAGAAGGCTCCCGGCAAGGTTCTCTTCCATGTGAACTTCGACTTCGAATGCGGCGCCATCGGCACCATCGCCATGGGCACGGCGCAGTCGCGCGGCGCGCCCGTCGAACGTATCGAGATCATGGGCGACCACCAGCGCATCGAGGTCGACAACGTCATCGAGGTGCGCTGGAACCGCAATCCGCCCTTCAAGGTGGACGACCCGGCCGCAACCCTTTCGGACGCGGTCGACACGCTCACCTGGAAGCCCAACTTCACCGCCGCCGCCAACGAGGACCCGAAGGGCTACCACGCGCTGCTTGCCGACGTCATTCCGGCGCTTGCCGGAAAGGAAACGCCCGCACCGACGATCCGCGACGGGGTCATCGCCATGGAGCGGCTGGAAACCCTGCGGCGGGAACTCGCGCTCTGACCGGGGCCGGCGTCACGCCGGTCCCTGTATCCTGAAGCTGCGCGCGGCGGGATTGCGGCACAAGAGCCGTGGAACGCGTCTTGCGGTCCATTGTCGCAGGAGCGCGTGCCGCCCGGGATTCCGCCACGGGAACGGCCGTGAACCGCCGCGCGTCTGCGATGTGTGTCCGCAACCTCCGCCCGCATTGATCTAACGCAACGACTATTCCGCCCAAGGCATCCAAATGTCTCGCAACGATCTGCGGGAATGCCTTTGCGATGAAACTCGTCCGTCTCCTTCTTCTGCTTTGTGTCAGCCTGTGCCTTGCCGTGCCCGCGCGCGCGGCCTCGGTCCTGCAACAGTACCTGCCGGCCGTCGCGGCGGCCGATCTCGTGCCCGGCGCGGACGGCTTCGGCCCGATCCGCGAGGACCTGGCGGTGGCACCGGTGCTGAAGGGCGGCGAGACGGTGGCATGGGTCTTCGTCACCTCGGATTTCGTCGGCACGACAGGCTATTCCGGCAAGCCCATCCATACCCTCGTGGCGGTGGGCAAGGACGCGAAGATCATCGGCGTGCGGCTCGTCAAGCATTCCGAGCCCATCGTCCTCATCGGCATTCCCGAGGCCAAGGTGAAGGCGCTGGTCGCCGGCTATGCCGGCCTCGACCTTGCTGCCGAGGCCAAATCCGGCGGCACGGCGCATGAGGTGGACATCATCTCCGGCGCGACGGTGACGGTGATGGTGATCGACGATTCGATCGTCCGCTCGGGGCTGAAGGTCGCGCGTGCGCTCGGCCTTGGCGGCCTTGCCCCGGAAAAGGACGGCGAGGGCCCCCGCTTCACGGTCAATCCCGATGCCGCCGCGCCCGCCGACTGGATCGAGGCCGAGGGCGACGGCACGCTGCGCCGGCTCTCGCTCGACGTCGCGCAGGTCAACAAGGCCTTCGCCGACCATCCGGATGCGCGCGCCCGCGACCGGGCGCTCACCGACGCGCCCGATGCCACCTTCATCGACATGCAGGCGGCGCTGGTCTCCGTTCCCGCCATCGGCAAGGCGCTGCTCGGCCCGGCCGAGGAGGCGAACCTCAAGGGCTGGCTGAAGGAGGGCGAGAACGCCGTCGCCGTGATGGGACGCGGGCTCTATTCCTTCAAGGGCTCGGGCTATGTGCGCGGCGGCATCTTCGACCGCATCGTGCTGATCCAGGACGACGTCTCCGTGCGTTTCCGCGACCGCGACCATCGCCGCCTCGGCGCCGTCGCGCTTGCCGGTGCGCCGGACTTCTCCGAGATGGACCTGTTCCGCATTCCCGCCAATGTCGGCTTCGACCCGGCAAAGCCCTTCCGCATCCAGCTTCTCGCGCATCGCGAGGTCGGGCCGATCGAGAAGGTCTTCCACACCTTCGACCTCGCCTACCAGTTGCCGCAGAAATACCTCACCGCCGTCGCGCCGCCCGCCAAGGAGGTCGCCGCCGCCACCGATCACACCGAGGGCAGCGCGCAGGCCGAACTCTGGAAGCGCATCTGGCAGGATTCCAAGCTGAAGATCGCGGTGCTGGGCGCCATGCTGGTGGTGCTGACGGGGGCATTCTTCTTCCAGACCTATGTGGTGCGCAATGCGCGGGGCTTCTACATCTTCCGCATCGTCTTCCTGACGGTCACGCTAGTCTTCCTCGGCTGGTACGCCAATGCGCAGCTTTCCGTCGTCAACCTGATGGCGCTCTTCGGCAGCCTGGTGAACGGCTTCAGCTGGCAGGCCTTCCTGCTCGATCCGCTGACCTTCATCCTGTGGTTCGCCGTCGCCGCCGCGCTGCTCTTCTGGGGGCGGGGCGCCTATTGCGGCTGGCTGTGCCCCTTCGGCGCGCTGCAGGAGCTGACGAACCAGATCGCGCGCAAGCTGCACATTCCGCAATGGACCCTGCCGTGGGGCCTGCACGAGCGGCTCTGGCCGATCAAGTACATGGTCTTCCTCGGCCTCTTCGGCGTCTCGCTGGTCAGCGTCGAGCAGGCCGAGCACCTGGCCGAGATCGAGCCCTTCAAGACGGCGATCATCCTGAAGTTCATCCGCGCCTGGCCGTTCGTCGCCTATGCCGTGGCGCTGCTGGTCGCCGGGCTCTTCGTCGAGCGGTTCTACTGCCGCTACCTCTGCCCGCTCGGCGCGGCGCTGGCGATCCCGGCACGCATGCGCATGTTCGACTGGCTGAAGCGCTACCACGAGTGCGGGAACCCCTGCCAGACCTGCGCCAACCAGTGTCCGGTGCAGGCGATCCACAAGACCGGCGAGATCAACCCGAACGAATGCATCAACTGCCTGCATTGCCAGGTGCTCTACCAGTCCGAAACCGTCTGCCCCGTCGTGATCAAGAAGATGAAGTCGCGCGCCAAGCTCGCGGCAAGTCCCGGCGGGGCACCGGCCCATCCGCAACCAACCGCCAAGGTTTAACCACAAGGAGCCATCCATGGAATCGAACGAAAACAAGGGGCTGAGCCGTCGCGCGCTGTTCAGCGCCACCGCCGGCACGGCCGTTCTCGCCGGCACGATGGGGCCGGCCGCCCTCGGCCTCGGTGCCGCCGGCCTTGCCACCCCGGCCCGTGCCGCAGGCGGGGCCGACGGTTCGGTCGCCCCCGGCAAGCTGGACGACTACTACGGCTTCTGGTCCTCCGGCCAGAGCGGCGAGATGCGCATTCTCGGCATCCCCTCGATGCGCGAGCTGATGCGCGTTCCGGTGTTCAACCGCTGCTCGGCCACCGGCTGGGGCCAGACCAACGAATCGATCCGCATCCACCAGCGGACCATGTCGGAGAAGACGAAGAAGCAGCTTGCCGCCAACGGCAAGAAGATCCACGACAACGGCGACCTGCACCACGTCCACATGTCCTTCACCGAGGGCAAGTACGACGGCCGCTACCTCTTCATGAACGACAAGGCCAATACGCGCGTCGCCCGCGTGCGCTGCGACGTGATGAAGACCGACGCCATCCTGGAAATCCCGAACGCCAAGGGCATCCACGGCCTGCGTCCGCAGAAGTGGCCCCGCTCCAACTACGTCTTCTGCAACGGCGAGGACGAAGCGCCCCTCGTCAACGACGGCTCGACCATGACGGACGTGTCGACCTATGTGAACATCTTCACCGCCGTCGATGCCGACAAGTGGGAAGTCGCCTGGCAGGTGCAGGTCTCGGGCAACCTCGACAACTGCGATGCCGACTACGAGGGCAAGTGGGCCTTCTCGACCTCCTACAACTCTGAAATGGGCATGTCGCTGGAGGAGATGACCAAGTCCGAGATGGACCACGTCGTCGTCTTCAACCTCGCCGAGATCGAGAAGGCGATCGCCGCCGGAAAGTACGAGGAGATCAACGGCGTCAAGGTGCTCGACGGACGCAAGGAGGCCAAGTCCCTCTTCACCCGCTACATCCCCGTCGCCAACAATCCGCACGGCTGCAACATGGCGCCGGACAAGAAGCACCTGTGCATCGCCGGCAAGCTCTCGCCGACCGTCACCGTGCTCGACGTGACGAAGTTCGACGCCATCTTCTACGAGAACGCCGAACCGCGCAGCGCCGTCGTCGCCGAGCCGGAACTCGGTCTCGGCCCGCTCCACACCGCCTTCGACGGGCGCGGCAACGCCTATACCTCGCTCTTCCTCGACAGCCAGGTGGTCAAGTGGAACATCGAGGAGGCCATCCGCGCCTATGCCGGCGAGAAGATCGATCCGATCAAGGACAAGCTCGACGTCCAGTACCAGCCCGGCCACCTGAAGATCGTGATGGGCGAGACGCTGGATGCGGCCAACGACTGGCTGGTGTGCCTGTGCAAGTTCTCCAAGGACCGCTTCCTCAACGTCGGCCCCCTGAAGCCGGAGAACGACCAGCTCATCGACATCTCCGGCGACAAGATGAAGCTGGTGCACGACGGCCCGACCTTCGCCGAGCCGCATGACGCCATCGCCGTCGCACCGTCGATCCTGCCGAACATCAAGTCGGTCTGGGATCGCCAGGACAAGCACTGGGCCGAGACGCGCAAGCAGGCCGAGGCCGACGGCGTCAACATCGACGAGTGGACCGACGCCGTCATCCGCGACGGCAACAAGGTGCGCGTCTACATGACCTCGGTTGCGCCGAGCTTCAGCCAGGAGAGCTTCACGGTGAAGGAAGGCGACGAGGTCACGGTGATCGTCACCAATCTCGACGAGATCGACGACCTGACGCACGGCTTCACCATGGGCAACCATGGCGTTGCCATGGAGGTCGGGCCGCAGATGACGAGCTCCGTCACCTTCGTCGCGGCCAATGCGGGCGTCTACTGGTACTATTGCCAGTGGTTCTGCCATGCCCTGCACATGGAAATGCGCGGGCGCATGTTCGTGGAACCGAGGGACGCCTGAGCCATGCGCCTGCCCGTCCTCCTCATCGGCCTTCTGCTCGCCTCGCCGCTTGCCGCGGCGGAGCGCGCGGTCGCGCCCGGGGCGGGCAGCCTTTCTACCGCCATCGCCGGGGCCGCCCCCGGCGATGTGCTGGTGCTATCCGGCGGGACCTATGCCGGCCCCGTCGTCATCGACCGGCCGCTTACCATCACCGGCCCGCGCGGGGCCGTGGTCGACGGGCTCGGCAAGGGCAGCGTGATGACGATCGCCGCGCCGGACGTGCGGCTTTCCGGCTTCACCGTCACCGGCTCCGGCCACATCAACGAGGACCTCGACGCCGGCGTGAAGATCGTCAAGGGCGCCGACCGCGCCCGTGTCGACGGCCTGCTCGTCACCGGCAACATGCACGGCATCGACGTGCATGGCGGCCGCGACGCTGCCGTCACCGCAAACGAGATCGTCGGCACGCGGAACGCCCGCATGAACGAGCGCGGCAACGGCATCTATGTCTGGAACAGCCCCGGCACGCTCCTGGAGGGCAACCTCATCCGCTACGGCCGCGACGGCATCTTCTCCAATGCCAGCTCGAACAGCATCTACCGCGGCAACGTGATGCGGGACCTGCGCTTCGCCGTGCATTTCATGTACACGCGCAATACCGAGGTTTCCGGCAATGTCTCCGTCGGCAACCATCTCGGCTTCGCCATCATGTTCTCCGACCGCACGAAGATCCGCGACAATCTCAGCCTCGGCGACCGCGAGCACGGCCTGATGCTCAACTATGCCAACAATGCCGACGTCACCGGCAACCTCGTGCGCGGCGGCACGAAGAAATGCCTCTTCATCTACAACGCCCACAAGAACCTCATCTGGAACAACCGTTTCGAGGGCTGCGGCATCGGCATCCATTTCACCGCCGGCTCGGAGAAGAACGTGCTCACCGGCAACGCCTTCATCGCCAACCGCGAGCAGGTGAAATATGTCGGCACGCGCAACATGGAATGGAGCCATGAGGGCAGGGGCAATTTCTGGTCCGACCACCCGGCCTTCGACCTCAACGGCGACGGCATCGCCGACAGTTTCTACCGCCCCAACGACCTGATGGACCAGATCCTCTGGTCGCAGCCGGCGGCAAGCCTCCTCATCGGCTCGCCCGCCGTGCAGCTCGTGCGCTGGAGCCAGCGGGACTTTCCCGCAACGCTTCCCGGCGGCGTGCGCGACAGCGCCCCGCTGATGCGCCCCCTTGCCATATCCGTCCCGCCCGAAATCCTCGGCTATGAAGCCGAGGCCGCCGGCCGCTGGGCCGAAGGAAATGACGATGACACCGACACTGACGATCTCACGGCTCACTAAGCGCTTCGGCGAGGTGGAGGCGCTGAAGGCGGTCTCGCTTGCGCTGGAGCCGGGAAAGCGCGCGGCCCTGCTCGGCCACAACGGGGCAGGCAAGTCGACGATGATGAAGATCGTCCTCGGCCTCATCCCCTTCGACAGCGGCGAGGTTTCCGTCTGCGGCCTGCGTCCCGGCTCGCCCGCAGCAAGGGCCGAGGTCGCCTACCTTCCGGAAAACGCCGCCTTCCACCCGGCCCTGACCGGCGAGGAGCAGCTTCGCTATTATCTGGCACTGCGCGGCGAGAGCCCGCGCCAGGCCATGGACCTGCTTGCGCGCGTCGGCCTCGCCCACGCCGCGCGGCGGCGCATCGGCACCTATTCCAAGGGCATGCGTCAGCGCGTGGGCCTCGCCCAGACGCTGATCGGCAAGCCGCGCCTCCTCGTGCTCGACGAGCCGACCTCCGGCCTCGACCCGGTCTCCCGGCGCGATTTCTACGATCTCCTCGACGGGCTTGCCGCCGAGGGAACGGCGATCCTCCTCTCCTCCCACGTGCTGACCGAGGTGGAGGCGCGCACCGACCGCACCCTCATCCTGTCCGGCGGGGTGCTGGTGGCCGAGGGCACGCTTGGCGAGCTGCGCGCCCGCGCGGCGCTGCCGGTCGCCTTCTCCGTCCGCCCCACGCCCGGCCATGCGCCGGCGCTGGCGGCAGCCTTTCCGGAGGCCGCCCGGGGCGAGGACGATCTCCTGCGGCTTTCCTGCGCGCAGAAGGACAAGATGCCGCTCCTCGCCCGCATCGCATCCCATGGCGCGGCGGTCGCGGACATCGACGTGATCCCGCCGAGCCTCGAGGATATCTACAGCCATTTCAGCCGGAGGGACGGGCAATGAGCCGCATCCTCGCCACCGCGCTCTCGGAATTCCGCATCGCCTTCCGCAACCGCTGGGTCTCCATCGCCACCGGCATGATGGTGCTGTTCGCGCTGGTGCTTGCCGCTGCCGGCGCCGCGCCGACCGGCGACGTGGACGTCGACCGGCTCTCGGTCACCGTCGCCTCGCTGACGTCGCTCGCCGTCTACCTCGTGCCGCTGCTCGCGCTGCTGATGAGCTTCGATGCGGTGGCGGGCGAGGTGGAGCGCGGCACGCTGCCGCTACTGCTCACCTATCCCGTCTCGCGCCTCGAAATCCTCATCGGCAAGCTCGCCGCGCATCTCGCCATCCTCGGCCTTGCTGCCTGCCTCGGCTACGGCGCGGCAGCGGTGGTGGCGGTATGGGCCGATCCGGCCGCGATCAAGGGGCTCGGCGCGCTCTGGCGGCTGATCTGGTCCTCGGTGCTGCTGGGCGCGACCTTCCTCGGCGCGGGCTATGCGCTCTCGGCGCTCTCGCGGCGGCCCTCCGGCGCGGCGGGGCTCGCCATCGCCCTCTGGCTCGTCGCGGTGGTGCTCTACGATCTCGCCCTCCTCGCGCTCATCGTCAGCGACGGCGGCGGAGCCTTCACCACGGGGGCGTTGCCCGTCGCCCTCCTCGCCAATCCGGCCGATGCCTTCCGCGTCTTCAATCTCTCGGCGGCCGAGGCCGTTGCGGCTGCCGGCGGCATCGGCGGCGCGGCCGGGGCGATCCCGCTCTGGCAGTCGGCCGCCTCGCTCTTCCTCTGGCCGCTCGCCGCCCTGGCGCTGGCCGTCGCGGCCTTCCGGAAGGTGACGCCATGAGAACCCGCCTTCGCCCCGTGCTGCTCCTCGCCGCGCTTGCGCTGCTCTCCGCCTGCAAGGAGGATGTGGCGCAGAATATCGTGCCGCAGGAGATGACGCCGGAAACCCTCGGCCATTATTGCCAGATGAACCTCCTGGAGCATCCCGGCCCCAAGGCGCAGGTCTTCCTCGACGGCAATGCCGCGCCGCTGTTCTTCAGCCAGGTGCGCGATGCCATCGCCTATATGCGCGGGCCCGAGCAGGTCGCGCCGATCCTCGCCGTCTATGTCAACGACATGGGCGCGGCCGGGGCGACCTGGGACCAGCCAGGCAAGGGCAATTGGATCGCCGCCGATGCCGCCTTCTACGTCGTCGGCTCCGGCCGGCGCGGCGGCATGGGCGCGCCGGAGACCGCACCCTTCTCCAGCCGGGAAAAGGCCGAGGCCTTCGCCCGTGCGGAGGGCGGCCGCGTGCTGGCGCTCGCCGAGATTACCGATGCCATGGTGCTGACGCCGGTGGAGACCGGCGCGGACGACCAGAAGGAAGGCGACGAGGACTACCTCGAGCGCCTGCGCGCCCTGCCACAGAAAGCCGGAGATTGACCCCATGATGCTGACCCGCCGCCGCCTGATCGCGATTTCCGCCGCTCTCGCCGTCCTGCCCGCCGCCGCCCGCGCCGGCACGGGAACCGCGCATCTTTGGACCGGGCAGGCGCTCGGCGCGCGCGCCTCGATCCGCATCGACCACCCGGACGGCGAGGCCATCGCCGCCCGGGTCATGGCCGAGATCGACCGGCTGGAGAATATCCTCAGCCTCTACCGGCCGGATAGCGCCCTTTCGCGGCTGAACCGCGAGGGGCACCTTGCCGAGCCGCCCTTCGAGCTTCTCGAATGCCTGTCGCTGGCCGGCGCGATGCATGCGGCAAGCGGCGGCCGGTTCGACCCGACGATCCAGCCGTTCTGGGCGCTCTGGGCGGAAGCGGCGGCCCGCGGCGAACGGCCGCCGGAGAAAGCCATCAAGGCCGTGCTGAAAAAGACCGGCTGGCAGAAGGTGACGCTCGACGCCGAAGCGATCACCCTTGAGCCCGGCATGGCGCTCACCCTCAACGGGATCGGCCAGGGCTATGTCGCCGACAAGGTCGCCACGCTGCTGGAGGCCGAGGGCCTCACCGACATCCTGATCGATACGGGCGAGTTCCGCGCCCTCGGCGGTGAGCCGCAGGGCGGCGGCTGGCCGGTGCGGCTGGAGACCGGCGAACGCGTGGCGCTGCGCCAGCGCGCGCTCGCCACCTCCGCCCCGCTCGGCACGACCTTCGACCAGGCCGGCCGCGACGGCCATATCATCGATCCGGCAACGGGAATGCCCGTGCCGGCGACATGGCGGTCGATCTCCGTCTCCGCCCCCTCGGCGGCGATTGCCGACGCCCTCGCCACCGCCGCCTGCCTCATGCCCGACACAGCCGCCATCCTCGACATGATCAAAACCGTCGAAGGCGCCTCACTCGAAGCCTGCGCCTAGCCGCATGAATGAAATCGCCTGTCGGGCAAGGACGCCGGGCACGTCGCGGAGTGGACGGATTTCACCTACGCCCTGCCGAGCTCCCGGGCGCGTCGGCGCAGGTAGTTGGCATATTCGCTATGTCCCATCTCTTCCGCGCGCTGCAGCATCCTGCCGACCGGCATCCAGCCCATCTCAACGCCGATTTCCTCCGGGCACGCGATCTTGATGCCCTGCCGATGCTCGATGGTCCTGACGAAGGCGGAGGCCTCGTGGAAGCTGTCGAGCGTGCCCGTGTCGAGCCAGGCGTAACCGCGGCCGAGTTGCTTTACATGCAGCTTGCCGCGTTCGAGATAGGTGCTGTTGACGGCCGTGATCTCCAGTTCCCCGCGGGCGGACGGTGTGGTGGCGGCGGCGATGTCGACGACATCGTTGTCGTAGAAATAGAGCCCCGTTACGGCCCAGCTCGATTTCGGCACGGCGGGCTTCTCCTCGATCGAGAGCGCCGTGCCATGCGCATCGAACTCCACCACGCCATAGCGCTGCGGGTCGTTGACGTAGTAGGCGAAGACGGAGGCGCCGCTTTCGCGCGCCGCTGCTTGCCGGCACAGGTCCGAAAGCCCTTCGCCGAAGAAGATATTGTTGCCGAGAACCATGGCGACGGAGGACGAGCCAATGAATTCCCGGCCGATAATGAAGGCCTCCGCAAGTCCGTTTGGCTGGGGCTGGACGGCATAGGAAAGCTGGATGCCGAAGTTCTCGCCGTTGCCGAGCAATTCCTGGAACAAGGGGAGATCGCGTGGTGTGGAGATGATCAGTATCTCCCGGATGCCCGCCAGCATGAGCACGCTGAGGGGATAATAGATCATCGGCTTGTCGTAGATCGGCAATATCTGCTTCGATACTGCGACGGTCAGGGGGTAGAGGCGCGTGCCGCTGCCTCCTGCAAAATGATGCCTTTGAACGCCATGGGCCTTTACCAATGAAAACCGGGTTAAACTTGACGTGGAAGGGGACCATGTTGCAATCGACCCTGTGCGTCGTCCTTGCCCTCGAAGTTCTCCCTCGGCTAAAGGTCATTCTCTAAAGCATGTTGCGCAAGGTGTGCAGAGATTTTGTGACAAAGGCATGCAAAACTTCAAGGCGCGAGTCCGGAAGGCCGTGACACGCCTTGGCGCATCCGACAGGTAGGAAAGCTCTCATGCGCGTACTCGTCACCGGCGGAGCCGGCTTCATCGGATCGGCCGTCGTCAGGCATCTCGTCCTGGAAAAGCGCTATGAGGTCCTGAACGTCGACAAGCTCACCTATGCCGGTACGGAAACTTCGCTGCGGGCGGTTCACGGTGCGTCCAACTACCGTTTCCTGCGCGCCGACATCTGCGACGGGGAAATCCTGTCTCAGGCGCTTGCGGATTTCCAGCCCAGCCGGATCATGCATCTTGCGGCCGAAAGCCATGTCGACCGCTCGATCAACGGGGCGCAGGCTTTCATCGGCACCAACATCGTCGGCACCTTCACTCTCCTGGAATGCACCAGGGCCTACTGGAGCGGCCTGGAGGAAGAGCGGAGGCGGGCTTTCCGCTTCCTGCATGTCTCGACGGACGAGGTCTACGGATCGCTCGGCGAGGAAGGCCTGTTCAGCGAGGCGACGGCCTACGATCCGAGTTCCCCTTATTCGGCCTCCAAGGCTGCATCCGACCATCTCGTCAAGGCGTGGGAGCGCACCTATGGCCTGCCGGCGGTGGTCTCGAATTGCTCCAACAATTACGGCCCCTATCACTTTCCCGAAAAGCTCATTCCGTTGACGATCCTCAACGCAATGGAGGGCAAGCCGTTGCCCGTCTACGGGAACGGCGCACAGGTACGGGACTGGCTCCATGTCGAGGACCACGCCCGCGCCCTCGACATCATCGCGGAGCGCGGCCGGGTCGGGGAGACCTACAATGTTGGCGGCCGTAACGAACGGCGCAATATCGATGTGGTGACGCGGATCTGCGGCCTGATGGACGGCTTGCGCCCGCGCGCGCAACCCCATGGCGCACTCATTACCCATGTGGCCGACCGGCCGGGCCATGACGCCCGCTATGCGATCGATGCACGGAAGCTCGAAACGGAACTGGGCTGGCGGGCCGAAGAGACGTTCGACACCGGCATCGAAAAGACCGTGCGCTGGTATCTCGACAATGAATGGTGGTGGAGACCCCTTCGTGAGCGCTATGCCGGCACGCGTCTCGGCCTGCCCGGCGGCCCGCCGAAAAGCGGCCTGTGAGGCGGCATGGACGGCAAGCGCATAAGAGGTAAGGCCAGGGCGAGGTGTCCGCTCGCTCCTGAAGCGCGATGCCTCGAACGATCCCACCGATGTTGTGGTGCTGGGGTATGGCTAGACGCGAGAATTGATGGGCTGTTAACTGAATTTCAGGAATTCAGCTAAAACGGGAGGATTTTCCTTGTCGCCACTCTTATGGCATTTGCTACATAATACCGCTCTTTCGTATTGCTAGCTTGTAGAACGCTCGGCTCACAAGCAAATCTCTCGTAGAGCACAGCCAGGCTGATAGCCGTGCGGGGAATGGGACTAATCACCGCAATGACAATCACCGCCACCCATTGCCGGCGCGCTCGTGAGATTGCGCGAGAACGGCCATCGGTCATTTCAGGGCAAGCCCTTTCGCCTGGGTCTGCCGTAACGCTTCCGCCTGCTTGATGCCGACGACCGCGCGTTCATGGGCGGCGAGCTGCTGCACCGTCCGCATGGAACTCCAGGCATTCTGCACCTCCGCCTTCTGCGTATCGGTCATCCCGCGGGTGACCGACTTGAACGCTTCGCCGCCGGCCTCCTTCGCGGATACGCCGAGGAAGGTCCGCTCGCCGAAACGCTCGGTCACGGCCTTGGCAAACCCTTCCAGCTCCGCCTTCACTTGTCTGTCGGCAAGCGCATATTCCAGACCAGCCGGAAGATCATTCCGGTCAATGGCGTCGCGTATCCGCTCGAGCGTCTGCTTCGCATTCGGCGAGAGCGCCGGAATATCGACGGAGACCTTGATGCGCGCGGCGCGCTCCTCGGTCTCGTGCTTACGCTCTGCCTCGGCGCGGCTGCGCAGATAGCGTTCCAGATTGCGGGCGAGGGCACGGGCATTGACGAGCGCCGTATCGCGCGCCTGCTTGTCGGCACGGCTGGCGAACATGCCGGTCTTGCCCTTGAGCGTTCCGAAGGTTTCCGGCTCGGCCGAGATCTTCGCTATCGTCGCCGTGGCGCGCGCCTGATCCCTGATCATCGCATCGACGTCGACCGCGGCAAATGCCGCCTCCGGCTGGGCATAGACCATGCGGAAGCGGGACGACACGTCCTGCCATTGCTGCTTCAAGGCCGGATCGTTGGTGAGCTTGTCCTCGACGCTCTGCTCAAGCGTTTTGGCGAATGTGGTGATGCCGGCGACCATGGGCTTTGTCTCCTTGACGGTGTTCGGAACGGATTGCTTGTCGTTGCCGCGGGCGAGGCCGAGAGCCGCACCGACGACCTTGAGCCTTGCGGCGAGATCGGCCAGCTTCTGCTTCTGCCGGACGGTCCAGGCGAGCCGGTCGCGGGAGATCGTCCGGGCGACATTCATGAGGTGCAGGCCGCGCACCTCCGCGAAACGGAGAGCGGCGCGATAGGAGGATGCACGCTCGTAGTCGAGCGTTGTTTCCTTCGAGGCGTCACGGGCGAGGCGCTCCTTCAGCCGCTCCATCGCCAGTTCCTTGACCGGCACGACCTTCCAGGAATTGCGCTTGGCCATCGTGCCGTCAGGCAGCCTGACCTGCTCCGAGCCCTTGTGCTCGAGACCGATGCGATCGCCGATCTGCGGCTCGGCCTCGTCGATCGCGCGGGCGAGATCAACGCCCCAGATCGTGCGCTGCTGTCCGTCTCCATAGGCAAGCGTGACGAAGTAGCTGTCGCGGTTTCCCGGCTTGTGCTCGTAGGGCGCTTCACCATAATCGACGAGGACGCCGCCGCGCCTGTTGGTGAACTCCTCCATGCCGACATAAAGCTCGGCTGCTTCGCGATGGCGCGTCATCGCCACATAGGTCAGATGCCGGTCGAGCGTGTTGGAGGCGAGAACCTTGACGCGATCGACGGTGGCACCCTGGGACTTGTGGATCGTGGTCGCATAGCCATGGTCGACATTGGCGTAGAACCGTTGCTCGACCGTGACCTGCCGGCGATCATCGCCTTCGCCGATCTCGGCAACGATGCGTCCGGGCGTTGCTTCGACGACCTTGGCCAGCATCCCATTCTTGACGCCGAGGCTGCCCTCATTCTTCAGGAAAACAACCTGATCGCCAGGGGCAAAACGACGAACGCCGTCCTCTGTCCGGAACGCGAAACCTTCGCCGACGATACCGCGCTCGACCAGCTTGGCGCGGGCCAGCTCGTTCAGTTCACGCACATCGCGCCGGCGGTGTGCGAGGATCAGCGTGGTCTTCGTGGGATCGAAATCGTAGTTCCAGTTTTCTATCAGTCCCTCGATGGCGTCCTGCCGCGTCCAGCCGGTCTGCACCAGGCCGGCCTCGTCATAGGCGTTCAACGCGGTGGCAACGTTGCCGCGCGCCAGATCCAGCGACGCATTCCGCATCCATTGCTCACGCTGGCGGTAGATGGTCTCCAGCTCGGCGTAGCCGATGCGATCGGCAATGGCGCGGAAGGCCGCACCCGCCTCGATCGGCTGAAGCTGATCCGGATCGCCGACCAGGACGAGTTTCGCGCCGGCCTTCGTGACTGCCTCGACGAACAGCGCGAGCTGGCGGGAGGACACCATGCCGGCCTCGTCCAGCACGAAGACCGTCTTGTCGTCGAGCTGGCTGCGCCCGTCGTTCCAGCGCAGCTCCCATGACGAAAGCGTGCGCGAGACGATCCCGGCTTCGGTCTCCAGGCCCTCGGCCGCCTTGCCCGCCAGCGCGCCGCCGACGACATGATAGCCGGCCGCTTCCCAGGCTTCGCGCGCCGCCTTCATCATCGTCGTCTTGCCGGCACCCGCGCGGCCAACGACCGCGACGATCCGCTCGCCGCCGGCGACATGCGCGATCGCCATCTTCTGCTCGTCCGACAGGCGGGAATGCCGCGCGAACGTCTCCTGCAGGATCGCCTTTCCGACGCGATGCGAGGAACGGCCCGCAAGCCAGATCGCCCTGCTTGCCATCTCCGCCTCGATGCGGATGAGGTCGCGGGTGGTCAGCTTCGCCGGCACCCGCGCGCCGCTGGCGAAGTCGACATGCTCGCGCTTCAGCCGGACGATGTCGGGGCTTTGCAGGACACGCGCCATCAGCGACTGGAAGAGGCCGGCGTCATCGACATAGCGATGCAGGATCTTCGCTACGTCGCGCTCGTCGAAGACGCTCTTCTCCCGCGCGATCATGTCGATGACGATGCCTGGACGGTCCTCGATGCGGCGGGCGTTCTCGGCGCGCCGCTCCTCCTGAAGCTCTATACGCTCCAGCGTGATCGGCTCCGATGCCTCGGCCGATTTCTGCTTGATGGCGTTCGCGCCGACGCCGAGATGGATGGTCGGCTCAAGGGCGATGCCCTGCTTTTCGTAGGAACGGCCATCGACACGAATGTCCAAGCCCGCGAGTGCAAGATGCCGGTTCTGGCAGACGAACCAGCCGTCGCGGAATGCGTTGAAATCCTCAGTGCCTCCCGCCCATAGCTCATAGACGATCTTGCCGGCATCGTTGCGCAGCGGCTTGCCGTCCGCTCCGAGGACCGCAACCTTCTTCGCGCCGAAACCATCCTCGGTCAGCGGCCGCAAGGTGGTCATCATGTGGACATGCGGATTGCCCGGCGCATCATGATAGACCCAGTCTGCGACGATACCCTTGGCGGTGACGTGGCGCGCCACGAACTCCCGCACCAGGGCGATGTTCTGCTCGGCCGAAAGCTCGATCGGCAGGGCGATGGTGACGTCCTTGGCGAGCTGCGCATCGGCGCGTTTCTCGAAATCCTCCAGCTTGTTCCAGAACGCTTCCGAGGCGCCCGCGACCGAACGATCGGCGATCATCGACCGCAGCCAGTCCGGCGCGTCGTCGGGAATGACGAACTCCTCATGCAGGAGGCCCTGCTTGCGGGTGTAGTCGATGGTCCGGGCCTCGCGCTCGAACTCCATCCTGGCGCAGTGCCGGTAGGCCGCCGACAGCACGGCGCTGCGGCCGGAGCCGCGGGCGACGATGCTGACGGAGAAATGAGGGACGGCCACGGCGGAATGTTCTCCCGGTTGCGAACGAAATCAACGGGTTCGTCGGGAGCGGCAGGTCCGCCAGGGCAGAAAAGCAAGGCGTCGCGTCAGCGACGTATAATTGCGCCCTTGGAAACCGCTCCTTCGGAACGGCCGGGATGATGCTCAAAGGCGTTGGCTGCGCCAACTCGCATTTCTGTCAGTAGATCGGCACGCCGATCTCGGAAATGGTCATGCCGTTCAAGACCTGAAACGGCATGAAAGGACCAGTCGGAGATGAAAAAGCCTTGGTAGCGTCCGCGCAGATGGTGTAATTTCGGGGGCGCATTGAGGCGGAAACGGCGGTGGAGAATGGGCTGCCGTATTCGTTGAGCGCAAGGTGGGCACCGGGCCTGTCGGAGAAGGTGGAGTTGCAAGACTTCAATCAGCCGAAAGGAAGACCCGATGACCGATTAGCTCTTTCCGAGCTTGCCGCGAAGAGCGGCGACAGCGATTTCCTGCGGACGATTGCCGAAAGCGTGCTGCAACCGATCATGGAGGCCGATGTTGACGGCCTGATCGGCGTGGGCCGCTATGAACGTGGCGACGGCCGCCAGACCTGGCGCAACGGCTGCCGCGACCGCTCGCTCGACACTCGGCTCGGTACATTGAACCTGAAGATACCGAAGATGTGGTAGGGAGCCTACCTTCCCGGCTTGCTGGAGCCGAGGAAGATGGTAGAGAAGGCGCTGGTGGCCGTCATCCAGGAGGCGTGGATCAACGGCGTCTCGACGCGCAAGGTCGATGAACTGGTGAAGGCCATGGGCATGACCGGCATCTCCAAATCCTCCGTTTCCAAGCTGTGCAAGGACATAGACGAGCGGGTGAACGCCGTCCTCAAGCGCCCCTTTCCGGCGACTGGCCAATCTATGGCTCGATGCGACCTATCTGAAGGTGCGCAAGGGCGAGCGCAACGTGTCGGTGGCGGCGACAATCGCGGTGGCCGTCAACACGGATGGGAAAAGGGAAATCGTCGGTCTGCACATCGGTCCTTCCGAAGCCGAGCCGTTCTGGATGAGCTTCCTGCGCGACCTGGTGCACTGGGGTCTCACCGGCGTCAAGCTGGTGATCTCCGATGCTCATGAGGGGTTGAAGGCCGCCATCACCCGCACCCTCAGCGCGACATGGCAGAGGTGCCGCGTTCATGCGATGCGCAACGCGCTCGCCTATGTTCCCAAGGGCCAGCACACCATGGTTGCCGCCGCGACCCGGCGGACCTTCATCCAGCCCGATCATGAAAGCGCCGTGCAGACCTGCCGGCATGTCGCCGAACGCCGACCTTCTGTTCCTTGTCGCAACAAACGGTGGAAACTCGAAAATCTGGATCAAGACCAACGGCCAGGTCGTCGCCTTCTCGGCGGTCGATGGCACCTAGGCATTCCCTGCGGAAATCTGATCTGCCAGCCACTCCACATGGGCTCTCGTGTGAAAAGCCTCGGGAAACGCCCAAATTGTGCCGCGAATGAGCACCACGCTCAAAGCGAGCATTCCAAATACCATCCAAAGCTTCATGGCAGGCCTCCTGCGCTGAACGAGCGGAGCCAGTATCGCGTTTTATAGTTAACTACCGGTAAAATCGCTATCGATTTGCCGGGGCGCCTCTCAACTGGAAACGGGCATCAAAAGCCAATACACGGTCACCGCAGCCGCAACCCAGATGGCCGCAATCTCGAACCTACTGATTTTCTGCATTCGCCTCTCCGGGTCAATAACCGTTGGCATTCATACAATCTGATATCGCATTAGGCTGCTGCGCTCGCGCAACAGTGGGCTTTATTCTTCCGCCAACCGTCACGACATCACCATGAACCGCACCATTCCCAATGGCGGGGCGATCCTGCTTGCTTTTGTGCGCCGCACGGAGGTAGGCCGGGACGACCGCGCGTCCTATGACGTCATCTGGGCGGATAGCTTGTATCGCTCCAGGACCAAGGAGGAATGGCTGGCGAAGAACGGCCTGAAGTCGGACATCCACCAGCGGAAGCCGAAGGGAAGGCCAGTGCCGGAAACGATGTTGCGGGCAAACGGACGACGATCAAAGATCAGGTCCGCCGTCGAGCATGTCTTCGCCCGGCAAAAGGACAAGATGAAGCTCTTCATCAGGACGCCGTGTCATTGCATGACGTTGGCTGCCCCGAAAGGGGCCATCACTCCACGCAATACACCATGAAATCGCAAGCAAAGCCATCAGCAGCCATCAGGCTGCCCCACCAATCACCAATTCAGCGGTAATTCGAGGCCTCCAGCTTGGGTACGCAACCGTATCGAAGCGACTCCCGTTGCTTGCTGGCATCCTGGCGAACCAGCGTCGTTCGCGCCGGTCTCGGCCGGTAAGCTGCCGTAGTGTGTCGGTGAATTTTCCGGGTAAGGAAAGTTATTCTCTGGCGCTAATTTTCGTATAGATTGACGCTTTAAGCGTTTTAAGGATATTTTTTAAAACTATGCTACCATATTTTTTTGTATAGAAATTTTCTATACATAGAAATTGCAATCCTTATGGCGCGTAATATTTTTATATTACTCATTGTTTTGAGGTTTAACTTGAATGGTGCTCGGTAAGTCGCGGCAAAGCCTCTTGCTGCCAAGAAAAATATTTTTTCGTACTATGGAGCATATAAATGGCTTCTCCGCATAATTGCGGGCCGTGCGGATTGAAATATTTATGTATTGTTGAATATATAAATTGTCATTCTGTATCGTAGTAAGCTTTATGGAAGTTTATTATGAGATGAATGTATACCGTTGATTTGACATGATATTATGTAGTCGCTAGCCTTTATGCGTATTTAATTGTGCATGGAGCTGAATATGCTTGAAAAATCGGGTGCTATCGCCACCCTTATGGGGATTTCCTTTCTTTCCGTCGGTATGGTTTCCACGTTGCCCGGTACGGCGAATGCGCAGGACGCTGCCGCTTGCGGGACCGAGAGGAAGATCGACATCGCGGAAATGACCTGGCCATCGGCGGCGGCGCTTGCGCATATCCATGCGATCATCCTGGAGCAAGGCTATGGCTGCTCGGTCGAGATCGTGACGGGCGACACCGTTCCGACCTCCGCCTCGATGATTTCGCGCGGCGCGCCGGCGATCGCGCCGGAATTGTGGACCAGCACGGTCGAGGAAGCCTGGGAGAAGGGCATCGCGGACGGCATCGTCGTCAAGCTCGGCGATGCCATCACCGACGGCACGGTCGAGGGCTGGTTCATCCCGCGCTACCTGCAGGAGAAGCATCCCGAACTGACGAGCGCCGAAGCGGTGATCGCCCGGCCCGATCTTTTCCCGGACCCGGAGAACGGCGACAAGGGGCGGCTGTATTCCTGCCCTCCCGGCTGGGCGTGCGAGCTGTCGACGTCGGCGCTTTATGAAGCCTTCGGCATGTCCGGCAAGGGGTGGAACCTGTTCTCGCCGGGCTCCGGCGGCGCGCTCGACGCCTCGATCGCACGCGCCTTCACCCGTGAGGAGCCGATCCTGTTCTACTACTGGGGCCCGACCTCGATCCTCGGCAAATACGATGCGGTCCAGCTCGATCTCGGGCCGGCGAAGCCGGACGTCTATGCCTGCAACACGGACACCGACTGCACCGATCCGCCCGGCGTCACCGCCTATCCGTCTTCCCCGGCGATCATCGGCGCGGCCTCCTGGCTGCCGAAGGAGGCGCCGGCCGTCGCCGCGTACCTCGCCAAGGCCGGCCTGACCAATGCCCAGATCAGCTCGCTTCTCGTCTATGGCGACGAGAACAAGGCCGACGCGGCCGAGACGGCCCGCAACTTCCTCAAGACCGAGCAGGACGTGTGGACGAAGTGGGTTCCGGACGCGGTTGCCGGGAAAGTGCGGGCTTTCCTGGACTGATGCCGGGGCAGTCATTTCCATGCCTGCAAGCGACCGGGCCGTCCGCCCGGTCGCATTTTCTTCCGGCAGGCTTTCCAATCGCATATCGTAAGGGGGACGGATGTTTCCGGAACTGATCGACACGCGGCCGCTCCGGCGCGCCGTGGACGACGGGCTAGGCTGGGTTGTGCGCAACTGGGGCGGCGAGCTCGAGGCCGCGGCCCATCCGTTGCTGGCGCTGCTGAACTGGATCGAGCGGCTGCTCATCGCAACGCCGTGGTGGCTGTTCATCGGCTTTTTCGTGGGCCTTGCGTTCCTGGCGACGCGCAACTGGCGGCTGCCGCTGGTCGTCTTCCTGGGACTGGTCTTCCTCGGACTGATGCAGCTGTGGCGCGACGCGATGATAACCACGGCGCTGATGATCGCAGCGACGCTGACGGCGATCGTCGTTTCCATTCCCGTCGGCGTATGGATGTCGCGCTCCGCGCGTGCGCGCCAGATGGTGACGCCCGTGCTCGACCTCATGCAGACCCTGCCGAGCTTCGTCTACCTCATCCCGACGGTGATGATCTTCGGGCCGGGCAAGATACCGGCGCTGCTCGCGACCATCGTATATGCCTCGCCGCCCCTGATACGGCTGACGGATCTCGGCCTGCGCAACGTGGACCCGGCGGTGATGGAGGCAAGCCGCGCCTTCGGCACCTCGTCGACGCAGCGCCTGTTCGGGGTGCAGATCCCGCTCGCCCTGCCCACCATCCTTGCCGGCATCAACCAGACGACGATGATGGCGCTCGCCATGGTCGTCATCGCCTCGATGATCGGCGCGGGCGGCCTCGGCTACCAGGTGCTCCAGGGCATCGGCCGGCTGGAGGTCAGCCGCGGGCTGTTCGCCGGCCTCGGCATCGTCGCGCTCGCCATCGTCTTCGATCGTATCACCCAGGCCTATGGCCGCCGCCTGCAGGAGCGGATCGGTGTCGGGGAGGCCCGCTGATGACAGACCATATCCAGCTTACGCCTCCCGCGCCCGCCGCCGGCCCGGAGGATCTTTCCATCGTCATGCGGGGCGTCACCAAGATCTTCGGCCCCGATCCGCAGGCGGCGCTGGCGCTGCTGCGGCAGGGCAGGTCCAAGGCCGACGTGCAGGCCGAGACCGGCCATGTGGTGGGCCTCGACAATGTCTCGCTCGATATCGAGCGGGGGCAGATTTATGTCGTCATGGGGCTTTCGGGCTCCGGCAAGTCGACGCTAATCCGCCACGTCAACCGGCTGATCGAGCCGACGGCGGGCGAGATCGTCGTCAACGGCGAGAAGGTGCTCGACATGACGATGGCGCAGCTCGGCGATTTCCGGCGCACCCGCATCGCCATGGTGTTCCAGAAGTTCGGGCTGCTGCCGCATCGCTCCGTCATCGACAACGTCGCCTACGGCCTGGAAACGCGCGGCATGAACAGGGCCGAACGGCTGGAGAAGGCCGCGCACTGGATCGGGATCGTCGGCCTTTCCGGCTACGAGAAATCGCGGCCGCGCCAGCTTTCCGGCGGCCAGCAGCAGCGTGTCGGCCTTGCCCGCGCGCTGGCGATGGACACCGACATCCTCCTGATGGACGAGGCCTTCTCCGCGCTCGACCCGCTGATCCGCTCGGGCATGCAGGAGCAGCTTCTCGACCTGCAATCCTCGCTGAACAAGACCATCCTGTTCATCACCCACGATTTCGACGAGGCGCTGAAGATCGGCAACCGGATCGCCGTGCTCAAGGACGGTGCCGTCCAGCAGGTGGGCAAGCCGGAGGAGATCGTGCTCAACCCGGCCAATGCGCATATCGAGGAGTTCGTCCGCGACGTGAACAAGGCGCGGGCGATCCATATCCGCACCATCATGGAGAAGGGCGTATTCGAGCCCTGCGAGGTGGCGATGCCGGCCGATGCGCGCTGCGAGGATGTGCTGCCCTGTTTCGACCGGCATGAATGGGTGGGCGTCCTCGACGATGCGGGCAGCCAGATCGGGCGCGTCAGGGCGCGCCAGGTCATCCGGGCGCTGGCCCGCTACAACGGGCAGCCATAGGGCAGGGGCCCGCAACGAACAGCGCGGCCGGTCCGTCCCGGCGGGCCGTCCGCGCCTTTCTCGATCCCGATGAACTGGAGACTGAACGATGCTTGGCAACGATACCACACCCCATTGCGACGATACGCTCGGCGGCCGCATCTCGACCGCCCGCGAGGCCTGCGGCCTTTCCGCCGACGATGCCGCCCGCCGGCTCGGCGTTCTCTCGGCAAGCTGGAATGCGTGGGAGCGCGACCGCGACGTTCCGCGCGCCAACCGGCTGGCCATGATGGCCGGCATCCTCGGCGTCAGCCCGTCCTGGCTGCTGACCGGGCGTGGCTCCGGTCCCTTCGAGGAAAGCCCCGAGGGCGAGGCCGGTGTGCGGCCGCTCGCCGTGCCATGAGGGACAACGCTTTCGCGCGCCGTCAGCCGCCGGATTTCCAGGATAGACGATGATCTCGAACTTTGCCGGCATACACCCGGTCCTCACGATCGCAGTTGCGCTCCTGCTGCTCGCCTTCATGGCGCTGTTCGCCAATTTCGTGGTGAAGGCGCTGCTGGTGCGTGTGCTCAACCGCGCGCTGTCGCTGACCGCCTACGGCCGGGACCCGGACCTGCGCCGGCACGGCCTCGTCGAGAGGCTGGCGAACATCATGCCCGCCCTCGTGGTCTCGACGGGCATAGCGCTCGTGCCCGGCCTGCCGGCCTTCGTCGTCGTCGTCGTCCGCAACGTCTCCGGCGCCTTCATGATCCTGACGGCCGCCATGGCCGTCAGCGCGGCCCTCAACATCGTCGACACCATCTACCATCGCCGGCCCGAGGCGCGGCTGAAGCCCATCAAGGGCTATGTCCAGGTGGTCAAGATCGCGGTCTACGTCGTCGCCGCGCTCCTCATGATCGCGACGCTGATCGACCGCTCGCCGCTGATCCTGCTGTCCGGCCTCGGCGCGATGGCCGCCGTCCTCATCCTGGTCTTCCAGGATACGTTGCTGTCGCTGGTGGCCGGCATCCAGATTTCGTCCACCGACATGGTGCGCGTCGGCGACTGGATCGAGATGCCCGGCCAGAATGCCGACGGCGATATCGTCGAGATCGCCCTTCACACCGTCAAGGTGCAGAATTTCGACAAGACCGTGACCACCATCCCGATCCGCAAGCTCGTGACCGAGCCGGTGAAGAACTGGCGCGGCATGCAGGAGGCGGGCGGCCGGCGCATCAAGCGCGCGCTCCTTCTCGACCAGGCCAGCATCCGCTTCCTCGACGGCGGGGAGGCCGAAAGGCTTTCGCACCTCGACCGCCTGGGGGGCTACCTCAAGAGCAAGCGGGAAGAGATCGCCGAATGGAACGGCAGGCTCGGCGAGCGCGGCCGCATTCCCGCCAACACGCGCCGCGTCACCAATATCGGCACGTTCCGCGCCTATGTGGAGGATTACCTGCGCAATCATCCGGGCATCCATCAGGGCATGACGATCATGGTGCGCCAGCTTCCGCCGCATCCCGAAGGGCTGCCGCTGGAAATCTACTGTTTCGCCGGCACGACGGCCTGGGCCGCCTACGAGCGCATCCAGTCGGACATCTTCGACCATCTGCTGGCGATCCTGCCGGAATTCGGCCTGCGCGTGTTCCAGAACCCGACCGGCGGGGATTTCCGGCTCCTTCTGCCGGAGCGGGGAGCCGTCGAACGGGATTGACCCGTAGTATCGGGATAACACCCGTTTCAACGCCCTCCTGCCTAATCTGCCGCTCTAACCATCACGGCAAGGAGGATGCACGATGGCGAAGATTCTCATGATCACGGGCGATTTCACCGAGGACTACGAAACCATGGTCCCGTTCCAGACGCTTCTGGCCTGTGGCCACAGCGTCGATGCGGTCTGCCCCGGCAAGAAGGCCGGCGACACGGTCAAGACGGCGATCCACGATTTCGAAGGCGACCAGACCTATTCGGAAAAGCCCGGCCACAATTTTTCCCTGACCGCCGATTTCGACGGCGCCGACCCGGCGGGCTACGATGCGCTGGTCATCCCGGGCGGGCGGGCCCCCGAATACCTGCGCATGAATCCGGATGTGCTGGCCAAGGTGAAGCATTTCTTCGACGAGGATAAGCCGGTCGCCGCGATTTGCCATGGTGCGCAGCTGCTCGCGGCGGCGGGCGTCCTCAAGGGACGGACGTGCTCGGCCTATCCGGCCTGCGCCTACGAGGTGACGGCGTCGGGCGGGTCGTTCGCCGATATCGCCGTGACAGAGGCCGTCACCGATGGCAATCTGGTGACCGCGCCGGCATGGCCCGCGCATCCGGCATGGCTCCGGCAGTTCATGGCCATCCTTTAGGGCAGGCCCGGATGCAGGCGGGGCCCATGGCGGGCTCTGCCGTTCGAGGATTGTCCGGACCGCTCCGGTTCGTGGGAAGGAAGGCCGTTACGATGTGCGAACTCTTTATCAAGGCCGATGCCAGCCAGTGGCAAAGCCGCACCCACAGCCTGCGGATAGACGGCGTCGCGACCTCGATCCGGATCGAGAACCATTTCTGGGACACGCTCGGCGAAATCGGCCTGCGCGACGGCATGACGGTCGCGCAACTGATAACACGGCTCTGGCACGAGGCGATGGATGCCGATCACGATCTCGGCAATTTCACCTCGTTCCTGCGGGTGTGCTGTGCCCGCTACCACGCGCTCATCGCCACCGGCGAGATCTCGGCGGATCGCAACATTCCGATCGCCGACCATGCGGCGCGCGACATCCTCGCCCGCGAAGCCCAGCGGCGCGGCACGGCGATCAACTGATCCATGGCCGTGCCGGCCAGCCGGCGGCCGTGTGGGGACCGGCATCAAGAACCCACTGTTCCGCAAGGATAATATCCGTATGTTCTATGCGGTGCGAAGGAGTCGGCCGGCAGGCCGCTGCCGGCGCTTGCCTGATGGGGAGAACCGCGGCAATGGAACATTCGTTGGATCTCCTGATCCTTGCAGCAATTGCCTGCCTCTTCGTCGGCATGTCGAAGGGCGGGCTGCCCTCGGTCGGGACATTGGCCGTGCCGATCCTGGCCATCGCCATCCCGCCGATCACGGCGGCCGCGTTGCTGCTGCCGATATTCATCGTGAGCGATCTCGTCGGCCTCTACCTTTACCGGAGGGAATATTCGGGCCGCAATCTCCTCATCCTCATTCCCGCCGCGCTGGTCGGCGTGGGGATCGGCTGGGTCTTCAGCGCCAAGCTGTCGAGCCTTTTCATCGGCATGCTCGTGGGCCTCGTCGGTCTCCTGTTCTGCTTCAACGCGTGGTTCGGAAAGCGCTTTCGCCAGACCGTGAGGCCCGCGGATCTCGGTCGCGGCCTGTTCTGGGGCGTGCTGACGGGCCTTACCAGCTTCGTTTCCCATTCGGGCGGGCCGACGTTCCAGATGTACGTGCTGCCGCAGCGCCTGCCGAAGATGACCTTCGCCGGGACCTCGACGATCCTGTTCGCGATCGTCAACGCCGCGAAGATCATTCCCTACTGGCAGATGCGGCAGTTCGAGAATTTCGACATCCCCCTGGCGCTGTGGCTGGCGGTGCCGGCGATCGTGGGGACCGTCATCGGCCGGCGGTTGACGATGATAATCCCGGAGGGCCTTTTCTTCCGCCTGGTGGAGATCACGCTCCTCGGCCTGTCGCTGAAGCTGATCTGGGACTACCTGGCCACCTTCTAGCGCCGCATGTCCGGCGCGCCGGAGCCCGCAGACGGTCCTTGAAACCCGTGCGCTTGGGGTGCGTTTCTATGGCATGAACCGCACGAATGCCGTAGGCTGCCGGCATGGATTCGCGCGCCGCCTCTTCTCCAGCACCCGCTCCCCGCCTGCCGCAGATACCGCGCTGGGCCTTGCCGCGCGGCCGCGAGCCGGGCGAGGTCGACGCCGCCTTTTCCGCCGGCGCGGCCCTGAAGGCGCTCGACGATCTCGTCGGCTCTGCGCCGCCCTGGGCCGGTTGCTGGCGCGCGCGGCAGGCCCTGAAATGCGCCGCGGTCGCCGTCCGGCTGATGGGCCGCGCGGAGGACGAGACGGCCCTGCGCGATGCCGTCCTGCTGACGGCGGCGGGGGGCGATCCCGGCCCCGCCGGCCGCGTGTTCCGGGCCTACAGAAGGCTGGCGGAGGTGCGGGCGGGCCTTTCCGGGAAGATCGTGAGGGAGCTCGCCGACCTCCTCGGGCTGGAATGGGACGACCGGCTTGCCGGCGTCGTCGACCATGCCGACGAGGCGCTGCAATCGGGCCGCGCTGCGCCCTTTGCCGCGGCGCATCTGGTCTCGGCGATCCATGCCGTCCGCCCGGATGCCGAGCCGCTCGCCTGGGCGCTCGCCGACATGCTGGTCGCCGCAATGCTGTCATGGGAGCGCGCCGTGCCGCTGTTGACCGCCGAGCGATACGGGCCTTCCTTCCGCACGATCGGGGGGCGCGGCCGCGTGCGGCCGGGCGAGCCGGCCTTCGCCCGCGCCGTCTGCCTCGCCCTCGTCGAGGGGACGGGCGCGGCGATCCGGTCTGCCGGCGAAATCGCTCGCCGGGCCGACACGCTGCTTGCCGCCGCGCCGAAGCTGCGCACCAGGGGCGCGGGCGCGGTCATCGAAAGGCTGCTTGCGGACGATGCCGTGCAGGCTTCCGCCCCCGGCAGCAACCTGTCGCGCTGGGCCGCGACGCGGCTGTTCGAGCGCCTGGAGGGGTTCGGCGCCGTGCGCGAGCTCTCCGGCCGGTCGTCGTTCCGGATTTTCGGGCTGTGACCGTGAGCGGACCGGAGACGGCGCGCCGGGTCCGCAAGCCGAAACCCGGCGATGCGGCTCTCCTCGACCGGGAGCTGGCGGACGTGCCGGCGGCGCTGCGCTGGCGCGAATGGATGCTGCGCGTCGAGGCGGTGATCTTCGCCGCCGCGGAGCCGGTCGGCCGCGAGGCGCTGGCCCGCGTGGTCGGCAAGGATTGCAGCATCGACCTCCTGATCGACGACCTCAGGGAGGAACTCAGCGGCCGGCCTTACGAGATCGTCGCGGTCGCCGGCGGCTGGCAGCACCGCAGCCGCCCGGCCTATGCGCCGGCGATCCGCGCGGCGCAGGCGCCCACGCGCTCCGTCGCGGCGGGGCTTTCCGATTTCGAGGCGATGGTGCTGATGGCCATCGCCTATTTCCAGCCGGTCACCCGCGGCGAGCTGTCGAGGATTTTCGGCAAGGAGATCAGCCGCGATACCATCGCCGGCCTCCGCAATGCCGGCTTTCTCGCCTCCGGCCCCCGCAGCCCGACGCCGGGCGCGCCCTATACCTATGTGACGACGAAACAGTTCCTCTCGGCCTTCGGCATGCAGACGCTGCGCGATCTGCCGGACATCGAGGCGCTGGAAGATGCGGGGCTCCTCAGCCGGAAGGAAATGGCGGAGGCCGCCGCCCCGGCCGAGGCAGGCGAGCCGGAGGGCGACATCTAGGCCCGAAAAGGCGGCCAGCCTTTGAACGACGGGTTTTGCCAGGGCAGCCTGCCGGCTGTCCTGGCGGGGCTTCAGGCGGCCGGGCGGGCGCCCGACGGCGATCAGGCCTTGCGCTTCTTCTGGCGGTAGACGTCGACGACGACGGCGGCGACGATGATCATGCCCTTGACGATCTCCTGGTAGAAGGCGTCGACGCGCAGGAAGGTGAAGCCGGATGTCATGACGCCGAGGATGACGGTGCCGATCACCGTGCCGGTGATGCGGCCGACGCCGCCGGCAAGCGAGGTGCCGCCGATGACGGCCGCGGCGATGGCGTCGAGTTCGTACATCACGCCCATGCCGGCCTGCGCGGTCTGGGCCCGGGCCGCCGTGACGACCCCGGCAAGGCCGGCCAGCGCGCCGGCGATGGCATAGACCTTCACCAGATGGGCCTCGACATTGATGCCGGAAACGCGGGCCGCCTGGACGTTCGCGCCGATCGCATAGGTGAACTTGCCGTAGCGGGTATAGCGCAGCGCGATGTGGAAGATCAGGGCGACGATGAGGAAGATGACAACGGGCCAGATGCCGGTGCCGATGAAGTTGAACTGCTCGGTGAGGCCGGAGACCGGCTGGCCCTTGGTGTACCACTTGGAAATGCCGCGCGCGGAGACCATCATGCCGAGCGTCGCGATGAAGGGCGGGATCTTCGTCCGGGCGATGAGCTGCCCGTTTATGTAGCCGGCAAAGAGGCCGACGCCGATGCCGACCGCGACGGGCGCGATGACCGGCAGGTCGGTGAGGGAGGGATAGAGCGCCCGCGGCCAGGTGGAGGCCTGGGCGAGCGATGCCGTGAACATCGCCGTCATGCCCACCACCGAGCCGGAAGACAGGTCGATGCCCCCGGTGATGATGACCTGGGTGACGCCGACGGCGATGATGCCGATGACCGAGACCTGCAGGATGATGATCGTCAGGCGTTGCGGATTGGCCAGAAAGCTCTGGCCGACGAAGATCCAGCCGAGGATCTCGTAGACCAGCGCAATGCCCACGAGAACCAGAAAGATGCTGAGTTCCGGCGGCAGCCGGCGGGCAGTCTTTTGCGAGGCGGCTTGCGCCTGCACTGCGGAATTCGTGCTCATGATTTCCTCCCTTGCCGCCGTCCGGCGGGCTCGAAACATCACTGGGCGGCCAGTTCCATGACCTTGAATTGGGTGGCTTGCTCGCGGTCGAGGAAGCCGGTGACGCGCCCCTCGTGCATGACCATGATGCGGTCGCTCATGCCCAGGACCTCCGGCATTTCCGACGAGATCATGATGACGGCGACGCCGTCGCGGGCGAGCTCCGTGACGAAGCGGTGGATTTCAGCCTTCGCCCCAACGTCGATGCCGCGCGTCGGCTCGTCGAGGATGAGGATGCGCGGACTGGTCAGCAGCCAGCGGCCGATCAGCACCTTCTGCTGGTTGCCGCCGGAAAGGTTCTCGATGCGCTCGGAAAGGTTCGGCGTTTTCACGCGGAGCTTCCGGCTCATCTCCTCGCAGACCTTCGCCAGCTCGCCTTCGGCAACGAAGCCCTTCCTGACGAACTTGTCCTGCAGGACGGCGATCTGCATGTTCTCGAGAATGTCGAGGATCAGGAAGCAGCCGGTTTCCTTGCGGTCTTCCGTCAGGAAGGCCATGCGGTGGCCGATCGCCGTCGTCGGGCTGTCGATCGTCACCTGCGTGCCGTTGATGGCGATCGTGCCGGAGGTCGCCGGGGTGACGCCGAAGATCGTCTCGGCGACGTTCGAGCGCCCCGAACCGACGAGGCCGGCGACGCCGAGGATCTCGCCCGCCCGCACATCGAAGGAGACATCCCGGAAGACGCCCTTGAGGGTGAGGTTCTTCACCGAAAGCACGACGTCGCCGATCGGCACCTCTTCCTTCGGGAACATCTGGGTGATCTCGCGGCCCACCATCATGCGGATGATGTCGTCGCGGGTCACGTCGGCGGACGCGTGGGTGCCGATGTATTTCCCGTCGCGGAAGACGGAGAACTCGTCGGCGATCTCGAACAGCTCATTCATCTTGTGGGTGATGTAGACGATGCCGATGCCCTGGGCGCGCAGGTCCCGGATGATCGTGAAGAGATGCTCCACCTCGCGCTCGGTGAGCGCGGAGGTCGGCTCGTCCATGATGAGCACGTCGGATTCGTACGAGACCGCCTTGGCGATCTCGACCATCTGGCGGTTCGCCACCGAAAGGTCGCGCACCTGTGTTTCCGGGTCCATCAGGATGTTGAGACGCTTGAAGAGCTCGGCCGTCTTGCGGTTCATCTCGGCGTGATCGACGAAGCCGAGACGGGTCTTCGGCTCGCGGCGGATCCAGATGTTCTCCGAAACCGTCATGAAGGGCATCAGGTTGAGTTCCTGATGGATCATGGCGATGCCGTTTTCCAGCGCATCGAGCGGCGAGTCGAGCCGGATCTTCTGGCCCTTCAGCAGCACCTCGCCCTGGTCGGGTGTGTAGATACCGGCAAGGATCTTCATCAGCGTGGATTTGCCGGCACCGTTTTCGCCCATCAGCGCATGCACCGTGCCGCGCTTCAGCTTGAACTGGACGTCGTCGAGCGCGACGACGCCGGGGAATTCCTTGCGGATACCTTCCGCAGACAGGAGAAATTCAGCATTCGGAATGGCGCCGCTCGCGCGGACCGCAGCCATGGTGGTCGGACTGACCATCGTTTCCCTCCCTTCCGGAGCACCTGAAACGGATGGACGCGCGCACGCAGGCGTGCGCGCGTCCCAGTTCGGCCGAGGATTGAACCCGATCGTGCGAGCCGATCAGTTCTTCGTCTGGAAGTCAGCGATGTTTGCGGGGGTGACGAGCTGGAAGGGGATGTAGACCTTGGTGTCCACCTTCTCGCCCTTGGCCAGCTTCAGGGCGGCATCGACCGCGCCCTTGCCCTGGCCGGCGGCATCCTGGAAGACCGTCACGTCGAGATCGCCCGCCGCCATGGCGGCAAGGGCGTCCTGCGTCGCGTCGATGCCGGCGATGACGACGCTGTCCATCGAGCGGCCGGCGGCCTTCAGGGCCTGGATCGCGCCGATCGCCATCTCGTCGTTGTTGGAGATGACGGCGTCGAATTCGAGGCCGGCGGAGAGCCAGTTGGTCATCAGGTCCTGGCCCTGCGTGCGCTGCCAGTTCGCCGTCTGCTCCTCGACGATCTCGAGGCCCTTGCACTCATCCGTCGCGATGACGTCCTTGATGTCCTGCGTGCGCATGCGGGCGGCCTGGTTGGAAAGCTCGCCCATCATGACGACGACCTTGCCCTTGCCGTTGAGGAGCCGGCAGACTTCCTTGGTTTCCAGCGTGCCGGATTCCTGCTCGTTGGAGGCGACGAAAGCCTGCTTTTCCGGCAGCTCGTTGATGTTGGACGGCTCGCGGTTGACATAGATGAGCGGAATGCCGGCATCTGCGGCGACCTTCGAAAGGGCGGCTGTCGCGTCGGTGTCGACCGGGTTGACGATGATCGCGCTGACGCCGGATGCGACGAAGTTCTGGATCTGGCTCTGCTGCTTGGCGACGTCGTTCTGCGCATCCTCGATCTGCAGCTCGACGCCGTCGAGCGTCTTGGCATAGTCGGACATACCGTTGCGCAGGACGGTCAGGAAATTGTCGTCGAACAGCGCCATGGACACGCCGATCGTCTCGGCATGCGCCGCCGTGGACATCATGAGGGCCAGTCCGGCGCCCAGAATAACTTTCTTCATTATCGTTCTCCTCCTCAACGTGGCGTCCGGCGGCGCCACCGATTATCCGGAATGGTCGCCCTTGCGGGCATCGGCCCCTTTCTCCTCCCGGGATGCAAGGGGCAAAACAGAATAAAAAGTCCGCTAAATTCAGATTACGGAATATTCATTCCATTTTGCTTTCGTCATGTCAAGCCCATGCCGCCCACCAAATCGGGGCGATCCGGCTCCGGCGGAAAATGCGCAGGAAATTCAGATGGATGCGCGCAGGTGCGCGATGCTCTCCAGCACCGATGCCTTGGGATCCGCTGCCGCATGCACGGCCGGCGAGAAAGGCTCGAAGGAGAGGGGACCGGCATAGCCGGCCGCAAGAAGCGCCCTGATCTGGGCGACGTTGCCGAGCCGGTCCGCGGGGCCGACCAGGACGCGGTGGCCGTCGCGCATGTCCGCAAGAGCGACGCCGGGGTCGTCCACGCCGGAAATATGCACGAGGCCGGTCAGGCCGGCGAAGATTTCCGGCTCGCCCGCGAGGTGATGGTGGAACGTGTCGTGCACGAGGCGGAATGTCCGTTCCGCGCCGACGGCCATGATGGCCTCTGCCGCCTCGCGCTTGGAGCGCAGCGAACAGATCGCAAAGCCGAGGGGCTCGACGAGGCCGGTGATGTCGGCGGCATCCAGCATCGGCTTCAGCGCGGCAAGCGCCTCGCGCAGGTTGGCCTGGCGCTCGCCGTCGGCCTGGCCGGTGCCGTCGTTCTTCGGCACGAGCACCAGCGCGCGGGCGCCGCAGGCCGCGGCATAGCCGATGAGGTCCCGGGCTTGCGCGGCACGGGCCGGCGTCCATTCGTTGAAGCGCTGGAGTGCGTTGATCGAGACGATCGTGACGCCGTGGCGCCCGGCGAGGGCCTTCACCTGCTCCGGCGTCGTGCCGTCGAGGATGGCGTTGCCGTCGAGGTCGTTGCGGATCTCGACGGCCGGGGTGCCGCAGGCGGCGGCGAGCGCGAAGAAGGCATCCGGCCCGAGGCCGGGTGCCGTCATGTGGTTGAGCGCGAAAGTCGGGGTCGGCATGGAACGGATGTCCTCCTGGCTTCGGGGCGGCCGACGTCGCGGCCGCGTATGCACGCATGAGGATCGGGGCGCATTTGATGCCCGTCAAATGCCGAAGGCGCCACCGGCGCCTTCATTGCTGCAAGATTTGCCTGTGGCGATGATGGAAAGCCATCATTCCGGCTTTCAGATATTCTCGGGCAGGAAGATGTCGAAGGGCAGGAATACCTGCCCCGGCACGGCGTTCTCGCCCTTTTCGATGGCGGCGACCATCAGGGCGACGAGCTCGCGGCAAAGGGCGGGCAGCGGCGTGCTGATGGACATGGTGACGACCTCGTCGGCAAGGCCGGCCCTGGATTCGGGGGTAAGCTCGTTGACGATGAGCTGCACCTTGCCTGCATGGCCTTCCTCGCGGATCGCGGAGATGGCCCCCTCCATGCCGCCGCCGGCGACGTAGAGGCCGACGAGGTCGGGATGCTGGGCAAGCAGGTTCGCCGTCGCCTCGTGCGTGATCTCGCTCGTGTCGAGGTTGACCAGCGTGTCCAGAACCTCGAAATCGCGGGCCTTTTCGCGGAAGAAGGAACGAAAGCCCATTTCGCGCAGCTCGTGGCCATGGAAGCGGTGGCTGCCGACGAAGATCGCGACCTTTCCCGGACGCCTGGCGCCCCGGGCGATCATCCAGGCCGCCGTGCGCCCGACCTTCATGTTGTTGAGCCCGATATAGCCCTGCCGGATGTCCATGGCGAAATCGGAAAGCAGGCAGAACAGGGGAATGCCGCGGGCCTTCAGCGTCTCCGCCATCGCCGTGGTGGCCGGATAGTCCGGTGCGACGGCCGCAAGCGCTTGGTTGCGGGCGGAGAGCTGGCGCAGCATTTCCGTCATCGCCGCGGGCGTCTGCGCCGTGATGAAATCGATCTGCGGCACGATCCGCGCGGTCGTGCAGGCATTGCAGGCGATTTCGATCTCGCGGGCGAAGGTCTGGTAGAAGGTCTGGTTGGGGCGCTGGAGGCCGAAGCCCAGCCGGTATTGCGGCAGGTCCTCGAACACGCGCTGCCGGATGAGGCTGACGGCGTGATAGCCGATCGCATTGGCCGCATCGTAGACCCGGCGCGCCGTGTCCTCGCGGACCTTGTGGCGGCCGTTCAGCACCCGGTCGACGGTCGCGACGCTGACGCCCGCCGCCTTCGCCAGGTCCGAGATCGTGGGACGGGACGCCATATTGCCTCCGTGAGATTTTTTCATCATCTCTTGATGATGGACGATGATGCAATTTGATGCATTCTATCATCGCCGCATTGAGGAATGCAAGAAGCGGCGATACCGTCTGTTCCAGTGGACGGGGCAATGCCCTGCCTTGGAGGAGACGAGCGATGAAGCCGACGAAGAGGGACTACAGCCTTCTGGGCCGCGATGCCGAGGCGGCGGTTGCCAATGGCCTTGCCGCGGCCGAATGGTACCACACGGAAATCCCGCGCAAGGAGATGAAGGCGCTGATGCAGCGCAGCGATGGCCCGGCGATCCGCGATACCGCGATCTGGCTGGGCTGTCTCCTCGTCTCCGGCGCGCTCGGCGTCTGGTTCTGGGGAAGTTGGCGGGCGGTGCCGTTCTTCCTCGTCTACGGCGTCCTTTACGGCTCGGCCTCGGATTCGCGCTGGCACGAATGCGGCCACGGCACGGCCTTCAAGACGATGTGGATGAACAATGCCGTCTACCAGGTCGCCTGCTTCATGATCATGCGCAACCCGGTGACCTGGCGCTGGAGCCACACGCGCCACCACACCGACACGGTCATCGTCGGGCGCGATCCGGAGATCGCGGTCATGCGCCCGCCGGACCTTCTGCGGCTCGTGCTGAATGTCTTCGGCCTGCTCGACGCCTTCCATGCGGTCATCGACATGCTGCGCAACGCGGCCGGCGTCATGAGCGCGGCGGAAAAGACCTTCGTTCCGGACACCGAGCAGCCGAAGGCGATCCGCATCGCCCGCATCTGGCTTGCCGTCTATGCCGCGACCATCGCCGCCTGCTTTGCCTTCGGCTCGATCCTTCCGGCCATGCTGATCGGCCTGCCGCGGCTCTACGGCGCCTGGCATCATGTGCTGACGGGCCTGCTCCAGCACGGCGGCCTTGCCGACAATGTCGTCGACCACCGGCTGAACAGCCGCACGGTCTACATGAACCCGGTCAGCCGCTTCGTCTACTGGAACATGAACTACCATGTGGAGCACCACATGTTCCCGATGGTGCCCTACCATGCGCTGCCCAGGCTGCACGCGATGATCCGGCACGACCTGCCGGCGCCGAACCCGTCCATCTGGCACGGCTACAGGGAGATGATCCCGGCCTTCCTGCGCCAGCTGCGCAACGAGGATTATTTCGTGAAGCGCGACCTGCCGCCGACGGCGCGGCCCTACAGGGAAGACTTCCACGCCGAGCCGGCCGCGCAGGCCGCCGAATAACGAACCGTCACGGGAGGAAAGACCATGAGCGACACCTGGATCGAAGTCTGTGCCGCGGACGAGATCGACGAGGAGGACGTCATCCGCTTCGACCATGCGGGCCGCACCTTCGCGATCTACCGCAGCCCCGAAGACACCTACCACGCGACGGACGGGCTCTGTACCCATGAGAAGATCCACCTGGCCGACGGGCTCGTGATGGATCACGTCATCGAATGTCCCAAGCACAACGGCCGCTTCGACTACAAGAGCGGCGCGGCGCTCGGCGCTCCCGTCTGCGTCGACCTCAGGACCTATCCGGTCAAGGTCGAGGGCGGCACGGTCTTCATCGGTCTTTGAAAGGACAGGCCATGGTGGGTTTCGTCATCGTCGGCGCCGGCGAATGCGGCGCGCGCGCAGCCTTCGCGCTGCGGGAACAGGGGTTCGACGGCGCGGTCACGCTGATCGGCGGCGAGGCGCATCTGCCCTACGAGCGCCCGCCGCTCTCCAAGGCGGCGCTGGTCGCCGGGGCCGGGCCGAAGCGCGTCGCGGAAGAGGAGCGCTATGCCGAGGCCGGCATCGGCCTGCTGCTCGGCCGCGCGGTATCCGCAATCGACCGCGGCGCAAAGCGCGTCGTGCTGGGTGACGGTGCCGTCGTTGCCTACGACAGGATGCTGCTTGCGACCGGCGCCCGCCCGCGTGCCTTGCCGGGCGTCTCCCATGGCGGCCGCGTCGCGGCTTTGCGCGGCCATGACGACGCGGTCCGCATCCGCGCGCATCTGGTGGAAGGCAGCCACATCGCCATCCTCGGCGGCGGCTTCGTCGGGCTGGAGCTGGCGGCGAGCGCCCGCGCGCTCGGCGCCGCCGTCACGCTCGTCGAGGGCCTGCCGCGCGTGCTGTCGCGGGGCGTGCCGGCCGAGATCGCGGAGGTCGTCGCCGGGCGCCATGCGGCGGAAGGCGTGGAGATATTGTGCGGCGCGAAGGTTGCCCGCGTCGAGGAGCTGCCGGGCGAGGTGCGTATTTTGCTGGAGGACGGCCGCGTCGTCTCCGCAAGCCTCCTGGTCGTCGGGATCGGCGCGGTGCCGAACACGGAACTGGCAGAGGCCGCCGGCCTTGCGCTCGACAACGGCATTGCCGTCGACGGTTTCCTGCGGACGTCCGATCCGGACATCTTCGCGGCCGGCGACTGCGCCTCCTGTCCGATGCCCCTCTATGGCGGACGGCGCATCCGCCTCGAATCCTGGCGCAATGCGCAGGAGCAGGGCCGGCTTGCCGCCGGCAACATGCTCGGCGGCACGGAGGCGCATTCGGCCGTGCCGTGGTTCTGGTCCGACCAGTACGACATGACGTTGCAGATCGCCGGCCTTGCCGATGGCGCGGTGACGACGGTGCGGCGCGAGATGGGCGAGGGAGCCTTCATCCTCTTCCATCTCGATGCGGACGGCCGGCTGATCGCGGCAAGCGGCATCGGGCCGGGCAATGCCGTCGCCCGCGACATCCGCCTTGCCGAAATGCTGATCGCGGCGCGCTGCCATCCCGACCCGGCCGGGCTTGCGGCCCCGCAGACCAAGCTCAGGAAACTGCTTGCCGCCTGACGCGCCGTGATGACGAGACTGAACGGCTAGGCCGTGCCTTCCCGGCCGCCGTCGAGGTCGTAGATGCGGCCCGTCAGCCAGTCCGGCCAGTCGCGCTCGAAGAAGGAGGTCACGCTTTCGTCGAACCGGCGGTTGGGGCGCGTGAGGATATCGAGGCCGTCCTCGCCGAGCCGCACGACGATCTGCTCGTCCTTGTGCTGCGCCTGTTCCTTGCGGAAGCGGTAGCCTTCGAGCGGCCCGCCGCGCGCGACCGGCAGCGATTCGCCTTGCGGGTCGCAGATAGCCCGGGCGCCGCGGCTGCCGCCGCCGTTGCGCACGAAGGAGTCGAGCGCGGCCAGCACCGCCTCGGAGGCGAGCGCCATATGCCGCCATTGCAGCGCGCGGGCCGCTTCCGCCGGCCGCTCGAAGGCGATGCCGCGCGCGGCGATCTGCGCGTTCAGCGCGCGCGCCTGCGCCAGCGCCTCGGCGACCTCGCCCGCCTCGCAGATCATGCCGGCCTTGTCGCTCATGCGCGCCTGCACCTCGGCCCGGACGGAGCGGATGGTGAGCGGGCTTTCCGGCTGCAGCGCGGCAAGGACGGCCGTAATCCCCTCCGCCGCCGCCGCGCCGATATCGCCCTCGGGAGCCTGCCTGGCCCTGCCGCTCGCCGCGATATGCTCGGCGACGCGCGTGCCGAACACCTGGCCGGCGTTCAGCGCCGAGCCGCCCGGGCGGGTGACGCCGTGAGTGCCCGCCGCCTCGCCGATGGCGTAGCAGCCCGCAAGGGTGCTGCGGCCCCATATGTCGACCATGATGCCGCCGTTCATGTGCTGGTTGTTGACGGCGAATTCGAGCGGCTCCGCCGCTATGTCGACCTTGTAGCGGCGGTAAAGCTCGATCGCGAGCGGGTTCATGTGCTTCAGGCGCTCGATCGGCCGGTCCTGCACGGCCCCGGCCTTGCCGAGATAGGCGCGCACGTCGTCGTCGAGACGGTCGAGCGAGAAGGCCGCGTCGCCCGGCACGGGCAGGGGATTGCGGTTGAAGTCCATGAACACGCGCCGTCCCGCCGCCGATTCCCGGAAGATGGCGAGATCGACGAGGCTGGAGCCGAAATCGAGCATGCGCGTGGCGTGGAACGGCCACTGGTAGCCCTTGCGGAAGACGTTCGACGCCATTTCCTGCGTGGTGCGGTAATAGTCCGCGAGGAAGTGGTGCTCGGTCCCGTCGGCATCGACCGAGTAGATATGCGGAATGGCCTGGACGTAGGTGCCGGAGAGGTTCCACGGAAAGCTCTCGCGCCGGGTGCCGATGCCGAACTGGCTTTCGGTGAGGTTGACCAGCGCGATGCCGGCCTCCAGCGCCAGGCCGAGCGAGCCGAAGCAGGCGTTCGGATAGACGCTGTCGCGGTAAAGCTCGCCCGGCCCGCCGGCGGCCAGCACCACGCTCGCGCACCGGAAGAGGACAATGCCGAACGGATTGTCCGCCGTGCGGTCACCGGCGCGCATGGCAAGGATGCCGGCGACGCGGCGGCCGGCTCCCTCGCCCTCGGTGAGGATGCGGATCGCCGTCGTGTGGTTGTAGAAGGGAATGGCGAGCCGGACGGCCTCCTCGGCGAGCACCTTGACCATCAGCCGCGACGTGCGTGGGCCGCAGCTCGTCGCCCGGCCGACCTCGTCGTGGTCGGTCTGGTAGCGCAGCGTGGCGCCGAGCGCGTTCTGCGGCAGGGGCAGACCGAGGAATTGCAGCGAGGCCATCATCCGCGGCGAGCCGACGGCCTCGATATAGGCCGTGTCCTCGTCCATCGCGCCGCCGGCGCGGATCGCGCGGGCCATGGCCCTGTAGTTGTCGCCCCGGTCGGCGGTGTTGGCCGTATGCAGCGTCTGCTTGTCGGAACCGGAACAGGCCGAGGTGCCGCCCCAGGCGCTCTGGCTGACGATGGCGATGTCGTCGCCCCGCCGCTTCAGCTCGACGGCGGCGCGCAGGCCCGCCGCGCCGGAGCCGACGATCACGCAGCCCGCGCGATAGACGGGCACCGTCAGGCCGCACAGGAGTGCGGTGCCGGACGGTGCCGTCTCCGGCAGGAAGCGCGGCATGTCGACGTCGGTGAGGGCATCGAGGATGGGCTGGGGAACTTTGATCGTCATGGCCGGTACGTCCTTGGATGGAGTTTGACGGTCGGGCGCGGCAAGGGTCCCGCGCCGTCCGGAATGGTTGGTATGCCGGGGCGACGGCGCCGCCCCCGGCTTCGGCGTCAGGGAGGCGGAATATCGACCCAGCGCCTGAGGCGCGCGGATTCCATGCAGGCATCGACGATCTGGCAGATGTGATGGCCGGTCTCGAATGTCGGCCACATCGGCGTCCCGGCCGCGATTGACCGGATCACTTCGGCCACCTCGATGATCTTGCTCTCGTTGTAGCCCAGCGCGAAATTCGGCAGCGGCAGGAAGGCGCGGAAGGTGGAGTTCTCCGGGCCGACGTCGATTTCGCGGAACCCGGCGCGCCCGGCGCGGTCGTCGTTCGTATAGAAGCGAAGGCGGTTCACCTCGTCATAGGTGTAGGCGATGCTCCCCCGGGTCCCGTAGATCTCGTAGGTCTGCATGAACTTGCGCCCGGTCGCCACGCGGCTGAAGTCGACGATCCCGCTGGCCCCGTTCTCGAAGCGGCACAGAAGGTTCGTCGCGTCGGGGTTGGTGACGTCGGCAAAGGCCTCGTCCCCCGTCAGCGTCACCCGCTCGCCGTAGGCATGGCCCTGCACCACCGGGCGCTTCGCCGTCACGATCAGGTTGTCGGCGATCAGCGCGCTGACGCGCCCGACCAGGAATTCCATGAAGCTGAAGATATGCGAGCCCGTGTCGCCGACGATGCCGGTGGGGGCGAGCCTGCCGTCCGCGCGCCACATGAAGGGCGCCATCGGATCGCCGAACATGTCGACGTGCTGGCAGCCCTTGAACATCCTGATCTCGCCGATCTCACCGGCCTCGATGATCTCCCTGGCGAGGTGATGGACCGGGTTGCACGGGAAGGCGTGGCCGACGCGGGTGATGAGGCCCTTCTCGCGGGCGAGGTCGGCAAGCTCGCGCGCTTCCGCCGCGGTGTCGGCGAGCGGCTTCTCGCAATAGACATGCTTGCCGGCCAGCAGCGCCGCCTTCGCCACCTCGTAATGAAGGCTGTCGGGCAGGCAGATGTCGATGAGGTCGATCTCGGGGTCCGCGACGGCATCGCGCCAGTCCGCGCGGATCTTCGCCCCCGGCACCTTGCGGGCAAGCTCGTCCTCCTGCGGGCTCGTCGTGACGAGCATCGCGACACGGGCGGTCCCGCCATCCGTCCCGAAGAAGTGCGGGAAGGTCTGGTAGGCCATCGTGTGCACCTTGCCCATCCAGCCCGAGGCGCCCAGAACCGCCACCCTGATTTCAGCCATCATCGTCTCTCCCTGCCGGACTGCTCTCGATTCCTGTTTTTCCCGCATTGTCCGGCGCCGAAGCGACGCCGCTTCGGCTGGCAATGCTCTAGCGGATGCTTGCGCGGGCGCGGGGCCGGCTGTCGTTCCGCTCATGCTCGAAGATCGCGGCGGGCAACGGAGCGCGGTTGCGGATGATGTCCGAGCCCTTCTCGCCCACCATGATGGTCGGCGCATTGGTGTTGCAGGAGGGAACGCGCGGCATGACGGAACTGTCGCACACGCGCAGGCCCTCCAGCCCGTGGACCTTCAGGTCGAGCCCGACGACCGCGTCCGGCCCCGTGCCCATCCTGCAGGTGCCGACCGGGTGATGGTCCGTCTTGGCATTGGCGCAGCCGTAGTCGAAGAGGTCCTCGTCGGTGACCGCCTTCGGTCCCGGCAGCCGCTCGGCCATGACGAAGGGCCTGAGCGCGGCCTGCTGCATGATCTCGCGGGCGATCTTCAGGCCCTCGATCGACATCTTCCGGTCGTGCGGGTCCTCCCAGTAGTTCGGGTCGATCAGCGGGGCGGCGGAAGGATCGGCGGAGGAAAGGCGCACCGTGCCCCTCGAGCGCGGATGCAGATAGGCCGAGTTCAGCGTCACGCCGGCATTCTTCAGTCGCTCCACGCCCGCCTCGATGCCGGAGCCGAGGCCGAGATGGAACTGGATGTCCGGCGAGCGGGCCTCGGGGTCCGCATACCAGAACCCTCCCGTCTCGAAGAGCGAGGAGGCGACGGGGCCGCTGCGGAACAGCACGTATTGCAGGCCGGCCCAGAGCGTGCGGTGCAGCTTGGCCACGCCGTCATAGGTATGGTCGCCGGTGCATTCGCAGATGACGAAGAGGTCGAGGTGGTCCTGCATGTTCGAGCCGACGCCCGGCAGGTCGTGCCTGACCTCGACGCCGACCGCGCGCAGGTGGTCGGCCGGGCCGATGCCCGATTGCTGGAGCAGCTTGGGCGAGCCGATGGCGCCGGAGGAGACGAGCACCTCGCGCTCCGCCCGGATCGTCTCGACGCCCCCGCCCGTCACCACCTCGACGCCGACGGCGCGCGTGCCCTCCAGCACGATGCGCGCGACGCGCGCGCCGGTGCGGACGGTGAGGTTCTTGCGGGCCCTGACCGGCGAGAGATAGGCGAGCGAGGCCGAAGAGCGGCGCCGGTTGCGCTGGGTGAGCTGGTAGAAACCGACGCCGGCCTGCCGGCGGCCGTTGAAATCGTGATTGTAGGGAATGCCGAGCTCCTGGCCGGCGCGGATATAGGCGTCGCAGATCGGCAGCGCCGAGACCGGCATGGAGACGCCGAGCGGCCCGCCGTAGGCATGGTAGTCGTCGGCGAAGCGCTGGTTGTCCTCCGCGCGCTTGAAATAGGGCAGGACCTCCCGGTAGCTCCAGCCCGTGCAGCCGTCCTCGCCTGCCCACAGGTCGTAGTCGGCCGCGTTGCCGCGGGTATAGAGCTGGGCGTTGATCGAGGAGCCGCCGCCGATGACCTTCGCCTGGGTGTAGCGCAGCACGCGGCCCTTCATGTGCTTCTGCGGCACGGTCTCCCAGCCCCAGCTGGCGACGCCCTTCGTCATCTTGGCAAAGCCCGCCGGCATGTGGAACAGCGGGTTCCAGTCCCCGCCGCCCGCTTCCAGCAGCAGGACGCGCACCGCCGGGTCCTCGGAGAGCCGGTTCGCCAGCACGCAGCCGGCCGGGCCCGCGCCGGTGATGATGTAGTCGTAGGTCATGATGTTGCTCCCTTCAGAAGGCGCGGACCGGCCGGCAGGTCGCCGATCCCCGCGCTCATGAATGCACTTGCGTCGAGACGAGGTGGTCGGCGACCCTGAGCGCCTGCGCGGCGATGGTGAGCGCCGGGTTGACGGCGGCCGAGGTCGGCAGGCAGCCGCCGTCGACGACGTAGAGATTGGGGTGGTCCCAGGCGCGGCAGAACGGGTCGAGCGGCGAGGCGGCCGGGTCGAGCCCCATGCGCACCGTGCCGCACTGGTGCGATGGCGTGCGCTTGTCGAAGGCCCGGGATAGCACGATCGGATAGCCGGCGGCCTTGAAATGGGCGCGCATCTTCTCCTCGAGGCCGGAAAGCGCCTCCATGTTCGAGCGGCGCCATTGCAGGATGATGCCCTTGCCGTCGACCATGACGCGGCTTTCCGGGTTCGGCAGGTCCTCCGTCATCATGTACCAGTCGACCGCGTGCCCGGCCATGAAGTCGAGCGCCAGGCGCGGCGCGTAGCGCGGCGCATTGGCCTTGAGGATGTCGCCGTTGATCTTGCCGAGAAGCTGGACGTTGCCGAGCGGCAGGCCGTCGCGCCCGCCCGTCAGGTAGTAGTCGTTCAGCATCAGCGTCTTCTGGTAGACGCTGTCGTTGCGCCGGAAGGGGTCGATCGCCAGCATGGCGGAGCAATTGTGGTTCATGAAGTTGCGGCCGACCTGGCCGGAGCGGTTGGCGAGCCCCTTGCCGCCGCCCGAGCGCAGCAGGATCGCGGCGGAGTTGATCGCGCCCGCCGACAGGATGACCAGCTTCGGCGAAAGGCGCTTGCGCTCGCCGTTATGGGTATAGTGGACCGTCTCGATCCGCCCGCCCGGCCCGGCCTCCAGCGTGTCGACATGGGCGGAGGTGACGAGCTCGATATCCGGGTCCTTCAGCGCGGCGGCGAGCGAGGCGGTCTCGGCGTCCCGCTTGCCCTCGCCGGTGTTGGGGAACCCGTCCCAGGGCGTGCGCCCGCCGGAAAGCCAGGTGTCGATGTCGACGCCGAGCGGCAGGCTCGCCGGGTGCAGCCCCTGCGCCTTCAATTCGGCGCGGGCGCGGGCGATGGCCGGCTCGTCGGGAACCGGCCCGTGGGGGTAGGAGGTCGAGTGGAACGGCTCGGTCGGGTCGTCCCCGAGCGCGCCGCGCACCTCGAACAGGCGTTCGGCCTTGCCGTACCACGGCTCCAGTTCCTCATAGGGGAACGGCCAGGCCGGCGAGACGCCGCCGAGATGTTGCATCTCGGTGAAGTCCTCGGCGCGATAGCGCAGCAGCACCGCGCCGAACAGCTTGGAATTGCCGCCGACGAAGTAGAAGTTCCCCGGATTGAATTCCGTGCCGTCCGCCTCGCGCCACATCTCCTTCGGCCGGAAATGGCCGTCGACGAAGATCGAGCGGTAGCTGCGCGCCTCCGGCGTGTCGGGCAGGTGCTCGCCGCGCTCCAGGATGGCGATGCGCGCGCCCGAGCCGGCGAGCCCCGCGGCGATCGTCGCGCCGCCGACCCCTGAGCCGATGATGACGATATCGGGTTGGGTGTTCATGGCGTCCTCAAGCGATGCGCAATTGCGTTTTTGAGTTGAAGAAGACTGCTTTGTCGAGGTTGAATGCGAGGTTTGCGGTTTGGCCCGGGGTGATTGCGACGTCGGCGCGCAGGCGTGCGACGGCTTCCTTTCCGCCGAGGTTTGTGAGGGCGAAGGTGTCGGCGCCGGCGGGCT
>Ga0206118_100222_pt1 | contig 46836 bp, 36 predicted proteins | sample 3A20Ametagenome_FD_177999 | JGI IMG/M metagenome (GOLD analysis project Ga0206118, IMG submission 177999) | Enriched microbial communities from leaf-cutter ant dump, University of Wisconsin, Madison, United States - 3A20A | ecosystem: Environmental > Terrestrial > Nest > Insects nest > Nest dump... | reverse complement strand
ACTATTCATTGCTTGATCAAACGTCTGCAAGATGGACAGTCATCCACTCCTGCAGGCGCCCTCACAAGATACCTGCGCATACTTTCAAAGAACCTTGGAATCGGCCTCAGCGCCTTCTTCCGTTGCCCGACGTTTCCGTCCAGCGAGCCGCCCATCATAGCGGCTTTTTCGTTGCCGTCAACACCTCCTCGAGAGAGTGTTGACCCTTCAACCCAACCCCGAAGGGTCGGCGCCGAAGCGAGCCGCCTATTATGACCGGCTTTTTGTTTCCGTCAACTCCCGACTTCAGGAGCGGCGACCTGCTTCGTGACCCGCTGCCCGGCAAGCGAGCGCATGGACTGAAGCAAGGCGGCGCATTCTAGACACTTCGCTGAATAGGTCAACAGGTTTTTGCGGGAAGCTCCCGTGGAGCACCGGACATCAACCTGCAATCGCCCCTCACCCCAACCCCTCTCCCGGGGGGAGAGGGGCTTTGAAGGCGTATCCAGCTCAGGCGGCCATGCCGCCGTGGCGCAGCAGCGCATCGATCCGCGGATCGCGGCCGCGGAAAGCGCGGAAGTTCTCGGCAGCACTGCGGCTGCCGCCGCGCGATAGCACTTCATCACGGAAGCGTGCGCCGGTTTCGGCAATCCGCTCCGGCGCTTCCTCGAAGGCGGCGTAGGCGTCGGCGCTGAGCACTTCGGCCCACTTGTAGCTGTAGTAGCCGGCCGCGTAGCCGCCGGCAAAGATGTGGCTGAACTGGTGGGGGAAGCGGTTCCATGCCGGCGGGAAGTTCACCGCGACCTCGCCGCGCACGCGGTCGAGCAGTTGCAGCACGTCTTCCTGCGCAGGCTCGTACTGGCTGTGCAGCAGCATGTCGAACAGGCCGAATTCGAGCTGGCGCACGGTGAACATGCCGTTCTGGTAGTTCTTCGCCGCCAGCATCCTGTCGAACAGTTCGCGCGGCAACGGCGCGCCGGTATCGACATGGGCGGTCATCGCCCGCACCTGCTCCCACTCCCAGCAGAAGTTCTCCATGAACTGGCTGGGCAGCTCCACCGCGTCCCACTCCACGCCGTTGATGCCGGCCACCGCCAGTTCGCCGATGCGGGTCAGCAGCTGGTGCAGGCCGTGGCCCATCTCGTGGAAGACGGTGGTGACTTCGTCGTGGCTGAAGGTGGCGGGCTTGCCGTCGCTGCCGCGACCGAAGTTGCAGACCAGATAGACCAACGGGGTCTGCACACCGGCGGCAGTGACGCGGCGGTTGCGGCAATCGTCCATCCATGCTCCGCCGCGCTTGCCTTCGCGCGCATACAGGTCCATGTAGAACTGGCCGACCAGCGCGCCACCGGCATCCACCAGCCGGTAGAAGCGCACGTCCTCGTGCCACACCGGGGCGCTGTCGGGCTGGACCTTCAGGCCGTACAGGCGTTCGATGACACCGAACAGGCCGGCCAGCACCTTCGACTCGGTGAAATACTGCTTCACCTCCTGCGCGGAGTAGCTGTAGCGCGCCTGCTTGAGCTTCTCGCCGGCGTAAGCCAGATCCCACGCCTGCAGGTCCGTCAAACCGAGTTCGTCACGGGCGAAGGCTTCCAGCTCGGCACGATCGCGTTGCGCATGCGGTTTTGCACGTGCGGCGAGGTCGCGCAGGAAACCCAGCACCTGCGGCGCCTCGGCCGCCATCTTGGTGGCGATGGAGTATTCGGCGTAGTTGTCGAAACCCAGCAACGCGGCCAGCTCGGTGCGCACGGCGAGGATGCGGTCGATGTTGCCGCTGTTGTCGAGCGAGGCCTCGCCGAACTCCGACGCGCGCATGGCATGGGCGCGGTAAAGCTGCTCGCGCAGTGCGCGGCTGTCGGCATAGGTCTGCACCGGCAGGTAGCAGGGCATCTGCAGGGTCAGTTTCCAGCCATCGCGCCCGTCCTTCTGCGCTGCGGCGCGTGCGGCGGCGATGACATCAGCGGGAAGGCCGGACAGCTCGGCCTCGTCCTCGACATGCAGGGCAAAAGCATCGGTGGCATCGAGTACGTTCTGCGAAAACTTCGCCTGCAATCCCGAAAGTTCTTCCTGCAATTGTGCGAAACGGACCTTGCCGGCTTCGTCCAGCTCGGCGCCGCCAAGGCGGAAGTCGCGCAGTGCGTTGGCCAACGCCTTGCTGCGGGCCTCGTTGAAACCGGCGGCGTCGGGCGACGCGGCCAGCGCCTTGTACTGCGCATACAGCGTCGGGTTCTGCGCCAATGCGCTGCCGAAGCGGCTGATCTTCGGCAGGTTGGCGTTGTAGGCCTCGCGCAGTTCGGGCGTGTTGACCACCGCTTGCAGGTGCGCGACCTGGCCCCACGCGCGGTACAGCCGCTCGGTGGCGTCGTCCAACGGGGTTACGAAATTGTCCCAGCCCACCGGCGCCACGGTTTCGGCGGTCTTCACCGCGGCTTCGGCCTCGGCCAGCAGGACATCGATGGCCGGGGTGACGTGTTCGGGGCGGATCGCGTCGAAGCGCGGCAGGCCGGAGAAGTCGAGCAGGGGATTGGCGTTCATGGCGTTCCGGAAGCGGGGGTCAGGCCTGATATGGCGACGGCTCCAGCCACGCACAAGGCAGCGCCGGCATGCCCTGCCCCGCGACGGCGGCAACGATGGCGGCATCGGCAGCGGCCACGTCGATGCCCTGCCGCTCATACCACGCCGGGTCGTAATAACTGTGCGCGTAGCGTTCGCCGGCGTCGCACAGGATGGTGACGATGGAACCGTCACGGCCGGCATCGCGCATCAGCTGCGCGGCATGCAGCACGCCGATGAAGTTGGTGCCGGTGGAGCCGCCGACGCGGCGGCCAAGGGTGGCACTGACGTGGCGCATCGCCGCCAGGCTGAGCGCGTCGGGCACCTTGACCATCGCATCGACGCAGGTGGGAATGAAGCTGCGCTCCACGCGCGGACGGCCGATGCCTTCCACGCGCGAGCCGCCTTCGCAGGCCATGTCGCGCCAGTCCTCTCCCCGCAGGGCCGCGCAATAACCGTCGTAGAACACCGAGATTTCCGGGTCGGCGCACAGGATCAGGGTGTCGTGGCGGCGGTAGCTGACGTAGCGGCCCAGCGTGGCGGCGGTACCGCCGGTGCCGGGGCTGCACACGATCCAATCCGGCACCGGGTGCGGTTCCTCGGCCATCTGCTTGAAGATGGATTCGGCGATGTTGTTGTTGGCGCGCCAGTCGGTGGCACGCTCGGCGTAGGTGAACTGGTCCATGAAATGGCCGCCGGTTTCGCGCGCCAGCCGCTCCGATTCGCGGTTCAGGTCGCAAGCGCGCTCGACCAGGTGGCAGCGGCCGCCGTGGAACTCGATGGCGGCGATCTTCTCCGGCGAGGTGCTGGCCGGAATCACCGCGATGAACGGCAACCCCAGCAGGCGCGCGAAGTAGGCCTCGGACACCGCAGTCGAGCCGCTGGACGCCTCGATCACCGGGCAGCCCTCGCGCAGCCAGCCGTTGGCCAGCGCATACAGGAACAGCGAGCGCGCCAGCCGGTGCTTGAGGCTGCCGGTGGGGTGGCTGGACTCGTCCTTCAGGTAGACGTCGATGCCGGGGAAGCCGGGCAGGTCGAGCGGGATCAGGTGGGTGTCGGCCGAACGGTTGAAATCGGCCTCGATCTTGCGGATGGCTGCCGCCACCCAGGCACGCTGGGACATGGATCGCCACTTCATGGAAACTGAAGCCGATTCTACTGTGGGCGGCCCGGACACGCCGGCGATGACGTCACGCCGCGGCTTGCGGTGGTATCGTGCGGCCCTCGCCTTCCCGCCCCATCCCACGTGCCGCGCATCCTGCTGCCCCTGCTGCTGTGCCTTTCCCTGATCGCCGGTACGGTCGGGGCGGCGTGGACGGCCACGGCGATGGCGGCACCGGCGCAGGCAAGCGCGCAGCACGACATGGACCATGCCTGCTGTGCCGACGGAGGCGGCCACGGGCAGCCAGCAAAGCAGGCATGCGGCGAGGGTTCGCATTGCGATTGCATGCAGCATTGCAACCTGCTGCCTGCGCCAGCGGTGGCGCAACTGGCGGCCCTTCCCTGTTCCCCGGAACCCACTGCGCTGCGCCTGCTGCGCCATGACGTGACGCCGGACCGGTTGCACCGACCTCCCATCGCCTGAGCCGATGTGATTGCCGGCCAGTGACCCCGCAGGAGCGCACTTCAGTGCGCGATGGGGCATGCCTGGCAAGGCCTCATCGCGCACTGAAGTGCGCTCCTGCGTGATCTGCGCTCGTTCCTTCACCGGGACGGCACCGGAGTTCCCATGACAAACGATTTCCTTTCCGATCCGCGCCCGCTGCTGTCGCGGCGGCGCTTCGTGCAGGGCCTGGCCGTGGGCGGCGTGGTGGCCGGCAGCGGCCTGTGGCGCGCTTCCGATGCGTTCGCCGCGCCCATGCGCGCGACCGCCGCCAGCGAACTGCGCGGCCATGACCTGAACCTGTCCATCGGCCGTTCCACCGTCGATTTCACCGGCCGCGCGCGTAGCGCCGTCACCGTCAACGGCTCGCTGCCGGCACCGATCCTGCGCTGGCGCGAGGGCGAGACGGCCACCATCCGCGTGGCCAACACGCTGGCCTCTGAGATGACCTCGATCCATTGGCACGGCATCCTGCTGCCTTCCAACATGGATGGCGTGCCGGGCTTGAGCTTCGACGGCATCGCGCCGGGCGAGACGTTCCAGTACCGCTTCCAGCTGCGCCAGTCCGGCACCTACTGGTACCACGCCCATTCGCTGTTCCAGGAGCAGGCCGGGCTGTACGGCGCGCTGGTGATCGACCCGCTGGAGCCGCCGCCGTACCGCCACGACCGCGAGCACGTGGTGCTGCTCTCGGACTGGACCGACCTCGACCCCGCCGCCCTGCACCGGCGCATGAAGAAGATGCCGATGCACGACAACACCTACCAGCGCACGGTCGGTGATTTCCTGCGCGACGCGCGGCGCGATGGCCTGCGCGAAACGCTGGCCGACCGCGGCATGTGGGGGCGGATGCGGATGACGCCCAGCGACATCTCCGACATCAACGCCCGCACCTACACCTACCTGATGAACGGCACTGCGCCGGCCGGCAACTGGACCGGGCTGTTCCGCAGCGGCGAGAAGGTGCTGCTGCGCTTCATCAACGGCTCGGCGATGACCTATTTCGACGTGCGCATCCCCGGTTTGAAGATGACCGTGGTGGCCGCCGACGGGCAGTACATCCATCCGGTGACGGTCGATGAATTCCGCATCGCGGTGGCCGAGACCTTCGACGTGATCGTCGAACCGAGCGGGCAGGATGCCTTCACCCTCTTCGCGCAGGACATGGGCCGCACCGGCCACGCCTGCGGCACGCTGGCGGTGCGCCACGGCCTGCAGGCGCCGGTGCCGGCGCTGGACCCGCGCCCGCTGCTGACGATGGCCGACATGGCCCACGACCACGGCGGCGGCCATGCCATGCCCATGTCGCACGGTACGCATGGCGGGCATGACGCCCATGCCGGCCACGGCGGCGACACTGCGCCGAAACACCCGGCCGGCGAACGCCGCAACCCGCTGGTGGACATGCAGACCTCGGCCACCTCGCCACGGCTGGACGACCCCGGCATCGGCCTGCGCGACAACGGCCGCAAGGTGCTGGCCTATGCCGACCTGCACGCGCTGTTCGACGACCCGGACGGGCGCGAACCGGGACGCGAGATCGAACTGCACCTGACCGGGCACATGGAGAAGTTCGCATGGAACTTCGATGGCGTTCCTTTCGCCAGCGCCGAGCCGCTGCGGCTGAACTACGGCGAGCGCCTGCGCATCGTGCTGGTCAACGACACGATGATGAGCCACCCGATCCATCTGCATGGCATGTGGAGCGACCTGGAGAACGCGGACGGCCAGTTCCAGGTGCGCAAGCACACCGTGGACATGCCGCCGGGCACGCGCCGCAGCTACCGCGTGCGCGCCGACGCGGCCGGGCGCTGGGCGTTTCATTGCCATCTGCTGTACCACATGGAGAATGGGATGATGCGCGAAGTGAGGGTGCAGCCATGAAGACGATGCCACGCTCCTTGCTGTTCATCGCCTTCGCGCTCGCCACTGGCAATGCCGGCGCGCAGGATGCACACGCCGGCCACCATCAGCATGACGCGACGCCGCCCGCCGACCCGCATGCCGCGCATCGCAGCACCACGCCGAAAGCCGATGCAGCCGATTCACATGCAGACCATGGGATGGCCGCGCCTGCCGCATCCCATGCGGAACACGTGCACGATGCGCATGCAGGGCATGCGCAGCCTCCAGCCCCTGTCATCCCTCCGCATGCCAGCCATGCGATGCCGGAAGATGATGCCGATGCACATGCCGGCCACGCGATGCCAAACCACGCGCACGATCATGCGGGACGACATGCTGCCGCCACGCAGACACCGCGCGAGCCTGTTCCCGCCCTGACCACCGACGACATGGCCGCCGCATTCCCGGTGCTGAAGCCGCATTCGATGGAACATGCATCCACCTTCAACAGCCTGGTGCTGTTCGACCATCTGGAAGCGTGGAACAACGCCCACGGCAGCGGCCAGTCATGGGATGCCAAGGGTTGGTTCGGCGGCGACGTCGACCGCCTGTGGCTGCGCAGCGAAGGACGGCGCAGCGACGACCATCTCACCGGCTGGTCGCTGGATGCGCTGTACGGCCATTCGGTTTCGCCATGGTGGGACGTGGTGGCCGGCCTGCGCCATGACGGTGGCGACGGCCCGAGCCTGACCCGCGCCGCCATCGGCGTGCAGGGACTGGCGCCGTACAAGTTCGAGGTCACGGCCACCGCCTGGCTCGGCGGCCCACGCAAGGTGGAGCTGGCGGTGGAGGCGGAATACTCCGTGCTGCTGAGCAACCGGCTGATCCTGCAGCCGACGCTGGAAGCCGGCATCGCCGCCGATGACGATCCGCGCCGCGGTGCCGGCAGCGGGCTGGGTCACGCCGAAGCCGGGCTGCGCCTGCGCTACGAGATCACCCGCCGCTTCGCCCCCTATGTCGGCTTCGTCCACGAACGCCGCTTCGGCCGTACTGCCACGCTGCACCGCGACGCGGGCGAAGGCACGCGCGATTCGCGCTGGGTGGCCGGCGTCCGCTTCTGGTTCTGAACATGCGCGAAGGACCCGCCCCCGCCATCGACGCTGTCCTTCCGCCCTTTCCATCATTCCCGAGGTTCACATGAACGCATCGCTTCGCAAGCTGGCCGTCCTGCTGCTGGCCGTCGGCTCCGTATTCTCCATCGCCGCCTGTGGCGCCGCGCCATCGCCGGCAACACGGGCACAGGACGCCACCGCCGGGGCCGCCGGCACCCTGCCGGTGGTCCACGTCCACAAGGACGCGAACTGCGGCTGCTGCAACGGCTGGATCGAACACATGCGCGCGGCCGGCTTCACCGTGGTCGCCCGCGACAACGACGACATGGTGGCGGTGAAGCAACGATCGGGCATCCCGCTGGCGCAGGCCTCCTGCCATACCGCCGAGGTGGGCGGTTACGTGATCGAAGGCCATGTGCCGGCACAGGACGTGTTGCGCCTGTTGCGCGAGCAGCCCGCCGCGCGCGGCCTCGTGCTGCCGGGCATGCCGGTCGGTTCGCCGGGCATGGAGTCGCCGGACGGCCGTCGCCAGCCATTCACGGTGGACCTGCTCGGCAAGGACGGCACGATGCAGGCGTATTCGCACCATTGACCAGCGCGCCTGCAGGAGCGAGGCGAGTCGCGACCGGGCTTTTTCGACAATGCCCGGTCGCGACTCGCCTCGCTCCTACAATGGCGTGGCCCGATGGCTCTCTCCTCCCCATGAAAGGAACACTTCCATGAACCTCGACGCCCTCCGCCAACAGCCCGGCGTGGCCGCGCAGCCGCCCGCCGAGACCACCGGTTTCGTCTTCAACCACACCATGCTGCGGGTGAAGGACATCGCCGCCTCGCTGGATTTCTACACGCGCGTGCTCGGCTTCCGCCTGATCGACAAGCGCGACTTCCCCGAGGCCGAATTCAGCCTCTACTTCCTGGCCTGCGTACCCGAAGGCACGCAGGTCCCCGAGGACGACGCGCAGCGCCGCCTGTGGATGGCCGGCATTCCCGGCGTGCTGGAACTGACCCACAACCACGGCACCGAGACGCAGGATGGCCCGGTCTACCACGACGGCAACGGCGACCCGCGCGGCTTCGGCCACATCTGCGTGTCGGTGCCGGAACTGGAAGCGGCCTGCACACGCTTCGAGGAACTGGGCGTGCCGTTCCAGAAGCGCCTGCAGGACGGGCGGATGAAGCACATCGCCTTCATCAAGGACCCGGACGGGTATTGGGTGGAGATCATTTCCAACCGCTGAGCGGCTCCGCGGAAGCCGGTGCCGGGCAAGCCCGGCACCTACGGCAGGCGTGGGTGCAGGCGTTCCTGTTCCAGCAGCAACGGGGTGCGTTGCAGGGCCGCGGCCACCTCGTCCCAGCCGGCGCGCCGCGCCCAGTCGCACATCGTGCCCGATACCGCTGGCGAGGGCGGTTCGCAGCCGGCGATGACCTCCGCCGGCAACGCATCCGGCGACATCAGCCACGGTTGCAGGCGCCGGTTCGCGGCCACGGCCGTCTCGGCCAGCTTGGCGGCGATGCGGAAGCCACCGCGATCGACGTCGCCCCAGTGATACAGCGCGGCATCGGCCGGCAGCCCGGCCAGCAAGCGCGCATAGGCCGCACGCCACGTCGGCGACGGCATGCCACCGGTATAGAGCAGCAGCACCGGGGCGTCGCCGCGCAGGGCGGCGGCCTCGTGGAAGCTGGCGAGGTTCTCGATGCTCAGCAGCGCACGCGCTCCGGTGGCGATGCCGCGCACCGCATCCACCGGGAAACCCAGCCAGCGCCGCGGCAGGACGTGGTGGCTGCCGTCGTCCAGCTCCACCGTACCCTGCCCGGCCAGCAGCAGCGGTTGCGGTTCCCTGCGCAGGCCCAATGCCGACCAGACCTGCTCGTCCTCCAGCCCGCTGGGCGCGAGTTCGCCGGTGACCAGCAGGTCGAGCCACGCGGTCAGTGCTTCCAGCCGCTTGCTGTCACCGAACAGGGCGATGCTGGCCTTGCGCAGGATGCGTTCGCCGCGCGCGTCGGCCAGCAGGGTATCCGTGGCGCGGGCAGCATCGGCGAGGTCGATGGCGGCCTCAGGACCGTGGCCGCGCACCTTGCGGCCGGCGCGCCAAGCGGTCAGCACTTCGGTGATGACGGAGAAACGCTGCGGGGCATTCGTCTCGTCGGAATTTCCGCAGGAGCGCCGTGAGTCGCGACCGGGCGTTTTCGGGAAGGCCTCGTCGCGACTCACGCCGCTACTGCAAGGGTACGGTGCGCTCCATTGCGCCAGCAGGGCTTCGGCGCGCACCACGCGTTCGCCCAGCAGTTCGATGCGCAGGTCACGCGCCAACGCCGCCACGTCACGCACGGTCAGGCGCAGCAGGCGTTCGCCATCGTCGCGGTGGCGGTCGCGTGTGGCGGTTATCGCGCCGGCGCGCTCGGCCAGCGCGATGCGGGCGTGGAAAGCGTCGAAATCGGCGACGCCACGCAATGCGCGGTACTCGGCGCCATCGCGCTTGCCGTCCATCGGCAGCGTGGCCGGTTGCGCGTCGCCGGCCAGCATTGCCCTCTCCGCACGGCGCAGCAGGCGTTCGAGCACGCGCCTTGCGGGCGTGTCGTCTTCCGGCTGCGCCGGCCCGTTCACGTCGCCGCCTGCTCGCGCTCGATGCGCTCGGTTTCGGCCGCCAGCAGTTCCGGGTGCAGGTCGAACTGGTCGGACAGCAGCAGCGCGCGCGCCGCTTCGGTCACTTCGATGCGCTCGGCCTGCAACAGGTCGCCGTCGCGGAACAGTTCGATGTAGCTGTCCAGCACGCCGGACAAGGTGCCCTGCGCGGTGTCCGGCGCGGCCAGCACCAGTTGCAGGCCCAGCGAGCGCAGGTAGCCGGTGATGGCGCGCGCGTTCTGCGCGTCGATCTTGTCGCCGAACTCGTCGAGCAGGATCAGCCCCAGCCCGCCCGGCTGCGCCTCGCTCTTGCCGTAGGCCGCGGCCAGCGCGGCGCCGGCGATCACGTACAGCGGCGCACGGTGCTCGCCGCCGGAGCCGGAGCGCATGCGTTCGCTCAAGCTGCCGATCACGCGGTCGTCCTGGCGGATCTGCACCTCGAAGCGGAAGAAGCGGCGGTAGTCGTCCAGCGGCGAATTGGCAACGTGCGCGGCCGCCTTGTCCTCGACCAGGGCGCGGAACGCCTCGGGCACCTGCCCTGCACTTTCAAACAAGGTGTCCTCGCCGCCGATGTCGGCGGCGCGCTGGATGAAGCGGTGCAGTTCGCGGAACTCCGGCAGCACCTCGTAATGGAACTGGTAGCGCTCGTTGTTGGAGAACGCCGGGCTGGCGCGCAGGGTGCGGTTGAGCGTGTTGATCTGGGTCTTGAGCCGGGTGAAGTTGTCGTACAGCGTCGAGGCCACGCCGGTGCGGAAGGTGTCCACCGCGGTGGCGTAGGCCTGCTGCGCTTCTTCTTGGTACTGCACCAGTTCGGTGTCGCGCAGTTGCGCCAGTTCGCGTTGCAGCAGGCTGCGCGCGGGCCGCCATGCGCTGGCGTCGAAGTCGAGTTCGATGGCGTGGTCGCGTGCGTACTGCGCCAGCCCACTCCATGCCTCGGGCAGCAGCCGAGCCAACTGCGCGTCGCTGTCCTTGGCACGTTCCTCACAGCGGCGCACGCGTTCTTCCAGCGATGGGTATTTTTCGTCCAGTTCCTCGCGCTGGCGTTCGACCCGGTTGGGATCGACATCCGGGTCGGCGAAGGCTTCCACCGCGCGGCGCGCGACCAGTTCCTCCTGCTGGCGCAGGCCGTCGAGCAAGCCGCGGGTGCGTTCAAGGTTGGAGGCGGCCACCGCTTCCTGCCCGACCAGTGCGTCGGCGCGCTTTTCGCAGTCGGCCAGTTGCAGGTTCAGTTCGCGCACCTGCTCGGACAGGCCCAGCAGATCCGGGTCGAGCGAGGCGCGGCGGCTTTCCTGCGCGCTGCGGTAGCGCTCGCCCACCTGCCGGTGTTCCAGCACGCGCTCGTGCAGCGATTGCGCCACCGCGTCGGCATCGGCCAAGCGCGCCAAGCCGCGCTGGCAATCGTCGGCACGGCGCAGTTGCGGTTCGATCTCGCGCACCGTGCGCTCGGCCTTTTCGATTTCCTCGTGCAGCACGCGCAGGCGTGCGCGGTTGTCGGACGCGCCGATGCGCAGGTCGCCGGCGGCAGGCAACCGCAGGCGCTCGATGCTGCCGCCGCGCGATAGCAGGCCGTCGCGGGTCAGGCCCTGGCGGCTGCGCACCAGTTCGGCTTCGGTTTCAACGCAGCGCAGTTCGCCAAGTTGGCGACGCAGGAAGGCCAGCGCGTCGTCGTTGACGCCTTCCAGCAACGCAGCAACGCTGCCGGCGGCGGGTTCTTCGCCACCACGTGAGTTGCGCGCCTGACTCGACAGCGCCAGCTTGACGCCATACACCGAGCGCCCGCCGGACAGGCCGCGATACAGCTTGACCGCGCGCTCCTCGTCCTTGTCGGGGATCAGCAGCGCCTCGACGTTGCTGCGCAGATAGCCTTCGATGGCATGCTGCCACGTCGCGTCGGTGACGCGCACCAGGTCGCAGACCGGGCGCGCGTCGATGCCGGCGTCGCGCAGGTAGCTCATCAGGCGCACCGTATCCGGGTGCAGTTCGGCCTGGCCTGCCGCCAGACGCTTCTGGTTCTGACGCGCGGTTTCCAGCGCGTCGCGCGCCTTGTCATGAGCGGCGTGCAACTGGCGGGCGTGACGATCGACCAGTTCGCGCAGCGGTGCGGCAGCGCGCAGGGCTTGGCGTGCACGCGCGAACAGGTCTTCTGGTGTCCACGGCAACGTATCTTCAGCGGCGAGCGCCGACAGTTCGGCGTGCCAGCCATCCCAATCGGCGCGCGCGGCGGCCAGCGTTTCGGCGTCGATGCCGTCGAGCGCCAGCGCGTCGAGTTGGCGGTATTGGTCGCGGATGAAGCCGACTTCGCGCAGCAGGTCTTTCTTCAACTGCGCGAGGCGGTCACGGTCGCGGCCTGCCAGTTCGTCCAGTTGCGCCTGTTCGCCGTAGCCGGCGCTGCCTTGCAGACGAGCGTTGGCGCGCGCCTGTTCCTCGCGCAGGGTGTCGCGTTCGACGCGGGTATCGACGAGGTTGCGGCGGGTGTCGGCCAGTACGTTTTCCGCATCGGCGAGCGCGCTCTCGGCCTGATCGAGTTGTTCGCTGTAGAGGTCGCGTGCGTATTCGGCGGCCAACGCGCGCGCGGACGCGGCGCGGGTGGCTTGCCCGGCGATCTTCTCGTACTGGCGCTCCACGCCTTCGGCGGCGTCGATGCGTTGCCTGACCTGCTCGATCTTCTCCTTGATCTGGCGGAAGCTCTCCAGCAGCGCGCGGAAACGGGCGATGTCGGTGGGCCGGTCCTCGGCCACCAGCGTACGCACGAACAGGTCCACGTCCTCGACGCGCTGCAGGTTCAGCGCATTGAGGAAGGCCTTGCGATAGGCGGTGAGGTCGGGACTGACCGACGGGCCGGCGCGCAGGCGCAGCAGCAGGTCGCGCAGGAAGCGTTCGGCGTTGGGGTGCAGTTGCGGCGTTTCGCCCACTTCCTTGCAGCGGCGGCTGATGTGCTCGCGGAAGGTGTTCCACGCCAGCGGCAGTTCCTTGCCGTTGATGCGCTCGACGTGTTCGTCCAGTTCCAGCGCCACGCCCGGCAGCAGGTACAGGCCATGCACGCGGTGCTCGGGTTCGTCCGCCGATGCGCCCAGCGCGATGCCCGCGGTCAGCAGCGTGCCGGTTTCGGTGTCGCGGAACACCAGCGAGATGTAGGTGGTCGCGGTGCGGCGCTTGCGGCCTTCGTCACCGGTGCGGAACACGCCTAGGCAGTAGTCGCGGATGGTGCGTGCACGGTGGCTGCCACCGGCCTGCGCGTTGAAGCGGATGCGGCTGCGGTCGCCGCCCAGCAGCACGATCTGCAGGGCGTCCAGCAGCGCGCTCTTGCCCGCGCCGTTGGGCGCGATGATGGCGCTGGTGCGGTCCAACCGCAGGCTCTGCGCCTCGAACAGGAAGAACTGGACCAGATGGACGCATTCAAGCTGCTGCATCTTCGTCCTCCACGTCCATCTCGCCATCCTCGTCGCGGTTGTGCTGGTCCAGCCGTTGCAGCCACTGCTCGCCGACGATCTCGACGATGGCCGGGCGCACGCGCAGGTGGAACGGCTGCGGGTCGTCGCTTTCCGACTCCACCAGCCGGCACACGCCCCAGCGCTTGAGCGTGCGCGCCAGCGTGCGCAGCGTACCGACGTCGGGCATCGCGCGGCCGGTCAGCGCCTGCCAGCTTTCCTGCAACTCGGGCAGTTCGATCACCACTTCACCGTGATCCTCGATCAGGCCTTGGCGCATCGCTTCGTCGTAGCGTTGGCGCATCACCAGCAAGGCCAGCGTTTCGTCCAGCGTTACCGGCGCGCCTTCGCCATGCGCCGGCAGCGCGACCACGTAGCGGTAGTGCGCATTGCGCTCCACGCGGATGCCCAGCGGTTCCAGCGCGGCGGTGAAATCGGCGAGGTGGTCTTCGACCAGATGGTAGGCCACGCGCGAGCGCGCGTCGGCGGCGTACAGCACCTGCTCGGTGGCAAGGCGATAGGCGGCGCGCTCGAAGTCCTGCACCGTGTAGGTGCCGTTGGACATCTGGCTGAGGGTGTTCCAGCTGCGTTTCATGAAGGCCGGGATTCGGGAATAGGGAATGGGGAGTCGGTAGGAGCGCAGCTTGCTGCGCGATGGGGCTGTACCGGTAAAGCCCCGTCGCGCAGCAAGCTGCGCTCCTACGAGGGCATCGTGCCTATCCGCTGGACGCGGAAGCGCAGGCCGCGCAGGTAATCGTTGTCGTTGCCATCGCCGGCGTCGAGCAGCTCGACGCGGAAGCCGCGCAGCAGCCGGCCCAGCGGGTCCTCGCGGCGCAGGCCACCGATGCGGTTGCCGCGCAGAGCCAGCGTCAGCAGGGTCTGGTAGGCGCGCAGGTCCTCGATGCTGGCGATGTCCAGTTGTGCCGATTCGATCGCCATGCCGTGCTGCAGGTGGCGGCCGACGTAGCGCGCCATGTCCTCGGCGTTGACCAGCCGCGCACGCTTCATCCGCCGCAGCAGCGACAGCCGCGCCAACTGCTCGGGCGTGGGCGGCGTGGTGGCGTTGGCGCTGCGTGGGATCGGCACGGGCTTGCGGTGCGGGGCGCGCAGACGGTTTTCATCCATCAGCGGGCCGGGCGCGACCGGCAAGCGCAAAGCTTCCTCCGGTGCCGACAGCACGCCGCGGCAGGCACGGCGCAGCAGCACGTCGAGCCTGTCGGGCGCACGCAGGCGGTAGTCGAGGAAGGCCAGCGCGCGGCGGTTGGCCTGGCGGATATCCTCGTCCAGCCGGGTCAGGTATTCGTCGATGCGCTCCAGTTCGCGCAGGCGGCCGAGGCTGCGCGACAGACGATGCTGCGCGCGTGCTTCGTCGCCGCCGGTGACGTGTTCGCGGTACCACGCCACCAGTGTCTGCCGCTGCGCACCGGTTTCCAGTTGCTGCACCATCGCCAGGATCGAGCTGCGCCGCGCCATCGGGTGGTCGGCGCGGTGCAGTTCGGCGTAGTCGCCGATGAACAACTGGCCGACGTAGCGCTCGAACCACTGCCGGGCGAACTGCGCGGTGGTCTCGGCCTTGCTCAGTTCCGGCATCAGGTCGCGCACCTGCAGGCTCATCGACGCCAGCGACACCAGCAGGCGGCGCGCCTGGTCGGCGGCCTCGTCGAGGATGCCGCCGTCCATGCGGCCCTCGGCCACCTGCTGCAACTGCAATTCCACCGAGCGCATCTTGGCAGAGACGAAGGTCGGGCCGTGTTCGCTGAACTCCACCAGCGTCGAAAGCAGCTGCGCCACCATCGGCGGCATCGTCACCATTTCACGCGCGCCGATGCGCTCCTGGCGCAGCCAGCCGGCGGCGCGGAAGCGGTCGTGGATGGCGTTGGCGCGCGTATTCAGCGGCGCGTCCGGGGCCTGGCCGTCCTCGTCTTCCCACGGGTCATCGGTGAGCAGGTAGCGCTCGATCGCGGCGGTGATCTCGCGCCGCTGGAAGCCGTGGCTGGGCGGCACCGGCGCATCCGGGCCGAAGAACTCGTCGAACAGCCGGCACAGCAGCGACCAGTAGTTCTGGCGGTTGGCCGAGGCCAGCGGGCCGAAGATGCCGGCGGGCACGACCGTGAACAGCGGCGGCGTGGTCGTGGGGGTGGTCGTACTCAAGATGTCGGGGGTCCTGCTGCTTCCTGCCGTGCTCCGGCGATTGTGGCATATCGCCGCCGGGCCCCGCCTTCCGCCGCACGGCAAACGGCGGCATGCTCACCTCCCGGTCAACACCGGATCCGGCCAATGAATGCTTCGCTCGACCCATTCCTGCAGTTCCTGCAGCAATGCGGCAAGAACCTGCAACGCATCGCCAACGCCACCAAGGGCGAATATTCACGCGCCGACGTGGCCCAGGAAGCCTGGCTGCTGGCCGGCCCGCTGGCCGAACGCCACGGGCTGCCGCTCGATTTCCTGGATCCCGGTTTTCAGGATCTGCTGCTGCGCCATTTGTACCAAGCGCTGGTGCGCTACACCGACCTGCACGTCCGCCACGGGCTGCGACTGGACCACGCACCCGGTGACGATGCGGAGGAAGGTACCGCGCACCCACTGATGAACCACCTGACCAGCGATGAAGGCCGTGACCCGCTGGCCCATCTGCTGCTCGGCGAGGAACGGGCCGGGCTTCCCGACATCGACGCGCCACATCCCTCGCTGGCCGGGGCTTGGCTGGTGCTGCTGCAGGATTGCGGGCAGCACATGCCGAGCGTCGCCATGCGGCTGCTGATCTCCGTTTCATGGGCCTACCGCTGCTGCGCAAAAGCCCGGCGACTTGCCCGCGAACAGCACCCGATTGCATTGACGCCACCGCACAGCGCCCGCCAGCTTGGCCCGTGGCGGAAACACCGCGCCACGCGCGCACCACGGCAACTGGAATTCGACTTCGGCTGGCCGACGCTGGTGATACCTTGAGAATCCCGCAAAAGTCCCGCTCGGGAATTTATTTCTTGACGCGACCGAAATTACGGAAAATATTCCCGATCGGGAATCAATACCCTGTATCCAAGTCATGACCGTAAAAATTTCCCGTTCGGGATCGAAAAACGAAATCATGGCGCCTGCCGCGCTGGGTGCCGCCATTCGCGAGCAACGCAGGAGCCACCACCTGACCCAGTCCGAGCTGGCGGGTCTGGCAGGTACCGGCGTGCGCTTCGTCAGCGAGCTGGAACGCGGCAAGCCGGGGGCCGAGATCGGCAAGATCATGGACGTACTGGCGGTGCTCGGACTGCGCTTGCAGGTCGTCGAGGCCAGCCCATGAACGACCAGCTCGAAGTCGAACTGTTCGGGCGCGCCATCGGCACGCTCTCGATCGACGGGCCATTGCGCAGCCCGGAAGACTGGGCATTTGCCTATCGCGCCGACTACCTGCGATCCCCGGCCGCCATTGCGCTGTCGGTAGGGCTGCCATTGCGCACGCAGCCATTCACCGGGGCGGTGGCGCGCAACTGGTTCTGCAACCTGCTGCCGGAAGGCGACGTGCGCCAGGCCGTCGCCGATCGCCTGCGGTTGCCGCTGGATGACGACTTCGCCCTGCTGGCCGCCATTGGCGGCGAGTGCGCCGGTGCGGTCAGCGTTTCGTCGCCCGGAATCCGGCAGGCCAGTGGCGACGACGCGGAAACCGACCTGGAAACCCTGTTGTACCTGCAAGGCGAAGACGCGGGCGAAGGCGCATGGGCGCTGGCCGGCACACCGATGCGGCTGTCACTGGCCGGTGCGCAGGACAAGCTTGCCGTGATCGCCGAGGCCGATGGCCGCCTGCGCCTACCGCGCGCGGGCGAACCCAGTACCCATATCCTCAAGCCGGACAGCCGCCGCTTCCCCGGCATCCGCGATGCCGAAGCGCTGGGGCTGGCGCTGGCGCGCCGGGTCGGCCTGAACGCCGCATCGGCATCGTTGGTGGAAGTAATGAACCGGCCCGCGCTTCTGGTCGAACGCTACGACCGCACGAGGGCGGCCGACGGGGGCATCCATCGCCTGCACCAGGAGGATTTCTGCCAGGCACTGGGCTATCCCGAGCAGCTCAAGTACGAGGACAAGGGCGGTCCCGGCCTGGCCGCGTGTTCGTCCCTGCTCAGGCAACTGGCGCTCGGCCCCATCGCCATGCGCGGCCTGCTCGACTGGGTGGTATTCAACGCACTGATCGGCAATGCCGACGCGCATGCCAAGAACCTGTCGTTGCTGTGCGGCCACGAGGGGCGGCGAAGCCTGGCACCGCTGTACGACCTCGTGCCTACCCTCTACCTGCCGCAATCGCTGGTTGATCGCACCCCGGCCATGCGCATCGGCCACGCCACGCACATCGACCGCATTGCCGTGGAAGACTGGACCGCGTTCGCCGGCGCTGCACGCTACGGGCGGCGTTTCGTGCTGGGGCGGGTACGAACGCTGGCCGATGCGGTGCTGGCGCACCTCTCCGAAACCGCCACGCGCATCATCGAACAAGGCGGCGACGAAGCCCGCGTGGCGCGTGTGGCCAAGGTCATTGCGGACAATACCGGGCGGGTGCGCGATGGAATCCGCAACGATCCCTCGCCCGGACACTGACGCGCCCTCGAAACACACCTCCGCTCTCCTTCCGCTCCAACACCGCCGGGACCGGCAGGGAACATGCCCGCCCCGGGTTGCTGCCGCGGCATCCAGCGGATACCGCCTGGCGTTTCCTATCCCGCCAGCGCCTGCCCGCGTGCTCGCGCCGCGTCGATGGCGCGATCGACCAGCGCCACCCAGCCGCCGTCCTCCAGCACCTGCACCGCCGCCTGGGTGGTGCCGCCCGGCGAGGTCACGCGCTCGCGCAGCCGTGCCGGGGCTTCGTCGGCCGCCTGCAGCATGCGCGCCGCGCCGAGCAGGGTCTGCACGACCAGTCGCCGGGCGGTCTCCGCTGGCAGGTCGCGCGCGCGGGCCGCCTGTTCCATCGCCTCGGCCAGCAGGTACAGGTAGGCCGGGCCGCTGCCGGCGACGGCCGTCACCGTGTCCATCTGCGCCTCGTCACGCAGCCACACGGTCGTGCCGGCGCCGCGGAACACGGATTCGGCGCTTGCGCGCTGCCCGGCATCCAGCGACGCCACTGCATAGAGGCCGGTGACGCCGGCGCCGATCGCCGCCGGCTGGTTGGGCATGCTGCGCACCACGCTGTCGGTGCCCAGCCATTGCCGCAGTTGCGCATGGGTGATGCCGGCCATGATCGAGACCACCAGCGGGCGCACCTGCGCCGCCACGGGGGCCAGCGCCTCGCAGACCATCGCGGCCACCTGCGGCTTCACCGCCAGCACCCAGACCGGTGCTGCGGCCGCGGCTTCGGCGTTGTCCGCCGTTGCCTGCACCTGCAGCCCCGTGGCCAGCGCCCGGCGGGTGTCGGCGTCCGGGTCGGCCACCACGATCCGCGCCGGGTCGCGACCCTCGGCGAGCAGCCCCTGCACCAGGCAGCGCGCCATGTGCCCGCCGCCGATGAAGGCGACCTCGGCCGGCGACGTCACTGCGGCCGCTCCACGCCGAGCTGGGCATCCAGCCAGTCCAGCACGCGCTGCTGCACGTCGCGCCCGTGCGCGCTCTCGAAGAACCAGTGCGGGCCGCGCGGGTAGGTGACCATTTCCACCGGGGTGCCGTTGAACTTCAGCGCGCGATGGAACATCTCGCCCTGCGACAGCGGTACGCGCCTGTCCTGCTCGCCGTGCAGGATCAACACCGGCACGGTGACCTTGTCGGCATGGCGGATCGGCGAATGCGCGTCGTAGGCGGCGCGGTTGGCCAGCGGGTCGCCGAAGTAGCCTGGCAGGTAGTCGGGGGTATCGGTGGTCAGCGCCATCGCGCCGATGTCGATCACGCCGGCGCCGACGATCGCGGTGCGGAAGCGGTCGCTCTGCGTCACCGCCCACGCCGCCATGTAGCCGCCGTAGCTCCAGCCGCCGATCGCCAGCCGCCGTGGATCGGCCACGCCTTCGCGCTCCAGCAGGTCCACGCCGTCGAGGATGTCCTGGAAGTCGCCGCCGCCCCAGTCGTTGCGCGCCATCTCGGCGAAGGCCGGGCCGCCACCCTCCGAGCCGCGCGGGTTCGGCAGGAACACCGCGTAGCCATGCGTGGCCAGCAGCTGCGCCCAGTCGTGCCACGAGCCCAGCCAGCCCGACCACCATGCCCAGGCCGGGCCACCATGGCCCTGCACCAGCGTCGGCAGCGGCGTGCCGCGCTTCCAGCCCGGCGGCGTCACCAGCAGGCCGGTGATGCGCAGGCCGTCGCGCGAGGAAGTCCACTCCAGTTCGCGCACCTGCCCATGCGCCCAGCCGGCCACTTCCGGGTGCGTGTCGGTGCGCGCGGCCAGCCGGCCGCGGTCCAGCGTCCATACCTCGGCCGGCTGGTCGTCGCGCAGCCCCAGGTAGGCGCTGCGGCCGTTGCGCGTGGTGGTGAAGGAAGCGAACGGAATCTGCGGACGCGCGATTTCCTTCCAGCCGCCGCTGGCCGCGTCCAGGCGCAGGAAGGCGCCGCGCACGCCGCGCTGGCCTTCGCCGAGCAGCGTGTTCTCGTCCTGCCAGCGCGCCAGCCACAGCGTGCCGTTCCAGTCCGCACCCAGCGCCACGCGGCGCGCGCTGGCGACGTCGTGCACGGTGGGGCTGGCGGTCATGCCGTGTTCGCCCAGCCGGCCGTAGAGCAGGCGGCGGCCGTCCGGCGACCATTGCAGCGGATGCGCCGAGGCGCGCGGCTCCAGCACCGGTCCAAGCGCACCCGTGCCGGCATCGACCAATACCACCCGCGAGCGGTACCAGTAGTCGTTGAGGGTGGTGCCATCGGAGACGCGCAGCGCCAGCGTGCGGCCGTCCGGCGACCATGCCAGGTCGTGCACCTGCACGCCGGGCGCGGTCAGCGCGCGGGTGGCGCCATCGCGCAGGTCGCGCAGCCACAGCCGCGAGAACAGGGTGGGATGTTCGACGCGCACCGCGTCGTCCTTCGCTTCGCGCGCAGCCCTGGCCGCAGCGTCGGGCATGTCGATGGACAGGTAGGCGATGCGGCTGCCGTCATGCGATACCTCGAACGCGCTGACGTCACCCTGCGCGCGCGTCAGCAGCGTGGCGTCGTCGCCCTGCGCATCGACGCGCCAGACCTGCGCGCCGGCAAGGCCGGCCTCGGCTTCGGACGCCGGCAATGGACGGTTGGAGATGAAATCCAGATGGCGGCCATCGGCCGTCCAGCGCGGATGCTCCTCGCTGGCCGCGGCGGGTGCGGGCAACTCGCGCGCGATCGCCCTGCCGGTCGCCGGCACCCGCCAGATGCGGCTGCGCGGCGGCTGGCCCTGCGCCTGCGGCGTGCCCACGGTGTAGGCGATCCACTGCCCGTCGCGGTCGATCTGCGGATCGCCGACGCTGCGCAGCGCCATGATCTTCTCCGGCGTCGGCAGCTCCGGCGCCGTTCCTGCCGCGGCCAGCGCCGGCAGGCCGGCGAGCAACGTCAGGCAGATGGTCAGGATCCGGCGCGGCATCGGCATCATGCGGGTTGTCCTTGCGGGGTGGGCAGCGGCAGGTGGCGGCGCAGCCATTCGGCGCCGCGGGCGATGGCGTCGCGCGCCTTGTCGGAGACGGCCATCGCCTCGATGAAGCTGTGCGGCGCGCCGGGATAGACCTGCGTGCGGGTAGGCACGCCGGCCTCGGCCAGCCGCCGCGCCATCGCGGCGTTCTGCTCGGCCAGCACGTCGCGGTCGCCCCACAGCAGCAGCGCCGGCGGCAGGCCATGCAGGTCCGCGTGCAGCGGCGCCGCCAGCGGGTCGGCCACCCGCTCGGCCTCCGGGCCGAGGTAGGCGACCCAGAATTCGTCCATTTCCGCGCCGCTGAGCATGTCCTCGGACGTCCCCAGGTTCCGCCGCGCGGCCTCCGACAAGGCCGGCGTCCATGCGCCGTAGTTCAGCAGCAGCGCGCGGATGCGGGCCAGTTGCCCGGCCTCGCGCAGGCGCAGCGCGGTGGCGACGGCGAGGTTGGCCCCGGCCGAGTCGCCGCCCAGCGCCAGTTGCCCGGCGTCGATGCCGAGGCCGGCGCCGTGCGCCTGCAGCCAGTCCAGCGCGATGGCCGTCTGGTCGAGCGCGGCCGGGTACGGGTGCTCCGGTGCCAGGCCGTAGTCGATCGCCAGCACCGGCAGGCGCGCGGCGTCGGCGTATTCGCGCAGCAGGCGGTCGTGGGTATCCAGCCCGAACATGCACCAGCCGCCGCCGTGCAGGTAGACCAGTGCCGGTGACGGCGCGGCGGTGGTCATGCTCTGCGGGTACAGCACGCGCATACCGAACGCACCATGCGGCGACTCCAGTTGCACGTCGCTGACATCGCGCATCCGCGGCCCACCCTCGCGCCAGCGGGTGCGGGCCTGCGCGGCGATGGCACGGCGCTCGGGCCAGCCCGGTTCGCGGCCGCCGCGCAGTTGCGCGCCCTGCCGGCAGACATCCTCGATGAACAGGCGGATCTGCGGGTCCAGCGCCTGCAGGCTGCGGTTCATGCGGACGCCCCGGCGTCGCCGGCGAAATCGCGCATCCACTCCACCAGTGCCAGCTCGCCACCGGTCTGCAAACCGACCAGCAGTTGGGCGAAATCGTGCCGCGCCTCGTCCTGGCCGAGCTTGAAGGTGGCACGCACCTCGTGCACCGCACCGCGCAATGCGGTGACGCCGGTGGCCAAGCGCGCATAGCGCTCGCCCATCTCGTCCAGCGCCCAGGCGCGCGGGCGCCCGGCCTCCATCTGGCTGACCAGCGCATCGAGTTCGGCGCGGATGTCGGCCGGCTCCTCGCTCACCGTCACCTCCAGCTCGAACATCGCCGCGGCGTAGTTCCAGCTCGGCGCCTGGGTGCGGTCGTCCAGCCAGCTCGGCGAGACATAGGCGTGCGGCCCGATCAGCAGCGCCTGCGCGCGGCCGTCGCGGCGCAGCCGCGCCACGTGCGGGTTGCGCCGCGCCAGGTGGCCGCGCAGCGCGACCAGCCCGCCATCGGCATCGAGTTCGGCGCGCAGCGGCAGCGGGGTGAAGGCGGCATCCTCGCCCCCGGCCGATACCAGCCAGGCGAAGGGTTGGGTGGCGAGCAGGCGCAGGACGTCGTCCTGGCTGCGCGGTGCATAACGGCTGTCGCGGGCGTGTCCCATCAGTGCAGTTCCTTCAGTGCGGTGGCCACGGAAACCGCGGGCCAGCGGTCGCGCCACGGCGCGGCCTGTTCGAGTTCGGCGGCCAGTTGCAGCAGCAGCGGCTCCTGTCCACGGTCGGCGGCGAACTGCACGCCGACCGGCAATGCGCCGGCCTGCCCCAGCGGCAGCGAGATCGCCGGGGTACCGGCGAGGTTCTGCAGCGGGGTGTAGCCCATCCAGTGGAACATGGCCGGCAGCAGGGCGTCGAAATCGCGGTCCGGCGCCAGTTCGCCCAGCGGCGGCGGCGGGGTGCGCAGGGTCGGCGTCAGCAGCACGTCGCAATGCCGGTGGAAGGCGTTGAAGGCCGGCGGCAGCGCGGCCAGCGTGGCGTAAGCCTGTTCCAGTTCGGCCACGCCGCAATGGGTGCGGTGATACTCCGCGAGCCCGTGCGTCCACGGCTCCAGCGCGGCCGCGGCGAAGTCCTCGCCGCCCTGCGCGATGGCCAGTTCCACCGCGTCCAGGCCCAGCCGCGACCACAGCGTGTACAGCGCCCGCCAGACCTCGCCACCCGGCAGCGGGTACCCCGCGGCTTCGACGCGATGGCCGAGCGAGGTGCATAGCCGAGTGACGTCCTCGACGACGGCAGCGACGGCCGGGTCCGGCGCCAGCCCCGGCAACGCATCGGTCACCACACCGATGCGCAGCCGGCGCGGCGGGCGCGCCAGCGCCTGCGGGTCGAAGCCACCGTCCGGGTGCGCGGCCGCGAACGCCCAGGCGCTGTCGCGCACGCTGCGCGACATCAGGCTGTCGGCGACGATCAGGTCCTCGATCGCATGCCGCCCGCGCACCGCCACCGTCGCACCGCGCCCGGGCTTGAGCCCGACCACGCCGCAGGCCGAAGCGGGGATGCGGATCGAGCCGGCGCCATCGCTGCCGTGGGCCAGCGGCACGATGCCGGCGGCCAGCGCCGCGCCGGCGCCGCCGCTGGAACCGCCCGGCGAATGCGCCACGTCCCATGGGTTGCGCGTGACCGGGCCGAGCAGCGGTTCGGTCGAACCCATCAGGCCGAACTCGGGCATCGCGCTCTTGCCGATCGCCACCAGCCCGCTGGCGTCGAAGCGCTGCACGAACGGCGGCGCGTCGGTGGCCGGCATGCTGCTGCGCGAACGCGAGCCGCCGCGCGTGGGCATGCCCGGGTAGCGCAGCGAATCCTTGGGCAGCCACGGCACCCCGGCCATCGGCGCGGCGCGGTCCACGCCGGCGGCACGCGCCAGCGCGCCCTCGAAGTCGGCATGGCTGAGCGCGCCCAGCGCGGGATCGAGATGGCGCGCGCGGGCGATGGCCGCGGCGGTCAGCTCGACCGGCGACAGTTCGCCGTTGCGGACCAGCGCACGCTGGTCGTGCGCGTCCAGATGGCCCAGTTCCAATGCCTGGGCCAGCGGAAATTCCTTGAACGTCATGCTTGTGGATCCTGCACTTGCCGGCGCGCGCGGCGCTGGCCGTAACCGAGGTAGAGGACGGCGCCGGCCAGCAGGTAGGCCAGCAGCAGGCTGGCCGGCAGCACGTCGCCGCGGCGCACCTGGTTGAACATGTCGCCCAGCACCGGCGCCATCATCGCCAGGCACATGACGATGCCCAGCACCGGCACCACGCCGATCCAGGCCCGGCCGATCCACACCCCGCCCAGCGGCACGCGAAAGCCGCCGCGCAGCTCCGGGCGGGTCGAGCGCAACCACATCACCGCGATGCACACCACGATGAAGGCCGAGGCGATGCCCAGGCAGATCAGGTCGCCGAGGATGCCGATCGGCAACAGCGCGGCGAGCAGGGCGCTGGCGACGCCGAAGGCGACGCTGGCCAGCCACGGCGTGCCCAGCTTCGGATGCACCCGGGTGAAGAACGCCGGCAGCAGGCCGTCGCGGGCGATGGCCATGCCGACGCGGGAGACGCCATAGGCGTTGGCCAGCAGCACCGAGCCCAGCCCGGTCAGCGCACCGACCTTGATCAGCACCGCGAAACCCGGCCAGCCGATGCGGTCCACCGCCAGCGCCACCGGGTCGGGCACGCCGAGCTCGCGGAACGGCACCAGCCCGGTCAGCACCGCGCCGGCGGCGATGTACAGCACCGTGCACACCACCAGCGAACCGAGGATGCCCACCGGCACGTCGCGGCGCGGCCGGCGCGCCTCGGCGGCGGCCATCGACACGGTCTCGAAGCCCAGGTAGGCGAAGAACAACATCGCCGCCGCGCGCATCACCCCCGGCCAGCCATAGGCGAAGCCACCCTCGTTGGCCGGCAGGAACGGCCGCCAGTTGGCCGCGTCGATGAACGTCGTGCCCACCGCGACGAAGACCAGCAGCACCGCGATCTTGATCACTACCAGCACCAGGTTGGCCAGCGCCGAACGCCCCACCCCGGCGATCTGCACCGCCGCCGCGGCCAGCACCGCCAATGCCGCGACGACGTTGACGCCGCCGCTGATATCCAGATGGGTATGCCCGCCCTGCTGCACCGCGCTGACGGTGGAGGTCGCCAGCGCCGCCGGCACCTGCACGTGCAGGTCGCCGAGCAGGCTGGTGAGGTAGCCCGAGAAGCCGGCGGCCACCGCGGCGGCGGCCAGCAGGTATTCCAGGATGATCATCCACGCCAGCGCCCACGCCGCGCCCTCGCCCAGCGTCACCTGGCAGTACGAGTACGCCGAGCCGGGCACCGGGATCACCGACGACAGCTCGGCATAGCACAGCCCGGTGAAGCCGCAGGCCAGCGCCGCCAGCACGAAGGCCAGCACCACCGCCGGCCCGGCGAAGCTGGCCGCGGCCTCGCCGGTCACCACGTAGATGCCGGCGCCGAGGATGTTGGCCACGCCCAGCACCAGCAGGCTGCCGGCGCCCAGGCGGCGGTGCAGGCCGGCGCGCTCGCCGTCGGCCACCACCGCCTCCAGCGGCTTGCGGCGGGCCGCAAGCTGCCAGCGCCCGAGCGGACGCGCCTTCGCGAAGTTCCCGTCCATCGGCTCAGTAGCGCCAGTGCACGGTCACGCCGACGGTGCGCGGACGCACCAGGCCTTCGCCGACGCCGTTGGTCTCGGCCACGCTGCGGGTGACGCCGCGCTTGTCAGTGAGGTTGCTGCCGAACAGCGTCACGTCGGTGCTGCCGAAGGTCATCCGGTAGCGCAGGTCGAACAGGTTGTAGTTGCCCTGACGGTTCGGCGCGACGCCCGGCACCGCGGAGTTGAGGTCGCTGATGCCGCCGCCGACATACTGGTGCGACAGCGACAGCACCGGGTAGAAGCGCGCGTCGAAGTGCCAGCTCAGCAGGTTGCTCACCGTCCAGTCGGCCGAGCCCGGCAGTTGCGAGCCCTTGGGCGCGGTGCCGTACCAGAGAATGAACAGGTCCTCGTCCAGGCGCGCGCGCTGCCAGGTCGCCGCGGCCTGCCACTCGAAGGCATCCACCGGGCGCCAGGTGGTGGCCAGCTCGATGCCGCGGCTGTAGGCCTTGCCGCCATTGCTGGCGTAGTTGTAGAAGTCCGGCGTCTGCAACCGCAGCTGGATGTCCTTCCAGTCCACGTAGAACAGCGTGGCATCGAGCAGCAGGCGCCCACCGGCCCAGCTGGTGCGGGTGCCGAGTTCGTAGTTGACCAGGCTGTCGCTCTTCGAGCCGGACGGCACCGGATAGGCGCTCAGGCCGGCGGTGTTCGGCTCGCCGAAGCGGAAGCCCTCGGACACCAGGCCGTAGACCATCACGTCCGCGTTCGGCTGCCAGCTCAGCGCGACCTTGGGATTGAAGCCGTTTTCCTTGGTCTGCTGGGTGGAGACGATGGGGTCGCCCGGATACGTGGAGAAGCCGACCTGGGTGGTGGTCGTGCGCACCTCGTTGCGGAACAAACGGCCGCCGACGGTCGCCTTCCATTGTTCGTTGAAGTGGAAGCTGGCCTCGCCGAACAGCGCCGCCTCCGAACCGCCGAGGTGGGTGCCGAAGGCGTTGAAGACCTCCCCGTCCGGCGCGATCACCGCGCCGCTGCCCGGGCCGAACAGCGCCGACTGGTCGAACGCCGCGGCCGCGCCGGCGGCGCCGATCTGCTCGTACAGGTCCTTGTCCGAATCGAAGTACATGCCGCCAACCAGCCAGTCGACGCGGCCACCGGGCTTGGACGACAGCCGCAGCTCGATGCTCTTGCCGCGGCTCTCGCCGCCGGATTCGATGTACAGCGGCGAGGTCAGGTCGAGGTCGAGGTCGGCGTTGTAGGCGGCGCGGATCGGGGTGTAGTCGAAGCGCCAGTCCTGCTGCTTCTTCTGGTAAGCGGCCAACGCGGTGAGGTCGGCGAAGCCCAGGTCCTGGTCCAGCCGCAGGCTGTGCACGGCGACCTTGGTAGTGGTGAACTCGGGGATCGCGGTGTCGCGCTGCAGGTCGCCCAGCCCGGCGATCCGGTAGCCGTTGTCGTCGCTGTCGATGTCCTGCAGCAGGCTCAGCCAGGTCAGGGTGGTGGCTTCGGACGGGGTCAGCACCACCGACAGGCGGCCGCCGTCCAGCGTGGTGTCGTTGGCGCCCTTGCGGCCGGTGCCGATGTTGTCGAGGAAGCCGGGGTCGTCGCGGTACTGCGCCACCGCGCGCACGGCGAGCAGGTCCTGCTTGATCGGCAGGTTCACCATCGCCTTGGCGGCAAAGCCGAGGTCGGCGTTCTTCGTCTGGCTCAGCGTCGCCTCGGCGGCGGCGTCGAAACCGCCGCTGTCGGCGACGTTGGCGACGTAGTTGACCGCGCCGCCCATCGACGCCGAGCCGAACAGCGTGCCCTGCGGGCCGCGCAGCACTTCCACGCGGTTGAGGTCGAAGGCATCGACGTCGGGGATGGCGATGGTCCAGCCCGGCTCGGTCAGCGGCACCTCGTTGAGGAAGTAGCCGGTGGTCGGCTGGCCCTGCACGTTGCCCGAACTGGTGGCGATGCCGCGCATGACCACGTGCGACACGCCCGGCTGGTAGTTGTTGAACACCACGCCCGGAGTGCGGCCGATGTAGTCGGCCAGCGACTGCGCGCCGATGTCCTGCAACTGCTGGTCGGTGACCGCCGAGGCCGAGCCGGCGATCTCGCGCACCGATTCCTTCAGCTTGCCGGCGGTGACGGTGATGGTGTCCAGCGTCCGGGCCGGGTCGGCGCCCGCGGCTGGCGGCGTCGCGTCCTGCGCCCAGGCGGTGGTGGTGGCGGCGGCCACGCCGAGGCAACAGGCGAAGCGGATGGCGTGGGTGAGCTTGCGGACGTGGAGTTGCGAAGGCATTGGCACGGTCCCCTGGTGGCGATGGATGGAGCCGGCGGGCATTCCCGCACGGCGGCATGCGCGGCTGGGACCGAGTGAAAGTGAAAAGCGCCATCGCTGTCCAGCAGAATCAACGGCACGACAACTGGCGACAAACCATTGATTGCACTATGGTTCCAACGCAGAAAGCCGTGGATATGGCCGATCCCGCAGGTGAAATACGCAGAATCTGCGGCGCCCGTCATCAAATAGCGAACAACCTGCGGCAGCCGCCGCACCGGGAAATCCCATGACCGCCAAGGCGCTGGACCGTACCGACCTGAAGATCCTCGACGTGCTGCAGCAGGACGCGCGCATCACTAACCAGGCGCTGGGCGAGCGCGTGGCGCTTTCGCCCAGCGCCTGCCTCGCGCGGGTGCGCGCGCTGGAGGCCAAGGGGCTGATCCGCGGCTACCACGCGCACGTGGCGGTGGACCGCATCCGCTCGGCGACCGTGGTGCTGGCGCAGGTCACCTTCAAGCAGCACGCGCTGGAGGAATTCACCGAGTTCGACCGCCGCATCCTGGCCATGCCCGAGGTGGTCGAGGCCAGCCGCATCTCCGGCGCCCACGACTACCTGCTGCGGGTGATCGTCAACGACGTGCACCACTGGAAGGACATCGCCCGGCTGCTGCTCGGCGGCGACTACGGCGTGGAGAAGATCGTCTCGCAGTTCCTGATGGACGAGGTCAAGCCGTTCAGTGGCTACCCGCTGGTGGCCACCTCGACGGACAAGCGCGGGGGATAGCGGCGGCCGCCGCGCCCTGCGGTTTCCCGCAGGGCGCACACAATCACTCCACCGTCACCGACTTGGCAAGGTTGCGCGGCTTGTCCACGTCGGTGCCGCGCGCCAGCGCGGTGTGGTAGGCCAGCAGCTGCACCGGGATGGTGTGCACCACCGGGCTGAGCACGCCGGCGTGGCGCGGGGTGCGGATCACGTGCACGCCTTCGGAAGCGGTGAAGTTGCTGTCCTGGTCGGCGAACACGAACAGCTCGCCGCCGCGCGCGCGCACTTCCTGCATGTTGGATTTCACCTTTTCCAGCAGGCTGTCGTTGGGGGCGATCACCACCACCGGCATCTCCGCGTCCACCAGCGCCAGCGGGCCGTGCTTCAGCTCGCCGGCCGGGTAGGCCTCGGCGTGGATGTAGGAGATTTCCTTCAGCTTCAACGCGCCTTCCAGCGCGATCGGGTAATGCAGGCCGCGGCCGAGGAACAGCGCGTTGGCCTTGCCGGCGAAGCGCTCGGCCCAGGCGACGATCTGCGGCTCCAGGTTCAGCGCGTGCTGCACGCTGCCCGGCAGGTGCCGCAGCTGTTCCAGGTAGTCGGCTTCCTGCGCGGCATCGACGCGGCCATGCAGCTTGCCCAGCACCACCGCCAGCTGGAACAGCGCGGCCAGCTGGGTGGTGAAGGCCTTGGTCGAGGCCACGCCGATCTCGGCACCGGCGCGGGTGTAGCAGACCAGCTCGCTGGCGCGCGGGATCGCGCTCTCGGGCACGTTGCAGATCGACAGCGTGTGCGCGTGGCCGAGCGACTTGGCGTACTTGAGCGCCTCCATCGTGTCCAGGGTTTCGCCGGACTGGGAGATGGTGACGATCAGGTGCTTCGGGTCGGCATAGGCGGCGCGGTAGCGGTATTCGCTGGCGATCTCCACGCTGCACGGCAGGTTGGCGAGGGCCTCGATCCAGTAGCGCGCGGTCAGGCCGGCGTAATAGCTGGTGCCGCAGGCCAGGATCTGCACACCGGTGACGCCGGCCAGCACTGCCTGCGCGTCCTTGCCGAACAGTTCGGCCGGGAAGCCGCCGGCATCAATGGCGGCCTCGATGGTGTCGCCCAGCGCGCGCGGCTGCTCGTGGATTTCCTTCTGCATGAAGTGGCGGTACGGGCCGAGTTCCAGCGAGGCCAGCGACACGCTGGACAGCCGCTCCTCGCGCTGCACCGGCACGTCGCCGGCATCGAACACGCGCACGCCGGCGCGGGTCAGCTCGGCGGTGTCGCCTTCTTCGAGGAACACCACCCGGCGCGTGGCCGAGACGATCGCCGACACGTCCGAGGCGACGAAGTTCTCGCCCTCGCCCAGCCCCACCAGCAGCGGGCAGCCCATCCGCGCGACCACCATGCGCTGCGGCTCGGCCTGGCTGATGACCGCCAGCGCATAGGCGCCGGTCAGTTCCTTCACCGTGCGCTGCAGGGCCGCCAGCAGGTCGATGCCGGCTTGCAGGTGGTGGTGGATCAGGTGGGCGATGACCTCGGTGTCGGTCTGCGACTCGAACGCGTAGCCCAGCGCGCGCAGGCGCTCGCGCTGTTCCTCGTGGTTCTCGATGATGCCGTTGTGCACCAGCGCCACGCCGTGGCTGAGGTGCGGGTGGGCGTTGGATTCGGTGACCCCGCCATGCGTGGCCCAGCGGGTGTGGCCGATGCCCAGCGTCGCGCTGAAGCCCTCGGCGGCGGCAGCACCCTCCATCTCGGCCACGCGGCCGGTGCGGCGCACGCGGCGGATGGCGCCGCCGTCCAGCACGGCGATGCCGGAGGAGTCGTAGCCGCGGTATTCCAGCCGCTTCAGCCCTTCGACCAGTACCGGTACCACGTCGCGATCAGCGATCGCCCCAACGATGCCGCACATAAACCGCCCGCTTGCGAAAAGAGCGGACATTCTAAGTCAGCCGATTCGGCCATCCAGCGGACATCGCCGGACAGGCCCGCCGCGGACACTGTCCGCGCGGGTGTCCGCGGACACCCGGACACTTTCCCGATCCGCACATATTTCAATGATTTCAAATATTTGCGATTTGGCACGGGACCTGCTTGATGAACCGCAACCTACCAGCGATGCCGACGATGATCCGCGACACCTCCGCACAGGACCAGACAATCACCCAGCACCAGCAGCCGAAGTGGCGCCGCTGGCTGTGGCCGGCCGTGGCCGTGCTCGTCGTGCTGGCCGGCGTCGGCTTCGTCACCAAGGGCTGGCTCAGCGGCTCGCGCTCGTTCGACGGCGACCGCCTGCGCATCGCCACCGTCGGCCGCGGCGACCTGGTGCGCGACATCGCCGCCGACGGCCGCGTGATCGCCGCCAACAGCCCGGTGCTGTATGCGATCTCCGCCGGCACCGTGACCCTGAAGGTGGTGGCCGGCGACGTGGTCAAGCAGGGCCAGGAGCTGGCGGTGATCGACAGCCCCGAACTGCGCAGCAAGCTGGCGCAGGAACAGGCCACCCTGGCCGGGCTGGAGGCCGAGGCCGGGCGCGCCGCGCTCGACGCCACCCTGGCCCGCGCCACCGGCGCGAAGATGTCCGACCAGGCCGAGCTGGTGCGCACCGCCGCCCAGCGCGACCTGGACCGCTACCAGCGCGGCTTCGACGGCGGTGCGGTGCCGCAGGTGGACCTGGCCAAGGCCCAGGACGAACTGAAGAAAGCCGAGATCGAACTGCAGCATGCCCGCCAGGACGCCACCCTGCAGAGCCGCGGCGCCGACCTGGACGCACGCAACAAGCGCCTGCTCTCCAACCGCCAGCAAGCGGTGGTGGACGAGGTGCAGCGCCAGGTCGACGCGCTGACCCTGCGCGCGCCGTTCGATGGCCAGGTCGGCCAGGTGCAGGCCACCCAGCACACCCAGGTCGCCGCCAACGCGCCGGTGCTGGGCGTGGTCGACCTGTCGCGCTTCGAGGTCGAGATCAAGGTGCCGGAAAGCTTCGCCCGCGACCTCGCCATCGGCATGCCGGCGCAGCTGACCAGCGGCTCCGGCCAGCCGTTCCCGGGCGAGATCTCGGCGGTGTCGCCGGAGGTGGTCAACGGCGAGGTCGTGGCGCGCATCCGCTTCTCCGACAAGCAGCCGCCGGGCCTGCGCCAGAGCCAGCGGATGAGCGCGCGCATCCTGCTGGACACCCGCAAGGACGTGGTCAAGGTCGAGCGCGGCCCGTTCGTCGAGCAGTCCGGCGGCCGCTACGCCTGGGTGGTCAACGGCAGCACCGCCAGCCGCCGCCCGGTGACCTTCGGCGTCAGCAGCCTGGGCGAGGTCGAGATCGTCGAAGGCCTGCAACCGGGCGAGAAGGTCGTCGTCTCCGGTACCGATCTGTTCGGCGATGCCGAGCGCGTTTCCATCAACTGATCCCCGTTTCCACCTTTCAGCACAGGAACCTCCCATGCTCCAGATGCAATCCGTCTCCAAGGTCTTCCGCACCGAACAGGTCGAAACCCACGCGCTGCGCTCGCTGGACCTGCACGTGCGCGAAGGCGAGTTCGTCGCCGTCACCGGCCCGTCAGGCTCGGGCAAGACCACCTTCCTCAACATCGCCGGGCTGCTGGAGACCTTCACCAGCGGCCAGTACCTGCTCGACGGCCAGGACGTGAGCCACCTCGGCGACGACGCCCGCTCGCGCCTGCGCAACCAGAAGATCGGCTTCATCTTCCAGGGCTTCAACCTGATCCCCGACCTGAACCTGTTCGACAACGTCGACGTGCCGCTGCGCTACCGCGGCATGCCCGCCGCCGAGCGCAGGCAGCGCATCGAGAAGGCGTTGAGCGACGTCGGCCTCGGCTCGCGCATGAAGCACTACCCGGCCGAGCTGTCCGGCGGCCAGCAGCAGCGCGCCGCCATCGCCCGCGCCCTGGCCGGCAGCCCGCGCCTGCTGCTGGCCGACGAACCGACCGGCAACCTCGACACGCAGATGGCGCGCGGCGTCATGGAGCTGCTGGAGGAGATCAACAGCCAGGGCACCACCATCGTGATGGTCACCCATGACCCGGAGCTGGCCGCGCGCGCGCAGCGCAACGTGCACATCGTCGACGGCCAGGCCACCGACCTGCTGCGCGAGCCGGCGCTGGCGCACGGCTGACCTGCGCCCTCCCTTGCGCGTAGCGCAGGGGAGGGCTGGGGAGGGGTGCTTTGGCTTCCCCGCGAAAAGCCACCCCCTCCCAACCTCCCCCTTTTGCTTTGCAAAAGGGGGAGGAGTGTCCCCCCGCAACCGGAACCCTTCCATGTTCGCCTACTACCTCAAACTCGGCCTGCACAGCCTGCGGCGCACGCCGGTGCTGACCGCGCTGATGGTGCTGTCGATCGCGATCGGCATCGGCGCGGCGATGACCACGCTGACGGTGATGCACCTGCTGTCCGGCGATCCGCTGCCGGGCCGCAGCCAGCACATCTTCTACCCGCAGGTCGATGCGCTCTCGACCGACCGTGCGCGGCGCGACCCGCCGGACATGCTCGACTACACCTCGGCGATGGATTTGTGGCGCGCCGGGCGCGGCGACCGCCAGGCGCTGGTGAACGACAGCCCGATCAAGTTGCAGGCGCCGGAAACCGGGCAGCCGCCGCTGATGACGACGATGCTTTCGACGCATGCCGACTTCTTCCCGATGTTCGCGGTGCCGTTCGCCTTCGGCGGCCCGTGGACCGGCGAGGACGACGAAAAGCATGCGCGGGTCGCGGTCATCTCCGCCGACCTCAACGAAAAACTGTTCGGCGGCAAGGACAGCGTCGGCCGCACCCTGCGCATCCGCGATGCCGACGTGCGCATCGTCGGCGTGCTGGGGCCGTGGCGGCCGTCGCCGCAGTTCCACACGCTGGCCGGCGGCAATTTCTCGCAGGGCGACACCGCCAGCTTCTACGGCAAGGCCGAAGACGTGATGGTGCCGTTCCAGACCGGGCTGGAAATCAACGACGGCCACTTCGCCCAGTTCACCTGCAATTCGCTGCCGGCCGTGCCCGGCCACCTGCAGAACACCGACTGCGTCTGGCTGCAGCTGTGGGTGGAACTGGGCAGCGCCGCCAAGGTCGCCGACTACCGCCGCTTCGTCAGCGACTATGCCGCGCAGCAGAAGGCGCTGGGCCGGATCCCCTTCCCCGAGAACGCCCGCCTGCTGTCGCTGATGCAATGGCTGGACTACAACCGTGTGGTACCGCGCGACGTGCGCCTGCAGAGCTGGCTGGCGCTGGCGTTCCTGTTGATCTGCCTGTTCAACACGGTCGGCCTGCTGCTGGCCAAGTTCCTGCGCCGCGGCAGCGAGATCGGCGTGCGCCGCGCGCTGGGGGCATCCAGGCGTTCGATCTTCGCCCAATGCCTGATCGAGGCCGGCCTGATCGGCCTGATCGGCGGCACGCTTGGCCTGCTGCTGACCCTGGCCGGGCTGGGCGCCATCCGCAGCCAGCCGGTGGAATACGCCGACCTGGTGCACCTGGACCTGCCGATGTTCGCCGCCACCTTCGTGCTGGCGCTGTCGGCCAGCATCGTCGCCGGCCTGTTCCCCGCCTCGCGCGCCAGCCGCATCGCCCCGGCGATGCAACTGAAGACCCTGTAAGCGGAGCCGACCCATGGACATCAAGCCAATCCTCTCCGCACTGGGCCGCCACCGCGTCGCCGCCGCGCTGATCGTGCTGGAAATCGCGCTGGCCTGCGCGGTGCTGTGCAACGCCTTCTTCCTGATCTCCAGCCGCCTGGAACTGATGCGCATCGACAGCGGCGTGCAGGAAAGCGCCGTCGGCACGATCACGCTCAACGGCTGCGACGGCTGCAGCAACGCCGACCTCAACGCACGCGTGCTCGGCGCGTTGCGCGCCATCCCCGGCGTGCGCGCCGCCGGCGCCGCCAACAGCACCCCGTTCGGCCAGCGCGCCGGCTACATGGGCGCCAGCCTCGACCCAGAGGGCAAGCAGTGGGCCGGCGTGCTGCACTTCTACATGGCCGACGCCGCCGCGATCGAAGCGCTCGGCCTGCGCCCGGTGCAGGGCAATCCCTTCGCCGCCAGCGACTTCCAGCCGATCGACAACTTCGTGCCGAGCGACGCCCCTGTGTGGGTCACCCGCGCGCTGGCCGAACACCTGTGGCCCGGCGAAAGCCCGCTGGGCAAGGAACTGTGGAGCGGCGCGCACTTCCGCGTGACCGGCGTGGTGGACAGCTTCGCCGTCACCGACCCGGGCCGTAGCGAGGAGGGCGTGGCCGGCGCGCAGTGGTCGGTGATCGTGCCGGTGCGCGACGACGCGCAATCGGGCAGCTACGTGCTGCGCGCCGATCCGCTCGACCTGCCGCGGGTGATGCAGGCCGCGCGCCAGGCAGTGGCCCGCGCCGTGCCCGAGGCGGTGCTCGACCAGCAGCAAAGCCGCACCCTGTCCGAACTGCGCGAACGCTATTTCCGCAGCGACCGCGCGATGGCGTGGCTGCTGGTCGCGGTGATCGCGGCGATGCTGCTGGTCACCGCGCTGGGCATCGTCGGCCTGGCCAGCTTCTGGGTGCAGCAGCGCACCAAGCAGATCGGCATCCGCCGCGCGCTTGGCGCCACTCGCCGCCAGATCACCACCTATTTCCAGACCGAGAACCTGCTGCTGACTGGCGCCGGCATCGCGCTCGGCATGCTGCTGGCCTACGGCGGCAACCAGGTGCTGATGCACCACTTCGAGATCGCGCGGCTGCCGCTGCCCTACCTGCCGTTCGGCGCGCTGGCGCTGTTGCTGCTGGGCCAGGCCGCCGTCATCGGCCCGGCGCTGCGCGCCGCCGCCGTCCCGCCCATCGTCGCCACCCGCAGCGCCTGACCCACCGGAGCCGAACATGTTCACCTATTACTTCAAGCTGGCCCTGCGCAGCTTCCGCCGCAACAAGGTGCTCACCGCGCTGATGGTGCTGGCCATCGCCCTGGGCATCGGCGCGGCGATGACCACGCTCACCGTGTTCAAGGTGCTCTCCGGCGACCCCATCCCGCACAAGAGCGAACGCCTGTTCTACGTGCAGCTCGACGCCTACACCCGCGAGGGCTACAAGCCCGGCGAGGAGCCGGAAGGGCAGCTGACCCGCTTCGACGCCGAGGAACTGCTGCGGCAGAAGAAGGCGCCGCGGCAGGCGATGATGACCGGCGGCGGCGGCATCGTCGATCCGCGGGTGGACGCGCTCAAGCCGTTCAGCGTCGGCATGCGCTACACCTCCGGCGACTTCTTCCCGATGTTCGACACCCCGTTCCTGTACGGCCAGGGCTGGAGCGGCGCCGAGGACAACGGCCACGCGCGGGTGGCGGTGATCAGCCGCACCCTCAACGACAAGCTGTTCAAGGGCGCCAACAGCGTCGGCCGCGACGTGCTGGTCGAAGGCCACGCGCTGCGCGTCGTCGGCGTGCTCGACGACTGGAAGCCGCAGCCGCTGTTCTACGACCTGTTCGTCGGCCGCTATGACCGCCAGGAAGACGTGTTCGTGCCGTTCTCCACCTCGCGCGACCTGGAGCTGGACCGCAACGGCAACATGAACTGCTTCGGCCGCGAGATCGTCAACGACGCCACCGCACTGAACGTGCCCTGCGCTTGGATCCAGTACTGGGTGGAGCTGGATTCGGCCGCCGACGCGCCCGCGTTCAAGGCCTACCTGGACAACTACTCCGACCAGCAGCGCGCCGCCGGCCGCTTCGAGCGCCCGGCCAACACCCGCCTGCGCAACGTGATGGAGCTGCTGGAATTCCGCAACGTGGTGCCCGGCGACGTGCGCCTGCAGATGTGGCTGGCGTTCGGCTTCCTGCTGGTGTGCCTGGTCAACACCGTGGGCCTGCTGCTGGCCAAGTTCCTGCGTCGCAGCGGCGAGATCGGCGTGCGCCGCGCGCTCGGCGCCAGCCGCACGGAGATCTTCAAGCAATGCCTGGTCGAGGCCGGGACGATCGGCCTGGCCGGCGGCATGCTGGGCCTGCTGCTGGCATTGGGCGGACTGTGGGCGGTGCGCCAGCGCCCGGCCGACTATGCCTCGCTGGCCCACCTGGACGGCTCGATGCTGCTGCTGACCTTCGCCCTGGCCATCGCCGCCAGCCTGCTGGCCGGCATCCTGCCGGCGTGGCGGGCGATGCAGGTGGCCCCGGCAGTGCAGCTCAAGACGCAGTGACCAATGCTTTTCCCTTCTCCCTCCGGGAGACAGCTTGGCAGGATTGCCAAGCTGCACGGCGAAGCCGCCCGAAGGGTGAGGCACAGGGATGTGCCGAATGCAGTTGGCCCGAAGGGCCGGATGAGGGTTCGGTGCGGTCAATGCAGCCCGAACCTCCCCCATCCTCCCCGAACCCTCACCCCAACCCCTCTCCCGGAGGGAGAGGGGCCAAAACCCCGGAGTCCCACATGGAAATCCGCCCGATCCTTTCCACCCTGTCGCGCCACAAGACCGCCGCGGCGCTGATCGTGCTGGAGATCGCGCTGAGCTGCGCGATCATCTGCAACGCGCTGTTCATCGTTTCCCAGCGCCTGGAAACCCTCAACCTCGCCAGTGGCATCGACGACGACCGGCTGATCGAGATCGGCCTGAGCGGCATCGGCCAGCAGACCGACGGCGACGCCCGCACCGCCGAGGACCTGGCCTCGCTGCGTGCCGTCCCCGGCGTCGAGCGCGTGGCCATCACCAACCAGTTGCCGTTCCAGAACGGCAGCTGGAACACCTCGCTCTCGCTCACCCCCGAGCAGGAGGTGCCCACGCTCAACGCCACCCAGTACATGGTCAGCGAAGGCGCGCTGGCCACCATGGGCCTGAAACTGGTCGCCGGCCGCGACTTCAACGCCGACGAGTACAAAAGCAATGACGCGCTGCGCGAGGTGGAGGACGTCAGCGGCCTGCGCTCGGCGATCATCGTCAGCAAGGCGGCCGCCGACAGGATGTTTCCGGACGGCGGCGCGGTCGGCAAGACCGTCTATATGGCCAACATCCAACTGACCATCATCGGCGTGGTGGACACCCTGCTGCGGCCGAACATGCAGAGCAACAACCGCACCTATTCGGTGGTGTTTCCGATCCGCATGAACTTCTCCAACGGCGGCCGCTACCTGATCCGCGTGGCCGAACCGGCACGCCGCGCCGAGGTGCTCGAACAGGCGCTGGCGGCGCTGGACCGCAACGATCCCAACCGCCTGGTCTGGCGCAAGCTCACCTTCGAGCAGGGCCGCGCCGACTACTTCGCCAACGACCGCGACATGGTCGGCCTGCTGCTGATCGTGTGCGGCCTGTTGCTGCTGGTGACCGCGCTGGGCATCGTCGGCCTGGCCAGCTTCTGGGTGCAGCAGCGCACCAAGCAGATCGGCATCCGTCGCGCTCTCGGCGCGACCAAGGGCCAGATCCTGCGTTATTTCCAGACCGAGAACTTCCTGCTGGCCGGCATCGGCATCGTCGTCGGCATGCTGCTGGCCTACCTGCTCAACCAGTGGCTGATGGGCCGCTACGAACTGCCGCGGCTGCCACTGCTGTACCTGCCGGTCGGCGCGCTGGCGCTGTGGCTGCTGGGGCAGGTGGCGGTGTTCGGCCCGGCGCGGCGCGCGGCGGCGATCCCGCCGGCGGTGGCAACGCGCAGCACCTGAACACGACAGGCTCCTCCTTCCGCAAGGCGGGAGGGGCACGGCTTGCGGACCGCGGGTCCGCAGCCCTTCCAACGCCCTCGCCCCGGGGCATGGGCCGGGATACGGAAGGATTGGGGAGAGGACCCGGGCGAAGCCCGCGATGTGCTCGCGCGAAAGCTTCGCCTTGTCCTCAGGCAAGGAAACCAAGAGGTGTTCATGCTCGGCTACTACCTGCAACTCGCGCTGCGCAGCTTTCGCCGCAACAGGGTATTGACCCTCTTGATGGTGCTGACCATCGCGGTCGGCATCGGCGCGACGATGACCACGCTGGGGCTCTACTTCGTACTCTCCGGCAATCCGATTCCGGGCAAGAGCGCGCGGTTGTTCTACCCGCGCATCGAGCCGCGCACCTTGGGCAAGGACGCCACGCTGGACAAGGATCCGTTGAAACAGATGACCCGCCATGACGCCGAAGAGCTGCTGCGGCAGCGGCGCGCCGACCGCCAGGCGGTGATGACGGCCGGATTGGTCACCGTGCAACCGGAGGGCAATGCGGGACAGCCCTTCCGCGTCATGGCGCGCTACGCATCGGCGGATTTTTTCCCGATGTTCGACGTCCCCGTGCACAGCGGCACTGCATGGAGCGCAGCCGACGACGAAGCGCGCGCGCAGGTGGCGGTCATTGATCGCCGGCTGGCGAACAGGCTGTTCGGCACCGAGAATGCCGTCGGCAGGGAAATCCGCCTGCCGCAGGGCATGTTCCGGGTGGTGGGTGTGCTCGGCGACTGGCGACCGACACCGCGCTTCTATGACCTGACCAGCCAGCGTTACGGCGGCGACGAACAGGTGCTGCTGCCATTCTCCACCGCCCGCGCACTGCGGCTGGATGTACAAGGCCATATGCAATGCTGGGGCCGCGGCGGAGAGGGCGAGGAAGGGGGCCGCGGCCTCAATGCCCCCTGCGCCTGGCTGCAGTACTGGGTGGAACTGGATTCGCCGCAGAAAGCCGACGCCTACCTGAAGTACCTTGCCGACTATTCGGATACCCAGCGCACCAATGGCCGCTTCGAGCGCCCGAACAATGTGCGCCTGCATGACGTGATGGACTGGCTGGATTACAACCGCATCGTGCCCGACGACGTGCGCCTGCAGATGTGGCTGGCGTTCGGCTTCCTGCTGGTGTGCCTGATCAATACGGTGAGCCTGCTGCTGGCCAAGTTCCTGCGCCGCGGCGGCGAGATCGGCATACGCCGCTCGCTGGGTGCTTCGCGCCTGGACATCTTCAAGCAATGCCTCACCGAAGCCGGCGTCATCGGACTGGTCGGTGGTGGCCTGGGCCTGGGCTTCGCCGCCATCGGCCTGTGGCTGATCCGCCAGCAACCGGACGAGTACGCGAAGCTGGCGCATATGGATGGCACCACGCTGTGGATGACCTTCGCCCTCGCGGTGACGGTGAGCCTGCTGGCCGGCCTGCTGCCGGCGTGGCGCGCGATGCAGGTTCCTCCCGCACTGCAACTCAAGAGCCAGTGATGAAATGCAAGACGGACGGAAATGAAGCACGGGGAGCACACCCCTGCCCGGTCAGCAGCCCCATCGCCACCGGCATTGCCATCACCCCTGCGTCATCCGCCCACCGCCCCATTCCCCACTCCCATCGGTGAACATGGAAATCCGGCCCATCCTCAACATGTTGCTGCGGCACAAGATCGCCGCCCTGCTGGTCGTGCTGGAAATCGCCCTGAGCTGCGCGATCATCTGCAACGCGGTGTTCATCATCAGCAATCGCATCGCCGAACTGCGGATCGGAAGCGGCATAGCCGATGACGAACTGGTGTACCTGTCCACCAGCAGCCTGCTGCCCGACGTCAACCACGACGCCCTGCGCAGGCAGGACATCCGCGCGCTTTCCTCCCTGCCCGGAGTGAAAGCGGTGAGCAGCGTCAACCAGATTCCCTATGGCGGCAGCGTCTGGGGCTCGGACGTCCGTCTCGATGCGGACCAGACCCGGCCCACCACCAACGCCTCGCTCTACATGGATGACGGACAACTCCTGCAGACCTTCGGGCTGCGGGTGGTGGAAGGCCGTGCGTTCACTCCGGACGAGTATCTGGAGAACAGCACGTTCGACCCCAACCGGGTCGGCCAGACCGTCCCCGCCATCATGCTGAGCCGGTCCCTGGCCGACTCGCTGTTCCCGGGCCAGAGCGCGCTTGGCAGGAACCTCTATGTCTGGGGGGAACAGCAGCCCCCTTCGACCGTCGTCGGCGTGACCAGCGACCTGATGGCGCCCGGAGAAGCGGGCAGCTTCGCCAGCCGCTTCGATTCGATGATCTTCCCGATCCGCGTCTCCAATGGCGGCTATGCGCTGCGCACCACGCCGGAACAGCGCGAAAGCGTGCTCCAGGCCGCCGTCGCCGCGTTGAACCGCGAAGATCCCAACCGGATCATCGAAGAGAAGGGCACGCTGGAGCAGATGCGCACCGATTTCCATCGGCGTGACCGCTCGGTGATCTGGCTCCTGCTCGCCGTGTGCTCCGCACTGCTGGCGGTCACCGCCTTCGGCATCATCGGCCTGTCCAGTTTCTGGGTGCAGCAGCGCACCCGGCAGATCGGTATCCGCCGCGCGCTGGGCGCCACCCGCAGGCACATCCTGCGTTACTTCCAGCTGGAGAACTTCCTGCTCAGCAGCATCGGGATCGCATTGGGGCTGTTCCTGGCCTACGGCCTGAACATGCTGCTGATGAGCCACTACGAACTGCCACGCCTGCCGCTGGCCTACCTGCCGGTCACCGCAGTGGTGCTGTGGCTGCTGGGCCAGGCCGCGGTGCTCGGCCCGGCCCGGCGCGCCGCCTTGATTCCACCGGCCGTCGCCACGCGCAGCGCCTGAAACCTGCAAGGACACATGATGAAGACCACACTGCGCCTGTTGCCCCTGTTGCTGTTGTCGCCCACTGCCACCGCACTGGCGGCCGACGACCTGACCACCACCGTCGCCGCGCTCGACCGGGCGGTGTTCGACAGTTTCAACCATTGCCAGGACCCGGCCCAGCTGGAAAAGCACGCCAGCTACTTCGACCCGGCGGTCGAGTTCTACCACGACACCGGTGGCGTCACCTGGAGCCGCGAGGCGATGCTGGAAAACACCCGCAAGCACGCCTGCGGCCACTACACCCGCGAGTTGGTGGAAGGCAGCCTGCAGGTATTCCCGATCAAGGATTTCGGCGCCATCGCCCAAGGCAGCCACCGCTTCTGCGACACCGCCAGCGGCAAGTGCGAGGGGCTGGCCGACTTCACCATGCTCTGGCACCTGCACGACGGCCAATGGACCCTCACCCGCGTGCTGAGCTACGGCCATCGCGCGGCCGCGGCGGCCGGACACCCCTGAAGCACATGTCCCCTGCCAGCGCGGGCCGCAACGTGTAAGGTCTGCGCTTCCCTTTCCACTCCCACCCTTGCATGCCCCGATGCCGCAGATCCTGATCATCGACGACAACAGCGCCGTGGCCACCGCGCTGGACGTGCTGTTCTCGCTGCACGACATCGACACCCGCCACGCCGCCTCGCCCGCGCAGGGGCTGGCGATGCTCGAAGAGCAGGAGTTCGACCTGGTGATCCAGGACATGAACTTCACCGCCGACACCACCTCCGGCGACGAGGGCCGCGCGCTGTTCGGGCAGATCCGCGACGCGCACCCGGACCTGCCGGTGATCCTGCTCACCGCGTGGACGCACCTGGACAGCGCGGTGGAACTGGTCAAGGCCGGCGCCGCCGACTACCTGGCCAAGCCGTGGGACGACGGCCGCCTGCTGACCACGGTCAACAACCTGCTGGAACTGGCCGAAACCCGCCGCGAGCTGGCGCGCCGTCGCCAACGCGAGCTGCGCCAACAGACCAGCCTGCGCGAGCGCTACGACCTGCGCGGGGTGGTGTTCGCCGACCCGGCCAGCGAACGGGTCATCGCGCTGGCCTGCCAGGTGGCGCGCTCGGAGCTGCCGGTGCTGATCACCGGCCCCAACGGCGCCGGCAAGGAGAAGATCGCCGAGATCATCCAGGCCAATTCCGGCAAGCGCGGCGGCCCGTTCGTCGCACTGAACTGCGGCGCGATTCCTTCCGAACTGATCGAAGCCGAGTTGTTCGGCGCCGAGGCCGGCGCCTATACCGGTGCCAACAAAGCGCGCGAAGGCAAGTTCGAAGCGGCCGATGGCGGCACCCTGTTCCTCGACGAGATCGGCAACCTGTCGCTGACCGGGCAGATGAAGCTGCTGCGGGTGCTGGAAACCGGCCGCTTCGAGCGCCTGGGCTCCAACCGCGAGCGCCAGGTGAAGGTGCGCGTGGTCAGCGCCACCAACGCCGACCTGCCGGCGATGATCCGCGACGGCAGCTTCCGCGAGGACCTCTACTACCGCCTCAACACCGTCGAGCTGGCGCTGCCGGCGCTGGGCGAGCGGCGCGAGGACATCCTGCCGCTGGCCCGCCATTTCCTCGGCGACGACGGCAAGCCGCTGTCGCCGCAGGCCGCGCAGGCACTGCAACGCCATAACTGGCCGGGCAACGTGCGCGAACTGCGCAACGTGATCCAGCGCGCCAGCCTGCTGGCGCAGGGGCCGCGCATCGAAGCGGCCGACCTCAACCTGCCGCGCGCGCCGCAGCGCCCCACCGCGCCGGCCGACGAACCGGACCGCGCGCGCATCGTCGCCGCATTGGAACGCGCCGGCGGCGTCATTGCCCAGGCCGCCGCCGACCTCGGCCTGAGCCGGCAGGCGCTGTACCGGCGCATGGACCGCCACGGCATCCCCCGCGAATGAAACGGCCATGTTGAAGACACGCTCGTTCACCTTCCGCCTGTTCCTGCGCCTGCTGCCGGTGCTGGGGCTGGCCGCGGCCATGCCGTGGCTGCTGGCGTACTGGATGGACCGCGGCTGGGTGGTCGCCACGGTATCGACGGCGCTGCTGCTGGCGCTGATGTGGTGGACGCTGCGCCGCGCCACCGCGCCGATCCGCTCGCTGCTGCGCGCGCTGGCCGGCATCACCAGCAGCTACCGCGACGGCGAATACAACTTCGGCGTGCACTGGCGCGGCAACGACGAACTGGCACAACTGGTGAAGGCCCACGCCGAGCTGGGCGACGTGCTGCGCGAGCAACGCCAGTCGCTGGTGCAGCGCGAGCTGTTGCTGGACACGATGGTGCAGAACACGCCGGTGGCGATGCTGCTGCTGGCCGACGGCGGCGACGGCGTGCAGCGCGTGGCGTTCTCCAACCTTGCCGCGCGCAAGCTGCTGCACGGCGGCTGGAAGCTGGAAGGCAAGCGCATGCACGAGCTGCTGGAGAACATGCCGGTGGAACTGCGCAACGCCATCGCCCGCGGCGGCGACAGCCTGTTCGCGGTGCGCGAGGAAGGTGGCGACGAGGACGACGAGCAGGTCTACCACCTGTCGCGGCGCAGCTTCCATCTCAACGGCCGCCCGCACGAACTGCTGCTGCTGCGCCTGCTGACCGCCGAGCTGCGGCGGCAGGAAGTGCAGACATGGAAGAAGGTCATCCGCGTCATCAGCCACGAGCTGAACAATTCGCTGGCGCCGATCGCCTCGCTGGCCCACTCCGGCGCCGAGCTGGTGCGGCGCGGCCGCAACGACCGGCTGGAGGACATCTTCGCCACGGTCGAGGAGCGCGCGCGCCATCTGGAAGGCTTCATCCGCGGCTACGCGCGCTTCGCCAAACTGCCGCAACCGCAGTTGCAGACCATCGGCTGGGCCGCGTTCCTCGGCGGGCTGCAGCAGCAGATTCCCTTCCGCATGGCGCCGCCTGCCGAAGACCTGCACAGCCGCATCGATCCGGCGCAGTTCTCGCAGGCGCTGCTGAACCTGCTGAAGAACGCGCACGAGGCCAGCGCCGACAACGGCATCGACGCCGACGACGCGGTGGAAGTGCGGCTGGCGCGGTTGCCGCACTGGCTGCGCATCGAGGTGCTGGACCGCGGCAGCGGCATGAACGAGGCGGTGCTGCAGAACGCGCTGATGCCGTTCTATTCGACCAAGCGCAACGGCACCGGCCTGGGCTTGGCGCTGACCCGCGAGATCGTCGAGGCGCACGACGGCCGCATCTCGTTGCAGAACCGCAACGACGGCGGCCTGTGCGTGACCATCCTGCTGCCGGCCGCCTGAGCTCGACGCCGAGCCGGAGCGGTCCCGGCGGCTACTCTGCAAGGGTAGGTCGGGGTTACATCCCCGACGCTTGATGTCTGGATGCGCAGGGCGTCGGGGATGTAACCCCGACCTACGCGCCTTTACTTTTTCACCGGCCGCTTCCAGCCTTCGATGGTCTGCTGGCGGCTGCGCGCCACGGTCAGCTTGCCTTCCGGCGCATCGCGGGTGATCACCGAGCCGGCACCAATGGTCGCGCCGTCCGCCAGCGTCACCGGCGCCACCAGCGCGCTGTTGGAACCCACGAACACCTTGTCACCGATGGTGGTGCGGAACTTGTTCACGCCGTCGTAGTTGCAGGTGATGGTGCCGGCGCCGATGTTGGTGCCGCTGCCGATCACCGCATCGCCCAGGTAGGTCAGGTGGTTGGCCTTGCTGCCCTTGCCCAGCGTGGTCTTCTTCGTTTCCACGAAGTTGCCCACGTGCACGCCGTCGGCCAGCACCGTGCCCGGGCGCAGCCGTGCGAACGGGCCGATCTGCGCCGCGCCCTCGCTGACCACGCCTTCCAGGTCGCAGTGCGGCCGCACCACGGTGCCGGCGCCGAGCTTGACGTCCTTCAGCCGCACGAACGCGCCGATGCTGACGCCGTCGCCCAGCTCGACCTCGCCCTCCAGCACCACGTTGGCGTCGATCTGCACGTCGACCCCGGCCCTGACCGTGCCGCGCTGGTCGAAGCGCGACGGGTCCAGCAGGCGCACGCCCTGCGCGCACAGCGCACGCGCCGCGCGCAGCTGCCAGGCGCGCTCCAGCTGCGCCAGCTGCCACGGGTCGTTGGCGCCTTCGGCCTCCTGCGGATCGGCCACGTGCACCAGCGTGGCCGGCGTGTATTCGGCCGTGGCCGCGGCGAACACGTCGGTCAGGTAATACTCGCCCTGCGCGTTGGCGTTGGACAGGCCCGACAACCAGCGCCGCAACGCGGTGGATTCGGCGGTGACGATGCCGGTATTCACCGTGCGGATGCGCTTCTGCTCGTCGTCGGCATCCTTCTGCTCGACGATGGCCGCGACCTTGCCCTCGGCATCGCGCACGATGCGGCCATAGCCGGTCGGGTCGTCCAGGTCGGCCACCAGCACCGCCAGCCGCGGCGCGCCATGCAGCAGCGCGCGCAGCGTATCGGCGCGGATCAGCGGTACGTCGCCATACAGCACCAATACCTGCGCCGTGTCCGGAACGGCCGGCATCGCCTGCTGCACGGCATGGCCGGTGCCCAACTGCTGCACCTGTTCGGCCCAGTTCAAGTCCGTCTGGTCGGCAAACGCCGCGCGCACCACCTCGCCGCCGTGGCCATGCACCACGTGGATGCCCGCCGGCTGCAACTGTCGCGCAGTGTCGATCACGTGCGCCAGCATCGGCCGCCCGGCCACCGGCTGCAGCACCTTGGGCAGCGCCGACTGCATGCGCTTGCCGGCGCCGGCGGCGAGGATGATCACGTGCAACGGCTGGGTCATGTCGGCGGATTTCCTGTAAACGATGGAGCAATTCTAGTGAACCTCTCCCCGCCTGCGTGAAGCACGCATTCCCAGCCGCGGGAATCCGCCGGCAGCCGGTAACATGGCCGTCGGTCCCGTCGCCCAGGAATCCAATGAGCCTGTTCCGGCAAGGCAGCCAGTACCTCGCCATCGGCCTGTTGCAGTTGTCGCTGGACTGGCTGGTATTCGTCGCCGCCACCGCCGCCGGCCTGCCTGCGATCCCCGGCAACCTGCTCGGCCGCGTCAGCGGCGCGCTGCTCGGCTTCTGGCTCAATGGCCGTTATACCTTCGCCAGCGGCGGCGAACGGCGCCACGGCTGGGGCCGGTTCGCGCGCTTCCTCGGGCTGTGGCTGTTGATGACCGCCATCAGCACCTGGCTGGTGGCGCTGGTCGCGCATGCACTGGGTTTGCGGATGGCCTGGCTGGCCAAGCCGGTGGTCGAGGGTGCGCTGGCCGCGGCGAACTTCTTCCTGCTGCGGCACGTGGTCTATCGCTGAGCCCAAACCCCGTAGGAGCGCACCTTGGTGCGCGATGGGGCTTTCCCGGTGAAGCCATCGCGCACCAAGGTGCGCTCCTACGGGAAACCATCAAATACTTCTTCTCTTGATGCACCAACGAAAAACGCCGGGCAAGCCCGGCGTTTTCCTGTTCCCGCAAGCCCGCACTCAGTGCTTGAGGTTGCGGCGCAGGCGCTCCAGCGCCTGCAACTGCGCGGTGATCTCGGCCAGCTTCTGCTGCGCCTCGGCCAGCTCCATCGCCTCGCCGCGGTGGGCCAGCACGCGCTCGGCTTCTTCCTTGGCCTTGCGCACCGCGGCCTCGTCGATGTCGGTGGCGCGGATGGCGGTGTCGGCCAGCACGGTCACGACCTGCGGCTGCACTTCGAGGATGCCGCCGGAAATGGCGAAATCCAGCTGCTCGCCGCCCGGCATGGTGACCACGACCTTGCCCGGCTTCAGGCGGGTGATCAGCGGCGCGTGCTTGGGCGCGATGCCCAGCTCGCCCAGCTCACCGGTTGCCACGACCAGGGTGGCCTCGCCACTGAAGATCTGCTGCTCGGCGCTGACGATGTCGCAACGGATGGTGCTCATGGTTTGGTTCTCAAAAGCGGGGAACAGGGAACGGGAAACGGGGAATGCGGGTCCACCGCGGCAGGCCCGTGGAACCGGGAGCGTTCATTTCCCGATCCCGGTTCCCGCTCCAGCCTTCCTCAGGCCTTCTCGGCCATCTTCTTGGCCTTCTCGACCGCTTCCTCGATGCCGCCGACCATGTAGAACGCCTGCTCCGGCAGGTGGTCGTACTCGCCATCGACGATGCCCTTGAAACCACGGATGGTTTCCTTCAGCGGC
>Ga0206118_100221_pt1 | contig 46868 bp, 44 predicted proteins | sample 3A20Ametagenome_FD_177999 | JGI IMG/M metagenome (GOLD analysis project Ga0206118, IMG submission 177999) | Enriched microbial communities from leaf-cutter ant dump, University of Wisconsin, Madison, United States - 3A20A | ecosystem: Environmental > Terrestrial > Nest > Insects nest > Nest dump... | reverse complement strand
GAGGAGCTGCAACACGTGCGCGTCGGGTTAGAGCGTGCGAACGGAGGCTGGAGGAGCTGCAACACGTGCGCGTCGGGTTAGAGCGTGCGAACGGAGGCTGGCGGAGCTGCAACACGTTTGCGTCGGGTTAGAACGTGCGAACGGAGGCTGGCGGAGCTGCAACACGTGCGCGTCGGGTTAGAGCGTGTAAACGGAGGTTGGAGGAGCTGCAACACGTGCGCGTCGGGTTAGAGTGTGTGAACGGCGGGGTGGAGAAGGGGTGGCATAAGAGCTGTCCCATAAGCCAGGGCAACCCACCCAAATGATCAATAAAAGAATGAGGATATATCCCCTGTAGAGCGAGATATATCCCCATGTTAATGAAGAGATCATTTGATAGGTTTAGAATGCCGGAACAACCGCAACCCCGTACGTATCTTCGATGAATTTCTTCACTTCCGGTGTTGTCAGCGCGGCGTCGAGCTTCTTCACCGCTTCGTTGTTCTCGTCCCCGGTCCGAACGACGATGATGTTGGCGTACGGAGAGTTGGCGTCCTCGCGGAACAGAGCGGAGTTCGGATCGATCTTCGCCTCCAATACGAGGTTGGTATTGATGATCGCTCCGTCCAGATCGGGCAAGGAGCGCGGCAGCGTCGCGGAATCCGCTTCGATGAACTTCAGGTTCTTCGGATTGTCTATGATATCCTTCGGAGTCGCCTCGTAAGTCGTAATTCCTTCCTTCAGCTTGATGAGGCCTTGGCGCTCAAGCAGCACCAGTGCACGGTATTCGTTCGAAGGATTGTTCGGAATTCCGATCGTCGCGCCTTCGCCGATCTCGTCTTTCGACTTCAGCTTGTTGGAGTAGAACCCGATTGGCTCAACGTGAACCTTCGTCGTTACGGCAAAGTCGTAGCCCTTCTCGCCTTTGATCGAATCCAGGTAGGGAACGTGCTGGAAGTAGTTCGCGTCGATCTGCTTATCGTGCAGCGCCGGATTCAGCTGTCCTTCGTCGTCGAACACGACGACGTCCAGGTTTACGCCTTGCTCCTTCAGAGCGGGCTTGACGAAATTCAAAATGACGGCGTGAGGAACGGCGGCAGCCCCGACCTTCAGTGTCACTTCGGACGCCGCGGACGAAGACGGAGATGCGGATGGGGATGAGCTGCCCGAATTGTTGTTTTTCGAGCCGCAGCCCGCCAGAACCGCGCTCGCCAGCACTAACATTGAAATAAGAACGACCCAATTTTTCTTCGTAGACATAACCCTTCACTCCTGATTTATATATTTGTGTTGATGTTGTTACTCCGGCTTGTATCGCCTTCTGTTGATCGAGCGGGCGATCGAATCTCCGGTCCACTGAAGGACCTGGACGAGCAAAATAATGACGATGACGGTAGCGAACAAAATATCTTCCCGAAACCTCTGGTAGCCGAAGCGAATGGCCAGACTGCCCAGCCCTCCCGCTCCGATCGCCCCGGCGACGGCCGTCAGCTCGGTAATCGCGATAACCGCAATCGTCAAGCTCCGCACCAGAGCCGGCAGCGCTTCGGGAATCAGTACGCGGAACAGGATGTCCAGCGGCGAGGCGCCGAACGACTTGGCCGCTTCCACTTTCCCCGCCGCCACTTCCTTGAGCGCGCTCTCCACGATTCTTCCCAGGAACGGCGCGGCTCCGATCGACAGCGACACGACCGCGGCCGTCGGCCCCAGAGACGTGCCGACAACCCATCTCGCCACCGGGATCAGCAGAACGATCAAAATAATGAACGGCAGCGAGCGGACGCCATTGATCGCCAGGCTGACGACCTTGTGGATCGGACGATTTTCCAGAACGCCGCCCTTCTCAGTCGCAACCAGCGTAATCCCCAGCAGCATCCCGAGCAGAATGGCGAAAAACGACGACCAGACGAGCATGTACAGCGTTTCTCGCAAGCCCTCCCACAGCAATTCGAACAAGTCGTCTCTCATATGCCGGCTCCGACCCCTTCCACCGCGAGCTGTCGCTTCTGCCGGTACCGTTCGACAATGTTGACGAATCGGCGGGCCGTGTCGCTCTGAGGATTGAGGAAGAACTGGTCGACCGTTCCGGTCTCGACAATCTCCCCTCCCTCGATGACAGCGACGTTGTTGCAGATGTGCTGAAGCACTTCCAGTTCATGCGTAATCAGCACGACCGTCAGACCCAGCTGCTCGTTGATCGACTGAAGCAGCTCCAGAATCGAATAGGTCGTCTGCGGGTCCAAAGCCGAGGTGGCTTCGTCGCAGAGCAGCACATCCGGCTCGTTCACCAGCGCGCGGGCGATTCCCACCCGCTGTTTCTGACCTCCGCTGAGTTGGGACGGATAGCTTTCGGCTTTGTCGGAGAGCTGCACCATCTCCAGCACCTCCGTCACCCGTGTGCGGATGAACGCCTTATCCCGACCGGCCACCTTCAAGGGGAAGGCGACGTTCTGAAATACCGTTTTGCCATCGAGCAGGTTGAACTGCTGGAAGATCATGCCGATCTTCTGCCTGGCTTCGCGAAGACGCTTGCCCTCCAGCTCCGTAATGACCGTATCGCCGATCGCGACCGTCCCTTCGTCGGGTTCCTCCAACCGGTTCATGCAGCGCACCAACGTGGATTTACCGGCGCCGCTGAAGCCGATAATCCCGTAAATATCCCCCTTCTCGATCGTCAGATTCAGTTTGTTCAACGCCTTGAACACGCCGCTTGCGGTTTTGTAGGACTTGCTGAGATTGCTAATCGCGATCATGCCCCTCACTCCTCGACAAAAAAACCAAGCCAACGCATACGAAATCATGAGATTCCGCCGCATCGCTTGGTTTCCAGTTGACTGGTCAACCCTATAATTCCAAGTAATTCAATTGGTTTTTATTTAATTTATTAGAAAAACCGCGAGTTGTCAACTGTAATTATTGGAAAAAAAAGACGTTCGAACCTCCTGCCGCCCGGGCAGAGGATTCGAACGTCTTATGTTTCGGTCGATTATTGAGCGGACGCCGACGGCGACGCGCTTGGGGATTCGCTTGGAGACTCAGCCGGCGATTCTGCCGGAGACTCCGATGCGCTAGGCGATTCGGAAGGCTCCTGAGGCAGCGTGACGACGATGCCCAGCTTGTCCTGTTCGCTGACGATATATTCGTTCAGCTTGGTCGAAGCCAATTGCATGGAGATCGATTCCTTGGACTCTTCGGACAGCTTGTCCGCGGAAGTCGCTTCCTCGCGGCTCTCGACCTTGATGACGTGATAGCCGTATTGCGTCAGGACCGGCTCGCCGATCTCGCCGACCGCCTGCGTGTTGGCCGCTTCCTTGAACTCGGCTACCCAGCCTCCCGCGACAATCTTCTCGTACAAGCCCCCATTATTCTTCGAGCCGTCGTCGGTGGAATATTCCTTGGCCAGAGCTTCCCAGTCCCCACCGGCTTCAAGCTTCGCCTTCACGTCTTCGGCCGTCTTGAGCGCCTCTTCCTCCGACTTCAACTCGGCTCCCGTGTTGGGATCATTCGTTCCGATCAGAATATGGCGAACCGTAACGACATTATAGTCGGACGGAGCTTTGTCGAACTCTGCCTTGATCTCTTCGTCCGTTACCTGAGTTTTGAATTCCTCGCCCTTGGAGGAATAGTAAGATTGGAATCTAAGCGTCTCTTCGTAGAAAGCGACCATGTCGCTCACGCTGAGATCGTTATCCTTCAGCTGCTGCTTGAAATCCGGCTGCGTGTTGCGCGTCTTCTCCACGTTCTCCTTGAACGTCTTGGAGTCCTTCTTGACCTTGTCCTTCTCCTCATCGGAGATTTGGTCGCCGAGCACCTTGGCCGCGATGTACTGCTTCACCAACTGCTCCTTGATTTGCGGGATGGACGCATACATGGCGATCTGGCTGTTGCCGCTCAGGATCTGGTAAGCGATATACTTCTCGAACTCTTTATCCGCTACTTGTCCCCCGTTATTGTAGGTAGCAATGACGGTATCTTTCTCCTTCTTGCCGCACGCAGACATCAGTGCGACCAGCATGACCGCCGCCAGCGTTAACAAAGCGAGCCGACGATACGGCATGCTTCTATGGTGCAACATCCTGTAGTTCCCCCTTCGATTTTGTCGCTTCTTTGTATTGTACCAGAAAATCCTCCAGGAGCGCCAATAAAGCGTTCTCATCCAAACCTCGTACCTTGAAGCGGATCAAGGGCTGCTGCTCGCCCAGAGCGAATGCCATCCGGCCTTGGAATTTCGCCTCCAGCGCCTTCAGCTTCTTCTCGTCGATATCCGCGCGACGGCGCTGTTCCAGCTTCAACGTCACGTCGTCGGCCCTGCGAACGATCGACTCGATACCGTATTTGCGCCCATATACCTTCAGCCTGGCGACCGCCATCAGATTAAGCACCGCTTTAGGCGGCTCTCCGAAACGGTCGATGAGTTCCTCGAACAAATCTTCGACGTCGTCCAACGAGGCGGCCGCGGCCACCTTCTTGTAGATTTCGATTTTCTGAATGCTGTCGTAAATGTATTCCGGAGGCAGATAAGCGTCCACGCCCAAGTCGAGCTGCGTGTTCACCGGCAGCGGAGGAGCGACGTCTCCGCCAAGCTGCAGCTTGCGGCTCTGAATCTCTTCCGCCAGCATCTGGGAATACAGGTCGAAGCCGACCGACGCGATGAATCCGTGCTGCTCCGCGCCGAGCAGATTGCCCGCTCCGCGGATGGACAGATCCCGCATGGCGATCTTGAAGCCCGATCCCAATTCCGTGAATTCCTTGATCGATTGCAGGCGCTTCTCTGCCACTTCGGTCAACACTTTGTCCCGCTGGTAGGTGAAGTAGGCGTAAGCGATCCGATTCGAGCGTCCCACGCGTCCGCGCAGCTGGTAGAGCTGCGACAGCCCCATTTTGTCCGCGTCGTGCACGATCAGCGTATTGACGTTCGGAATGTCGACTCCGGTCTCGATAATGCTCGTGCTGACGAGCACGTCGTATTCTCCGTCCAGGAAGTCCAGAATCGTCCTCTCCAGCTCCTGCTCCGACATCTGGCCGTGCGCCACGGCGATTCTGGCATCGGGCACGAGCGCGCTAATCTGCTCAGCCGTCTGGTAAATTCCCTGCACCCGGTTGAACAGATAATAGACCTGTCCGTCGCGGGCCAGTTCGCGCTCGATCGCCTCGCGGACGAGCGTCGCACTGTATTCGACGACATAAGTCTGCACGGGGAACCGGTTCTCCGGCGGCGTCTCGATGACCGACAGGTCTCGTACGCCCAGCATCGACATATGGAGCGTGCGGGGAATCGGAGTTGCCGTCAGCGTCAGCACGTCCACGTTCGTCTTGAGCTTCTTGAGCTTCTCCTTGTGCGTCACGCCGAAGCGCTGCTCTTCGTCGACGATGAGCAGTCCGAGATCCTTGAACACGATGTCCTGGGACAAAATCCGATGCGTTCCGATGACGACGTCGACGGTGCCGGCCTTCAACCCTTTGATCGTCTCCGTCTGCTCCTTGCGGCTCCGGAAGCGGCTCAGCACCTTGATGTTGAACGGATAGCCGGAGAACCTCTCCCGGAAAGTCTCGAAGTGCTGCTGCGCCAGAATCGTCGTCGGCACGAGCACGGCTACCTGCTTGCCCTCGATCGCGGCCTTGAACGCGGCGCGGATCGCCACCTCCGTCTTGCCGTAGCCGACGTCTCCGCACAGCAGGCGGTCCATCGGACGCGGGATCTGCATATCCTTCTTGATCTCCTGGATCGCTCGCAGTTGGTCCGTCGTCTCCTCGTACGGGAACATCTCCTCGAACTCCTGCTGGTACGGCGTATCGTCGCCGAAGCCGAAGCCGGTCGTCGCCTGCCGCTCCGCATAGAGCTTGATCAGATCGTCCGCGATATCCTGCACGGAAGAGCGAACCTTCGACTTGGCCCGGTTCCACTCGGCGCCGCCGAGCTTGCTGATCTTCGGCTCCTTCTCCTCGTTGCCGACGTATTTCTGAATCAGATCGAATTGCTCTACCGGTACGGAGAGACGATCCCCTCCCGCGTATACGATGTGAAGATAATCTTTGTGAATGCCGCCAACCTCAAGCGTTCCGATCCCCAAATATTTGCCGATACCGTGGTTCTGGTGCACGACATAATCGCCCACCCTCAGCTCGGTGTAGCTCTTGAGACGCTCGGCGTTGTCCAGATGACGATCGACTCTTCTGGCTTTGCGCTGCTTCTGCGTAAACATTTCGCCTTCGGTAATGACGACCAGCTTAATTGCAGGCAGCTCGAAGCCGCTTTGCAAGTTGCCTTGCAAAATCTCCGGTGGCTCGATCTGATAGTCTTCAAGCACCCGCCTCATCCGGTCGGCCCGCTCCGCGTTGCCCGCGAGCATCAGAATTCGGATGCCGCTCTTGCGCCAGCGCTCGGTCTCGGCCTTCAGCACGTTCATCTGACCGTGGAAGTTCTGCATCGAGCGGCAGACGAAGTTGATAATATTTTGCGGCTGCGTATGCGGAATTTGCCGGACGAAGAGCGACAGATAGACGGTCTGGAACCCTTTAGGATAGAGCGCCTGCTCCGCAGACACAGCCAGTACGTAACCCGGCAGCGACTTGCCCTGCTGGAGGAGATGGGTCGTCCACTCCGACTCGTCGCGTTCCAGCTGGCGCGCCGTTTCTCCGAGCCTGTTCGGTTCGTCCATCAGCAGAATCGTATCTTTCGGCATGTAGTCTAGCAGCGTCTGGCGTTCCGGATAGAGCAGAGAAATATACTTGTAAATCTCGGGAAAATACACATTTTGTCGCAAAAGTTCGATTTCCCGGGAAATCTCGGAGCTCAGCCGCTCCTTGGCCTGTCGGTCGGTCATTCTCTCCAATTGCTTGTCGAGAAGGTCCCGGGCATGCTGGGCCGCGTTCTGGAATCTCCTCTCGACGGCGATCCATTCCCGGCTCGGCTGCACGGTATACGTCTCCACCTTGTCGATCGAACGCTGATCGGCCGGATCGAACGTACGGATGGAATCAATCTCGTCGTCGAACCATTCGACGCGATAGGCGAGCGCGGAAGCGAGCGGGAAGAAGTCGACGATGCCTCCGCGCACGCTCATGTGACCTTTCTGTTCGACCCGGTCTACTCTCTCGTAGCCGAGCTCGACCATTCTGCGCAGAAACTGCTCCATCGGCAGATTCTCTCCGACGCGCAGCACGATGTGCGCTTCCGACATCGTCTGGCGGTCCGGGAGGAATCTCCGAACCCCTGCGAACGGCACGACAATAACGCCGCGGAAGCCATCCGCGAGCTTGAGTATGGCGTCCAGCCGCCGTGCGGACGTTTCCGGGCTTGAGATCGCGGTCTCCGCGGCGATCAACTCGTTGGCGGGATACAGCAGCACCTCGTTCGACGATAGACACTCCTGCAGGTCGTCCGCGATTTTCTGAGCCGAGAACATATTGTGCGTAACGATGAGAATCGGCCGCTCCAACTCCCGATACATGCCGGCAATCGCCGCCTGCCTGGCGGAACCGGATAAGCCCGCGACGAGCTGCTCCCGCATTCCGCTTTTCAGTCCTTGAATGACGCTGATGAGATCGGGATCCTTAACGAGCGATTGGATTAACGGCTTCATGGCATTTCCCCTCTCCGAAACCAACCTTCCACGACCGATGCGCCCCCGTCTCCCCAAGGCGCTGTTGCGCGCGCCCCGGTTAACTGCGCTCGAATCGTCGAAGCCAAATGAATAATATACTGCCTGCCTCAAATCGCGCCTAGGAAATCAAGAAAAAAGCCCCGGCACATGCCAAGGACTCCTAGAGGATGTCGGAACGTGATGCTTTCGGCGCTTATTGCAACGGATTGGACAGCAGCGCAAGCTCGGGATTCGCATCCAGCGTCTGGCTGCAATAATCGCAGATTACCCGTACGGTCACGTCCCCGTTGGAATTATACGCTATTATACGCTTTCGCTCTTCGGGGGTCAAGAATTGCAGGCCCAGCCGGTATTCGCCCACCTCCGAATGTTCGAAGCTACCTAGCGGCATGCCGCAATGGCGGCAAATATAGTTCACTGTCATAGCTATGCCTCCTGGAGTGAGCATATGCGGCATCTTCCGCATCTCTCTCCAGTATTCCCGCAAGCAGCCATTTTTAACGATTCGGCAAGATAAAATCCGCTTTAGCCTTTGGCGTTGAATTTCGCCATCGTCTGCTCGAACGTATGCGCCAGAGCGTATTCGATCGCGTCGCACGCCTCTTCAACGGAACGCTGCAGCGCTTCCTTCTCCGACTTAGCGAAGCCCGAAAGCACGTAATCGGAGATGACCATTCCCGGCTCAGGCCTGGAGATGCCGACGCGGACGCGATTGAACGTCTGCGTGCCCACATGCTGAATGATCGACTTGATCCCGTTGTGTCCGCCAGGGCTGCCTTGATACCTGAGCCGGATTCGGCCCACTTCGGTGTCCAGGTCGTCGTAGACGACGATCAGATCTTCCAGCTTCACCTTGTAGAAGTCCATGAAGGCTCTCAGCGACTCGCCTGACAAATTCATATAAGTCATCGGCTTGATGAGCGCGACCTTCACGTCGCCGACTCTCGTCTCGCCCACCAGGGCTCTGAACTTCTGCGTGCCGACGTCCGCGTTCAGTCTCCGGGCCAGCTCGTCGACGACCATAAACCCGGCATTATGCCGCGTATTCGCGTAAGCGGCTCCGGGATTTCCTAATCCGACAATCCAACGCATAACGATATTCATCCTCCAAGTCCGAACAATTTCGTCAAAAAAAATCGACAGCCGATGCAACGATTGCAATTTCTCGCGTGTCCTACTCATTACAGATTCCAGAGAGAGGGGTGAATTGACGTGTACATGAACGGGCAGATGATCTATGATGATCAGCATTTCCTGGATCACATGTCTTCTCAGGTTCCGGTTCAGATCTATTGCGGACGGCGGCACAGCGACATCGGTTTCATCGAATATTATGGCAAAGAATTCGTTCAGGTCAACAGTATTTTCTACAACCGCAAGCAATTTACCTTCGTATCTCGTCCCGGATATTGATCTGCCGCGGTCCGTCGGCTCTGAATTTTATACTTCCGAACTACCAAAAAGGCCCCGCTCCTGCGAGGCCTTTTTTTGCGTGCGCTCCGAACTTAATCCTTCTCCACCGCCAACGCGGCTTCCGCATGCTTACGATCTTCCTCGGCCTCGTCGTTAAGCGCCTCGACTTCCTCCTCGGAACGCTCCTTCTGAGGCGCCAGAACGGCGACGATAATCGTCTCCGGGTCCTGCGTCGCCGTCACGCCGGACGGCAGCGACAAGTCTCCGATCGTCAGATGCTCGCCCATTCCCAGCCCGCCGACATCCGCCGCGATGACATCGGGAATATCCTTCGGATAACATTCGATGTCGATCTCGTGAAGCACGAGCTGCAGCATGCCGCCTTCCTTCTCTCCGGGCGATACTCCGGTGAAGTCGAGGCGCGCCGACGTCGTAATCTTCTCGTTCATGTCGATGCGGCGAAAATCAATATGCATCACTTGCCGGGAAATCGGGTCTCTCTGCAGCTCCGACAGCATCACCGGCTGCTTGCCCGCTCCCGGAATATCCATGTCGATAACCGCGTACGGATTGCCCTTGAGCATGTCCGCCACGGCTTTCGCGTCGACCGCGATCGCGGAAGGAGTCGCCAGCCCTTTGCCGTACACGACTCCGGGAACTCCTCCTGAAGCGCGTATGCGCCTTAACTCGCCTTTGGTCGAAGCTTCGCGCAGTTGAACTTGAAGCGCGGCACTCATATCGGATTCCTCCCCTGCTAGGTATATCCTTGTTGTACCCCAGGGAGGCTCCTGTTAAACATGCGGCTCGAATAACGAGCTGAGAGACTGCTGCTCGTGCACGCGGATGATGGCTTCCGCAATCAGCGGAGCTACGGACAGCACCTTGACCTTCTCGGTGCCGCAAGGCTGTCTGAGCGGTATCGTATCCGTCACCACGATCTCGACGAGCGGAGAAGCGTCCAGCCGCTCTATCGCCGGTCCGGACAGCACGGGATGCGTGCAGCACGCATAGATGTCCCCTGCGCCGGCTTTCTTCAGCGCGTTGGCGGCCAGAGCGATCGTGCCCGCCGTGTCGATAATGTCGTCGATCAGAATCGCCGTCCTTCCCTCGACGTCCCCGATGATGTTCATCACCTCTACGACGCCGGGTTCGGGCCTGCGCTTGTCGATAATCGCCAGGGGCGCCTGGAGGGAGTCCGCCAGACGACGGGCGCGAACGACCCCGCCGTGGTCCGGAGAGACGACGACGGGCGATTCGAGCTTCTTCTCGTGAAAATAATCCCCCAGAATCGGCACCCCGAGCAGATGATCGACGGGAATATCGAAGAAACCCTGGATCTGCATCGCGTGCAGGTCCATGGCAATGACCCGGTGGGCCCCCGCCGTCTCGATCAGATTGGCCACCAGCTTGGCGGTAATCGGATCGCGGGAACGGGCCTTCCGGTCTTGACGGGCGTACCCGTAATACGGCATGACGACATTGATCGTCTTGGCCGACGCGCGCTTAAGCGCATCGACCGTGACGAGCAGCTCGATCAAGTGATCGTTGACCGGCGCCGAAGTCGATTGCACGACGTACACGTCGCTCCCTCTCACGCTGTCGTCCAGCTGGATGTGGATCTCCCCGTCGCTGAACCGGCTCATCGTCACGTTCCCCAGCTCGACGCCGATGTAGCGAGCGATCGAGCGCGCCAGCTCGGGATTCGAGCTGCATGAGAAGAGCTTTAACGTTGGATCCGAATAGGCCATCGTATTACCGCCTTCGTTATTCGGTTTCTTGATTCTTCTTGGCCCGGGCGCGGGCGCGAATCTTGTCCGCGTAGCCCGGCTTGTTGACTTGACGCTCGCGGGCAATGGCCAGATCATTGTCCGCCACGTTGTTCGTAATCGTGGAACCGGCAACCACGTAAGCGCCGCTGCCGATCTTGACCGGGGCGATCAGATTGGCATTGCTGCCGATGAACGCGTTGTCGCCGATCTCGGTCATTGATTTATTATACCCGTCGTAATTCGCCGTAATCGCCCCGCAGCCGATATTTACACCGGAGCCGACGATCGCGTCGCCGACGTAGCTCAGATGCGGCACCTTGCTCTCGTCCCCGATCGTAGCGTTCTTGATCTCGACGAAATCCCCGACTTTCACGCGACGCCCCAGCTTCGTTCCCGGGCGCAAATAAGCGAATGGTCCAACGTTGCAGCCTTCCGCCACTTCCGCGTCTTCGGCCACCGTCTGGCGAATCGTCGCGCCGTCTCCGACGGTCGTATCCGTCAAGTCGGCCGATGGCCCGATAACGCAATCGGAGCCGATCGAAGTCGCGCCGCGAAGAAGCGTTCCGGGATAGATGACCGTATCCGCTCCGATCGTAACGCCCGCTTCAATATACGTATTCGCCGCGTCGATTATAGTCACGCCATTCGCCTGATGGGCTTCATTAATTCTTTGTCTCATAAGGCGTTCGGCTTCCCCGAGAGCGATCCGATCGTTCACTCCCGTCGCCTCGGCCGGGTCCTTGCACTTGCTCGCCGAGATCCGTTCGCCGCGGTTCCGCAGAATGCCGATGACGTCGGTCGCATAGTATTCGCCCTGGGAGTTATTGTTCGTCACGTCCGAGAGCGCCGAGAACAGCTTGCGGTTATCGAAGCAATACGTTCCCGTGTTGATCTCCCGGATCGCCGCCTGCTCCGGAGAACAATCCTTCTGCTCGACGATTCCGAGCACGCTTCCGTCTTCGCCGCGAATGATCCGACCCAGCCCGAACGGTTCGGCGACATCCGCCGTCAGCACCGTCGCCGCCGCGCCTTCCCGAACGTGATGCGCGATCAATTCCTTGATCGTGTCCGCCGTCACGAGCGGCGTATCGCCGTAGGTGACGACAGTAACGCCGTCTTCCTGTCCGAGCAGCGCTTCGGCCTGCTGTACCGCGTGCCCCGTGCCGAGCTGTTCCGCCTGCAAGGCGTACTCGACCGATTCTCCCAGCGCCGTCTTGACGTCTTCCGCGCCATGCCCGACGACGACGACCGTTCTGTCGCACTCCGCGTTCCGAACCGCGTCGAGTACATGACTGACCATCGGCTTGCCGCATACGGGATGCAGCACTTTATATAATTTGGATTTCATTCTCTTGCCTTGCCCCGCGGCAAGGATGATCGCCATTTTGTTCATTAATGCACAGACCCCTTTCTTTCGTTCCGGTAAACCTTATCTTTCATCAGAATCATAGCTTATTCAGGTGTAAATGAAAAGAGAGCCTGTCCAGGCTCTCTCCTCAATATTCCATCATTATGCCCCTTCTACCATGACTTCTTCGTCTTGCGCTGCCCGTTCGTATTCCGCCAGTACTGCGGCTTGGATCTTCTCGCGCGTTCCGGAAGAAATGGGATGGGCAATATCCCGAAACTCACCATCCGGTGTCCGTTTACTCGGCATAGCGACGAACATGCCATTGTTGCCGTCGATAACGCGAATGTCGTGGACGACGAATTCATTATCGATCGTGATCGAAGCAATGGCTTTCATGCGCCCCTCCGAATTGACACGGCGGAGTCTCACGTCTGTAATTTGCACTTGTGTTCACCACCTTTGTCCCTCAGAAAGACTTGGTGTAATATTCCACAAAGCAACGCAAATTCCTTCTTAAATATGGAAAAACTCCTGCTAAAAATCAAATAATTTTTTAATTCCTGACAGTTTCGACAGATATCGCCGCGATCAATTCTATTTCGACAAGAACATCCTTCGGCAGCCGCGCCACTTCAACGGTCGAACGGGCCGGAGTATGCGTTCCGAAGTACGAAGCGTACACTTCGTTGAACTCCGCAAATTGATTCATGTCCTTCAGAAACACGGTCGTTTTGATCACGTTCCGGAGGTCGGCGCCCTCAGCGGCCAAAACCGCTTTCAAGTTGGTCAGCACCTGGTGGGTTTGCTCTTGAATGGTGCCGACGACAAGCTCGCCCGCGGGAGTGAGCGGAATTTGGCCCGACGTATACAGCAGGTTGCCCGTCCGGACCGCTTGCGCGTAAGGACCGATTGCCGCTGGAGCTTCGGACGTGGAGACGATTTTCAAAGTCATGATCTCATCCTCCTAGAAAAAGTTGCCCGGTTGGACTTTGATTTGACGAGTCTTCAGATCTACCTCGGACAGACTCGCCAACGATACGTAGTCATGCAGCAGCCTTTCTTCGCTGTCGACCTCTCCGGATTCCACGAATACGCCGACTCCGGCGACGACCGCGCGGAATTCGAACAGCAGGTCGACCATGCCCTGGATTGTTCCGCCCGCTTTCATGAAGTCGTCTATAATAAGAACCCTGGATTCTTCCTTAAGCGCCCGGCGCGCCAGCGACATCGTCTGGATACGCTTCGTCGAGCCCGAGACGTAGTTGATGCTGACCGCGGAGCCTTCCGTCACCTTATGATCCCGCCGCACGATGACGACGGGCAGATTCAAGTACTGCGCGGTGGCATGAGCCAGCGGAATCCCCTTCGTCTCGACGGTCATAATGACGTCGATATTCCGGTCCGCGAACGCCGTCGCGAACATGCGGCCTACCTCTTGCATCATCGCCGGCTGACCCAGCAGATCGGTCATATACAAATAACCGCCCGGCAGCAGCCGATCCGGCTGTTCGAGCTCGCGGCAGATCGAGCCTATTCTCTCGAGCGCTTGGTCCTTGCGGCACTTCGGCACGAAGCGGACGCCGCCGGCCGCGCCGGCCAACGTGTTCAGTTCCCCGATTCCTTCGTCCTCGAACACTTCTTTGATGATGGCCAGATCCTCGCTGATCGAGGATTTAGCCGACTGATACCGTTCGGCGAATGCTGTCAGGGAAATTAACGTATGGGGACGGGCCAATAAATACTGCGTCATCTCTACGAGCCTGGCGCTGCGTTTCAATTTCTTCACGTTCCCCTCTCCCGTCCAGATCCGAATATTTTACCAGTATCATAACACCTTTATACGGTTTTGTTCAACAGAAACGAGAGACAGAGCCTAACGATCTCTCACTATGTCAACATTCTTACCACATATACCTCTTTGCAGAACCCGCGCAGCGCATTATAGACCCGGGCAACCTTCACTTCCTTGGACACCAGACCGAAGACGGTCGGCCCGCTTCCGGACATGAGCACTCCGTCGGCTCCCGATTTGACCATGCAGTCCTTGATCTGCCTGACCTCCGGATAACGATTCAGCGTGACGTTCTCCAGCACGTTGCCCAGCGATGCGCACATGTCCTGGAACGACTGCCGCGACAGAGCGTCCAGCATGCGCGGAATCGAAGGATGCTCCTTCACCTCGTTCACGCGGAACTTGCCGTACACGTCGGCCGTGGACACGTTGATCGGCGGCTTCGCCAGAATGACCCAGCATTGCGGAGGGGGAGACACCGTCTCCAGCTTCTCTCCTCTTCCTCTGGCCAGCGCGGTGCCTCCGCGAATACAGAACGGGACGTCCGAGCCGAGCTCCGCGCCCAGCTCCTCCAGCTCCTCCGTCGGCAGCTCCAGATTCCACAGCCGGTTCAACCCTTTCAGCGTCGCCGCCGCGTCGCTGCTGCCGCCCGCCAGCCCGGCCGCCACCGGAATCTGCTTGTCCAGATGAATGTATACGCCGCGCCTGACCCCGTACCGCTCCTTGATCAGCCTCGCAGCCTGGAAGGCCAGGTTCTTCTCGTCGAGAGGAATAAACCCTGCTTGGCTCGACAGCACGATCTGATCGCGGGGAAGCTCCTCCATCTCCAGACGATCGGCCAGATCGACCATCGTCATGATCATCTCCACTTCGTGGAAGCCGTCTTCCCGCTTGCGCAGCACGTCCAGCACGAGGTTGATTTTGGCCGGCGCTTTCTCATAAATTTTAGACAACGTTCTTCACCAACTTCCGGACGATACCTGTATGTAGGCTTGCTCCCAACCACGAAAACTTTTACATCATTATATCAAAGGATGCCCGCAAATGCGAAAAGAGGTCGAATTCTCGCGACTCGCGGGAATCCGCCCTCTCGGCTCTTGTCCGCCGTCAGGATCTGGGCGCTCTGGACGCCGCCTGCTCGGCGATCTGAATGGCCCGTTTCACCATATTGCCGGCGTCCTTCGTGGTGATGCCGCCCCATCCTTCTCGCTGAACCTTGTCGTAGATGCCCAAGTCCTTCGCCAACTCCGCTTTGAACTGCTCCGACATGACGCTTCTTCTTCTGCCCATGGTGCGCCTCCTGCTCTCGATGTCTTGGGACGTTCACGATTAGAATGCCTCGGATGTTCCGCAGGCATGCAAAACGGGCAGCACGGCGCCTTCGGATCGGCGCGGTGCTGCCCGTACTATTCAACCGTCTAATGCGACAAATAATTGATGCGAACCTGACCGTCGTCATTGCACAGCATGACTTCAACGGATTCGGTCAAAATATCGGCGTAGCTGTACGAAACCCGCTTGAACGTGTGCTGCTCCTGGTCCAGCTTGACAATGAAAACCGATGGGTAGATTTCTTCCAGAACTCCCGTGCGTTCGATGGTTTTGCGTCGTCCACCGTTGGCGCGGAGCATGATTTTGGAACCGACGTGAGGCTCCAGGCTTCGCTTGATATCGAGAAGCGTGTTTTTAGCCATGACCCACTACCACCTCTTTCCCTGTAAATTATATCTAAAAACAGGGGAGGTGTCAAATGAATCAAAATATTATATCAACGATGCGGATTTACTGTCAACGGTCATTTTCCTTGAGATAATCCGGTTTTTTTAAAAGATCCTTAATTTTCGTCACAAAATGTTCACATTTTGTTCGGAATTGGCTGCTTTCAAATTCGGGACGCCTATCCGGTAACGCCCCATCGTCTCGATGCCCCCTACGCCCTGCCTGCCGCTGATCGTATGCGCGATGACGTCCGTAATGTTGATCGTATCGCGAAACGGCGTGAACGCCGCGCGCACGGCCACATAGACGGGATCGAGCGCATGGATCATGATGCGGCCGGGAGAGCTGGCGAAATTCGCTCCCGCCTGAAGCAGCGCCTCGAAGTGGGATTGGCACGCGCCCGCGACGACGACCAGAGAGTCCCGACTGCGCTCGTAGTCCCTGGCGACGTTCACGGCGTGCACGAAGTTCAAGGAGTTCTTGTAGCTGCTGAGCTGCTGCAGGTCCTGCCGCTGCTTCAGGACGCCGTCATGGCCTGTGATGACGACGATATCCGGATGGACTTGAGGAAGCATGCGCAGCAGCATGTGCGGCATCTGCGATTCATGGCAATGAACGCCTTCCGCAGGCACCTTGAGCTGCGCGTATACCTGCATGCTCTTCTTCAGATAATTCGGGTCGCCGTCCAGATGAAGCACTTTGCCCGGCATTTCGAAGAACGGCTGCCTCCGGTCGTCCAGCGCCCCCATAAACCCGATGCGGCCGAACTGCCGGCTTCGTTCCTCGCTGATCTTGCGCAGCGATTCGTTCGCTTTAATACGCGCTTGGCGCGTCCCTCCGAGCTCGTCCGGGTTTCGTACCGTTTGAAGATCCTCGATCGGCGCATCCGCCAGCAAGCGATAATCCGTCCCTCTGAGCACGGCTTGCTGAGCGGCGAACGCCGCGACCCGGAACAACACGTCTCCGCCATAGGATTTCCGTACGACTAGATCCCCCTGCTTCATGGGCCACTCACCTCTCCGTCTATCCTATGGAGTCAGGAGACGATGGGTGCGCGTCCGGGGGAACGGGATTCGCGCCGACGGGACGTTTTTATCCGAGCATGCCGCTGCGGGTCAGAGCTTCGCACACGGAGGCGAACTCCTCGAGAGACAGCGTCTCCGCCCGGCGTTCCGGTTGAATGCCGATTTCCCTGAGCAGATCCCCCAGCTCGGCTTTGCGATCTTTGCCCGAGAAGGCGGACAGATTGTTCGCCAGCGTCTTGCGGCGCTGCGCGAACGAAGTCTGAACGACGCGGAAGAACTTCTCCTCGTCCGGGACGCGAACGGCCGGCTCCTGGCGCCGCTTCAGCTTGATGACCGCGGATTCCACGTTCGGCGCCGGTATGAAAGATTTGCCCGGTACGACGCATACCAATTCGGGCTCGCAATAGTATTGGACGGCAATGCTCAAGCTGCCGTAATCCTTGCCTCCCGGCTTGGCGGACATTCTTAAGGCGACTTCCTTCTGCACCATGACGACGATGTTCTCGATCGGCAGCTGGTCCTCCAGCAGCTTCATGATGATCGGCGTCGTCACGTAATATGGAAGATTGGCCACGACGCTGACGCCGGCCAGGCCCGCGAATTGCTCCTGCCAGAGCGCGTGCAGGTCGGTCTTCAGAATATCGCTCTGGACGATGCTCACGTGCTCGTAAGGGGCCATGACATCCTTCAGAATAGGAATGAGACGCCGGTCGATCTCCACTGCGGCGACCTTGCCCGCCTCCTTGGCAAGCCTCTCCGTCAGCGAGCCGATTCCCGGGCCGACCTCCAGCGCTCCGCGGGTTCCGTCCAATTCCGCCGCGGCGATGATCCGGTCGAGCACATTCCCGTCGATCAGGAAGTTCTGTCCGAGGCTCTTCTTGAACGTAAACCCGTGCTTGCGAATAATTTCGCGCGTCCGGTTCGATGTGGCGATGTCGTGCATGCTGTTTATCGTCCTTCCCGCTCCAACTGTTCCAGCGCCGCCTGAAACTCGGCCTTCGTAATCCGGAACATGAGGCATCTCTTGTAAAATTGTTTGCCGTTCGCGTAGCCGATGCCCAGAATCTCGCCCATCCGCTCCCTGCGGCTTGCGGAAGAGGCATGAACGATGAGTCCGGCTTCGAGCAAGTCGTTCCATACGATCTCCGCAGGCTCGTCCGTATCCGTCTCCGGCCCGCGAACCCGGTCCAACGCGCGGCGGATCGCTTCATCGGACGCATGCTCCACGCCGATGCCCCTGCGCCCCCGCGCCTCGTCCTTCGTCAGGAAGGCATGCTTGCACCCCGGCACGCGCTCGGAGACGATCTTGCGGATGCGTTCCCCCGGAGAGTCCGGATCGGTCAGCACGATCACCCCTCTGCGGGCTTGCGCAAGCTCGATCCGCACGAGCACGTCTTCCCCGATCGCCGAGCCTCCGGTCTCGATCGTGTCGGCGCCTACGGCCCGCTTAACCGCCGTCGTATCGTCCTTGCCCTCCACGACAATCATTTCTCGAATCATTCGTTTTCATTCCGCCTTTACTCCGCGCATTCCTTCAAGCGTATACGAGATCGCGGAAGAGGGCAAGTCCGGATGGCCGGCCTTCTCCAGTCCGCACAACGCAAAAATCGGGAAGAAGCCCGAGGGGCTCTTCCCGACGTAAAGCTCTATTGCATCGCAGCCGACCGGCGCGACTAATCGGAGGACGGTTTGACCGGCCCGATCACGTATACCGTATACCCGCGTTTCAATCCGAACTTGTTGGCATACGATTCGCTGTCGTAATAGATATCGATCTTCTTGCCCTTGACGGCGCTGCCCGTATCTTCCGCCCGGCGGAAGCCGATGCCTTCGATATAGACCCACCAGCCCAGGGGAATGACTCTCGGGTCGACGGCGATCGTACGGCCTTCCTTCACGGTCGTTCCCGAACGGGTAACTCCGTAGCCTTCGTCCCCCTTGCTCTTGCCTGTGGAGGCGAAGTCCGCGGAATACGCGGTCAACGTTACGTTGCTCAGCATCCGTTTCACTTTGACGCTCTTGCCGTTCAGCTTGACGGTCTTCGCTTCCGCGGCTGTCGGCGGTCCGTTGTACGAGGCCAGAGCCACTTCCGCCTTCTTCATCGTTCCGATCGCGACGACCTGCTGCACGGCCGGCTTGGCGATCGTCTTCTCGATCATTTCCTGGCTGATCAGCTTGCCGTCCTCGTATACCGTCTCGGTTTTATAGACGACCACGCCTTTTTGACCTTCGGTAACGACCTTCGTCTTGCCTTCTTCAAGCTCCGCGCTCTTCTGCTCGACAACCTTGAAGGCGATCGGGCGCTGGGTCTCTGTAACCTCTTTGCGCACGCGGACGACCGATACGGTCATTCCTTCCCGCAAGGGACTGGCAAGCTCCGGAACGACGCGGTCGTGCTCGGACAGCTTGATATTTAACGACTCAATGACTCCCCTAACCGTATCTTCGCTCGAATAAGCGACTTGCTGTTTGCCATCGGCTTTGATCATGACGCCTACCGCCCGATCGATGACGAGCCGGCTTCCCTCTTGCAGGGTGTCCGTGGCCGCCAAGGAGAGGCGATCGTTAGGTCCGATGTAGATGTCCTGTTCCTCCAGCAATCCGAGCACGTTCGACGTCTTGGTCGAGATGACCTTGGATACGCCGTTGTCGATGATCGTGATGCTCTTGGTCGCCGCCTTCTGCAGCAGCGATACGAACATGATGGTGATGGCAAAAACGAGAATTGCGGCCAATAGCGCTGCACGCAAATGCTCATGCTTCCAACGCAGTGCGAAAAGCTTGCCGGTCGGTCGTGGATCATGGGTTTCCTGTACAGGAATTGCGCCCATATCTCGTTCCTCCTTCATAGCCCCGCCGTCGACTGTAATGCATGAATATTGTCAGACGCGACTAATCCAAAATGGTTAACGACTCTTGGCGATCGGACTCGAAATTTTCGCAGATTTCAGCCGGATCGATCAAGCGCCGCCTTCCCCAGTTCAGAATACTCACATGAGAGCATGTTACCCCAGGCAGTTGTGCTGGCAACACAAAAAGCCATCGAGACAGAGGATCTGTTCGTGGCTTCCGCATGATTGGAATTAAGCTAAGTAAAGTAGCGGCACGAGGGTGACCTCTCTCTATCACGCTTGCGGGGTTAGCTGTCGGATTCGGGCAAAGAGAGTCGCCCTAACGGCTGCATGCCCGACGCGTCACTCAGATAGAGCCGCCGTCCCGGCACTTGCCGTATTCACCCCAAGATTGCTCGGACCGCATTGGACGCTCACATCATGATCGTCGCCGCGTTGGGTCCCCCACTCTCCCATTCGGGAGATTAAGCGCACTGGAAAAGGAATGTCATATTCAAACTTTCTGATGAAGATCATAACCTCTGCGCGATAACGGTGTAAAGACGACCGATTGGACGAATTTGCCCATTTTTAAGGAAAAACGATCGGAACCTGCGCGATAATCGCAACAAAAGTCAGTTTTTTCTTCGAAGTGGTCCGTTTTTCTTCCGTTTCTTCCGTTTATCTCGTTATCGCAAAACAGCGCCGGGCATTTTCGCTTGTAATTTCTGCAAGTTCCTCCAAAGAAATGCCTTTAATCTCAGCTGCCGTCTCGGCGACCAGACGCACGTAAGCGGACTCATTTCGCTTCCCGCGATGAGGGTGAGGAGTCAAATACGGAGCATCGGTTTCGATCAACAATCGATCCATCGGAACCCTCTCCAACACCTCTTTCGGAACGCGCGCATTCTTGAATGTGACCGGTCCGCCGAAGGAAATATGGAAGTTCATATCCAGGCACATTTGGGCCGTCTCCCAGCTTCCGGAGAAGCAGTGCATGATCCCTCCGACCTCCGCAGCCTTCTCCTCTTTCAACAATTTTACGATGTCCTCATGCGCGTCGCGGTTATGAATGACGATCGGCTTGCCGATCCGTCGAGCCAACCGAATCTGCTCCCGGAACACCGTGTGCTGAACGTCCTTCGGCGAAGTGTCCCAATAATAATCGAGCCCGATCTCGCCGATCGCGACGACTTTCGGATGGGTGGTGCACAGCCGTTCGATCCAGGCCAGATCTTCTTCCAGCTTCATGTCGATCGCATCGGTCGGATGCCAGCCTACGACGGCGTAAATAAACGGATATTTCTCCGCCAGCTCCAGCGTCGTCGGGATCGTCTCCCGATTAAACCCGATGTTGACGATCGTGTCCACACCGGCTTCCAGCGCGCGTTGAATCATTTCCTCTCGATCGTTGTCGAACTTGCGTGAATCAAGGTGGGCATGTGTGTCGATGAGCATGTCGATTCTTATCCTCTTTTCTTCTATTATATAGACAGTCTGGAGCGCGTCTCGGAACTGAGCCGATGGGCGTGAGGCAACAGCCGCTCCTCTGGGTAATAGATGTAGTAGTTGCCTCGTTGCAAGCCCGCAATGGAGCGTATAATATCGGATTGGACCGAGATTTCCGTCAGTTGCTCGCGCTTGTCCAGCAGCAGGATCGGAGGCTTCTCTTTGCCGTCCGGAAGCGCTCCCGGCTTATAGACGTCATAGGGAGAATCTTCGGGGGTATCGACTTCCATATGATAGGAAGGGTCGAGGCCGAGGCTCTGCCACTCGCTGCGGACATCTTCGAGCCATTCCCTGTATTCTCCGGTCAGCGGAGCGTACTTGTACAGTTGACGGTTCAGGAAGCGCCGGCACAGATCCGACAGCAATTCGTCCCTCTCTTCCGACCACTGGCCGAACGCCGTCTGCACCATCGCTTCGTCGAGCTTCATATATTGTTCCAGCGTAACGGAGCCCGACAGCAAAGACCGAATCGGAGCCAGCATAAAAGAGAACTCGTATCCCGACGACAAGAGCTCGCTCGCCCTGCGGAAAATTTGTCTCAGCAGAATTTCGGAGCTGCGGGTGACGGGATGGAAGTAAACCTGCCAATACATCTGGTACCTGGACATCAAGTAGTCTTCGACGGCATGCATGCCGCTATCCTTCACGACGATTTTTCCCTGGAACGGACGCAGCATGCGCAAAATACGGTCCAGATCGAACGTGCCATAGTTCACTCCGGTAAAATAAGCGTCCCGCAGCAGATAGTCCATCCGGTCCGCATCCAGCTGACTCGATACGAGACTGACGACGATCGGCTTCTCGTACTTCTTGCGGATGACCGCGGCGACTTTGTTCGGGAATTCGGGGTCGACCTCGCGCAGCACGCGGTTGATCTCCGTGTCTCCCAAGACGACGTTGCAGGTCCATTCTTCATGATCCGTACCGAATATTTGCTCCAAAGAATGGGAGAATGGACCATGTCCGACATCATGCAACAAAGAAGCACAAAGACTGAGCAATTTTTCCTCTTGCGGCCAGTCGCCGTATCCATTACGCTCAAACTGAGAAATTACTTTTCTTGTAATTTCATATACACCCAACGAATGGGAAAATCGACTGTGCTCCGCCCCATGAAACGTAAGATAGGAGGTGCCTAGTTGGCGGATTCTTCGGAGTCGCTGGAACTCCGGCGTATTGATGAGCTTCCAGACGGTCAGATCCTGCACGTAGATGGAATGATGCACAGGGTCCTTGAAAACCTTCTCCTCATGTAATTTCGTCAACATGGACATCACCTCATATTTGTCAGCTTTCGACAAAGTGTTTGTCAAAAAATCGATTAAAGTCGAAATTTGTCGAATATCGTTTCCCTTTAATTTTCTCTTCGCCTAATTCCGCTATTTTTGAGAGATCGCCATAACTGAGAGGATTCTCAGACTTTATTTCAGGATTTTAAGCAATTCCTCAGTGCTTTCAGGTTGACTTTTTTGGGAATGGTTGGTACGATAGAGTACGGAAAACAGAGAACTTTGTCGAAAACTGGCGATAACGGACATACTTAGATTTACGCGTTCGTTTTGTACTTATTTAATATTACGAGAGGGGTATTACCAAATGATGAAATCTACCGGTATCGTACGTAAAGTCGATGAATTGGGACGGGTGGTTATTCCGATCGAGCTGCGCCGCACGCTTGGCATCGGAGAGAAAGATGCACTGGAAATTTACGTGGACGGCGAGCGCATCATGCTTAAAAAGTATGAGCCGGCGTGCATCTTCTGCGGCAACGCGGAGAATGTCACCTACTTCAAAGGAAAAATTGTTTGCAGAGAATGTTTGAAGGATTTACCTTCCCCTGTGACAAATTAGAGAAAATAGTTTATAATAAAATTTGTATTCTAATAATTGTTAATTCCAACCTTTTTATACTCCTTGCCCCCTCCCGATGTCGATCTCGGGAGGGAATTTTTTTTGCTTCGGGCGGACTACCCGTCCCCGTTCTCCTCGAGCAGCGCTCGATAGACGTCCCGCTTCGATATTCCCCGATCCGCCGCCGCCGATTTCATCGCATCCTTGCGGGCTTGTCCGGCCGTCTCGTAATGCGCGACATGCTGCGTGAGCGATACGGAAGTCCACCAGGCATCCGCTTGCTCAGCGCCAAGCGCCTCCCGATTCCCGTTCGCCGAACGCGTTCCTTCTATTAATATACAACATTCCCCGAGCGGAGCATTCTGCTCGATGTGCGCCAGACACGCCTCGACCGATCCCCGGACGACCTCTTCGTGCTTCTTCGTCAGCTCGCGAACGATAGCCATTTTTCTGCTGCTCCATCTCTCACCGATCGCCGCTACGGTTTTCTTCAGCCGGTGAGGAGACTCGTATAAGATTAGCGTGCCGCTCTCGCCTTCCAAACCTTCAAGCAGCTTGTGCACGCCCTTGCGATCGCGCGGCGGAAACCCGACGAACAGGAAGCGATCGGTCGGCAGACCGGAGACGATCAGCGCCGACAATGCGGCGTTCGCTCCCGGAATCGGCACGACGGGAATTCCGGCAGCGGCGGCGTCCTTCACCAGATCCGCCCCGGGGTCGGAGATGGCGGGAATTCCGGCGTCGCTGACAAGCGCGACATGCTGCCCGTCCAGAAGCAGCCGAATCAATTCGGGGCCGCTGGCCTCCCGGTTATGCTCATGGTAGCTGACAAGCCGATTCTGAATGTCGAAATGCGTCAGCAGCTTGCGTGTCTGCCTCGTGTCCTCAGCGGCGATCAACTGGACCTCCTTGAGCGTACGAATCGCACGAAACGTCATGTCCTCCAGATTGCCGATCGGCGTCGCTACCAGATACAGCGTTCCCGGCTTCTCGCGCATGGCGAAGCTTTTTTGAACCGTTGCCGGCTCCGAGGTGACTGGGCTCATTGCCGGACTTTCTCCGCGCTTGTCCTTTGTTTTGTTCACGACCGTTGCTCCTCCCCCTCCCGATTTCTTTTAACCGCCGGCGTGCGTCCGTTCGTTCGCTTGAAGTCGGGCAGTTCCGCCGCTTGACCGTAAAATACGGCCAACAGCTCCTGCGTATACTCCCCGTCCTCTTCATAGACGATCAGGGGCGGCAGCAGACGAACTTCGGGTCTTCCGTCGCGCGTTCCTTCTATTAAGATCATATTCGCCTCGGCGTCCTTGCGGGGATGCACGAAGCGAATTCTCTTCGGCTCGATCCGGTAACGGCGCATCAGATCGATAATATCGGCCATCCGGCTCGGGCGGTGGACCATCGTGACTTTGCCGCCCGCCTTTACGCTCCTGGCGCACGCCGCGACGACGTCCTCCAGCTTGCACCCGATCTCGTGCCGGGCCATCGCCTGATGCATATTTTCTTTGCGGTCTCCGCTGGCCACCGGCAAATACGGCGGATTCACCGTAACCGCATCGTACAGTTCGCCCTCCGGCTTCCACTCGCGGAGGTCGCCTTCTATAATATGTATCCGATCGTTCAAGCGATTAAACTTCACGCTTCTGCTTGCCATATCGGCAAGACGGGGCTGGATCTCGACTCCGTCGATCGTCGCATCCGTCCGCGTCGTCAGCAGCATCGGAATGACTCCGTTGCCCGTGCACAGATCGAGGATGCGTCCGCGCGGAGGCACTCCGGCGAATCGGGCGAGCAGCACCGCATCGAGCGAGAAGCTGAACACTTCGGAGCTTTGGATGATTTTCAGTTGATGAGTCAATAGATCGTCAAACCGTTCCCCGGGTTGCAGGAGCTGTTGGTCATCGCACACGAGCTCGCACCTCCTTCTTCTATGTACTTACGCATATTATCGATGTTCCCATTGTACAGACGAAGAAGCGGACCTGCAACGTTCGCTCCCGATTGAGCTCGATGTCCCGACCGGCGTGATGCCCTGGGCCAGTAAATGACCGATATCTCCAACTATCGCCGCAGCATACCTGTCGATGATTGTAGAAAAGGTGTCACATTCATCAAGTGATTGCTCTTGAAATATTTTGTAATCCGACTTTGTTGACAGACCGCCCTCCAGGTACTAAAGTATGAAATTGATAATCATTATCATTAGTTGTCGATCCTGCTTTATCACAATACAGAATAAGGGAAGGTATGTACATGATGGCACAAAGAAAAACCTCTGTAAGAACTCTGATTGCTCTGGCATTAATTACGGTATTGCTTGTCGGTTGCTCTAGCGAGAAAAAGGAATCGACGTCTTCGCCGTCCCCGTCTCCGAGCGCTTCGGCCAGTACTGCGGCTCCGTCGTCCGAGGCGCCTGCTTCCGAAGAGGCAGCTGTCGAATATCCGATCGTGATCAAGCATGCTCTGGGCGAAACGACTATCGAGAGCAAGCCTGAACGCGTCGTTACCGTGCAATGGGCGAACCACGATGTCGTTCTCGCGCTTGGCATCGTTCCCGTTGGCTTCTCCGCAGCCAACTTCGGCGTTCAGGATGGCAGCGGTCTGCTGCCCTGGACGGCGGAAAAGCTCAAGGAGCTTGGCGAAACCAGCCCTAACGTATTCCAAGATACGGACGGTCTGGATTTCGAGGCAATCTCCGACGCCAACCCGGATGTCATTCTTGCCGCTTATTCCGGAATCACACAGGAAGACTACGATCTTCTTAGCGAGATCGCTCCGGTCGTCGCTTACCCGACGGCTCCTTGGACCACGACGTGGCGGGAGCAAGTCACCTTCAACGCGACCGGCATGGGCATGAAAGCGGAAGGCGAACAGCTCATTAAGGACGTTGAGAATTTAATCAGCGAGAAGCTGCAAGCTTACCCTCAGATCAGCGGCAAAAAAGTCGTCTGGGTCAACTTCAGAGCTGACGATTTGTCCAAGCTGCACATCTATACGCCGATCGACTCCCGCGTCGCGTTCCTTCACGAACTGGGAATGGTTTATCCGGAAAGCATAACGAGCCAGATTACCGATCCGAAGAGCTACTCCTTGAACCTGAGCGCCGAGAACGCCGAAGCTCTGTCCGATGCCGATCTGATCGTCGGATACGGCAACGAGGAATTATATCAAGCACTTAAAGCCGACTCCCTGCTCGGCAAAATCCCTGCAATCGAGAGAGGCTCCGTTGCGTTTATTACCAGCGACACTCCTCTGGTTGCGGCGGGAACTCCGAATCCGCTGTCGATCGCCTATACGATCGACGAATATCTGAAACTCATCGGAGGAGCTATCGACAAGATCAATGAGTAGTTCTTCGGCTTTAACGGACAGACGACAAAAACTGCATACGCCAAGAAATTTTACGACGGTTCTCATCGTCTGTATCGTTCTGCTCGGCGTATGCGCGGTTGCCTCTCTCGTCTTGGGCTCCCGGCCGGTAAGGTTCCACGAGCTGATCGACGGTTTGTTTCATCCGGACATCGACTCTTACGGAGCGAATATCGTTCGCAAGAGAATTGCCCGAACCGTCTTCAGCTTGCTTTGCGGAGCGGCGCTCGGGGTTTCCGGCGCCCTCATGCAATCGGTCACCCGCAACCCGATTGCGGACCCGAGCATACTGGGAGTCAATACAGGCGCGGCACTGTTTGTTGTTTCCGGAATTGCGTTCTTGAACATAAGCACGGCCAATCAATATATTTGGCTGGCGTTGGCCGGAGCCGCGATTACCGCGGTTTTCGTATTCGGGATCGGTTCGATGGGGCGTGGCGGTGCCACGCCCATTAAGCTTGTGTTGGCCGGAGCCGCCACTAGCGCCGCGATCTCTTCCCTGGTTTCCGCCATTCTGATTCCGCGTGCTTATGTCATGGATCAATTCAGGTTTTGGCAGGTCGGAAGCGTTGGTTCGGGAAGCTGGAGCTCGATCGCGACTTTCGCTCCGTTCCTGATCGTCGGAATCCTGATCGCCCTTATGACGGCTCCGGCGCTCAATGCGCTGGCGCTGGGAGACGATGTCGCGACCGGACTGGGCGTTCGGACTGGCGTGCTGAGGCTTATCGCGGCTTTGGCAGGCGTCGTTCTGTGCGGAGCGGCTACCGCACTGGCGGGTCCGATCGGATTCGTCGGTCTATTGGCTACCCACGTCATGCGCCTCGTTCTCGGTCCCGATCTGCGCTTCGTCATTCCCATGTCGGCGATATCGGGAGCCGTCATCTTAACGATATCCGATGTCGGCGGCAGGTTGATCGGCAGCCCCGGGGAGCTTGAAGTCGGCGTCGTTACGGCGTTTATAGGCGCTCCGATACTAATCATCCTAGCGATGAGATCGAAAGTGCGTTCACTATGATAAAAGAACCTGTAGAGTTGATTAAGGCGGGCCGACGTCAGAGGCGCCGTCGATGGATAGCGGTCACCGTCAGCCTTGCGATACTTGCAATCCTTCTCTGCTGCGCGATGCTCTTATTGGGCAACACCATCTATCCGGTAAAAGAGGTCATCCGGGCGCTATCGGGGGATTCGGTCAAAGGTGTGTCCTTCGCGGTGAATACGATACGGCTGCCGAGAATGCTGGCCGGTCTGTTCGCCGGATTCGCTTTCGGTATTGCCGGATACGTCTTTCAGACGATGCTGCGCAACCCTCTGGCGAACCCGAACGTCATCGGGATCACCTCAGGCTCGAGCGCGGCGGCCGTATTTTGCATCACGGTTCTTCATGCCAGCGGAGCCATCGTGTCCGCAGCATCGGTCATCGCTGGTCTCGCTACCGTCATCGTCATCTACTTCTTATCCAGAGGAAGAGCGTTCTCGATCGGGCGATTAATTCTGATCGGAATCGGCATGCAGGCTATGCTGGACGCCGTCATCTCCTATCTGATCCTGATCAGCTCGCAGCAGGATATTCCCGCGGCGCTCAGGTGGCTTGCCGGCAGCCTCAACGGCTCCCAGATGCGCGAGCTTCCGCCTCTTGTCCTAACGGTCATGATTTTCGCCCCGATCGTCATCTTGTTGGGCAAACATCTCAATCTGCTCGAGCTTGGAGAACAATCGGCCACTTCCCTCGGAGTGGCCACGGACAAAACAAGAATCGCGCTCATCGTAAGTTCGGTCTTCATGATCGCAATCGCGACCGCCACGACGGGCCCCATCGCCTTTGTCTCCTTCCTTTCGGGACCGATCGCCAAAAGATTAGTCGGAATCGGCTTCTCCAATGTCATTCCGGCGGGTCTTGTCGGCGTTAATTTGGTTCTGGCGGCAGATCTGATTGGACAATTCGCTTTCGAGGTCAGGTTCCCGGTGGGCATCGTCACCGGATTGCTCGGAGCGCCGTATCTGATCTTCTTGCTCATCCGAATGAATCGAAGGGGAGAGTTATAATGAAACCGACGCATCTTTTTCAAGCCGAACGGCTCGTGGCCGGTTATGAAAATAAAACGGTTATCCATGGCGTAGACCTTGTCGTTCCCAGCCATAAAATAAGCGTTATTATCGGAGCGAACGGCTGCGGGAAGTCCACGCTTCTGAAAACGATGGCCCGGCTGATCAAGCCGATATCCGGCAAGGTCACGATCGACGGCAAGCCTATCGGCAAAATGCCGCCAAAGCAACTGGCCCGGATCGTCGGACTGCTGCCGCAATCTCCCATCGTTCCGGAAGGCATCTCCGTGGCCGATCTGGTCGGACGGGGGAGATACCCGCACCAAACGCTGTTCAGCGGATGGTCGAAAAGGGATTACGAAGCTGTTGCCGAAGCGATGACGATCATGAATATTACCGAGTTCGCCAATCATCATATCGACGAGCTCTCGGGCGGTCAGCGGCAGCGCGTCTGGATCGCTATGGCTCTGGCGCAGCAAACCGATATTTTGTTTCTCGACGAACCGACGACGTTCCTGGATATTACCTATCAGGTGGAAATTCTGGATCTGCTCACGGATCTTAACCGCAAACTCGGGACAACGATCGTCATGGTTCTCCACGATATCAACTTATCTGCGCGTTACGCCGACCATATTTTTGCGCTGGATCACGGAAAGCTCGTAGCCGAAGGCGAACCGTCGCAGGTCGTTACAAGCTCGCTGGTCAAGGATATTTTCGGAATGGATTGCACAGTGATCGAGGACCCGGTTTCAGGCACCCCGTTGGTCGTTCCGAGAGGGCGGCATCACGTTCTTGCCGACGGTGCCGATCGAGTGGAATCGCCGGAATCTTGAGTAAGGTTTCTTTGGAGGGCGCAAGCCCTCCCTTTTGCTTTTTAGGGCAGTTGCGCCTGATGCTCAGCCAGATAGGGCGGGCGCAGCCCGGCCTGGGAGTGTAGGTCGTGCCCAGCCCGACGGCGTTGTCGATTTCCAAACCGGAACGCTGCCGGGGGAGATCCTTCCTATTTCCTTGGTCGCATAGACTTCCCTATTTTGTTCCTTTACACTGAATAGCAAAATAGGAAAGCGTGGTGATCCGGCATTGACAACAACGATTGTTGTCATTATCGTTATCGTCGCATTGCTTACGTCTTCAATCACGATCACGCAAGTCGTCCAAAACGTGCGAGCGGGCAAAAAGGAAATCTCCCAGCGCAAAACCATCCTTGAGAACGGCTCGCCCGCGCAGGCGACCATCAACTCTATCCGGCAAACAAACGCGCAGTTGGACGATCAACCGGAGGTGCTGCTCGATCTGACCGTCGTCAAGTCGGATGGCGAAGTGTTCCATACTGTGGTGCGAACCGTTATCCCGATTATAAGCGTTCCGTCCTTTCAGAAAGGCAGTGTCATAGAAGTTCGGTATATAACCGTAAACAACGAGCTGAAGGTCGAAGTCGAAGGCGCCTACTTCCCTTTCAAACAGACTTGATACCATATTGGCACACAGAGAGAGCGACCCCTATCGGGTAGCTCTCTCTGTGATGTGCCGATTTAATTAACGTGCTCCCCCGCCAGCCGAAGAGACAGCTCGCGCACCTGCTCGACCTCCAGCCGGAAGGTGGCGTTCATCTCCCCGGCGTCCTTGGAGCGACCGACGATGCTGTCGAGCACCCCTTCGAGCTTCAAATAATACTTGGCGTTGATCGGATACAGCTGCTTCTCTACCCACGACGCCATCGTCAGGATCGGCATCAGCCGCTGCGCATCCTCCCGACGATCTTTCCAATGCCGCAGCAACCAGACGTACAGTTCCGGATGGAAGTTCGCCATCACGCCGCTGTATCCCGAGATGCCGAATTTCAGCGATTCCAGCAAGGTGGTCGTATTCGCATTATAGATTTTCAGCCCGCTGTCCCGAACGGCTTCCATCCGGCTTCTCAGCATCTCCAGATCGCAGCAGGTGTCTTTAAGAAACGCAAACCGTCCCGTCTCCGCGCACCAGCGGAGCAATTCCGGCGTGACCAAGCGCTTGTAGGGATACGGACATTCGTAGAAGCCCAGCGGCAGCTCCTTCGGAAGCCGGTCCAACAGTTGCGCCAGCCGGCTCTTCAGCGTCTCGTCGCTCTCCTCCGGTCCGGCCAGCCGGTTCGTGATGAGCACCAGCGCGTCGATGCCGGTCGCGGCCATCGCGTTCAGCTCCTCGACCTGCTCCTCGAAGCCGTCGGCAATGTGTCCGGAAGCGATGACCGGCACGCGGCCGGCCGCCCGGCACACCGTGTATTCCGCGACCTTCACCCGCTCCTCCAAGCTCAGATAGAACATCTCGCTGGACTGGCAGACCGCGAACAAGCCGTCCACACCTCTGTCCAAATACCATTCGATCAGCCGTCCCAAGGCGTCGTAATCGACTTCTCCTCCCTCCGTGTACGGGGTCAGCATCGTCGGCCATACGCCGCTGCGGATCGTCTCGTTCATCTTGGCTCTCTTCCTTCCCTATTTGTTCTTGCGAATCTGAATCGGCTCGAAAATGCCATAAGGATGCACGATGTATTCCGAAGTATACTCCACGCCTTCCGTGCGGAATGATTCCCAACCCGTCGAAGGAACGGCTCCCCGTGCCTGATGGAACGGCCCGAACAAATTGCGCGGGCTGCCCGCAACTTCGATATCCAAGCGATTGACTCCGCTACGAAGCAGGCCCGTAATGTCCAACCCGTTCGCCGCCCGCCAAGGAACAGCTCCCGCTTCAACTCCGTTAACGGTCACGTCCAGCGTTACCGCCGAATAATTGCCCATGAACAAAAAAGCCGTTTCTCCCGGATCGATCCGGCAATCGAATTCAAAGTGATAGACGATGCTGCCGGCATAATGAAAATAGCCCTGCAAGCCCCAATCCCCGAACCTCAGCCGCTTCGGCTCGGCGACAATCGTCCGCTCGGAACTTACGCCAAAGTCTCCGATCAGATAACAGTCCTCCAACTCCATCCGGTTCAGATAGGCACAGGAAAGAATCAGCTCGTTCTCACCCAAGCGCATTCCCTCCAACCGTACCTTGCGAATGGCCCTATCCACAAACCAGCCTTCCGCCCCGTCCGGCGCCCGCACCCCGTTCAAGGACGCCGTGAAGTGCTCGGCCTCCTCCAGCGCCAGATAGACTGGATTCTGCGGCAGCGTCTCTACTCTGAACCGAAAGCGCAGCTCTACGGGCGTTCCATCCCGCGAATGCGGCTCTTCGATCCACTTGTACCGCTGAGGCAGCCCGTTATAATAAATCTGCCGCATGCCGAGACGTTCGCGAATGTCGCGCTGTGCCTGCCACACATCCCTCTCTCCCGACCAGGGTCCGCCGCCCATCCGATACGAGCATCTGTCCAATACGAGCGCGTTCGGCATCGTCCGGGTGAAGGAGCAGGAGGGACCGAGCGAAGCGTGCAGCTTCACCGCAAAAGGATTCAGCGCCGTCTCGCCGTCGTCGACGATTGGGAGCGCCGCGGTCGGCCGGCCTTCCTTGGAGATAAAGTACAGCTTGGAGCCAGCAGGGGGAAAGCTCGCTTCCAGCGCCATTCCGCCGTTCTTCATCGGCTCCGCGCCGATTTCCAAGACGTTCCCGGTCAACGGGTCCCATTCCTCCACCCTTCCCGAGAAAGCTGTCGTCAGCCGCACGTTCAGCGCCTTCTCTCGGTCGTTGTTCACGACAAACAGCGTATGGCCGTCTTCCTGTTCTTTAAGTAAATACAGCAATTCCGGGGCTTCGTTCATAAATTCGCTTACGAGACTGACCCGGCGGGGCAGGACATTCTCCAGCGCCGGAACGACCGCCCGCTCGCTCGGCACGACGATCATATTCGGATGCGCGAACAACGCCCGAACGCGGTCGTCCGCCCGCCCTTCGATCATCTCCGGCACAGGAGCCGCGGCGATCGCCCGTCCGCCCGCCTCCAGAAAGGCCTGCAGCAGCCGATACGTGCTGTCCAGCATTGTCCGCATCGCGGGAACGATAATTGCATGATAGCCGGCCTGCCCTACGAACAAGCGATTCGTCTCTACTCGCCCGGCCTCTGCCATAATCGTCTCGTCCCCCAGATCAAAATCGTAGTGCGCGCCGAGCAGCCCTCTCAGGAAGCCGTTGAACTCGTCGCCGTAATGATTGATGCTGGGAATGTCGCGGTCCTTGTTGCGATCGGGAATGCCGTACGGATTCGCTCCCAGCAGCGACCAAGCGGTCGAAGCCGGATGGAGGACGAGCACGTCGCGCACCGCCTTACCCGGCGTCATGACCGCTCCGATCCGCGCGAAGTAATCCTCGACGATACGATTGCGGTTCCACCAGGTCGTATTGTAGTTAAATACCGGGGGGTAATCCCGCTTCCGACAGCCCTTGAGCGAATAAAGCGCAAGGTGCTGCGAACGCAAATTCACGCCCAGTACGTATTGAAAGTCGCCAACCCACTTCTGTCCCTCGAAGGTAAACTCCCAGCCCGTGCAGCCGTACGTTTCCGTAATGACCCTCTGTCTGCCGTATTGATTGGCCACGCTGGTGCATTGCTTTACCGTGATCGTCTCGTCGGTCTGCTCCATCAGCATGTCGATGCCGGGTACGTGCTGGTAACGGTAGTTCGGCATGATCGCCCCGCAGACGCGCGTCGCCACGCCGAGCTTGTTCTCCCACAGGTAATGTCCGGTGAACAGCAGTCCGTTGTCCTCGCACCATCTTCCGAGCTGTCCGGAGTACGACTCGGAGAACAGCTCGGAGATCGTGCGCCAGTAATCGTGGCGGGCGGCCGCCGACGGCTCGCCGTTGAAGAAGACGTAAGGAATCGTATCCAGCACGTCCGTTCCCCGCTTCTCTCGGTAATAATCAGGAAGCGAATACGTCCACGGCAGCCAGCCTCTGCCTTCGGTGAACTTGCAATGCCGGTCGGCCGCACTCGGCTCGTCCGTGAACACCCCGGCGATCGTCTTGCCGAACTGCTCTCCCGCCGCCTCCTTATACGCTTCGTAAGTCGTCTCGATGAACAGCCGGACGGAATCCGGATTGAGCGTATCGTGCGGAGATTCGTCGTTGAACCATTCGCACGCTTCCGCCACCTCTATCCGCAGTGCGAGCAGCGCTTCCCCTTCGCCCGGCTGCGGGTAGCGGATGCCTGGACGGCATTCCAGCCGCTCGCAGCGCCGTATCTCCATCCCGTCGATCTCGGCCCGAAACAGCGCAACGAAGGACTCATCCGCCGCCTCCGTCGCTTCCCGAACGACCTCGATCGTCAGCCCTTTAGCCCGATAAGCATCGCCCTTAGACGGTACGATGCTGCCTGCCGAGCCGGATGGCCAGCGATCCTCGTCATAGATCCACGCGGTCATCCCCCGCTCGGAGGCGGCTTGGACGGCCGTGCGGACATGCTCCATCCATTCCTCGCTCATATAGCGGGTTTCCAACCCGTCCCGCGAATGCATGAAGAAGCCGCCCGCTCCCTGCTCCTTCATGCTCTCGATCTGCCGCACCAGCTCGTCCCGCTCCAGCTTGCCGTTCCAGGCCCAGAACGGCGCGGAGCGGAACTCCGCACCCGGATTGCGGAACGCTTCTCTTAAACTCGCCGATTTCATCGCCAACCGGTCTCCTTTACGCTTATCCTTTTACCGAACCGAGCATCGCGCCTTGAACGAAATATTTCTGCACGAACGGATAGATGCACAGCACGGGAAGAATCGCCACGTATACGACCGCGTACTTGATCGTGGCCGACATCGTCGCCATATCGGCACCCATCTGCGTCGTTTGCGAAGCCATATCCCCTTGAATGACGATGTTGCGCAAAATAATCTGCAGCGGGTACAGCTCCTTCTCGTTCAGATAGATCAGTGCGGGGAAGAAGCTGTTCCACTGTCCGACCGCATAGAACAGGAACATCGTGGCCATAACCGGCATCGACAGCGGCAGCACGATCTGCAGCAGCGTCCGGTATTCCCCCGCTCCATCGACGGTCGCGGATTCGTGAAGCGCCTCGGGGATTTGTTCGAAGAACGTTCGCATGAGAATCATATTGAACACGCTGATCGCCGTCGGAATGACGAGCGCCCAGATCGTGTCGACCATGCCAAGCCCGTGCACGACCATGAAACGAGGAATCAGCCCCCCGTCGAAAAACATCGTGAAAATAACAAACAGAGAGAAGACCACCCGTCCGTAGAAATGGTTGCGGGACAGCGGATACGCGCACAGCGTCGTCAGCACCAGACTGATGAGCGTTCCCAGCGCCGTATACAGAATCGTATTGCCGTACGACCGCAGTACGGCGGGATCGTCGAACACGTACTTATAAGCCTGCAGGTTGATCCCTTTCGGAAGCCACAGCACCTCGCCACGGCTGACCGCTCCGCCCGAGCTGATCGACACGATGCCCATATAATAGAGCGGATACAGCGTAATTACGATCAGCAGCAGCATCAGAACGAGATTAACCCCGTCGAACCACGTTTTTTTGGTTGTCATCGCTCTCTCCCCTTAGAACAGCCTGGCGCCGTTGAATTTTTTCGAGAGCTGGTTGGCGGAGATGACGAGCACGAACGACAGCACCGATTGGAAAATGCCGACCGCGGCCGCGAAGCTGAAGTCGCTGTCGATCAGCCCTCTGCGATACACGTAGGTTTGAATAACATCCGCCGTCTCATAGGTCGGTCCGCTGTACAGCAGCAGGATTTTCTCGAAGCCGACGGACAGCATATGACCGAGATTCAGCAGCAGCATGACCATGATGACCGTCATAATGCCGGGAATCGTAATGTGACGCATTTTCTTCCACCGGCTGGCGCCGTCGATCGTCGCCGCCTCGTAGAGCGTCGGGTCGATGCCGGTCAACGCGGCCAAGTAGATGATCGAACCCCAACCGAGCCCCTGCCAGATGTCAGAACCGATGAAGATCGTCCGGAACCACTCCGGCATCGACAGGAAGGTGATCGAATCGGCGCCGAGCATGCCCCGGAACTGATTGATCAAGCCGTCCGAGGACAGGAAGTTGACCAGCATGCCCGCCACGACCACGGTGGACAGGAAATGCGGAATATACGTAATCGACTGGACGAACCGCTTGAACAGTTGGAGGCGCAGTTCGTTCAGGAGAAGCGCGAAGACGATCGGCGCCGGAAAAAAGAAAATCAACGAATACAGATTCAGCAGAACGGTATTGCGCACCACTTGCCAGAAGTAGGAGTCGTTCAGGAATTGCTCGAAATATTTCGTTCCGGCCCAAGAGCTTCCGAAGAAGCCTTTTACAATCGAATAATCCTGGAAAGCCATCAGATTGCCGACCATCGGCGCGTAGTGAAAGATCAGAAAATAAACCAGCGGAAATGCGAACATGGCGTACAGCGCCTTACTCTTCTTTATTTTTCTGCGCGCTTCGCTCCAGCCGGATGCTGCGGATTTGCTTGATGAGGCCATCGGTTCTCTCTCCCTTCCCATGGCAAGAGCCGCCGCCCCGCGAAGGGACCTGGGGCAACGGCTCCGCTTTCTCTCCTTAAGACTGAACTCTTGCCAATGCGTCGTTGTAGATCTTCAGAAGTTCATCCGCGCCCTTGGCTTTGCACTGCTCGATGAAGGAGACCCACTCGCTTTCCAACGCCCCGTCCTTGATGATGAACTTGTCCATGTTCGAAGTGATGAACGAGTCCAGCTCGGTTCTGAGCTGCTTCAGACGCTCCCGCTCCTCCTTGTTGAACGGAGGATCGTTCGTGAAGCGGAAGTTGATGCCGGCTTCCACGTTCTTCAGGTTCGTATCGCTCCAGGCCAACGAATCCGGCGCCTGGAACGGAATGTTCGGACGATCGTCGTAATGCATGGCCAATCCCAGATAACCCGTGCCCAGATCCGACTGCATCGCATAATAAGGAACCGGCTTATCCATGTACTTGCTCTTCGCTTCCTCGGTCAGCTTGAATTCCCCGTTCTCGATGACGTAATCCTCGTTTTCCACGCCCAGGGAAGTGATGTTCGTTCCTTCTTCTCCATACATCCAATCGATGAACGCGATGACTTTGTCCGGATTTTTCACCTTGGTGCTGATGACGTACGATTCGCTCAGATGGTCCAGGCTGTACACGAGATTACGCTTCACGCCGCCCGGGCCTTCCAATACCGGAATCATGTCGAACTTCGCTTCCGGATCCTGCTGCTGCATAATCGTGTTGAACGTATTGCCGAAGCCGTTATTGTCCTGGAAGTAGAACGATTTGCCCGAATTCAGCTTCTCCTGCCAAGTCTGGGACGTCGCCGTCGTGTAATCCTGGTCTAACAACTTCTCGCTGTACAGCTTGTTCAGCCAGGTGATCGCTTCCTTGAACGCATCCGAGTAAGGGCCGAATTCGTAGCGCTTCGTCGCCGGATCGTAATACACCTTCGTGCCGTTGCTCGTCGTATAGCCGCTGCCGAAGCCGAACGCGATCGGGTTGATCAGATTTTCCGTGCCGGTCAGGCCGTTGGCGGCGCGGGACGCGAACGGGAACGAGGCGGGATTCGCTTCCTTCAGCTTCTTCATCGTCTCGTAGAGCTCGTCGTAGGTCGTCGGAACCGGCAGGTTGTTCTTGTTCAGCAGATCCATCCGAATCATCGGAATCTGACCGGCCTGAAGGTCCCATTTGGTGACCAGCGGGAAGCCGAACAGCTTGCCGTCAATATAGTTGTTTTTGACTTCCGGATGCTCCTCGAGCACCTTCTTGAAGTTCGGCATCTGATCGATATACGGAGTCAGATCCAGGAACACGCCCGTATCGGAGTAGTTCTGAATGTCGTCCTGCTTGACGAGAATGACGTCCGGGATCGTGTTCGTCGCGATCAGCGTCTTCTTCTTGTCATCGTAGTTGCTCTGCGGAACGCTCTGAAGATTCAGCTTGACGTTCTGTCGTTTCTCGATCTCCCGTACCGCCTTGGAGTCGCTTACGATCGCCTGGCTCGGATGCTCGTACCTCATCCAGGTCAAGCTCAGCGCTCCCTCTTCCGAGCCGGAATTGCCCGAGTTGTTCGAATCGCCGCAGCCCGCCAGAGTTCCTCCGATCAGGACAAGCGATAACGCCGCCGCGCTGCCGGAAATCCGAAGTTTCTTGTTTCTGTTCATTCGGTATACCCTCCCGTGAAATGTGGATCGTCGTGCACCCTCATCGTAAGCCGACCCCGCCGTCGCCGAAAATAAACAAAACGGAATAACGTGTGCCGTTATTCCGCTCTTTGCCCCTATGATTCAATTATCCGCCTTGATCCAAAAAGTCACTTTTCCCCGTCAGCCCTACGGCCATGGGCGTTCCGATAATCCATCGGGGAGATTCCCTCGTACTTTTTGAACACCCGCAGGAACGTCGTTCGACTGGCGATTCCGGTCATTTCGGCGATTTCTCCGATTTTCAGATCGGTCTCCAGCAGCAGCTGCTTCGCCTTCTCCATCCGCGTCCGGCTGATCGTATCGGTAATACTGCTTCCTGTCGTCTCCTTGAACAGCTTGGACACGTATTTCGGAGACAGGCCTATCTCGTCGGCAATCATCTCCAGATGAAGATCTTTGGCGTAATGAAGCGCGATGTATTCCGAGATGAGCGCCACGACGCTGCTTGATCGGCGCTCCGGCTTCACGGCGGTCGCCTCGATGATTCGATCGAAGAAGCCGTACAGTTCCTCCGTCCTCTCCTCCCATTCCGTCGGCAGCACGGTCTTCTGCGTCAGCTTCTGATGCTGCTTCTCGGTCGCGAAGCGGAACACGTCCTGCTTCCTCTCCGTCAAGTAGCGATAGCCCGTCTGATAGACTGCGGCGAGAAGTGCGCCCAGATGAGAATAGGATACGCCGCGACTTCGGTTCGTCTCGACGATCGTCTCAATTTCTTTTCTCAGCAGATCGGGCTCTCCGATCTTAAGCGCGTTCACGATCTTCGTCTCGTCGAGGAACGAGTAGTAGTAGACCTGGCCGATATTCAGTTCGGCCGCATCGACGACCGAGGAGTCCGGACGCGAGCGCATCTTGTCGAGGGCGGTGATCGCTTCCGAATAAGACGCAGCCAGCGAAGTCGTCTCCGGATATACGTTGCCGATGCCGATAAGAAGATCGCAGTAGACCATATCGTATTCGAACGTCAGCCGGATCGTCTTGAGCGCTTCGTCCAATCCCGCCCGGTCTCCCTCCGTCCGAAGATTGACCATGCACACATAGAGATTGTGCTCGCATTCGACCATATAGCAGTTCACGTGTCTCCTCATAATGCCCCAGAGCACGACTTTTAATTTTTCGAGAATCATGACCCGATCCGCTTCGGCAATCTCGTGATAGAACCTGTCGCGGAATTGGAACATGAAGCAGCAGCACGAATATTTGCCTTCGACGAATCCGATATCGGCCATAATCCGCGACTCGCCGATCTCGTCCTGCCACGGGCTTCCGTTCACCAGATCAAGAAAGTATCGCTCCACGCGATCATTGGAAATATGCTGGAGCCGTTCGGTAATATCCAGCTTCTCGTCCATCAGCTCGTATATGCGCTGGCTGATCTCTCCGAACTCCCCGCTCCCTCGCGGATTGTCGCGGCGGGCGTCCGGATGAGGCTCGTTTTGCAGAATGCTGCGAATGTTCCGAATCGGGTTATACAATCTCAGGCTGAAAATGAGCGAAAATACGATGCCGATCACGATAAGCGCCACGCAGATCCAGACGATCATCGTCAATATGCCGGATGACTCGTAATTAAACGCATCTACGGGAGTGATCGAGAAATAATGCCATCCAAACGACGGAGAGATCAGCCGGGTTACGAGCATCTTCTCGCCGCCGATCGTCGTTTGCAATTGATCAGGCTCGTCTTCGCGCTCAAGCTTGATCTTCAGCTCTTCCAACTGCTCATCCGTCCACTGATCCGAACGCATCATAATCGAGCGATCCGCATCGGTCACAACGTAAGCCGTTGACTCATAGATCGAATTGCCGGTCAGCGCGCGCAGCACCGAACGGGCGGGAATCGTCGTGACGGACGTAATGAGATGGCCGTTAACATATTGGGTCGTCACTTCCGGAATGACCGTGCGCCGTCCTCCGCCTTCAAACCGCACCTCGGTCGGAGGAAGAATCTCGAAAATGCTGTCCCGGCTCAGACGATCCTTCCAATAAGCTTCCGGGAATTGATCGAACGCGTAAAACTTGTTGAAGAACGTCTCGAAATCGACTACGCCATCGGCCGTATACACTTTCTCCACGTCGCTGAACAAGAACACCGTATCGATGAACGAGCTGAGCGTGCTTCGATTGGCCGCGATCGTCCGAATGATGGAGGGAACGTTAATCTTGTCTTGCGCGGTCTGAAGCGAATGCGGTTTCAGATACTGCTGGACGATGTCGTTGATCATCAGGTTGTTATGCGTCGTTCGCACCATCTCCAGATTCACATCGATGTTGGATACCGATGCCGTCAGATTGGCCTGGAGCCTGTCCGACACGTCCTTGTTCATCAGCCTGTCCACGTTCACATAGACGATATAACCGATGAACAGAATCGGAATCAACAGCGAGATGAAATAAGACCATATTTTGAAAAATAGCTTGTGCTCCTGCATAGGCCAACCTCCCGACGAAACGTACAGCGAATCTCCGATGCCGCAAAAAAGCAACGTGCCGATCCGGCCCGTTGCTTTCATCTATTATTTACTTAAAAAAGACAAACAGAACAAGCAATCGCCTTCCATCCGCAGATGACCGTAGTACACGTTGCAGATATGGAAACCTTCGTGATACAGCCGGGCAAGGTTGTCGTACCCTTCCCCGACGCTCGCGCCGGCCGCGGGCGCTTGCTCGGCGATCCCCTTCGCGGCAGCCGGTTCTTCCGCCGCTTCCTGGGTGACCGCTACGGACTCCGTTTCCCGCTTCAATACTTTTCTGAGCTGCTGATTTTCGATTCGCAGCCGCTGGTTCTCCTCCAGCAGCTCCTTGAACTTCAGCTTGAGATCTCCGAATTCGGCATATACTTTACCCAACTGCGATTCGAGTTCATCCATATGAAGGAAAGTGTCTTTCATGAACAGATATCCACCTCAAGGCATCCGCTTATGTCATTTCGGAAGGTCCGATCACTTCAAGACGACATCGTCGAAGGGCATTTCTTTGACCTTGCCCAGCTCGAACAGCTGTACGTGCACGCTTCGGGAACCGAGGTTAATGCCAACGACCTTACCCTCTCCGAGCGAAGTCACGACCGTCTTGCCTACCGCCGGCAATTCTTCTTTGGCGCTTTCATAGTTGTCATGCTCGTACTTCAAGCAACACATCAATCGGCCGCACAAACCGGAGATTTTCGTCGGATTCAGCGACAGGTTCTGATCCTTCGCCATCTTGATGGATACCGGCTCGAAATCCCCCAGCCACGAGGAGCAGCACAGCACTCGCCCGCACGGCCCTATTCCGCCAAGCATCTTGGCTTCGTCGCGCACCCCGATCTGCCGCAATTCGATGCGGGTCCGGAATACGCCGGCCAAATCCTTCACGAGCTCCCGGAAATCGACTCGCCCTTCGGCCGTGAAGTAGAAAATGATTTTGTTCCGGTCAAACGTGTATTCCACGTCCACGAGCTTCATCTTGAGCGCGTGATCCTTGATTTTCTGCAGTCCGACGGTAAATGCGTTCTTGGCTGCGTTGCGGTTCTCCTCGACGGCCTTGGCGTCGGGGTCCCCCGCAATTCGGATGACCTTCTTCAGAGGAAGAACGACATCCTCTTCTCCTACCGTCTTCGGGCCGACGACGACTTTGCCGTATTCAACGCCGCGTGCCGTCTCCACGATGACATGCTGATCTTTGGATACCGGATGCTCGGCGGGATCGAAATAATAGATTTTGCCCGCTTTCTTGAAGCGGACTCCCACCACATCGTACAAATCTACCCCTCCCGCACGTTCACCAGAAATTGCTCCAGCGCCAGTTGCGGCGCCACGTGAGCTTTAATTCTCCTTGCCGCCGTCAACGCGGACTCCATGATGGTTACCCAAGACCCGATCGAACGGCTCCAAGCCGTCTTGGAGATCCATTCCGCCTGATCCGGGAACACCATATGGCTGTGACGGTCAGTCATGGCGTAAATCATATCTCTATACCACAAAGCTAACAATTGTAGCAAAATGTCAACATGTTCGGCGAGCTCCGTCTTAAACACCTGCTGTTGTGCTTGAAGCACACTGGCGGCGAACCGGGACGGACTCTCCTTGCCTAATTGTATCACTACGTTTCGGATATCTGCAAACCAATTCTCGTCTACCAATTTCCGGCTGGCCGAAAGCCCGGACGACAAGTGGACGGCCGCTCGCGCCAGCAGCGGAGATTTGCCCTCCTGCACGAGAAGATTCTCCAGCGCCTGACGATCGCCCGGAACGAACGGGACAAGCTGTGTCCGCGACAGGATGGTCGGCAATACGGCTTGCGCGCTCGGGGCGAGCAGAATGGCAACGACAGGGGATGGAGGCTCTTCCAGAAACTTCAGCAGGCTGTTGCTCGCCTGAACCGTCATCGTCTCGGCCGCTTGGATGATGTACACTTTATAGCCCGCTCCGGAGCTGCGATAGGCGAGCTCGCGCTGCAGCGAACGGATCTGCTCGATCTTGACCGTCGCTCCGTCCGGCTGAATGAGGTGCAGATCCGGATGGTTGCCGTGAAGCACCTTGCGGCATTCCAGACATTCTCCGCAAGCGTCTCCGCCGCCCCTCTCGCAAAAAATCGCCTGCGCGAACGCTTGCGCCATCTCCATTCGTCCCGATCCCGGCGGTCCCGCGAACAGGTAGGCATGCGCAAGCCGGTTCGCCGCAAGCGCATTGCGCAGAAGCGATTTCGCCCTGTCTTGTCCCGCAATCTGTTGAAAACCCATCTAACGAAAGCTCCTTAGTCGAGACTCAAAATGCGATGTTGATCAGAAGGCCGCGAATCTCTCCGACCTTCTGAAGTAAATCGATCCGTCCTTCTTCGCTCTGCAGCAGTTCTTCGCCCATGCCCACGAGCATCGCGTCGACTTCTTCGAGCAGCTTGTAGCGCTTGCCGCGGCCTCTCCGGTCCCAGCCTCTCGTCTCCTTCAAGGCGATGCCGCGGCGAACCGTATCCTCCAGGAACGCCTTGACCATCTGCCGGTACAGCACCAGCTCCCGGATCGTCATGGAACGGGTCAACCTGTCGCCCTGCATCCGGATGTCCTCCAGCTTGCGCTGCAGTTCTTCGTACGTCCGCTGTTCGTCCTGCTGCTGCATCAGATCGCCGAAGCTCTGGGACTGCGCGGGCCTGGCCGGCAAATCTCCGCGTTGGATCGTCTTGCCGACGGGATATAACCCCGGTTGGATTTTCATGTCCGTTCACACCGCCCAACCGTTAGAAATGTTCGAACCTTTCGACCGGAAGCACGAATACGGCCGCTCCGCCCACCTGTACCTCGACGGGGAAAGGAATGTAGGAATCTGCCGCTCCGCTGACAGGCGATACCGGGGTAACCAACTGGTCGCGCACTTTACAGCTCGAACGAATGACGTCCAGCGCGCCCTGCACCCGATCGTCTTCGATCCCGATGAGGAACGTCGTATTACCGGCACGAAGAAATCCGCCGGTACTGGCCAGCTTGGTCGCCCGAAACCCTTCCTTGATCAACGCGTTGGACAGCCGGTTGCTGTCCTTATCCTGAATGACTGCAATAAGTAATTTCATGTTCAGGCCTCCTGTTAGATGTAATAGGGGTCTGTCGAATTTCTGCTTATTTCTACTATATTAAATTGGACACGGGTATGCTAAAATCCTTTTTTAAATGACCCCGTCAGCGATTTCTCCACCAGTTTCCACGCCGATTCGGCCAGAAGTGAAGGCTCTTCGCTCGCATCCAGCGTGCGGATGCGTTCGGGGAACTTCTCGGCGATCTGCAGATAGCCTTCGCGAACCTTCCGATGGAACGCCAGTCCCTCCAGATCGAGCCGATTCACCTCGCGATGTTCATTGTCCGCGATTCTCGCCAACCCGACCTCGGGATCGAGGTCGAGGTACAAAGTCAGATCGGGCATGCAATCTTCGGTCGCGAAACGATTGATGTCCCATACCTTGTCTACGCCGAGTCCGCGCGCATGCCCCTGGTACACCAGGCTGCTGTCCACGAATCGATCGCAGATGACGATGCTTCCCCGCTCCAGCGCCGGCATGACGATCTCGGCGAGATGCTGCCTCCGGGCTGCCGCGTAGAGCAGCGCTTCCGTCCTCGGCTCCATCTTCGTATTTTTCGTATCCAGAATGACGCCCCGAATCGCTTCCGCGATCGGACTTCCCCCCGGCTCGCGGGTTCTGATCGTCCTTTTCTTCGTTTCCTTATATATTCTCTCCGTTAATCGCGTGATCAGCGTCGTCTTGCCCGCTCCATCCCCGCCTTCTATCGTGATGAACAATCCGCCCCGCACCCAACTTTCCCCTTTCAACCGTTACGCCTGTTCCGGGCTTGCCTTTCCGCAAGCTTGATCGCTCCGTAGAACGCTCCGGCTATTACGCTTACTACCATCATATCAAAGCAGACGTTAAACATAAACAAATGCTTACCCAGATCGGCCTCTCCGTCTCCGATAAGCGGCACGACGCAGGAGAACGCCCCGGCCAACGCGACGACGACCATCGTCTCCACGGCTATCCTCCATTTACCCGAGCGGTTTTTTCGCCAAACCGCGGCTAACGCAAGGAAGTAGGCGATGAAAACAAGAAAGTAACCTGCCGCGCTGCGTGGCATAGCGGCCACCTTGAAGTCGCTCCAGCCGCTAAACGTGTGCGAGATCGCCCCGGGAGGTTTGCCTGCCGAAGCATCATAATTGCCCAGGTAATAAGGACGAATGTACACCGCGTTCTCCGCCGCCCGGTCCAGCTTCTGCATAAAACGGGACGGATGCTTCAAATAATATAAAGCGATATCCTTATGGCTGAGCCGCTGCAGTACCTCCCGGTGCAGAATGGGGTCATTCTGCGGAATGGCCGTGTCCTTCTGAAAATAGTTCGTTCCCGCCAGCACTGCATACTTCGAGGCAATACCCAACTCCTCCATGTCCCGCTCCAGATGAGGAGTGTCCTTCAGGACGCCGAAGAAGATTGACTGGTACAGGTTGACGTGCTTTAATCGATCCGGAGCCGCCACGATCATCAGGATCGATCCGACCAGCAGAATCGCCGCCCCCGTCCACACTTGCCGTCTCCATCTCGGGTCTCCCCGCAAACCGATCATTCTCCAGGCGAGCAGCGCGAAGACGAGACCGAGCGGGGCGTTCTGGATTTTCGAAGTCGCTACCGCCAGCGCGGCTGCCACGAACAATGCGAACATGCGGCCCGCAGGCTCGTTCGACGAAGCCAGCGCGAAAGCGGATGCGACCATGAGCAGCATCGCGATCAGCGCATACGGCTCACCGAAAAAGGATTGAAAATACGCTGCATAACCGATATCCCCGAACACGAATACGAGCGCAGCAGCCAATGACAACGCCATGATAAGCGTCGACGTCGGACTCTTCATCTTCGGCGAATGACGGACAAACAATACCACGGCCCAGATGTAGGCTGCCGCGTAACAGGCTCCGAGCACGCGAATGTCGAATACGTCTCCGTCCAGAAGCCTGCCGATCCAACCGGCTATCGCAACGAATACGACATGCGTCGAGACGTAGCCTCCCAGCGTATAGCCTCCATACCCGAAATACTGGTGCGCATAGTTAAAATAAAGCTCTTCGTAGGATTGGTCCGGATGAAGCACCCGCAACCCCGATACGCCCAACACGCGCCCGAAATCCCCGCTGTCGGCCAATCCGATCACAGGGGGAATCATAATCAATCCGACCGCCAGCGCACCTGCCGCGATTCCGGCCAGCCAAGCGATCAGAACGCGAATATCCCGACCGGCCCGGTCTCTGATCATTCCTCTCACCTTCTAGCAGTCTTTTTCTCTCCGAACCTGAATCTCCCGAAGCAGGAGGTCTTGCGCCCCTTGAATGCGCGCGCCTTCATGCCGCCAGCGCTTCAGTCGGTCGACGATGCCCTCTGTTATGGTTTCTCCCGGGAACAGGACCGGTATACCCGGAGGGTACGGAATGACCCATTCCGCCGCTTGGCGCCCGACGCTGTGTTCCAGGCGGACCGTCACGGCCTCGTATTCTTCCCGATCGAACAGAACCGGTTCCGGTATGGAGGGGTTCTCCCCCTCTTCGAACATATGTTCCTTAGTGTGGTAGATCTCCATTCTCTTCTCCCGCCCGCGACCAGCGATCTCCAGCAAAGCCTCCTGCAGCCTCTGTCCGTCTTCCAGCGTCGTACCCGGTCCAAGCGCCAACACGACGTATTTCTCGTCCGCCATTTCCGCTACGCAGCGCAGGCCCTCCAGCTCGTCTCTAAGCGCAAACCCGGTCAGATTGGCCGTTTCATCGAACAGCACAAGCTTAAGCGGGTCGTACGCGATACCGGAGCTTGCATACTTTCCGTATCCCAATGCACGGAAGGGCGTCTTCTCGAGCGTTTCAACGACTTGCGCTGTGGTATCCACAGCATCGAAGAACGTATGTTTCCTTCCGCTGTGCAGCTGCATGCGCGCCAAGTCCAACGACGCCATAATCGGAAAAGATGGGCTGGAGCTTTGCACCATCGTTAGCGCCTGCCTTATCGCCGCTCTCGGGATGCGTTTCCCTTGCATATGCAGCATCGCGCCCATCGTCATCGCTCCGAGCATCTTATGCGTGGATTGCACGACAAGATCCGCCCCTGCCCTCAATGCGGATGGAGGAAATTCCGGGTGAAAGCCGAAGTGCGCACCGTGCGCTTCATCGATCAGCACTGGCACGTCCCGTCGATGCGCAGCCGCCACGATCGGCGACAGATCGGTGCTCATCCCGTAGTAATTCGGGGAAGATAAAATAAGCGCCTTGGCCTCCGGGTAACGTTCCAACGCCTCCGCCACTTGCCGTTCCGCCGGGACGGTCGCCAGCCCGGACAGCCGGTCGATCTCCGGCGACAGCAGCACCGCACGGGCGCCTGCCAGCATCAGGCCGTGAACGATCGATTTATGTACGTTGCGCTGCGCGATGACCAGATCTCCCGGCCGACACAGGCCGATGATCATGGCCAGATTGCCCGACGTGCTGCCGCCCACGAGAAACCGGGTTTCCTCCGCACCGAAGCATTCGGCTGCCAGCTCTTGCGCTTCGAGCAGCGGTCCTTCAGGGTGATGGAGGTCGTCCGTGTCAGACAGCTCCGTTACGTCCAGTCCCAGCAGCGATCCATAGTAGGCGGCCGCCCGCTCATCGCCCCACCTTGCCCTGGCCTTGTGCCCCGGCACGTGAAAGGCGCCCGCCCGCAGCCGATCGTGGGCGACCAGCGCCTCGAATAGAGGAGCCTTCCGTTGATCTAGCGCCACTGTTTCATCGCCTCCTCTTGCATTGTCCTTATTATAGCAGAATAAGAACAACCTTCAGGAGCAGGTCCCCCTTGAATCTAATCCGTTCTGAGCTGCATGCCCTATTAATCGGATAGGAGGCTACCCATTAGTTGGGTAGCCGACCTTCCACACCACCGTACGTACCGTTCGGTATACGGCGGTTCCTAAGTTTACGTTGTGACTTGTCGGTGGTAATCCGAAAAGAATAAGTA
>Ga0206118_100219_pt1 | contig 47572 bp, 40 predicted proteins | sample 3A20Ametagenome_FD_177999 | JGI IMG/M metagenome (GOLD analysis project Ga0206118, IMG submission 177999) | Enriched microbial communities from leaf-cutter ant dump, University of Wisconsin, Madison, United States - 3A20A | ecosystem: Environmental > Terrestrial > Nest > Insects nest > Nest dump... | reverse complement strand
TACTTTATTGATGATCTCGGAAGATACCTCGGCTAAAAAATCATAGGGAAGCTTACTCCATTCGGCAGTCATGCCGTCTGTACTCGTTACGGCACGAAGGGCCACTACATTTTCATAAGTACGCTCATCTCCCATCACGCCGACAGACCGCACCGGCAAAAGTACGACACCAGCCTGCCACACCTCATCATAAAGGCCGGCTTTTCTCAGCCTGGAAATAAATATATCATCGGCTTCCTGCAGTATCCTCACCTTCTCCGGGGTGATGCTGCCCAATATCCTGATCCCGAGGCCGGGCCCGGGAAAAGGCTGCCTGCGGATAAACTGAGGAGGCAGACCCAATGCAAGACCGACCTTTCTTACCTCATCTTTGAACAGCATGCGAAGCGGTTCTACGATCTTAAGCCTGAGATGCTCGGGCAAGCCACCGACATTGTGATGCGATTTGATCGTAACACTGGGACCATGCACGGATACCGACTCGATCACATCGGGATAGATGGTGCCCTGGCCAAGCCAGCTGATATCACCTAGTTTGCCGGCTTCCCGTTCAAAAACATCGATAAAGGCCTTTCCTATGGCCTTGCGCTTTGCTTCCGGATCTTCTTTATCCGCCAGCTCCCGGTAAAAATGTTCCCTGGCATCGATACCTACGACATTAAGACCCAGCTCCTTATAGGCTTCCAGTACATTTTCAAACTCATTTTTCCGCAACAACCCATTGTCAATAAAAAAACAAATCAGGTTATCGCCGATCGCTTTCTGAAGCAATGTGGCGCCGACCGTGCTGTCGACACCTCCCGATAAGGCCATCAGTACCTTTTCATCCCCGATCTTTTCTTTCAGTTGGGCGATTGTCTCCTCAATGAACGCATTGGGAGTCCAGTCCGCCCTGATGCCGGCGATATTAAGCAGGAAATTAGACAGAAGCTGAAGCCCGTCGCTGCTATGCGTAACCTCGGGATGGAACTGAAAAGCATATACCGGGGCCTCACCATCAGAAGCGTCTTTTTTAAATAAGGCGTAACGGTTATGTTCCGTCGTGGCAATATTGGTAAAGCCTGCAGGCAGCTCAAGAACCGAATCTCCGTGTGACATCCATACCTGGGTAGATGACGGGATATTAAAAAACAGGGGATCATCGGGGAGCTCAATATTCAATATCGCTTTTCCGTATTCTCTCTGCTCGCTCCTCTCTACCCTTCCGCCTTCCTGTTGGGCCAGGTACTGCGCACCATAACAAACGCCCAGCAAAGGCACTTTTCCCATATATTGCCGGTAGCTGATATCCGGGGCATTATCATCCCGCACGCTGAAAGGGCTTCCGGAGATGATGACCGCTTTGACATCAGGTCCGGTTTCCGGCAATTTGTTGAAGGGATAGATCTCACAGAATATATTCAATTCCCTGACCCTTCTGGCGATCAGCTGAGTGTATTGAGAGCCGCAGTCGAGAATAAGGACCTTATCATGTGACATATATTGTCTTAAATTATGGTGTGCTTAATAAATTTTCGATAGTTAATTAAGTTCGAACAATACCTTTCTGGTAGATATCTTCGGATAATTACCCGCTTTGGACGTGATGCGGTTTTCCGCTATGCCCTTGCTGATCAGATAAGCTCTGACCTCATCCGCCCTTGACCGGCTCAGCGCCACGGCCTCTTCCTTAGGCGTGTTTTCATCAGCGTAACCGGTGACGGTCAGATTGTACTTTTTAGTTTTCTTCAGCAACGCCACCACCTTATCCAACTGTGACTGGGAAGTGGTTGTCAGCGCAAATGCATTGTCCGACCACCTGATGTTACGGGCAGCGTTGGTCAATACGTCAATATCGGCTTGGTTGGCAGAAGGGCACCCCTGCAGCTCGGCTGTTCCCGCTTTGGTAGGACACTTATCCTCATGATCAGGGATACCGTCACCATCCGTATCGGGGCAACCCATCGCCTCCATAGTCCCCACCTTATCCACACATTTATCCAGGTTATCAGGCACTCCGTCGCCATCTGTATCAGGACAGCCTTTATAGCGCGGAAGACCTTTGACCTGTGGACAATCGTCTTCATTATCGGGGATATTATCACCGTCGGAATCGATGAACGGACAACCACCGTAATTGACATCACCAGCTACGTCCGGACATTTGTCATCCTTATCAGGCACTCCGTCACCATCCTTATCAGGACACCCCATCGTCGCCTTAGTGCCTGCCTCTGTGGGGCATTTATCGAGATAATCTACTATACCGTCACCGTCGCTGTCCGGGCAACCATTGAATGCCGCTACGCCCGCTACAGTAGGACATTCGTCCTTCAGGTCAGGGATACCGTCACCATCCGTATCGGTTTTGCTTAGCTGCCTGATATTGATGGCTTTCTTGCCACCACCTTCACCAAAGAGGAAATAAAACCCGATCCCGGCATCCAGAGAACCTTTCTGGCCCTCGTCGAAATTATTGTTGTAGCCCGCACTGAGCCCGATCAGAAATTTATCCGTGATCTTAAAGTTAGCGCCGATTCCGGCTCTCGCATAGATATCGAACACATTCAGCTTGTCTTCGGCATAGTCTTTAGACAAATTGAACGAGGGACCCAGGTAAATATAAGGTGCAGCGATCCTTGAGCGATCGAACAGGCCTATCTGGGCAAGGATATCGCCATGCAGACCGATAAATTTGTCGTCGACCGTGTTGTTCATTAATATGCTGGCACCCAAAGGGACAGAGACGTTCAACCACGAAGTAATATTCCGGCTATAAGAAACATCGATTAGCAGGCTGCTGTTGGCAATATCAAACTCCCGGTCGTTAAGCAGGTCGGTGTTCCAGATACTGCCGGACAATCCGACTGCATTTTTATAATCAGAGTTCTGGCTAAATATGAAAGAAGATGAAAAGCATAATAACACCAAAAAAAACAAGAACTTTTTCATGTGTATAATTTTAAGTTTTTGTGTGTTGCATTCCTTTTAACCCCGGGTAGCAGGATATAATAAACAAGAATTTTACCCGCGGCCAAAATTCACTTAACCCAATGATTTTAATTAAATACTCTTTATTCAAGCAGGCCACGGCCCGATTTACTGATCATATTTTTTTCAGAAAGAGTGTGTAATGCTTTATCTAATATTCCATTGACGAAGTCTTTGCTCTTATCAGTACTGTAAGCCTTCGTTAATTCGACATATTCATTGATGGACACTTTAGTGGGTATGGTCGGGAAGATGAGCATTTCAGCAACTGACATCTTGATAAGGATCATGTCAATAAATGCGACCCGGTCAATATCCCAATTCTCGATCAGCGGAGCAAGCGTCTTCTCCAGCTCCTCGTTATGATTGAGCACGTATTTAAGCAGTTCCCTGCCAAAATCCCTGATAGCCTCATCCGAAGGGCCGTATGCCTCCGATATCTCCGGGCTGTCTTTCAGGTCTTTTATAATTTTTTTGATCGTACCCACGACAATCGACTGATCGTCTAACCAATTGAAATAGTAATCTTCGATCGTGTCGTTATAAAATTCCTGCCTGCACAATTCCTTAAACAGAAGCAGTATGATCTGCTGATCCTCCTCAGATCCGTTGGGCGAAGAGACATAAGTGGAATATTCGGGAATAAGGCTGAATGTTTTGTACAGCTTACGGGTAAAATCGTCAGGGATCTTATCCTCAAACTGGTATTTCCTGGCAGAACGCTCGACGTCGGAGTTCCTGACTATTTTTTGCGTCAGCGGGTTTTCGTATAATTTGGCGGTAAAGGCCTTATCAAATTCTGTCGGTAGTAATTTGCTTTGTCTTTTGACAAGATCATCTTTCGAATGTTCGGCAATTTTCCCCAAAAGATAAAGCTGGTAATAGAGCAGAATATAGGAGCTGCGAACAGCTTCATCATAGCCCGTCAATACCTCATCCTTACCGATACCTTCCGTTGTAAAATAGGAATACAACGCCTGCATCACCTTTACTCTGATATTTCTTCTACTTAGCATCTTATTTTTGACCTGAAATATTACAAATTTTTAATAGTATAATTCTATTTCATGTATTGGCTCAACTCTTCCCACGTAGGGGCCTTATTGATATGCCATTTTTTGATAATAACACCATCCTTCCAAAGGATAATTCCCGGGTTGGAGCGGATGATCGTTTTTAATATCGTCTCATCGGCCTGATATGCCGGTATTTCCAGCTTCAAAGCGCGCACGGCATCAGCTATCTGACCGGGCGAAAGCCCCCCGAACACGAGATGGACATATATATTCTGTGCTTCAGCTTTTTTGATAAGCGGTGTTATTTTCTCATCATAGGTTTTGATCCAGTCTGGTCTGAAAACAGCGTTTTCAACCTGTTCAGTAGTTTTTCTGATACTTTGAATGACCCTGTTCTCACTATTCATCTCTTTTGTTGAATCCATCGCTGCATACACCGTGTCTGTCTTCTCCACCATTCCGGTCTCCTTGTCGAAGCTGACTTTGTAATTGACGATCATCAGGTTATAGGCTGTATCCAGGAGTATATCATCGGTAATGTCAATATCCTTTACATCAGTGATACGGAAGTCGCTGATCTTGGTATGTTCCATTTCTGACTCACCGGTGATCTGTTCGATATCAAACTGATCTTTCGGAAACTCTTTAAAACGCTTCATATATTCATCCACTGTCAGGGTTATAGAGTTCCCTCCGCCTTTAGGCGTGATCACCTGGTGAACGGGCCTGTTGGCCTCGGCTTGCTGCTCTTTTTGTTTTTGTTCACGGATATTTACGCCTTCTTTGAACGGTCGGAAATCGATAGACGGCTCATTCCAGTAAGTATAATTGAGCGTATAAAATAAAAACCCGACAAAGCTGATGATAGATAATCCCAATCTCGCCCCGGGTGTGAATAACCTGTGAAACAGCCTGTGATAGAAAAGGAAGATCAGGGCCGGGATCATGAGGAATACGTCTTTGAGGAAAGAGGTCCGTGGCTCAATTTTCAGGAAATCGCCGAAACATCCGCAGTCGGATACGCGCATATTGGAGGCATTGAATTCTCCCCATTTGCTGAATTCGAAAAAGTTAGCATCGACCGGCACATAACCTGTCAGGAAGGTAAACCCTGTCAGTATGGTAAAAAATATCATCAGCAGAAAAAAGGCCCATGCCGTAAGCTTAGGCCTGATGCCAAGAACAAGCATAACGCCAAGCATCATTTCCAGGACAATGGTACCAATGGAAAACGCATTGACATAATTATGCAGGAATGGAAAAAGCGGAGCTATAAATCCGAATTTAGTATTTTCAAATGTGTAATAAAATGCATCGAAATACTGCTCCATCTTGAAAGCCGTTCCCAGCGGATCTACAGCCTTGACAAAGCCGGAAACCAGAAAAAGTATTCCCGCAAAATGCTGCAAAAAGGTAATGGCATAATTTTTCGAACGCTTCAGGTAAATCGTCAGACCAGTAACAGCCAAAGCAATAATACCTATATATGACATTAATTTAATGATCGTCATTAATTTGTACTTTTATTAGAAAGGATGAATGTAATAAAATCGCTGAAGGATGGGATCCGGGCAGGCTGCCATTTAGAACCGGATAACAATCCGGAATCCCGGGTCACAGCGCCAAAGATCGGAGCGTTTTCAGCTCCAGGGGTAAAAAACAAGGATTCATCAAGGGGCTTTTCCACTTGGTAGTCTGGATTTGGCAAAGATTAACTGTATTTGATTTTTGCGCAACAAAGATAAAATAAAATTGTAATCTGTTAAAATCGGTACGGCATTTTTTCAAATATTGTAATTCATAAAGTTTTTTCTTCCGTTTATTTAAAATCAAGGGCAATTTCTTTTTCTTTATTTTAAAGCCATCGTATCAGGAATCTATTACTTTTACCCTCAAATTTTCATTTATGTCATCTGAAAAGCGCATCTTTTTCATCGACGGCCATGCCATGGTATATCGCGCGCATTATGCATTTATCACCAGGCCACTGATGAACTCCAAGGGGCAGAATGTATCTGCCATCAACGGTTTTATCAGGGCGGTATGGGACCTCCTTGTCAATCAGCGACCGACTCATATCGGCGTGGTCTTTGACCCTTCCGGCAACACTTTCAGGAGCGAGCTGTATGAAGAATATAAGGCTCAGCGTGACGCCCAGCCCGAGGATATCTCTTTTGCAATACCCTATATCATCCGTATTCTTAACGGAATGCGTATTCCCGTGGAGATCATCTCAAACTTCGAGGCGGATGATGTCATAGGAACCCTGGCCAAAAAGGCCGAAAAAGAAGGCTTCCAGGTATATATGGTTACGCCCGACAAGGATTATGCACAGCTTGTGTCTGACAATATCTTCCAATACAAGCCTGCGAGATTCGGCAATGAAATCGAGATCCTCGGAGTCGACGAGATCCTGAAAAAATGGGAGATCGCACGCATAGACCAGGTCATCGACATTCTTGGCCTCATGGGTGACAGCGTGGATAACATCCCCGGTCTGCCTGGCGTAGGGCCCAAAACAGCGGTCAAACTCATAGCCGATTTTGACAATGTCGAAAATGTGATCGCCAATGCCGGCCTGCTCAAGGGCAAGCTTGCCGAAACCGTTTCTACAAAGGCCGATCTCGCGAGGTTGTCCAAAACGCTTGCTACGATACACACAGATGCGCCCGTAGAGTTCGATGCGGAGCATTATCTCGTCGAAGAATTTGACAAAGACGCTCTTCTGGAGGTCTTTAAAGAGCTGGAATTCAAAACACTGGCCAACACGATCTTATCCAGGAGTCCCTTCGGAGCGGAGAGTAAGCCCAGGCCGTCACGTTCCAAAACGAATGACACTGACGGATCAGGCCAGCAAACATCTCTTTTTGAGGATCCGAATCCGGAAGCTCAGACAGGTACCTTCGCACAAGAGCTTTCCAACGCCGAATTCAATATCCATAACACGGATCATGAATATAAGGTCGTAACGGATGAAGAAGACTGGAAAGCCATGCTGGCCGACCTGAGTACAAAAAAATACTTCTGCTTTGATACGGAAACCACAGGACTGGATCCCATCACCGCGGAGCTGGTAGGCATTTCGATCAGCAATGAAGCGCATAAAGCCTGGTATATTCCCGTTCCGGACGACCGGAATGAAGCACAGAAGATCGTCGACCGGTTAAAGCCGCTTTGGGAAGATCCCACAATAGATAAGATCGGCCAAAACCTAAAATACGATATCAGCGTCCTTATGAAATATGGGGTTGAGCTGAAAGGGCTACTGCATGACACCATGCTGATCCACTACCTGGTCGAGCCTGACCTGCGGCACGGCATGGACTATATGGCTGAATCTTACCTGAAATATAAGCCTGTAGCCATCGAAGAGCTGATCGGTGAGAAGAAGAACAATCAAATATCGATGCGCGATGTACCTCTGGAGAAAATAAAGGAATATGCAGGCGAAGACGCCGATATCACTTTCCAGCTATATAACTTTCTCGTCAAAGGCCTGCGCGATATCAATTCCGAGGAGCTGTACAAAACGATGGAGAGCCAGCTCATCTATGTACTGGCTGATCTCGAAATGGCCGGTGTCACGATCGATTCCGGCTACCTGGGCACGTACAGCATCGAGCTCGGTAAAAGAATATCTGAGCTGGAAAAAAAGATCTATGAAGAAGCCGGGCAGGAATTCAACATCAACAGTCCGCGCCAGGTCGGAGACCTGCTGTTCGGCACGATGAAGATCCCTTACAGATGGACCAAGACCAAGCAGGGACAGTACTCGACCGATGAGGTCAAGCTGTCGGAGCTGGCGCTTGAATACCGGTTTGTTCAGGACATCCTCGACCACAGAAGCCTGAGCAAACTCAAATCGACCTATGTCGATTCATTACCCAAAATGATCAACCCTGTTACCAAGCGGGTGCACAGCAGCTTCAATCAGGCGTTGGCCGCTACAGGAAGATTGAGCTCCAACAACCCGAATCTTCAGAACATACCCATCAAAACACAGGAAGGAAGAGAGATCAGGAAAGCTTTTGTACCGAGAGATGAAGATCACATCCTTCTATCTGCCGACTATTCGCAGATAGAGCTGAGGCTGATCGCCGAGCTCAGCCAGGATCCCAACATGGTGGAGGCCTTCCAGAAAGGTCTTGATATCCACACAGCCACGGCAGCTAAAGTATACAATGTTGACATCAACGAGGTCACTCCCGAACAAAGGCGGAACGCCAAAACGGTCAACTTCAGCATCATCTATGGCGCGGGCTCGCTGAATCTCAGTCGCCAGCTCGGCATCAGGCGGTCCGAGGCCAAGGACATCATAGACCAATATTTTATGCAGTTTGGCGGCCTCAAAGCCTATATGGACCGCATGGTGCACGAAGCGCACGAAAAAGGATATGTGACCACGCTGATGGGCCGCCGCCGTTACCTGCGTGAGATCAACTCAAGGAATTCGCTGGCAAGGAGCGGAGCGGAACGTATCGCCATCAACAGCCCGATACAGGGAACAGCCGCCGACATGATCAAGCTCGCCATGATCAAGATACATGAAGAGTTTAAGGCTAAAAAGCTGGAATCAAAAATGATCATGCAGGTGCACGACGAATTGGTATTTGATGTCAGGAAAGAGGAGCTTGAAACGGTGCGCAAGATCGTCGAAGACAATATGAAGAACGCCATTCCCAATCTCTCTATCCCGATCGATGTGAGCACAGGAACCGGGTTCAATTGGTTGGAAGCGCATTAGAAACAGCTTGAGGAGATAACATATAAACGATTGATCTACTGAAATTTAACGAGCACCATCCCTTTATCGACCGCCTGTCCCTCCGTGACCTCAACCGAACTGATCGTAGCGTCGACCGGTGATTTGATGGCGTTTTCCATCTTCATGGCTTCGAGAATGAGCAGGGTCTCTCCCACTGCCACAGTGTCCCCTTCCTTTTTAAGCAGCTTAAAAACAAGGCCGGGCATCGGTGACCTGATCTCGGAAACCTTATGATTGCGCTTCCCTTTTAATCCCATGGAATGGATAAGCTGATCAAGGTCGTCTTCCAGCTTGACTGAATAGATCCGTTTGTTGATCTCTATCTCATAACGTTTTGTTTGACGGTCCGAGCTGATAATGCGTACCGGATGATTGAGGCCGGCGATACGGGCGGTCAGCTTATCACCATGCCCGGAGATACTGATATTCTCGTCCTGCTCCAGATCAAACTCAAACCGGTCATTGACCTTTGCTTTCATTTTTCTTCAATTTGCTGCAAGGTAAATAATAGAGCACAAAAAAACATATAGATACCTATGACTTTGTCCATCCATCTTTTAAAATCCGCATTTACAATGGTCAGCTCCGGCTTCAAAAAATGGAGTTTACTATTTCCCAAACAGTTTGTCAGGCATACATACCGGTTATTTGTAACCTGTCTTACGGGTAAGTTTTATCTTTGAAAAAAAATTGAATGAGTTATCTCTCTCTCAAGGATTGTCTTATCGATCTGGAAAAAAGCGGTCAACTGGTCAGGATCAGCGAGGAAGCCGATCCCAATCTTGAAATGGCGTATATCCACCGAAGGGTCCAGGAAGCGGGAGGGCCGGCCCTGTTTTTTGAGAATGTAAAGAACAGCCCTTTCAAGGCCGCATCCAACCTGTACGGGACCAACGAAAGAACGGCATATATTTTCCGGAATGAGCTCGCAACCATCGAATTGCTGGCCCAATTCAGGGTCGATCCCGGCGATTTTCTGAAAAATCCGCTGAAGCTTCCCGGCTTGTTACCTAAAGCGCTCAAAGCCCTGCCAAAAAAAATCAGCAATTCCCCTCTAACAGCGCATACATGCCGCATCGACCAGCTTCCACAGATAGTTTCCTGGCCCAAAGACGGCGGTGCATTTATCACCCTGCCACAGGTGATGTCCTGGGATGCTGAAGATCCGGGTATAAAAAGAGCCAATATCGGTATGTACCGTATCCAGATGAGCGGCAACGAGTATATAACCGGTAAGGAAATAGGCCTGCATTACCAGATACATCGCGGCATCGGCGTGCACCACGAACAGCATAAAAGGCTGGGCAAAGCCTTCAAAATCAGCATCCAGGTCGGCGGACCACCTTCTCATACGGTCGCTGCCATTCTGCCGCTGCCCGAAGGATTCAGCGAAGCGGTTTTTACCGGTTTGCTCAATAACAGGAGATATAGATACCTCAGCCGCGACGGCTACCTGATCAGTGCTGATGCCGATTTCTGCATAACAGGCACGATCGACCCTGATATATTAAAACCCGAAGGTCCCTTCGGAGACCACCTGGGCTATTACAGCCTGGAGCATCCTTTTCCGGTATTGCAGGTCGATAAGGTATATCACAGAAAGGATGCGATCTGGCATTTTACGGTAGTGGGAAGGCCACCTGCCGAAGACAGCGGATTTGGGTATCTCATCCACCGCCTGTTCGGGAGTACGGTAACCAATGAGTTCCCGGGGCTGCAGAAAGTACACGCCGTAGACGCAGCGGGTGTACACCCTCTGTTGTTTGCGATAGGTTCAGAGCGTTATATGCCGTTTCGCGAGCCGCGTCCGGAGGAAATACTGACCATTGCCAACAGGCTTCTTGGAAGCGGACAGACCTCATTGGCAAAATATTTGTTTATCACGGCTCCTTTTGAAAATCGATCCCCGGATATCTACAATATAAAGGACTTTCTCAGGTATATCCTCGAAAGGGCCAATCTTGGCAGGGACCTCCATTTCATAACCAATACGACCATCGATACGCTGGACTATTCGGGTGACGGATTTAACCAAGGCAGCAAGCTGACGATCGCGGCATACGGCCCACCCGTAAGGAGCCTGGGTGCCCAGCTACCGGTTGATCTTACACTTCCTCCGGAATTCAGTGATCCCGTATTTTTTACGGAAGGCATTCTCTGTGTTAAGGGACCGGCATATCCCGACAGCAAGGTAGGGAGCGCACAGGCCGGCGTTTTCGCGGATTGGATCACCAGGTTTAAATGGGAAGGCATCGGTATGATCGTGATATGTGATGATGCGGGCTTTGTCAGCTCCAGTGACAATAACTTCGTATGGGCTACCTTTACACGATCCAATCCTGCCTCCGACTGCTACGGGAATAATGAACGCTTCCGCCACAAACACTGGTCCATCGATGCGCCGCTTATCATCGACGCGAGGATCAAACCCTGGCATGCCCCGGCGCTCGAGGATGATCCACAGGTCGTGGAAAGGGCTGAAAAGATCATCTTTAGAAACAAGGAACTCAGGAAATGGCTTTAAACTTACCGGAAGGATTTAAAAGCAGGATACAGAGCCAGCTGGAGCAAGGATACGAAGCCTTTCTTGCGGCATTAAGCACCGAAGCTCCTGTTTCTGTAAGGCTCAATCCTGCCAAACCATCAACTTTGCCTTATGAGCCTGAGATATGCCCCTGGGAAAAGAACGCGTTCTATCTCCAGGAAAGACCGTCATTTACTTATGATCCTCTCTTTCACGCCGGGGCATATTATGTGCAGGAAGCTTCCAGCATGCTCATCGGCCACATTGCCGCCACGCTTCCGGGACGTGAGCATTGGAGCCTTGCCATCGACCTGTGCGCTGCGCCCGGAGGAAAGACCACACATCTGTTATCGGTGATGCCTTCCAATGTGTTTGTCCTGGCCAATGAAGTCGTCAATACGCGCCTGGGAGCCCTCCGGCAGAATCTCGTCAAATGGGGCCACACCAATAGCTCAGTAATATCCTATCCTGCTGAAAACATAGCTGCTTCAGGGCTTGAAGCCGATCTGTGCCTCATCGACGCGCCATGCAGCGGAGAAGGCCTGTTCAGGAAAGATCCGGAAAGCATCGGCCACTGGAACGATTACAACCTTTTGTCGTGTGAAAAAAGACAGGCGGATATCCTGGCATCTGCACCGGGCCTGGTACGGCCCGGTGGATTCCTGATATACAGCACCTGCACCTACAATCCGGGAGAGAATATGGCACAGGTCCATGCTCTTACCAGCCAGGGATATTTCGAATCCATGGAGGTCAGCCTGGATCCTCAATGGGGCATTACACGACTGTACCACGGTGAGGGTACGGGATACCAGTGTTATCCGCACCTTGTCAGAGGTGAAGGATTCTTTTTCTCCTTACTAAAAAGAACCTCTAAAGCCTGGCGATCGCCGCATAGTGGAAAAAAAGTCGTAGCCGGCCTCTTTAAAAGGCTGAATAAAGACCAGCAACGAAGATTGCCCCCGTTCCTGCAAGCTTTTAATGATCAGATCGTAACGGGTCCAAATAGCAGTCTCTGTCTTTTCCCTGATCAGCTGCAAAACCTGCAGAAATACCTGAGCATAAAGCCATTGTTCGAACTGGGCAGTATGAAGGGAAACGAACTGATACCATCACACAGCCTGAGCATGATACCCGGGTTTGATCATTGTTTTCCACCGCTTGACCTCACACGAGAACAGGCTATTCAATATCTGAAAAGGGAAGTCATAACCGGTCTCCCATCCCTACCCAGGGGCTGGTACCTGGTTAAGTATGAAGAACGATCGCTGGGATTTGTCAAGGTTCTGGACAACAGGATAAACAACTACTTACCGAACAATCTTAGAATACTTAAATAAGACACTTATTAACAGACATTTATAAGACTTTTGTTAATATTTTATTCTAATGGAACCGTGAACAAATTTCGCGTCCGTACCATCTTCAATGGTGACGATAAGCCGGCCGTGATCATCGACTGACCTTATCATGGCCGGAAAAACCTCATTGTCCCTGTCATACAATTCTACCCATTGATCCTTCCGGTACAGCGATTCGTTATAGGACCGGACGATCTCGTCATAACGCCGGCCTCTTAATGACAAATAATATTTCTCCACCCATTCCATAAGAGTACAGGACACCCTGTCCATATCGTAACTATTACCGGTAAGCTGTTCCAGGGAAGCTGCAAGACCGTCGAGATCACCAAAATCCTGCTGTTTGACATTCAGGCCGATCCCGGTGATGGCATATTCCATATTCTGTTCGGAAATATGTGTCTCTATAAGGATCCCTGATACTTTTTTCCCGTCGACCATGATATCATTCGGCCATTTGATCAGGCAGGCCTTTCCGGTCAGGTTACGGACTGCCGTTTTTACAGCCAGCGCCATAGCCATTGATAACAGGAACTGGTTACCGCCTGTCAGAAAAGCCGGGTATAAAATAAGGCTTATTGCGACTCCTGCCTCAGGTCGGGCCTGCCATGAAGCATTTCTCTGCCCGTAACCACCTGTCTGATTATATGACAAAATAGCAGTTCCTTCGGCTGGCCTGGATTTTGCATATAGATTTCTTAAATATGTTTGCGTCGATGCTACAGTCGGCAAGTGTTCGCAAACTTTTCCAACGAAAAGAGTGTTAGGGTATAAAATCAAAGTACTTCTTTTTGTTATTTTGTGCAATTATAACGTTTATACAATAAATCATAAAATTTGGAAATAGCCAAAAATCAGGTAATTGAAATAGAAGACATGGCGTTGGCCGATCTGGTGGTCGATGCGATCCAGGATATCAAGGGTGATAACATTGTCAAAATTGATCTGCGTAAGGTTCCGGATGCTCCGGCCAACTTTTTTATCATCTGTGAAGCAGAATCAACCGTCAAGATCAACGCCATAGCCAACAACATCCACAAGCGTGTACGGGAAGATCTGGGACTAAAGCCTGGCCACATGGAAGGGGGGCCTTCGGCAAAATGGATCCTGGTGGATTATTTTTCCACCATCATACACATATTTTACCCGGAGACCCGGGCGTTTTATGACCTGGAAGGTCTCTGGTCGGATGGCGTCATTACGACTTATGACAGCATCTGATAGTATTTTATTATAACCATGACAACAACACATTAAATGGAAGACAACAATCCGAATCTTAATCAGGATGATAAGAATAAGAATAAAAAGCCTGTTAAGATCAATTCATATTGGATATACGGAGCGGTCATCATGATACTAATCCTGGGGCAGCTGCTTCTGTTCCCTTCAGGATCCAACTCGAAGATCAGCTTTGACCAGCTTAAGACCTACATTGAGGCTGGCGATGTTAAAAAGATCGTCGTGATCAATGAGGACGTAGCCGATATTTTCCTCAAAAAAGAAAGCCTGGCCAAATATCCGAACGCAACCAAGACTACTTTTTCGGAAAGTCAGCCGAATTTTACAATGGAGATCGGATCGCTGGACAACTTTGAGACCAAATTTGACAAGATCAACGACAACCTCGCTGCAGGCAATCGCGTCGAGCTGACCTATGAAAAGAAAACCAATGTCATCGGGACCATTCTGGGATATCTGCTGATGCCGCTCATCTTTGTCGCGCTTTACTTTATCATTATGAGGAGGGTAAGCGGCGGTGCCGGTGGACCGGGCGCTCAGATCTTCAACATCGGGAAGTCCAAAGCCCAGCTTTTCGAAAAAGATTCCAAGGTCAACCTGACCTTTGCCGATGTTGCCGGTCTGGATGAAGCGAAGGAAGAGATCATGGAGATCGTCGATTTTCTCAAGAATCCGAAAAAATATACCTCTCTCGGCGGTAAGATCCCGAAAGGCGTGCTCCTGGTAGGCCCTCCGGGAACCGGAAAAACATTGCTGGCTAAGGCCGTGGCCGGCGAGGCCAACGTTCCTTTCTTCTCCATGTCAGGCAGCGACTTCGTCGAGATGTTTGTCGGCGTGGGAGCAAGCCGCGTTCGTGACCTGTTCAAGCAGGCAAGGGAGAAAGCGCCATGTATCGTATTTATCGATGAGATCGACGCTATAGGCCGCTCACGTGGAAAGAACAACTTCCAGGGCGGCAATGACGAAAGGGAGAACACGCTCAACCAGCTCCTGGTAGAAATGGATGGCTTTAGCACCGATAAAGGAGTTATCCTAATGGCGGCTACCAACCGTGCAGATGTTCTCGATAACGCGCTGATGCGACCCGGCCGTTTCGACAGGCAGATCGGTATCGACCGTCCGGATCTCAATGGACGGGTGCAGATATTCAATGTGCATCTGAGAGGTATCAAGCTCAATCCTGAGGTCAACAGCATGGCCCTGGCGGAAATGACACCGGGATTTGCCGGAGCCGATATCGCCAATGTTTGTAATGAAGCCGCACTGATCGCAGCCCGCCGGAACAAAACATCCGTCGACATGTCCGACTTCAATTATGCGCTTGATCGTGTCATAGGCGGCCTTGAAAAGAAAAACAGCCTGATCTCCCCTCGTGAGAAAGAGATCATTTCCTATCACGAGGCCGGTCATGCAGTATGCGGATGGTTCCTGGAACATGCCTCTCCGCTGGTCAAAGTGACGATCGTACCGAGAGGCATCGGGACACTTGGATATGCACAATACCTGCCCAAAGAAGAATATATCACCCGGACGGAGCAACTGCTCGACAGGATCTGTATGACATTCGGGGGACGTGCCGCAGAGGAGATCGTTTTCGGAAAAATATCCACCGGCGCCCAAAGTGACCTCGACCAAGTGACCAAGCTTGCTTATAGTATGATCACGGTATATGGTATGAACCGAAATGTCGGGAATGTATCTTTCTACCAGATGGGTAGCGATTCGTTCCAGAAACCATTCTCAGAGCATACCGCTTCTATGATCGATGAGGAGGTGAGAAAGCTGTTGGATGAGCAATATCAACGATGTCTCAATCTTTTGCGTGAGCATCGGCATGATCTCGAGCTCCTTGCTCAGGAGCTGCTCTCCAAGGAAGTCCTGCATAAGTCGGATGTAGAAAAGCTGCTTGGCGAGAGGCCATATAAGGATGAGGAACATCTGTTACACCCGGACCTGCGCAAGGACGTGACTCCTTCAGATGGTGAGACCCCTGTAACTTCGCCGGCTTAAACAGAAGTTTTGGCAGAATATACTGATATATATGATTCCCCTGTCGGCAGCATTCTCATAAAAGCGACCGACAGGGGAATCTCATGTTGTGGCTTTATAGAAGCATCCGAAAAATCACGGTATCCTACCCTGCCCAACATACATACCATAGCCGCCGCCGAATGGCTGGATGCCTATTTTGGCAGTCAAAGCCTGCCTGAAGTAAGCTATGATATCAGCGGCACCGGTTTCCAGCAACAGGTCTGGAGCATCATAGATAAGATCCCCTTTGGCAAAACCATAACTTACCAGGATATCGCCCTGCAGATACCCGGCAGCTCGGCACGCGCAGTCGGCACGGCAACAGGTGCTAATCCGCTGGGCATTATCATTCCATGCCACCGTGTCATGGGCAGCGACGGTAAGCTACACGGCTATGCAGGCGGAATAAAGAAGAAGATCTGGTTATTGGCATTTGAAAAAGGAGATTCCTTATTTTTGCCGGATGTATAATATTCTTAAGCCGCTGCTCTTCAGCTTCAACCCCGAACAAGCCCATAAGATCGCTATGAACTCGGCAAAAATGTGCCTCACCCTGCCTTTTGGGAGGCAGGCGCTCCGCATCATGGCCGGAAAAGCTGATGATGATCCGGTAGAGCTTTTCGGTATAAAATTTAAGAATCGCGTCGGCCTGGCTGCCGGTTTTGATAAGAACGGACACTACATCCAAGTATTGGAGCAGTTCGGATTCGGGCATATCGAAGTAGGAACGGTCACTCCCCGCCCCCAGCCCGGTAATCCCCAGCCAAGACTATTCAGGCTTCAGGCTGACAAGGCCCTCATCAACAGGATGGGCTTTAATAACCTGGGCGTTCACCAGCTGGCGGAAAGATTACGGCAGCTGCCCCCCGATCGTCCCGTCATAGGCGGCAACATCGGCAAGAACAAAGACACTGCCAATGAAGATGCCTGGAAGGATTACCTGTATTGCTTCAGACAACTGCACTCCCTGGTCGATTATTTTACCGTCAATCTCAGTTCTCCCAACACACCCGGCCTTCGCGCACTGCAGGAAAAAGAGCCGCTTATCAGAATCCTTTCCGGAATACAGGAGTATAACAAAGGCCTGGCAGATCCCAGGCCGGTCCTGCTTAAGATATCGCCGGACAATGAAGTAGCGGTTCTGGACGATATTATTGAAGTGGCCCGGCAATGTGAGCTCAGCGGACTGATCGCAACCAATACAACTGTAGACAGGGCAGGCTTATCGATCTCCCCGGCGGAATTGGAAATGATCGGTGCCGGCGGTCTGAGCGGCCAACCGTTAAAGCAAAGGTCATTAAACGTAGTCAGGTATCTCAGGTCCCATATACCGGCTGAAATAAAGATCATCGGCGTGGGCGGCATATCCGGTCACGACGACTATGAAAACATGGCTGACGCCGGCGCGGCCCTGGTACAGCTTTATACGGCCTTTATCTATCAGGGTCCGGGCATCGTAAAAAATATAATAAGCTAGAATATTACCATATCTTTCGATGCATGGCATATCGCTACTCAAAACTGCCGGATATAGACCGATATTCACACGTTATTTGCAGAATTTAACAGGAGCTAACAATCAGCACGTTAAATAGGAATAATTTCTTTTTATTTGCACCAAAATATTTATAAAAAAGCTTTTAATATGAGAATATTTCTATTTACATTTTTATTTACTTTGATCATTAACAATCTGTTAGTGGGACAATCTACGGATCTGGATAAGCTTTACTTCAAGTATGCCTATCTCAGGTTACCGACAAAACCCATCAAAGATTCTACCCTGCGGAATTATGCCGTGGTGCAAAATGTATATCATGAATACAGAACCTCACATGAGAATGTCGTTCTGTTTGATGATATAAAGATCGAAGGGTTCGAACAGAAAGAATCGGATGCATACCTGACCGTCGAGATCAATCTTGAAGCGCCCAGGGTCATCAGCAAAGAGCTGGTAGTACGGTCGGCGAAAACCAAAAACAAAGCCGGAGCTGAAGTAACGACCAATTATTATACGCCTACCTGGAAATACAGGCAAATTGGCAACTGTGTCGTTAAAGACAACAGGAACAATATAATATCTACCTATTCCCTCAACGCCGATCGTGAATACAAAGCGACAGAAATGGCTAACAAGGCTTCGGCAGAATCAACGCTGAGCAGCACCTTCGAAAAAAGAATTGATGTAGGATTGGATTGTATACGAAATGCTCAGAATACAATTAACGCTTCTCTCAACAAAGAATTCGGATACCCGCTCGTAACCGGCACGGACTATCTCTGGATCCTCGGAAGCAGCAAGAACCCGGAACAGCAGGCACAGCTAACAGCTCACCAGACAGTTTCAGTCAACTTTGCAAATATGTCCGGAAGCACGGACATGACAGATATGGCACAAAAAGTACAAAGTGCGATAGATTATTTTGAAACGGTAGAAAAGAACTTCAATACCGATGATAAAAAACACCGCAAGCTCCGGTATGCAGCATATTATAACCTCGCTACGATATATCACTACCTGGATATGCCTGACAAGCAGACGGAATGGGCAAACAAGCTGATCAAAAATGACTTTGATACAAAGGACGGAGAAAAGCTTCTCGCCAGCGCAAATGCTCTGAAGCAGGCATTGACAACAAATGAGTCGGCTTCGAGACATATGTTCATAATGACCAGAACCCTGCCAAAGGTCACCAAAGAAAAAAAGCCGTATAGCCTGGAGGAAGACAGGACATTTACTACTGGTACTGTCATTAAGACCAATGGTGATTCCATAAAAGCCTATATCAGGAAAGTACACCCCAACCAGATGAAAGGCAGCCTTACGTTGAAAGTAATGGGCCCGAATGAAAAGTATGTCGATAAAATCGTCTATGCACGCGAGGTTAGTACAGTATTATATGACAATGGTGATATATACAGAGGCTTGTATTTTGCTCCTCCGGGAGATAAGTCCGGCTCGTTCAACCTGGAGAAAGAAGCATTCTTTGTCAAGGAAATATACAAAGGAGAAAAATTATCCGTGTATCAATATTTAAGCTCGGATGTAGTCATCCATAGAGCCGGAAGCAAAAATGCAGAATCTGTTGCTTTGCCAGGATGGGTATTGAGCCCGAAGAAAAAATTCCTGGAAATGGCAAAGGATTGCCCTGACCTGACCAAAAGGGTCGAATCCAAAGAGTTCAATACACAGTCAGCAAGCCTTGTGGAATTTGCCAAAGCACTGGATGAATGTAAGTAAGGGGAAATGTGTAACAGTGTATGGAAGAAGCCTGCACTAAGCACTATAGATAAGTATACATGGGCGAAGAATTCTCTCGCCCATGTATATCAGCATTATCCCGGTATATTCCGTATCAAAATGACAGGAATTCAATCTCACCGTAAATTCAAATAGAATGGGGAAAGAATTTAATTATTGGTCATAGAGTCATGAAGAAACAGGTTATTCAACCGGAACAGAATCTCTCATAGAGAGCCCCGCTATCAGCCTATTGTAATTTCTTTCTATTTTAGTATTAAAATATTTCGGATCTGAAACGGATTTTCCTGCTTGATTTTCTAGGAGCATTATTGACAGGGTCTTTGTTGGTAGGTGTTGCGGAAAAGTATTTTGGAGTGCCGGGGTTCGTAGTCTACTACCTGTCCGTTCTTGCTTTCTCATTGGCATTCTATTCCGGAAGTGTATATTTCTTCGTAAAAAGAAAGCTGAAATTATTACTTAAAATACTGGCCGTCTGTAACCTCTTATATTGTTGCCTTACAGTAGCCATAGTCGTTTATTTTTTTCATAAACTTTCGGCAATCGGAGTGATCTATTTTATATCCGAAGTTCTGGTGGTCATATGTTTAGTCATGCTTGAATTAAAGATCGCCCGAAAGCTTCAAAGCGATCAGGAAAAATTACAGGCTGAGTCGCCCTGAAATAAGAAAGCCTCCGAATTGCTTCAGAGGCTTTATATCATTCTATTCAGATCAATCGTTCGCGATATTTTTCCTGATGATATTCAGCGCCGCACCGGCCCTGAACCATTCTATCTGCTGTTTATTGAAAGTATGATTGACCGGGAAGCTCTCCGTGCTGCCGTCCTTATGATGCAGCACCACCGTCAATGGGACACCCGGTGCAAAGGTCATCAACCCCAGGATATCGATGGTATCATCTTCCTGGATCCTGTCATAATCGGCAGGATCGGCAAATGTCAATGCCAGCATACCCTGCTTCTTGAGATTGGTCTCATGGATACGGGCAAAAGATTTGACAAGAACGGCTCTTACGCCGAGGTGGCGCGGCTCCATAGCTGCATGCTCACGGGAGGAGCCTTCGCCGTAGTTTTCGTCACCGACTACAATACTTCCGAGACCGGCAGCTTTGTAAGCGCGTTGGACAGCAGGAACGGAACCGTATTCTCCCGTCAGCTGGTTTTTGACCCTGTCGGCAGTGTCATTGGCAAAATTGATGGCGCCGATCAAGAGGTTGTTGGATATATTATCGAGGTGACCGCGGTATTTCAGCCATGGACCTGCCATGGAGATATGATCGGTCGTACATTTGCCTTTGGCCTTGATCAGAAGGCGCAGACCGGTCAGGTCCGTTCCTTCCCATGGTTCAAACGGATCCAGCAATTGTAACCTGTCGGATTCCGGATTGACGATCACCTCTACTGCCGAACCGTCCTCGACAGGATGCTGATAGCCCGGATCATCGACATCAAAGCCGTTAGGTGGCAATTCATAACCGGTAGGAGGATCCAATCTCACTTCCTGGCCCAGCTCATTGGTCAGCGTATCTGTGATCGGGTTGAAGCCGAGGTCTCCGGCTATTGCAAGCGCGGTGACAAGCTCCGGAGAGCCGACAAAAGCAAAAGTATTGGGATTGCCGTCAGCCCGCTTGGCAAAGTTCCGGTTAAATGAGTGGACGATCGTGTTTTTTTCCTGCCTCTCAGCGCCTACCCTGCTCCACATACCGATGCATGGCCCGCAGGCATTGGCAAATACCGTGCCTCCCATGGCATTGAAGATATCGATCAGGCCGTCACGTTCGATCGTATAGCGAACCTGCTCCGACCCCGGTGTTATAGTAAATTCAGCTCTCGTCTTAAGGCCTTTTTCTATGACCTGGCTGGCGATGGAAGCTGCACGGCTGATATCTTCATAGGAAGAGTTGGTACAGGAGCCGATCAATCCTACTTCGACCTTAAGCGGCCAGGCGTTCTCTTCTGCTACTTCTCTCATCCTGGAGATCGGTGTCGCCTTATCGGGGGTAAACGGACCGTTGAGATGGGGCTCCAATGTGGAAAGGTCGATCTCGATCACCTGGTCGAAATATCTTTCCGGATCGGCGTATACTTCTTCATCGCCATGGAGGTATTCCGCGATTCCGTTGGCCAGATCAGCTATTTCGGCTCTTCCTGTAGCTCTCAGGTAGCGGTCCATGGACTCGTCGTAGTTGAAAGTAGATGTGGTGGCACCGATCTCGGCGCCCATGTTACATATGGTGCCCTTACCTGTACAGGAAAGGCTTTTTGCACCATCACCAAAATACTCGACAATGGCTCCGGTACCGCCTTTTACGGTAAGGATTCCGGCCACTTTGAGAATAATATCCTTAGGGCTGGTCCAGCCATTCAACTTGCCGGTCAGCCTGATACCGATCAGCTTTGGAAACTTCAATTCCCAGGGTAGACCGGCCATAACGTCACAGGCATCAGCCCCACCGACACCGATGGCTATCATTCCCAGGCCACCGGCATTGACCGTATGGCTGTCAGTACCGATCATCATGCCACCCGGGAAAGCGTAATTCTCCAGTACAACCTGGTGAATGATGCCGGCTCCCGGCTTCCAGAAGCCGATACCATATTTATTGGAAACGGAAGAGAGGAAGTCGTATACCTCTTCGTTGTCTTTTTCTGCTGTAGAAAGGTCCTGTTCAGATCCGACCTTTGCCACGATAAGGTGATCGCAGTGCACAGTACTCGGTACGGCTACTTTTGGTCTGCCTGCCTGCATAAACTGCAGCAGGGCCATCTGCGCGGTGGCATCCTGCATGGCTACCCTGTCCGGAGCAAAAAACACATAATCACTGCCGCGTTTGAAATCCTGCAGCGGGCTATCCTCGTGGATATGCGCATAGAGGATCTTTTCGGACAGGGTCAAAGGTCTGTTGAGCACTTTTTTGGCCGCATCCACCTTTTCCTTGAATCCGGCGTACACACCTCTCACCATATCAATATCAAAAGCCATAATATCTAAACGTTTATTTAATTTTAATGGTAGAAATTTTTAAAAAATGCAAGTTTAGTAATAAATTCAATTAAACTCAATGCGCACATGACCGATATGTGACAAGGCCTTAATTTAGAATGATTTTAAATAACTTTCATTTACATTGAAAATTCAACTCTTAAATAATTTTATGCCTTAATAGTTTAAAAAAATTACGTCATTTTTTAGCTAAATCATTCATTTTATTCAATAGGACAGGATGAAGGGATTTGTAACAAAAACTTTACCTTGGCGATCAGTTTAAGATGTAAGTAAATTATTTTGATGGAAGCACCAAAGTTACTATGGCAACCCACTCATCAACAGGTACGGGAAAGTAATCTATTCCAATATCAGCAGCATATAGAGCAGCTTACCGGCCAGCAGTTCGATGATTACCAGGAGCTGTGGCAATGGAGCATTGATAATAAGGAAGCGTTCTGGAGCAGCCTGTTCGATTATTTCAGCCTGATCTATGAGGGTGACAAAAGTCCGGTCTTAACCGGGGCCGGAATGCCTGACTATCAATGGTATGACCATATAAAGATCAATATTGCGGAAAACCTGACACGGTATCATCACCCGGATAAGGTCGCCCTGATAGCCGTTGACGAATCAGGAATAAAAACGACCTATCTGTGGAGAGACCTCTTAAGTACTGCTGCTGCCATACAAAGCCAGCTCAGGGTGTGGGGGCTCGCCGCCGGTGACCGTGTGTGCGGCGTCCTGCCCAATGCCTTCCATACTACAGCGGCATTTCTGGCAGTCAGCGCAAGCGGAATGATCTGGTCCTGCTGCTCGCCTGATTTCGGTGTTGAGAGCATCCTGGATCGTTTTTTACAGATATCCCCGTCGGTATTGCTTACTATCGATTCATACCGGTACGGTGGGAAACAATTCGATCTCGGCGAAAAAAACGCGACGCTCAGGTCCAGGCTCACATCCGTGGGCAATGTCCTGAACCTGAGCGCTGAGCCGGCTCCGGAGCCATTACCGGGTACGACCTATCTGGCCAGGCTGGAAAAACATGCGGATGCGCTCCCCGAATATGTAAGAGTTCCTTTTTCCACTCCGCTTTGGGTATTATACAGCTCGGGGACGACAGGCGCCCCAAAGGCCATAACCCATGGTCACGGCGGTGTTCTGCTCGAATTACAGAAATATCATGCATTTCATAATGACGTCAGAGCCGGAGAGCTGTTTTTCTGGTATTCGACCACGGGGTGGATGATGTGGAATTTCCTGCACGGAGCATGGCTCATGGATGCCACGATCCTTCTATATGACGGCAGCCCCGGTTATCCCCATGTCGACTTCCTGTGGCAGCTGGCTGCCGAAACAGGTATCCATCATTTCGGAACCAGCGCCCCCTATATCCTGGCCAACAAAAAGGCAGGCATAAAGATCAGCGAAAAGCACGACCTTTCGCGCTTGCGGTCGATCGGCTCCACCGGTTCTCCCCTGCCGCCGGAAGGATTCGACTACGTGTATGATGATATCAAGCCCGATGTCTGGCTCACCTCGATGAGCGGAGGTACGGACGTATGCACTGCTTTTGTAGGCGGCAACCCCATGCTGCCAGTGTACGAAGGGGAAATACAATGCAGGACCCTGGGTTGTGCCCTGTATTGCTTTGACGAAGATGGCAGAAGCATAACCGATGAAGAAGGCGAGCTGGTCATCACTCAACCCATGCCGTGCATGCCGCTCTACTTCTGGCATGACGAAGGGAAGATGCGTTATAAGGAAAGCTACTTCGAGATGTATGAAGGTATCTGGCGACATGGTGACTGGATCAGGATCACGCCGAGAAACGGCATCATCATCTACGGCCGCTCCGACGCTACGCTCAATAAGCAGGGCATCCGCATCGGGACCAGCGAGATATACCGGAGCCTCGATAACCTGGAAGAGATCGCCGACAGCCTCATAGTCAATATAGAACAACGCAATGGCGAACACTGGATGCCCCTCTTCGTAATGCTAAAGGATGGTGTTGTCCTCGATAATGCCCTGCAGCAAAAAATAAAAAACAGGCTGCGAGGCGATTACAGCCCGAGGCATGTGCCCGACGAGATCATACCCGTCAGCGGGATTCCTTATACGCTGAGCGGCAAAAAAATGGAAACGCCTGTAAAAAAGATCCTCTCGGGCCGTCCCCTGGAAAAATGTGTCAACCCGGATACGGTAAGAAATCCCGAAAGCCTCGGTTTTTTCATAGAGCTATCCAAAAAATTAAATGCTTAGTTAAGGAATTTAAATCAATCAGGACAAATTGAATAAAATATATATTTGCACAAAAATGAATATGAAACGATACGGCACGCTTTTAATCGTAGCAATAGTGGGATTGTCGGTATATTCCTGCAAACAGGATAAGCCTGTACAAGCCGGTAAAGCCAAAAACGAATTAGCAAAAAACCCGAACCAGGAAGGTGTTTTTCTCGATTACAATGTGCAGGATGTAGGGGCTATTCCCCGTGACAAACCCATTACCGTTAAGGTGGTCATCATCAACAACAAGCCTGATTCCATTACAATTACCGGTACACCTACGACGTGTGACTGCATGAATGTCAGTCTTCAAAAGAAAAATCTTGGACCAAAAGATACCGCCCAGATGGCCGTTACTTATAATGCAAGGATACCGGGACTCTTCGACAAGGATGTATATGTCAATTTTATGGGACAGGACTCCACCCTGAAGTTTACCATGAAAGGTCATGTAAAACAGTAGAATACAGACTGACAAAAAATATACCGATACCGGCGCTGTTGATCCAGGCCGGTATTTTTTATGAATTACAGAACGCATGTTATTTCTAACCTACAGAAGGCAGGGTCAACAAACCGGATAAATAAAAAGGGAAGAGAAGGGAAAGATAAGTGCGGGTGGAGGGACTCGAACCCCCATGCCTCGCGGCGCCAGATCCTAAGTCTGGTACGTCTACCAATTTCGCCACACCCGCATTTGGAGTTGCAAAAGTAAAATCAATCCTGATATTTGCAAGCCTTATTTTAACTTTTTTTGAATTTATTTTAATCCGGAGTTTAAACAGAGCTTACCGGCAATTCTAACGGACGAGCGTCACACTTCCTTTGAGAAGCTGGATCCTGCCGTTTAGGAACTCAACTTCAGCGTAATAAGCAAAGACATCAGGATTACATTCTTTTCCTTTAAAGCTACCATCCCAGCCCATGCTGTCATCGCCCGGCACCAGATCCCGTCCTTCATAGACACAGGCACCCCAACGGTTAAATACCCTCAGCCTGCGGATCGACTTAGCTCCGGGATTCGGAAAAATAGTGAAGTGATCATTGATCCCATCGTAATTGGGTGAAAAAACATTCGGCGCGAATATATCGTGCAAGTCGATGACACGGATCTCAATGGAGTCTGTCGCGATACACCCTTTGTCATCTTCAGCGGTGACATAGATTATCCCATTATAGAATGGTCTGATTCTCACCTCATTACAATCAAAACATTCGGAAAGCATACTGGAAGGCTGCCACTCATAGGTCACATTCCCGACAGCATTGACCGTATATGCTTCCATATCGATGTAATCACCCAACAATATCGCGGTATCAGGGTCAGAGCGCACTTCGACCTCCAAAGGAGCGATACAGCATCGCGCGATAAAGTTTTTATTGACCGAATGTACACAACCATCCTCAGACCTGATAGTCAATGTGGCCGACTTATGACCGGGCGCTTGATATTTGACCGGAGGCGGATCCTTATCAGCCGAAGACTCAGGTATCGCGGTACTGCCAAAATTCCATTGATAAGATACGATCGGATCGGTAGGTTCAGTCGAAAGATTGATAAATGTCAGCGTATCTTCATAACAGGTGCCGGCCGGTTCGATGTTAAAGTCGGCTCTGGCGCCAAGAAACTCTCCTGTTCCTCCGAATTCCATATAGTATCCCTCGCCCGACCGGGAGAAGTTATTGACAAAAAACGTATAACTTTTCCCTGCTTCCATATCGATATAACGAACCCAATTGTCATTACCGTCATTGCAGCCCGGGAACTCGGTCACATCCTGGCTTCCGAAGTTGAGCCCGGTAGGCCCGGTGCATTGCTTCCAGAAATCATAGGGCTGGCCTACATTTTCTCCGGCAGCGCCGCAGCGCAGTATCTTTTTCCTGGAACAGTCATCTATACCCCCGGGTAGCTCAAAGAGCGCAAAATCAAGGTCATCCTCAGGCTTAAGAGGTGTCAGGCTGATGGTCAGGGTGCCGGACTTGCTGCAGGTCCACCTGAACCAGGACGAGGCCTTCTCTTTACCAATACAGGATGATGGATCAATTTCATTGGTCAGCTGACCGGGGTTAAAGACCGATTCAATATACACGGAGGATTTATCGCATAAGATCCTGCTTGTAGGACAGTCACCGTCGGATACGAAGGTTTGATCATAATTATTGATACACAGCTGAAAGCTCCCTGCGTTGTCATTTCTGGCGCTGACATTGATATAATAGGTCTCGCCCGGTATAAGCGGCCCCGCATACACATTCAATTGATTTTCATTAAAGGCGTCACTAAAGCAGTTGACCTCTACCAAAGCACTACATGGCCCCGAATATAGAAGCATCTGCGGCGACAGCAGGGTGCCACCATTGTTCCCCGAAGCTTTACCAATAATTTTGATATTGACAAAATTGGCGATAGCCGTAAATCTGAACCAAACATCTCTTGCTGTAGCCTCATTGGGGATACAGACATACTCCGCCGGAATAGAGGGCGATGCGCCAAAGTTATTATAAGCCCCATAGCCGGAACAAAAGCTGGCAATATCGGTCAGCTCAATGGCATTGATACAGTCATCATTGACCGGCTGGGCAAGGAGCCTGACCGGAATTAAAAACAATAATAAAAAAGTAAGCCTGTAGAAATTCAAAACGCCTAATTAATGTAATGTACATTCAACGAATAAAATAAGCCGATTGTTAGAATCCACCAACTTGTTTTATCAAATTTGCCTAAAAATATAATGATCATGCTCAGGCATCTTCCCAATATTCTGACATTGACCAATCTGTTCTGCGGCGCATTGGCCGTTATAAGCATCCTGTACCTGCATGTGGAAGAAGCGCTCCTGTTGCAAGGTATCAGCCTGGTGGCAGACTTTCTTGACGGCATCATAGCCAGAAGGCTTAAGGTGGACGGACCATTGGGCGTTGAGCTTGATTCTCTCGCCGACGTCGTTTCTTTCGGTGTATTTCCCGGAGCAGTAGTGTACGTTATGCTGGCACAATCCTGGCATATCGATCCTGCGATGAGCAGTTGGAATGACCGCCTCCTACTCTATCCTGCCTTTATACTAACGGTTTTTGCAGGCCTCAGGCTTGCGCGGTTCAACATCTCGACAGGTCAGAGCGATAAGTTTATCGGGTTACCATCACCTGCTATGGCGATGTTCTTTGCCGGATTGCTGCTTATACAGTTGGAAGGAGATATCGCGATGATCGAGCTGATCGAAGAAAAATGGTTCCTCTATGGTAGCGTTATTTTGTTTTCCTATCTCATGAACAGCCACTGGATCCATTTTAAGATCAAGCCTGACAAAAAAACATGGACGGATCCTTATATTTTATTCCTCGCCGGTTCCGTGATCGGCCTGATCATTTTTTATCCTTCGATCGCTCTGACATCAACTGTAATATTGTACAGCGGTCTGTCAATTATTTCTAACTTTGTCAAATTATAAATTTTATACATAAATCAAGGCTTAAATGAAATATATCGCCGAAATCGACATCATGCCGCTTAAAGAATTGCTGGATCCGCAGGGAAAGACGATCACCTCCAATCTGCCGCACATCGGCATCGATGGTGTTGAAGATATGCGTGTCGGAAAGCACATCATCATGACGTTTGAAAGTGCGGATGACGCCAGCGCCGAAAGCCTTGTACAGGAAGCCTGTGAAAAGCTCCTTGCCAACAAGATCATGGAATATTATACCTTTTCAATCGCCAAAGCCTGATGCCTGACAATGAGGGTAAGCTGTATGTCGTTCCCACCCCCATAGGCAATCTGAGCGACCTTACTCTCCGGGCCATAGAGGTGCTGAAAAATGTATCCCTCATCTATGCTGAAGATACACGTACTTCGGGATTATTATTACGGAAGTATGAGATCTCAACGCCACTTCGTTCCTATCATGCCTTCAATGAGCATAAGCAGCTCGACCATATCATCGACATTGTAAGATCAGGACAGAATATAGCACTCGTTTCCGATGCCGGCACTCCCGGCATTTCTGATCCCGGGTATCTGCTGATCCACAGGCTGAGAAATGAAGGCATTGCCGTGTCCTGCCTTCCTGGGCCGACCGCCTTTGTGCCCGCCCTTGTCATGAGTGGTCTTCCCTCTGACAAGTTCTATTTTGAAGGATTTCTACCCCATAAAAAAGGCCGCCAGAGCAGGCTGAAGGAGATCGCGCTACTGCCCTGCACCGTTATACTTTACGAGTCGCCCTACAGGCTGGCTAAATGTATAGAAGAGCTGATCGCATTTGCAGGTGAGGACCGGACCGGCTGTATCGTAAGGGAAGTCTCAAAGATCCATGAGCAGTCAGTAACAGGATCGCTGAAAACGCTCCTGGAGCAGATCAATGACGGACATATTCCCCCCAGAGGAGAAATTGTGATCCTTCTTCAGGGCAAAACACCTGAAAAAAAGCAGAAAAATAATAAACCAGACAGACCGGAAAGGCCCTGAGCTGTCAGTTATTCAGAGTCTCCTGAAACAGCTTCAGTATTCTTTTATACTCATCCGTCCAGGCTTCTGCCGACTTGAAACCGTGGGCTTCCAGCGGATAAGCTGCTACCTCCCAATTGTCTTTGCCCAGCTCTATAAGCCTTTGCTGCAGCCTGACCACATCCTGGAAATGTACATTGTCATCCAGCATGCCATGACATATCAATAACCGGTCACTGAGGCCGGATGCAAAATTGATCGGGCTGCTCTGCGCATACGCCAGGCTATCTGTAGCCGGCGTATTCAGGATATTGGAAGTATATCCATGGTTGTAATGCATCCAATCCGTAACCGGCCTCAACGCAGCACCACATTTGAATACTCCCGGCCTGGTAAACAAAGCCATGAGCGTAATAAACCCTCCATATGAGCCGCCATAGATACCTATCCTGCCTTTATCGACTCCATGCTGCGCTACCAGATACCGGGCGCCATCGACCTGGTCATCCAGGTCCTTCCCGCCCATATGCCGGTAGATGGCTGTCCTCCAGTCCCGGCCATAACCTGCGCTTGCCCTGTAGTCGATGTCCAGAACCGTATAGCCCAGGTCAGACAGCATATTGTGGAACATATATTCCCTGAAATAATAGCTCCACCAGTTATGTGCATTCTGTAGATATCCGGCGCCATGGACAAAGATGACTGCCGGCCGGTTGGGATTGGTGCCGGCAGGCTTGTACAGGCGGGCATATACCGATTGACCGTCGGATGCTTTGAATTGTACGATCTCGGGCTGACGCCACGGATATTGTCTGAATGCTGCGCTCTTAGCCTTGTCCGTGATGCGGATGACCTGGCCACCCTTCTTATTTTCAGCGACATACAGCTCCCAGGGATGGTTGGAAAAGCTGCCCAGAAAGGCGACGTGCTTCCCGTCAGGAGAAAAGGTCACATCCTCCATGCCTCCTTGCCAGTCGATGGTGACATGTTGAGCCTTATCCTTTAGATCCAGGTGGACGAGTGTCTTGCTTCCCGGATGGCCCTGATTGGTAACGAGATACAGTGTCCTTTTGTCAGGTGACAGGTCAGCCTCCTGTATCTCATAAGAGCCGCCGGTCAACGGAGTGATGGTACCTGTCGCTATATCATACCGGTATATATGTGTATAACCTGATGACTCCGAAGCGAAGAGGACAATGTCCTTACCCACCCATTGGCACCATCCGGGGCTATAATTTCCTCCGATCAGCGGTCCACCCACCCATGCCTCATCATGCTGATGTTCGATGACGCGGACCGTATGATTCAGAGGGTTATAGCTGACCAGCCAGCGATCCTTATTATCAAGGGAGTAGACCTGGATGACGGCAGTACTACCATCGGGCGACCACGCCGGATCAAAAACACGGCAAGCTTTCTCCGCTGCAGCCTTATTCAGGCTGTCAAACACCAGAGGATAATCTTTCAGATATTCAGGTATAGCCCTGATGCCAGGCAGCACAGAAAGGTCAAAATTGATAAGCGTATCTTTGTCAAACGAGTAAAAAGCAAGGTCAGAAGGCACAGGTTGCTCTCCTACTTTCGGTCTCGTCTTTATCACTTCAGTGTATCCGCTCCCGGTAACATAATTGGGCATAATAGTAGAATGATTATCTGCTCTGTCTTTGGAAGTCCGTATGGAAATAAATCTCAGATCAGGGCTCACTGTTGTGCTCAATACATTTTTTTTGCCCGGATCGTATTCGTAATAGCCTGTTGATCTATCGGCAGCATGTTTCTTTTCTTTTTTCCCGAAGCTTTTGAATAAGGCTATTTGCTGTTGCTCCAAGAGCTTGTCCTGAATGGTGTTTGCTACTTCCTTTTCAGTCTTCCGGCCTGCAGCTACCGAAAGCACCTGCTTCATTTCCGATGTACCGGGATCGAGCGTAAAAATGTCATCGCCGATCTTATAAATGATCTTACGGCCGGTAACATCGAAGCCTGTCGCCCATTCATACCGGGCAGTATAAAACAGCCGTACGACCTTATGATCCGGGCGGATTAAAAAAATATCCGAATCCTGGTTATATAGCTTAAGCTTACCGGATTGATCACTTATGATACCGGATTTATAGACGACCGATCGTTGATTTTCTGATTTTCGGATCGATGAAAAGTTGTCCTTATGCACGTAATAGACCGAATCGGCTTCAGCCTGGTCAGGGTTATACCTGAAATAGAGGTCACCGTCATTTCCCCATTCCGGTTGAGAAGGAGAGGCGCCGATCCATTTCGGATCGCGCATTATAGATTCAACAGTAAGAACGGATGTCTGGGCATGCAGAAAGCCTGAGGCGATCAAGCCGGTCAATATCCAAAACCAATATTTCATACACAGGAAGATTTCCGGACAAGATAATTAATCAGGGATTAATAATTCCAAAAATCATCTTTTATCAAAAAGCTCCTTCATTGAGATTGGCAAAAAAATTATTGACCTCCATTTCACTGTGGAACAGGACCTCGCGGGGTTTGCTGCCTTCATTCTCACCAACGATGCCCAAAGCCTCCAGTTGGTCCATAATGCGGCCTGCGCGGTTGTAGCCGAGTTTTAGCCTGCGCTGTATCATAGAGGTCGATCCATGCTGATTGGCTACCACAAGAAGCGCCGCCTCCTGGATCAGGTCATCAAGATCGGTCAGCTTCAACTGGCCTTTAGCCCCACCCTCACCGGATTCGTCAGGCACATCCGGCAGCATGTATGGTGTCGGGAAGCCCTGCTGGTCGGCAATGAACTGTACAACGCGGTCTACCTCGTGCGTATCGACAAAAGCAGACTGAATACGAACGATCTTGCCATCGGCCGATAGCAGCATATCTCCCCTGCCGATCAGTTGGTCGGCTCCGCCCGCATCCAGGATGATACCGGAGTCGATCTTGGATGATACTTTAAATGCTATCCGTGCCGGGAAATTGGCCTTGATGATGCCGGTGATGATCTTTACGGAAGGGCGCTGGGTCGCGATAACCAGGTGAATACCGATGGCGCGGGCCAGCTGCGCGATCCTGGCGATAGGCGTCTCTATCTCCTTACCCGCAGTCATGATCAGGTCGGCAAACTCATCGATCACCAGCACGATGAAAGGAAGGAAACGATGGCCCTTATTGGGATTGAGCTTACGTTCCGTAAATTTCTGGTTGTATTCCCTGATATTCCTCACACCGGCTTTTTTGAGCAGGTCGTAGCGCGAGTCCATCTCTATCACGAGAGAATTGAGCGTACGGATCACTTTTTTAGTATCAGTAATGATGGGCTCGTCCTGGTCGGGCAGCATACAGAGGAAGTGACTTTCCAGCCTGCTGTAGATGGACAATTCGACCTTTTTGGGGTCGATCAGGACCAGTTTGACGTAAGCGGGATGATTGTGCTGAATAATGGACAGGAGTATGGTGTTGATACCTACCGACTTACCTTGCCCGGTGGCTCCTGCGATCAGCAGGTGGGGCATCTTGGCCAGGTCAGCGACAAACACCTCATTGCTGATCGTCTTTCCGAACGCGATCGGCAGGTCCATTTGCGCTGTCAGGAAGCGTTCTGAGTTCAGAACTTCCTTCAGTCCGACGATCTGTTTATTCTGATTGGGGACCTCGATACCGATGGTACCTCTGCCGGGGATCGGAGCGATGATACGGATGCCAAGAGCTGCAAGGCTCAGAGCGATGTCGTCTTCCAGGTTTTTGATCTTCGATATCCTGACTCCGGGAGCAGGAACGATCTCATACAGCGTCACTGTCGGCCCGATAGTAGCCCGTATTTTCGTGATCTCTATCTTATAATTGAGGAGGGTATTGACGATCTGGTCCTTATTGGCATTGAGCACGGCATGATCTATCTGCACCTGCTGGTCATCATAGCTATCCAGGAGATCAAGGCCCGGCTTCTGGTATTTCGAAAGTTCAAGGATAGGGTTATACGGCTCGTCAGGGTTGTCGATCTCTGCGTTGATCTTCAGCAGCTCTTCATCATCCGGAGATAGTTCGTGGATGGGATCTTCCTGCTCAACAAGCCCCATAGCTTCCTGCCCGGAATGATGGCGCATATCGCCGAAGGCATTTTCTATTTCAAATCCCAGGTCGTCCTGTACAGCGACCTGGCCCTGTTCCGGGACCAGCTCGAGATCATTGTCTTCCAGCTCAAAAGGCACCTGGCTAGCCGGTTCGACAGGCGGCAGGGGTTTGGTCCGGATCACCGCTTCAAAGGCATCATCCTCTTCCGTCTCCGCTATTACCCGGTTGCCTTCCTCTTCTATCTTTTGTAACTCAGCTTCTATCTCTTCGCTGTAATCGGTTTCAGCAGTTCTTTTTTTGAAAGACTCAAACCAGTCGGACAAGTTGATAAAAGAGAAAAAATTCTTATTGAACTCAGGGAAAAAACGTCTGAATGACCAAAGCTCAGGATTGGCATTTCTAAACCATACCGCGATGGCGAGGATGACAAAGCCAAAAAGCAGCCAGGTGCCTACCAGCCCGAGATATTCCGTACCCCATATCACGATACTTTTGCCGTATGCCCCGCTGAAAGCAAAGGACGCATTGGGCAGGATCAGCTCAAAGAAGGTACATCCGAGAATCATGGCAAAGAATACGTTGCGAAACATTGGCCAAACCCTCGCGCTCCCCTGGCCGTTGATCAGCCGGTACCCGATCCTGATCAGCAGGAAGATCAGGGCAAAAGAGCTGATGCCGAATGTCCAGTAAATGATGGAATGTGACACCAATGCGCCCAGTTTACCGAACCAGTTCTGCGCAACTATTTCCGCATCAAAAAGATTATCCCATTTAAACGGCCTCAGAAAACTGTTATCAGCCTCCCATGTAAACAGATAAGAAGTGAATGAAATGAATAAAAATATCGCGAGTAAATAACAAAACAGCCCCGTGATCTTCGGAATACGATCATCAGACAGTATCAATCTGACCTTCTGGGTAAATGAAAGCGGCGCTTCTTTAGGCTTCCGTGTTGCCATAAGACCTTAATAAAGTTTTGTAGTTATCTTATTTTCTTGAACCAGGGGATGCTACCATCCTAAAGTTCAATCACAAAGATAATAATATTTTTTAATATATAGTCTACTGGTAAGTTGTTTTGGATTTTCAGATCCCCTTGCCCGCCGGTGACCAGGACACCGGAAAATGGAGTGTGATGCAGATCCGGACCGGCTATATCAGATATAAACGTCCCTTACAGCCTGTCGTTGGTCAGGTGAAAATCGATCTCCGGGTGGTTTTCCTGGGCCGTTTTCAGCGCCCAGGCGCTTTCAGCCAGATATACCAGGGCGCCGTCCTTGTCCCGGGCAATATCCTTTTTCCGGCGTTGTACGAATGCATCCATATCGGGTTGCTTTTCCGCAGTGACCCAACATGCCTTATACAAATGGACCGGCTCATAGGTGCATTTAGCCCCATACTCGTGCTCCAGGCGGAACTGGATCACATCAAACTGAAGCGCGCCGACGGTTCCAACAATTTTGCGGCCATTGTCCTCCTTTGTAAACATCTGCGCCACACCTTCATCCATCAGCTGCTCAAGGCCTTTGGCCAGTTGTTTCGATTTAAGCGGATCCGCGTTATTGACAAAACGAAACTGCTCAGGTGAAAAGCTCGGTAATCCCTTGAAATGCAGGACCTCCCCTTCGGAAAGCACGTCACCGATCTTGAAGTTGCCCGAGTCATACAGGCCCACCACGTCGCCGGGGTAGGCTTCCTCCACGAGCTCCTTTTTGGATGCCATAAAGGTCGTCGGGTTGCTGAACTTCATCTGCTTATCCTTTCTGACATGGAAATAATTGGTGTTGCGCCGGAACTCACCCGAACATATACGCAGAAAGGCAATGCGGTCCCTGTGCTTGGGGTCCATATTGGCATGTATCTTGAACACGAAGCCCGTAAAGGCGTCCTCCTCCGGGCGAACAATGCGCTCTTCGGTCTCTCTTGGCAATGGTTGAGGCGCGATCCTGACAAAGCAGTCCAGCAATTCCTTTACCCCGAAGTTGTTGACAGCGCTTCCAAAAAAGACAGGTGACTGGTTTCCCTCCAGGTAGGCAGCCTGGTCAAACTCAGGATAGACACCCTCGACCGTCTCCATTTCATCTCTCAGTTCCTTGGCCGCACGCTCGCCGATGACCTGGTCTATTTGCCCGTCATGGATATCTTCGATAACCAGGGTTTCTTCTTCCGTTTGTTTACCGTGAGCGTTGAAGAGAGACAGTTTTCGTTCAAAAATATTGTACACCCCCTGAAAGTGCTGTCCCATGCCGATAGGCCACGAAAGCGGACATGCTGTAAGGCCTAATTTCTGCTCGATCTCATCCAGCAGGTCGAATGCATCCAGACCTTCCCTGTCCAGCTTATTGATAAAGACGATGATCGGAGTCTTACGCATCCTGCTTACCTCAACCAGCTTTTCAGTCTGTGGCTCGACACCTTTAGCGACGTCGATCACGACGATCACGCTATCCACCGCAGTGAGCGTCCTGTATGTATCTTCTGCAAAATCCTGGTGACCGGGCGTATCCAGAATATTGATCTGGAGGTCTTTATACTCGAAGCCCATAACCGATGTTGCAACCGAGATACCTCTTTGCTTCTCGATCTCCATGAAGTCGGAGGTAGCCGATTTTTTGATCTTATTCGATTTTACCGCGCCGGCTACCTGGATAGCCCCCCCGAAGAGCAGCAGCTTTTCCGTCAAGGTCGTTTTTCCTGCATCGGGGTGGCTGATAATGCCAAAAGTACGGCGTTTTGCGATCTCCTGTAATCTGTTCATCTTATCGTTGAATGAGGCCGCAAAGGTAACAAATGCATTAATTAAAAAAACAATGGCGGTGCGATTGATATTTCAGTACGGCAGGGTCACCACGACCTGCTCTGGAATACGGCCACCGCCATCATTCCTGCCGTCTCGGTCCGCAAGCGGGTCAGGCCCATCGATACCGGCTGAAAAGCATGCGCTGATGCGAACTCTATTTCTTCCAGGGCAAAATCACCTTCAGGCCCGATGAGGATCAGGCAGTCTGTACCCGGTTGCAGCGCTTCGGATAAGGGCGATCGCTTCCCGTCCGAACAGTGCGCAATAAGCTTCTGAGTGGCGGGATTGCTGTTTTCGGCTGCCAGCTCTTTGAAATCAAGCTGGTCAACAATGGGAAGGTGAACATTGAACGATTGTTTCATAGTAGCCTGGACGATCCTCATGATACGGTCCATACGCAGATTGCTCCGCACAGACCTTTCACAACCGATGAAAGAAATACGGTCAATCCCCATTTCTACGGCTTTTTCTACAAACCACTCGATTCTGTCGATATTCTTTGTGAGCGCTATCCCTACGTGGAGCCTGGCCTTCCATTTCTTTTCGGCAAGCTCTTCCCGGATAATATTTCCAACGACCTGATTTCGTGATACTTGTATAATATTACAGTTATATATATATCCTGATCCGTCGATAACCTGGATCATATCGCCTTCTTTTTTTCTCAGGCTTTTAGATAAATGTACGACGTCCTCTCCTTCGACAATCACATGGGATCGGTCGGTCTTAAGCCCCCAGAACAACTGCATTCCGATTATATATTAATGATGCTGATATTAGCAAAACAATGAGAAACTTTTACCTTTGCGCTTGTCCGGCTACAACTAAATAGTAGAGACAATGTTTGTTGAAGTAAAGTTAAAACAATCTGAATAAATGGATATAGCAATCATGATCGCCCAGCTGATATTGAGCCTTTCAATATTGGTTATTTTGCACGAACTGGGACATTTTATCCCCGCAAAGCTCTTCAAAACAAGGGTTGAAAAGTTTTACCTCTTCTTTGATCCATGGTTTTCACTTTTTAAATTTAAGAAAGGGGATACGGAATACGGGGTCGGCTGGCTTCCATTGGGAGGTTATGTCAAAATATCGGGAATGGTCGACGAAAGCATGGATAAGGAATTTACCAAACGTCCGCCGCAGCCCTGGGAATTTCGTTCTAAAAAAGCGTGGCAACGTCTTATTATCATGATCGGAGGCGTCACGGTCAATTTTCTCCTCGGATTCCTGATCTTCGGCCTTTCACTGTATTTCTACGGTGAAAAAAAATTGCCCGTCAGCGAGATGAAATACGGCATCGCTACGACGAGCCTGGCCAGAGAAGCCGGATTGCAGGATGGTGACAGGATACTGAAGATCGGGAATAACAACTTCCGGTATTTCAATGGCGCTGAAATCGCTAAGGATATTCTGCTGGAAAATGTACGTCAGCTTACGGTCGAAAGAAACGGTAGCCAGGAGGTGATCACCATTCCCGAATCGGCCGTTGCATCCATTATTTCCAATCAGAAAGATGCTGTGGGCATGATCGCTCCAAGATTTCCCGCTGTCGTGGAAAAGGTCGATCCTAAAAGCCCGGGAGGAAAAGCCGGTCTGAAACAAAATGACCAGATCATAGCGGTCAATGATAATGTGACGCCATACTATCATGAGGTTGTAGAGCAGCTCAAGAGCCAATCCGGCAAGATCGTAAATGTCACTGTACTCAGGGCCGGGGATACCGTCGTCATGAAGAACATTCAGCTGACCGACAAAGGTCAGTTGGGCTTTAATCCTTCATCGCTCAGCCAGTTCTTTCAGTTGGAAAGCATCAAATACTCACTCGGAAAAGCACTACCGGCGGGATTCAACAGAGGGGTGGATTTTCTCTCCAACCAGATATCCGCTTTCGGGCAGATGTTTACCGGAAAGATCAAAGCTTCGGAGTCGCTTGGCGGATTTGCCAGTATAACCAAGCTCTTTCCTACGACATGGGACTGGGAGCAATTCTGGAATATAACAGCCATCCTTTCTCTCATCCTCGGATTTATGAACCTGTTGCCCATACCCGCTTTAGATGGCGGCTACATCATGTTCCTGCTCTGGGAGGTGATCACGGGCCGGAAAGTAAACGACCGGGTTATGGAGGTGGCGACCACGATCGGAATGGTTTTATTGTTGGGTCTGCTGATCTATGCCAACGGGCTTGACGTATTCAGAGCGCTGAAGTAATGGATTATTTTGAATGGTTCGGGCTGGAGCGCAAGTTTGTCATCGATCAGGCGCTTTTGAGAAAGGCTTTTCTGAATAAATCCATGGAGCTTCATCCTGACAAGGCCGGTATCGATGAGCAGAAATCCATCGAGCTCTCAGGTTATAACAACCAGGCATATTCAACTCTGAAAGACGAAGTGCTACGTTTTGAATACATCCTGACGACCGAAGGCGTCATTCGCTCCGGAGAAAAACCGGTCCTGCCGCAGGAGTTCCTGATGGAAATGCTTGACATGAATATGGAGATAGAAATGGCTAAAGAGAACGGAGATAAGGATACACTCGCCCGTCTCGACTCCGGCCTCGAAGCGAAAAAAAGATCGGAAGAGCTCTCCATAGAGCCCCTTATAAACCAATATGATAGTTCCGGCCTGGATGAAGCCGGATTTCAGAAACTGAAAAATTTTTATTATATTCGTAAATATTTATTGCGGATTGAGGAAAGTATTCATACTTTTGCCTCCCGTTAAAACAAACGCTGTTTTAGCTTATTATTTATGCCGCTGTGGCGGAATTGGTAGACGCGCTGGATTCAAAATCCTGTGGCCGTGAGGTCGTGTGGGTTCGATTCCCACCGGCGGTACATCATTAAAGGGAGCAGATCGCTCCCTTTTTTATTTGGCTGCCGGCCGGTTTGCAATAACAAAACAATCTTTAATATTTCCTACCCCGAGACATGGTACCCTCTTTTCAACTTGCATTGCGCAAAATGTGCATCCTTTTCTTTATTTATACAGCTCTGATCTCCTTAACATCCGGCCTTCATGCTCAAACTTTCGGCATAGAATAGTTCCGATGAAATTTTTGCCTTTTGGAGAGCTTTAGGCCAGAATCTTTCCTGTAGCCCGGAAGACTGTAAAGAGCAGAACGACGTCCATTTCAGCCATTGATGATCTCGCCGCCGTTCGGATGCAGTACCTGGCCTGTCATATAGCTCGCCTCTTCCGATGCCAGAAAAAGGTAACATCCCGCAACCTCATTAGGCTGTCCCGCCCGCTTCATGGGCGTGTCAGTACCGAACTCCGCAACCTTGTCCTTGGGAAAGGTCGCTGGGATAAGAGGGGTCCAGATGGGGCCCGGCGCGACGGCGTTGACCCGGATGCCCTTATCGACGAGGGCAGCCGACAAGGATCTCGTAAAGGCTACCAGCGCACCTTTCGTCGCGGCATAGTCGATCAGGTGGTGGCTGCCGCGATAAGCTGTGACGGAGGTCGAACTGATGATACTACCGCCCTTATGCATATGCGGAAGTGCAGCCTTGACGAGGTAGAAGGCAGAAAAGACATTGATACTGAAGGTCTCGAGAAGTTGATCCGCCGAGATATTGCGGATATCCTCCGCAGGATACTGTACAGCGGCATTGTTGATGAGGACATCGATCGTGCCGAAGGTCCTGACCACCTGTTCCACCACTTCACGGCAGAAGCTCTCCTGCGCGATATCGCCGGCTATAACCAGGCATCCGGCCTTTCTTTTCTCCACTTCCCTGCGGGTGCTTTCGGCATCCTTATGCTCATTGAGATAGGTAAACGCCACATTGGCGCCCTCTTGCGCAAACAATATGGCGACAGCACGGCCGATGCCGCTGTCGCCACCGGTTATAAGAACCGTCTTCCCTTTCATCCTTCCTTCATCTTTTCTGATCTTAGGAAGCGAATCCGGCCTGGGTGTCATCTTTTCTTCTTTACCGGGCTGCATATCCTGCTCCTGGGGCGGATTTTTCTTTGCCTTAGCCATACAGTTGATATTAAAACCTGAAATAATAGCTGCCGGACAAAGAATGATAGCCAAGGATGAGCGCTACAGAGCTCCGGCTATTATAAATAATAGAAAAGATTTTCTTAAAGTTCCTGGAGCCTGCCAATTTCCGGTCCGCTGCGCAATATGGAACAGTACAGGACTTCTTACCCTGCCCGGACCGTAAGATTGTAACGGATCTGATTGCCAAAATTTGTATTTTTGAACTCCGGCCCGGGATAGCCGGTTATCTCTATATGAAAGTGCTGAAGATACAAAAGGAGATCGAGCTCTATGCCGCCCTGACGGAGACGGAGCTCGTGCTGCCCTATGCCGGGGAAGGCATATCGGCGGGCTTCCCCTCCCCTGCGGCCGACTTTATCGAAGTAGGGATCGATCTCAACCGGGAGCTGATCAAAAACCCTTCCTCAACCTTCTACGGAAGGGTGCGCGGACACTCGATGAAGGACCTGGGTATCCACGACGGCGACCTGCTCATAATAGACAGAAGCCTGGAGCCTGGAAACGGGAAGATCGCAGTATGTTATATCGACGGGGAGTTTACCGTCAAGACCATCCGCATCGAAAAGGACTGTATCTGGCTGGTGCCTGCCAATAAGGACTACGCGCCGGTCCGGGTCACCGGGGACAATGAATTCCTCGTATGGGGTATTGTGATCAATGTCATTAAGTTTTTCTGATGATCGCCCTGCTCGACTGCAACAACTTCTACGCTTCCTGTGAGCGGGTATTCAGGCCGGACCTGGCTCATAAACCTGTAGTCGTATTGAGCAATAACGATGGCTGTGTGATCTCCAGGAGCAATGAGGCTAAAGCTGTGGGCGTACCCATGGGCGCACCGGCATTCAAGCTTCGCGAGGTGTTCGAGCGGAATGACGTAGCTGTATTTTCTGCCAACTTTGTTCTATATGGCGACCTGAGCATGAGGGTGATGAGCATTTTGTCGGAATATTGTCCCGATATCGAGGTCAGCAGCATTGACGAAGCCTTCCTGGATTTCAGCGGCTTTGATCGTTTCGACCTGCAACAGTACGGAGAAGAGATAGCCTGCAAGATCCGGCAGTGCACCGGCATCCCCGTGAGCCTGGGATTCGGCCCCGGCAAGGCGCTTGCCAAATGCGCCAACAGCATCGCAAAAAAATATCCCGCCAAAACCAATGGGGTCTACATCATCGACAGTGAGGAAAAAAGAATAAAGGCCCTGAAATGGCTGCCCGTCTCCGATGTATGGGGCATCGGGCGGAGGCTCGCCAAAAGGCTGAAGGCGATCAATGTCAGCACGGCCTACGACTTTACACAGTTGGCCGATGAATATGTCAGGAAGGCCATGAGTATCGTCGAGCTGCGGCTCAAAAAAGACCTGGAGGGAGAGCAGGCCCTGCCGCTCGAAAAGACAAAAGCGACCAAAAACATCGCTATCACCCGGTCATTCGAAAAGCTGTACTCGACGCTCGGGGAGCTCAGCGAGCGCGTAGCAACCTTCTCCACAGTATGCTCGGAGAAGCTGAGGAGGCAGCGTTCGCTCTGCAGGTCGATCATGGTATTTGTCCATACCGATCGGTTCCGTCAGGATCAGCCACAATACTCGAGAAATATCATCCTCAAGCTACCCTTCGCAACCAGCTCCGCCATCGAGATATCAGGATTCGCGCTGGAAGGGCTTAAGCAGATCTATAAGGAAGGATACCTTTATAAAAAAGCAGGGGTCATCGTCATGGACTTTATCCCTGACGACAACGTCCAGCAAAGCCTTTTCGAACAGTCGGACCCAAGGCATGTAAGGCTGATGCAGGCTATTGACAACATCCATGCTTCCGTAGGTCAGCAGAAAGTAAAGCTGGCTATACAGGATATGAACCGTACATGGAAGATGAAGCAGGAAAGCCTGTCTCCGCATTACACGACCAGGCTCAGTGAGATCATTACCGTATACGCCCGGTAGACCCGATCAGTTTTAAAATTATACGTTTCCGCACGACGGCTCAACCCGTTAGATCAGTTCGGATACCGGGCTGACGGATACCAGGCTATGCAAAGGATACAGGAACACTCCTCCACCCCATTTTGACATCGGCCGGATGGGAAAGGCGCTGCCGTAGAGATCATCAGATAGAAAAGTCATAAGTCCCATTAGCAATTCCGGCCGGCCGCCGGCGCTCTGAAGGAGTGAGCCTCTGCGAAATTTATTCGCAATACGCATTTTTTGTTCTTACATTTGGGGAAAATTATAAGAAATAATGGGTAAACCGGTGATCTATCCGCTTGCAGACCGCATTGTCAAAATGGTCGAATCTGCCACACTTCAAATGACTGCTAAGGCCAGGAAGCTGAAGCAGGAGGGAAATGACGTGATCAACCTGAGCATTGGTGAGCCGGATTTCGATACACCCCAGTTTATCAAGGAAGCAGCCAAGGATGCGTTGGAACAGGGCTTTACCAAATACACACCCGTATCGGGCCTTCTTGAGCTCAAGCAGGCCATACAACGAAAATTCAAGCGCGACAATAACATCGACTATACCCTCGACGAGATCGTGGTTTCCAACGGGGCCAAACAGTCTATCGCCAATGTCGCCATGAGCGTCCTGAACGAAGGCGACGAGGTCATCATCTTTGCTCCTTACTGGGTCTCCTACCTGGAGATCGTGCAGCTGGCGGGCGGTGTTCCCGTCATCGTGCACGCCGGCATCGAGAACGACTTCAAGGTCCTCCCCTCACAGCTTGAAAGCGCCATCACCGGCAAGACCCGTATGGTGATATACTCCAGCCCGTGCAATCCTACCGGGAGCGTATATTCCATGGCGGAGCTGGAAGCTTTTGCGGAGATTCTCGGAACACGGGACGAGATATACATAGTATCAGATGAAATATACGAATACATCAACTACACAGGCAGTCACGCCAGCATAGCGTCTATCCCTTCGGTAAGGGATCAGACCATCACTGTCAACGGCTTTTCAAAAGGATTTGCCATGACAGGTTGGCGCCTGGGCTACATCGGCGCTCCGAAAGATATCGCCAGAGCCACAGATAAGATGCAGGGACAGTTTACCTCAGGAGCTGCTTCTTTCAGCCAGAAAGCCGCTGCCCTGGCCCTGGATACCGACCTAGAAGAAACATATAAGATGCGGGAAGTATTCAAAAAAAGGCGGGATCTCATCCTCGGCCTGCTCAGAGACATTCCCGGCATACAGTGTAATGTGCCTGACGGCGCCTTCTATGTATTTCCCAACGTAAGCGCCTATTACGGCAAAAAGACACCGGAAGGACAGGTCATTAGTAATGGCGATCAGCTGTGCGGGTACATCCTGGAAAAGGCTTATGTGGCCCTCGTGGCAGGTTCAGCCTTTGGCGATGATGACTGCATCCGGATCTCCTATGCGGCATCTGACAGGGATATCATCGAGTCATGTCGAAGGCTGAAAGAGGTCCTGGCTCGACTCGGATAATTACTTGTACCCGGAAACACGAAAAGGCCTGGAAAATGGACCATTTTCCAGGCCTTTTCTATAAAATAAGAAATTATGCCTGTGTAGTAGGGTCGTTGTCCTTACTGCTGCCAAACCAGCTCTTTATCTTAGATATAAAGGACGTGGAGGCCTGTTCGACCTTTTCGCGTGCCTCTCCGGCAAACTCCGTGACGTCATCCCTGATGTCGGCAGCTTTTTCAGAAGCTTTATCTTTCCATTCGCTGATCGTTTCCCTTGCGTCATCTCTGAATTCAGCGATCTCATCCTTCGCATCGGCAATAAATTCCGAAGCTTTTTCCCTGGCCTCGCTCGCAAATTCAGATACGTTTTCCTTCACTTCGCCAAAGGTCTCAGCCGCATCATCTTTCCAGCCGGAAATCTTCTCCTTTACATTGTCGGTAGCATCGGATAGGCTGCTTTTGATCTTATCAACCTGCTCGCCTGCTTCATCTTTCCATTCTTTTAGCTTATCCTTACCCGTTTCTACAGCACTGCCTGCAGCAGCAGAAGCATCTTCGGCAGCGGCCTTAAGCTCCTCCTTGATCTCACGGGCGGCTTCACCTGATCTTTCGGCAAGGTCAGCGGCTCCTTCCTTTACCTCGTTTACGACTTCGTCTTTTTTATCATTCAGCTCTTCCAGGTTCTTTTTTTCTTCTTCAGTCATGACTCATTTATTTTTTAAGTACAACTCATCAACTGAAAATCAGGCGAATTCGTTCCACGGTTATCCGCCAATACCAAAAAAACGACAAAAAATGGAGAAATTAACAACCGCGTAACATCAGGTAACAAACAGGCCCCGTCGCGCACACATACAGCCATAGCGGCATAACCCAGCGCGCTATCTTCCGGTGTCGCTCATACTGGCCCGTATAGGCCCTGTTGAAGGTAAAAAGGATAAAAGGCAGGATCACACCTGCAAGGATGATGTGGGTGATCAGCAGGAAGAAATACAGGTAGCGGATACCACCCTCATGACAGTACCGGACCTCGGGTGTGGTGATGTGATATAGCACGTAGGAGATCAGGAACAGCACAGAGAGGCCCATAGCCACATAGATAGCCTTGCGGTGCCGGGTGATATGCTTCCTCTTAATCTGGTACAGGGCATACAGCAGAACAAAGAAGGTCAACCCGTTGATGGAGGCATGGAAAGGAGCAAGAAAGCTGAAATCGACACTGGTGTCGATCTTAAACCTGCGCATGGATATAACAACGATAAGCACAAGAATGCTTATGACCCATGCTATGCGATTCAACTTTTTTTCCGTTCTGACTGCATTTAAGGCATCCATGTTCAATAATTAACGTATTAATAACCTTCCTGGCGGACGAGCTGAGGTTTTTCTTTTTTGTATTCCGGGATCAGGATGGCGCTGTGCTGCACCAGCTTCCGCACCTCGCTGGTCTCGTTGATGTCGTAGCCCCGGCGCAGGAGGCCTTTATTATCGATGATATAGGCATTTTCAGCAAAACGGTTGACGCTGAAGGTATCTCGTTGCACAAAGATATCCTGAAAACACTCAAAAGTGCCGGAAGGTGCAAAGCTGACAAACTGTCTCTGAGTAAGATGGGCCGGAAGCACAGAGGAAAATGCCTGGATGTCGGCCCCACAAAACACAAGTCTTACCGAACGGCTTCCATCGTTCTGATCATAGATCGTCCCGGCCACTTCGGCCAGATTGTTCTTATCCGGAATTTCAGCCACATTGATCAGCACCCAAACCCTTCCTTTGAGGGAATCATGGGTCAGAGCTTTTCCATTAATACTGAGGCTATTGCAGGCACTAATGTCGATCGACTGACGAAGCTCTTCCAGGGCATGCTGTCTGAACGCTACCCCGTTTTTGATATACAGCCAGCTGATAAACGGCAGCAGGAGAAAACAAACCATCAATACCCAGGCTCCGGGTTTTAGTCTGAAAAATCCTTTCACCCTGCTATACGATTAAAGTTAGTGGGCTTCGTGTCCTTCAGAACCAGTGGCAGGTTGTCCCTGGGTCTCATGCGATCCGGAAGGCATAGGAGCTGTATTGCCATCGCCGTGATGCGACTCGGCCGGAGCTTCCACCCTGATATATCCATCACTGTTGAGCAGCTCAATATGAGCCCTTGTATCATGCCAGTAGCTGCCTTCATCCAGAAAGGCAATGATGGCCCATACAAGAAGCACTGTCGGGAACAGCACGGACATGGCGAGGCCTCTCAGCTCATATTTCATATGCATAAATTCAAAAACGATGAAATAAGCCTTATATAAGCTCAGTCCTATCATCGCCGGATACATGATCCATTTAGGCAGATGGAATCCTTGTATGACATGCCCGTTACCTATCAGCGCTATGAATACCTCAATCAGGGTAATGATAGCCAGCAGGATCAGACCTTTGAATACAACTTTTTTACCTTCTTCCGGAGATAAGCTCATTTTATTTCTTTTAATGATTTAATTACAATAGATAGAATACAAGGAAAACGAATACCCACACCAAGTCGACAAAGTGCCAGTACAAGCCGATCTTTTCGACCATCTCGTAGCCGTTCTTGCGCTTTTCATATAGCCCGCTCAGCGAATTGAGCATGATAACGGTAAGAAATGCAACCCCCGAAAATACGTGGAAGCCGTGGAAGCCGGTAATAAAGAAAAATAGCCCGCCAAAGGCCTTAGGCCCGAAGGCCTCCTGGGCGATCTGCCCCTTCAGCTCGCCTGAGGTAATACGGAATTTACGCTTGTGCCACTCCCCGTCATTTTTATGGATCAGGTAGGTGGTTCCCGCTTTAAAGGCATCGATCTCTCCTTTTTCGTTTTTAGCTTCGGAACCGTCATCGTTCAGGTACACACCGTCAGTGGTATGTGTTCCGAAGGGGTTGGTCGAAACCGTCATATGTTCTTTAGCAATAAGGTTGGTCCACTCCCACGCCTGACAGCTAAGGAACATCAGACCTCCGATGATGGTAAAGCCCATCCATTTGACGACGCCTTTCTTATTTTCCCTGTGGCCTTCCTGTACCGCACGCACCATGGTCACGGATGAAAGGATGAGGATAAAGGTCATAAGCGTTACAAAGATCAGCGGAGCGTGATGGAATCCTCCCGGAAAGGTTGAAAAGACCACATCCGGTAAAGGCCATGTAGGCATGCTGAAACGCAATGCACCATAAGCGATGAGGAAGCCGGCAAATGTAAATGCATCTGACAATAGGAAATACCACATCATCAGCTTGCCGTAACTCGCCTTGAACGGTTCTCTACCACCATCCCACAGTTCGGCAGAGGTCTCATTGCCGTGATGCTGATCTACTTCCGCATATGCATGTGTATCTGTAGCCATCTATTCTTAATTTTTTACTTGATTCGTTTTTTAATTCTATCGTTGAATGAGGAAAAATATGAATAAATATATCCATAAAATATCCACAAAGTGCCAGTATTGGGTTGTAAGCTGAAACCGGAGGATCCGCCTGGGCGTAACCTCGTATTTAAGGCTGAACGCCTGCATCAGGGCAACGACCAGGATACCGATGCCTCCCAGGACATGGGCGGCATGCAGGCCGCTGATGACATATACAAAGGAGCCCGAAGGATTGCCGTTGAGGTCGACACCGATATGCCGCATCTCTGTCCATCCCTGGTACTGAAACATAATAAACATGAGCGCCAGCGCCATGGTAGCGACCAGAAACAGCTTATAGCTTATCTCATTGCCTTTTTTAAAGCCTGCATAGCTCATATGCAGGGTCACACTGGACAACAGTATCACAAATGAGCTGTAGAGAAATACCGATGGTAGCTTAAACTCAAGCCAGTTACCTGCCGACTGCCGCACCACATAAGCCGATGTCAGCGATACAAACATCATAATGATGCTCGCAAAGCCTGCCCATAAAGCAAACTTTACCGGCTGAATAGCCGGCTTTTTATCTTGTGATGACATTGATACTTCCATTTTTAAAACAATTTATCAATGTAAACAACTCCTAATGCGATAGCCAGGTAAAAAAGCGAAGCGAACATCAGATGAAGCGCGGCCTTTCTCGTGCCTGACCGGTATAGCCTGTAGCCGAAATAAGAAAAAATCAGCGCCGACACGATCATAAGGATCAATGCCGAGATGCCGATCAGCCCGGCATACAGCCCGAAGAACGCAAGCGGTATAAACAGCAATGCATAAATAGCAGCATGGATGCCCGTGTTAGGATCGCGTTCGCCATTTCTGCTTGCTATGAGCTTGTATCCTGCTATCTTATACTCATCATATCCCAGCCAGCCGATGGCCCAGAAATGCGGGAATTGCCATATGAACTGGATGGCAAACAGGAAGATACCCATTTGGTCGATATGGCCAACT
>Ga0206118_100216_pt1 | contig 49714 bp, 45 predicted proteins | sample 3A20Ametagenome_FD_177999 | JGI IMG/M metagenome (GOLD analysis project Ga0206118, IMG submission 177999) | Enriched microbial communities from leaf-cutter ant dump, University of Wisconsin, Madison, United States - 3A20A | ecosystem: Environmental > Terrestrial > Nest > Insects nest > Nest dump... | reverse complement strand
TTTGAGGTGAGCTCCGTAGGAGCGACCTGATAATCTCTATAATTACATTTTTAACAGGTCGCTCCTACGGAGCTCTGTTGCCTGTGTATTATTTTATCTATGAACAGATCATCCCTACGGGATTTTTTTGGAAATGTTTTAATCATTTTTTTGGCGATCTTTTCAATGGATTACATTTTTTAATGGGTTGCACCTATATTTCAACGGGTTTCACCCATTGCTATTGATGTTGAGCCGCTTCACGGCTCGCTCCTGCGGAATCAAAAAATGATTATTCATTACGGAATACATTCACCATTCACTGCGAAGCAAATTGACTCGTGAAGCGAAATTGACTATTTGTCATTCCCAAAAAATCTGTCAGCAAACAGGCGGTGGTCGAATAGAAAATGCCTCGCCCGAAAATTGGGAAAGACGAATGGAATTAAGATCTTTATTGAACACCGTTTTCAAAACAGGACGTTCGGGAAAACGAAAAACAAATATTTTATTCAGAAATGTTTTTGTAGCAGGATTGGTATTGGAAAGCACACATTGTGTGCAGGATTGGCGGATCAGATTTTCCAGTGCGGAATCTGATCCGGATGTTATTTTTATAGAAGCGTGTGCAGCCGGTTTGGATTTTCCGGTATGTGCTTCTTTTTCTGCAAAATTTTTCTTTTTTGAAAGGGAAGAAACGCGGTCTTTCTTTTGGACTGACTGATTTTTCGAAAATGAATCTTTGTTTTCTGACGGTATCCGGCTCGCCTGAGTATCTCCGGAGTAAACAACCGTTCCTTTTGAAATACAGATTCGGGCATCAGCATCCTGACGGATAAAAATAAACGCTTTTTCTGTAGTAATGATGTCTGCACCGCCTGCAACCGTGATCTGCGCATTGATGCTTAGCGACCAAAGCAACAGGCAAAAGATAAACTTTCCCCTGAAAATAAAGGAAAGCTTATCCTGCCGGAAGGTATATAAGGGCATTTGTGTTTTCATCAGTTGAAAAAGTAGTCCTTGTTAGACTACTATTTTATATATCGATCTGTAAACCGGTTTTTTACCAAATGGATATTCAAAAAAATCGATTTTATCTCCACTTGCATAAGTATCCTGCTTGCTTCGTTTGTGGAAATACTCTCACAAATTTCCAGAGATTTTTCGTTTGTGGATTTTATCTGTATAAATCTGTGTTTTTCTGTGTGATTTAAATTCGATATACCAAAAAAAGGGTAGAAAAAATGAACTTTTTACGGGATTTATCCGTGTCGATAAACCTTATACATTTGCTCACTGAATAGTAGTCTAACAAGGACTACTTTTTTATACATTCGCCGGAGATAAACCATTAAAAACCTCAGCGAAATGATTTTTGAATTCTTCCTTCCCCGCACCGGCGGAACGCTTAAGAACATCCACCTCAACCTTACCGATACCGGGCAAAAGAAAACCTTTGCTTTCCGTACTTCGTTGCGCATTCCGGAAACAGATTGGGATAGGGAAAAACAGCGCCCTCTGAATATTTATCTCAAAAAATACAAAAGACTCAACGCCAGACTTGACGAAATAAAACTACAGCTCACCGAATACGTAAAGAAAAGAAACGAGGAAAGAAAAGAACCTTTACAGAGGGTTATGACGAATAGAATAAAAGATGTTTGCTCGGGAAATAAAGCCGAACTTCCCGAAAACTCCCTTCTGTTCCTGATGAAACGCTACACCGATTCCAGAAAGGAATTAATCTGTTTTTCCACTTACAAAAGATATAAAGTTTTTTATCAATTGACAGAGCGATTCGAGGGTTTTATCCGCAAACGATTATGTATAGAAGATGTGAATTCGGATTTTGTGAGCAATTTCGTAAGATTCGGAAAAGAGGAAGAATACAGTGAAAATACGGTTTACAGAAGCATTCATTTCGTAAAAACCATTCTGAACTTTGCGGAACGGAAAGGCATCAAAACCCATATAAAGGAACTGGAAATCCGCAGGGAAAAACAGAAAAGGGAAATCGTAACGCTATCGGAAAAAGAAATAGAGCAGATAAAGCGGACGGAAGTAAAAAAGGATTTGCAGGATGCCAAAGACTGGCTGCTGATCAGCTGCTATACAGGGCAGCGGTTTTCGGATTTTATGAATTTCAATACAGGGCAGCTGAAAAGAATTAGTGGAAAAACCTGTATTTTCTTTACTCAAAAGAAAACAAAAAAGGAAATCTTACTCCCGCTTCATCCAATGGTTTCAAATATTGTCCTGCAGAACGGAAACCAATTCCCAAGACCGATGGAAATGCAGGAATATAACCGGCAGATAAAGGAAGTCGCAAGAATATCAAATGTAAATGAACCGGTAAAGGCAAGGAAACGCATCGGCTACCGCTCTAAAAATACGGAAACAGAGAAATGGGAAACCCTGTCCAGCCATATCGGAAGAAGGAGCTTTGCCACAAACTTTTACGGGAAAATCCCGACAGCTTTATTAATGGAAGCCACCGGACACAGTACAGAGCAGATGTTCCGAAGATACATCAACCCACGAAATGAAGACAGGATTGTATCCCTGGGAAATTTCTTTGAAAGGATATCATTATGAATCGGGCTGCTGAGGATGGAACAGCGAAGAATGGGAGGCGGATAAGAGCATTTAATTTTTCTTAAATTTTACTGTTAACCCGGATTTCCGGTTTTCTTTTTTTACATTTGGATAAAATAAATTCAGGATATGAAAAAAGTTATTTTGTCTGTTATCGTTTTAGGAACATTATCATCGTGCGTGGTAAGCACTGCGGCAAAAGTGGTGAAAACCGCAGGAAAAGTAGCGGTAGGAACCGTAAAAACCACAGCCAGAAGCATCGGCTGGACGGTGAATAAAGTAAACGGGAAGATTAATGAGAACCGCCTGGACGGAAAATGGAAAGTTACAGGACAGTACAAAGGAAATTTTGAGCAGTTTGCTTCCCAATCCGATCCTGTGAATGAATTCAGCTGTGATGCTGGAAATGAGGTGTATGAATTTAAAATGAAGAAAGAAAAACTGTTTCATTACGATTGCGGGAATACGGAACCTCAGAAATACAAAATCAAATATTCTTTCGAGAAAAACAGTGAAACCAAAGAGCACGAAAATATGATCACGTATGGTCCGTCCTATTTCACCATTATCGACGTAACCGGAGATAAGCTCGCACTGGAAGGCTATTTCGTGGAAGAGAACGGCAGCAAGGTGAAAAGCATCTGCCTTTTGGAAAAAACAAAATAAAATATTTTGAATAAAGTCAATGGTCAATTTGCTTCGCAATGAATGGTGAATTTTTTCCGTATGTAAATTGACAATTGACTCGCGAAGCGAAATTGACTATTCACAAATAAAAGGGTTATTATTTCTCTGATGAAATCCTGACCGAGTTCAGAAAAGATGCTCCCGAAATTTTTTCAAAACGGATGATGATTTTTCCTTTTTTGCTTTTTGCCGGAAAGTTTTTGATAATAGCAGAATTGTTTCCTGCAATTTCATAAGGACAGAAATTTTCCAATACTAAAACATCGTTGATGTATACATTAAAAACATTCAGGTTTTCATTTTGACGGATATTTTTTGAAAGATCATAAGCCTGTTTCTGCGGTGCATTGTACAGATCGGCAAAACCTAATTCAATTTCATAGTTTCCTTTCGGAACATCAAAACGGTATTCACGGATGTTTTCCCTTTTGATCTGGAAAAGCGGAGTATTCGCCGTATTCACGACTTCTGCGGTGGTTCCGATACGGTCGGAAGATTTCCGGAAAATTTCGCCGCCGATAAATCCCCAGCTTCCCGGAGTATAGGCACGGTCGGTCATCCAGAAAATCTTATTTTTTTCATCGAAAAAATCGCAGTTGCTTCCTGCATTGATAGCGATGTCAATGTTTTTTGCATTTTTTAAAGTTTCGGGAATAAGGTTCAGAACGATTTCTTTTTTATCTGAAATTCCAGGATGTTCAGCAGAAACGGCTTCTACAATATTTTTTCCTTTGTTTAATTTTACTTGAAAAACAGCATTGAAATTATCCGTGGATTTCGTCTGTACTTCATTTCCGTTAACGATCAGCCGTATATTTTTCTGATTGGAATATACTTTTACCGGAAAAGAATAAAATTCGTTGTCCGTAACTGCTGAACGAGTTTTCCAGTCATCGGCTGCGATGTGAAGCACCGGAATATCTTTCCGCAAAAATGCCTGAAAATAATAATACACATCTTTCGGTGTGCGGTCGTTGTACACAAGTCCTTTATTATTCGTTCTCGGCATCGATTCCTGCCGTGTTGCTACGTTAAAATCAATGAAATTCCACTCGGTTGCTCCGATGATATAGGGGCGTTTTTCGATTTCGGGAAGATAATGCTCTAAATACTTTTGCTGATATTCAATAGAAAAATCAAAGGTTTCAGGCTTTAATGAATGCAATCTTTTGTCGGAACCTGCGCCGAATTCACTGATAATAATCGGCTGCTCAGGATAATTCTTGTTTTGCTCATCGGTAAATTTTTCAAAATCTTCCAGACGGTCGCCGTACCAACCCTGATAAAGATTCCATCCGGTAACATCGGCGATTCCGTTCATCCCGATTTCGTTGTAAAGATTGGTTCCGTGAAAAGCAATTACACTAAGCCTCGAATCATCTTCCTGTTTCAGAAGCTGTTCCAGATGTTTGGCGAGTTCCACGGTTTTTTGATAAAATTCAGGCTGCTTTTCTTTTTCCACACGATATTGTACCTGAATTACAGGCTCATTCATATATCCCCAAAAAACTACGGACGGATGATTGTAATGCTGCCGAACCATTTCTTTGAGCTGATTTTCAGCATTTAATTTAAATAAACCGGATTCGGAAATAATATCGACAACGGGAATTTCTTCCCAAACCATTAATCCTAATGAATCGCAGGCTTTCAGAACTTCATCATCCTGCTGATAATGAGCCAGCCGGAGAAAATTGGCTCCCGTTTCTTTGATGAGCTTCACATCTTCCCAATGAATTTCTTTTGGAACAGCGATTCCGTAAGGGAATTTATCCTGATGACGATTGGTACCCATTAATTTCAGAGGTTTTCCGTTCAGCATAAATCCGTTTTTGGTGTCTGCCGAAAACCACCGGAATCCGAAAGAAACCGGAAGCTCATCAATGATTTTGCCGTTTTTTTCTAATTGAATTTCCGCAAGATAAAGGTTCGGAGTTTCCGGCGACCAAAGTTTCGGAGCGTTGATTTTGATAGTATTAATGCTGAAATTTTCATTGCTTAAAGGAAAAGTTTCTGAAAAAACAGCAGTTCCCTGATTTTTAACCGAAATTTTAAGTTGTAAAGAGGTATCAAAATTGGTGATATTTCCTTTTACGGAAACCATTCCCAATGCTTCGGAAACTTCCGGTGTGGAAATGAAAACGCCTTTGCTTCCGAAATTTTCCAGTGAAAAATGCTGTTTCTCAACAGCAATCAATTTTACATTCCGGTACATTCCTCCGAAAATGGTAAAATCTCCTGAAAGCGGCGGAATATTAATGTTCCGGTTGTCGGCTTTTACGGTAATTCGATTCTGCTTTTCTTTCAGAAACTCTTTCGGAAGCTTAACGTGAAAAGCGGAATATCCTCCGGAATGTTTGGTGAGCAGATTCCCGTTAAGATATACTTCCGCATAAGAATTCACCGCTTCAAAGCGCAAGAAAAGTTCTTTATTTTTCAGGTTTTCAGGGATATCGAAAAGTTTCTGGTACCAAAACTGATTTCTTTCATAATCCCTTTTTTCATAAGCATCGAGATTCCAGATGTGCGGAATTTTTACATTTTTCCAGTCCGGAGCATCTGCATTTTCAAGGTTTTGCTTTTTCAGAAATTGCCAGTGATCATTAAAATCCATCTCCGTACGCTGGGCGGAAATACAAATCAATAAAAAGACGGAAAAAAGAGAAAGAAGATGTTTCATACGGGAAAATTTCTTGTGTGAATGCAAATGTGTTTTTTAATGCGCTTTTTGATTGCGGGTTTTGAAAAATATAAACATTTTTCAATTCATTCTTTTCTGAAATTGGTTAATTTTTGTAGATTTTAGAATATTCATAAAACCGATTTTGCAATATTCCGCCAGCTGATGAAATTTCCGTCAGACGTTTTAAAATCTTCATTCCCGCCGTAAATAACATTCAGCAATTCGGTTGATAATGTGCCGTTGAGCTTTTGCCAATACAGGAGATTATCAAAAAAATGCTTGTTTTTGGTTTGTGCCACTTTCACTTCAAACGGCAGTAATTCTTTCCCTTTGTCCAGAATAATATCGATTTCCTTTTTTTCTTTGCTCTGCCAGAAATAAAAAGAAGGTTTCAGTCCTTTGTTCAGACAGGTTTTGTACATTTCATTCAATACAAAATTTTCAAATAATCCACCCACCAGATAATGAGAATACAATTGTTCCTCCGACTGAATCTGCAATAGCGAACAGGCAAGACCGGTATCATAAAAATACAGTTTCGGAGATTTGATAATCTGTTTGTTAAAATTACTGTAATGCGGTTTGTGCAGATAAACGATATAACTTGCTTCCAAAACTGAAATCCACGCTTTCACTGTATTGGGACTTACTCCGGTATCATTTGCCAGCGACTGAAAATTAATGACCTGCCCGATTCGTCCGGCACAAAGTTTTATAAAACGTACAAAATCGGATAGGTTTTCAATATTTTTAATCTGCCGTACATCCCGTTCTACATAAGTGCTGATGTAATTCTGATAATAAATATTCGGGTCAATGGATTTATCATAAATCCGCGGATAACCTCCTCTGAAAACCAAATCCTCCGCACGTTCAAATTCATATCCGGCTTCTGAAAGTTCTTCATAAGAAAGAGGCATTAATGTAAAAATGGCAGTTCTTCCGGCTAATGACTGCGTAATATTTTGCAGCAGCTGAAAATTTTGTGAACCTGAAAGTGCGAAATGAATATCCTTTTCATCCACAATCTGCTGGATATAAGAAAACAATTGAGGCGCTTGCTGCACTTCATCAATAACGGCTCCGTTCGGATAATTGCTCAAAAAACCACGAGGATCTTCTGCTGCTAAAATCCTGTTGTCCACATCTTCCAGATTGATGTACGGTAAATCTTTATACAGGGATTTCAATAAAGTAGTTTTTCCCGTCTGCCTTGCACCGGTAAGCGTTATTACAGAAAATTTATTCCGTAAAGACTCAATTGCCGGAGTTATTTTTCGTTTTATCATATACAAATATATTACTAATTTTTGATAAATCCGCAATTCAATTGCGGATTTATCTATTTTTATAAAGCCAGATTAAATGTGATGTATAATCAGATATTTTCTTTTTCATCATTAAACATAGCAACATCCCGATTCTACCACGATATCCGTAAAGAATTTCGCAGGGAAGACAAAAATAAATTCCGTAACTTTCCATTGAAAATATTATCTTTATCAGACCTGAATAAAATGAGGCAGCTTATACTTTTTCTTTTGTTTTTTTCATTGTGCGGAATCATCCCTTTTCCCGCTCAGGTCAGTGATCGGGGGAAAGTTAAAAGTCTGGACGAAAGAATTAACGATAACCGCGATATCGCTTTATCTGATCCGGAACAGTATTATGAAAATGCAAAAAAACTTCTAAAAGAAGCCATACAATCGAATGATCATCGTGCGGAGCTCAGATTATTGGGGCAGCATTGCTGGTATTTTAACAGGACTATGGCTCTGGAAAAAGCACTGGAAGCCGATCAGAAATTAGAAAAGAAAGCTATTGAATACGAAGATACCTACCACGAAGCTCTGGCTCACCAGTATTTATCGCACACATTTGCTTTAAGCTATCTTCCCGACAGATCCATTGTGGAGTTTAAGAAAGCGATCAAGCTGCTGAACCGTTTAGATCCCGACAAGCAGGATGTCCGGTATTTAAAAATGAATGCCTGCTTCACGGTGGCAAACGCCTACATCAATAAGAAAGATTTCAGGGAGGCAGTGAACGTAATGCTTCTCGCCAATAAGGAAATTGTAAAATTTGATGACGAAAAGCTGAAAAAGCAGATGCTTTTCCTGAATTACTCCAATCTGGGGATAGGATATGAAAAATTTAATATTGATTCGGCAGAGTATTATGCAAAAAAATCGATTGAGCTGAAAACGGACGATCAGGAGCTTAGTACCGCTCAGTTTCAGAATTATATAGTAATGGGTTCTATATATAAACAGAAAGATCATTTTCCGGAGGCGGTCGATTATTATAAAAAAGCTGAAAAAATAGGAGTAGCCAGTCAGCAGGAACTGGAAAATATGAAAGACATCTATCAGGGACTGATACAGATATATGCACAAACAGACAGCACCGATCTTTCGAAAATCTACACCCAAAAATCCGATGCTGTTCAGCTGGAAATGGAAAAAAGCAAAAACAAATCTCTTCACAACATCATTGAAAACAGGCTTCTGGAAGATAAAAGAACGAAAATTTACATCATTGCAGGATCTTCTGCCGCAATACTGGTGCTTCTGGGCATTATTTTCTATTTCAAAAGGAGGAACAGGCAGCTCGCCGATCAGGAAAAAGCCAGTCAGCAATATCTGAAGGAAATAAAGCAGTCTGCGCAGGAACAGGTGTATGATGAGCTTGTGGAAATGGCAAAACATAACAATCCTTCGTTTCTGGCAACTTTTCTCGAAAAATTCCCTGATTTTTTACCGAAGCTGCAATCCATTCACCCGAAAATCGTTCAGACGGAAGTGGAATTCTGCGCTTTGCTGAAGCTGAATCTGGGAACAAAAGAGATCGCCCGTTACAAAAATATAGAGCCCCGAACCGTACAAAACAAAAAATATCTTATCAGAAAAAAGCTGAATATTCCGAAAGAGATGGATATTTATCATTGGTTCAGTAGTTTCTGAAAAGTTGTATTCGTTCATTTCAGTTTTTTATTGTACTGAATCCGGCAGGATTGAACGGAAAGATGTGTTGCAAAGATCAGAACAACAATTTAATATTTTAAAAATCCCGTAGGGATGAACTGTTCATAGAAAAAAGCGGAATTATCCATAAAGCTCCGTAGGAGCGACCTGTAAAAAATGATCAGGTCGCTCCTACGGAGCTCTTTTATATACATCATTATCAATTCTATGAACAGTAATGCTCCTACGGAGCAAAAAGTAATGAAATGTATCTTTTTATAATTGCACTGCGGGTAATTTAAAGTGATTCACAAATAAAATTTTCAATAAGCCCCAATCCCCGACTTAGGAGTTTTTTGCGTTAAGAAATTTTAGAAAATATTTTTAAATTTTAGCAAAAAAATCCGGTCTTGAACTTTTGGTTCTTTTGTTTCAAGACAAAAGAACAACCTTACTCCTTTATCCTCAGAAACTCTTTCGCCAGCTCGATCATTTTCGGATCTCCGGTGTATTTTCCTTTTTCGTCGGAAAGCTTTACCGTTGGGATCCACTCTTTATTCTGCGCCTGAACTCCGATTAATTTCATTACGATATTCATTGGTCTCAGTCCGACATCATTGGTAAGATTGGTACCGATCCCGAAAGAAATTCCTATTTTCCTTTTACAGTATCTGGTGATTTCCTCTACTTTTTCCAGATTCAGCCCGTCGGAAAAAATAATGTATTTGTATAAAGGATTGATGCCGTTTTCGAGATAATGCCGGATGGTTTTATCCGCAAATTCCAGAGGATCGCCGCTGTCGTGGCGCACTCCGTCAAAAAGTTTGGTGAATTTTTTATCAAACTGCCGGAAAAAAACATCGGTGGTAAAAGTGTCCGAAAGTGCAACTCCCAGATCTCCGCGATAGACATCCACCCAATGTTCCAGCGCGATTTCATTTGCCATTTTGAAACCGTATTCCGCAGCGTGGAACATAAACCATTCGTGAGCGTGAGTTCCGATCGGTTTGATACCGTATTTCATTGCAAAATGAACATTCGAGCTTCCGATAAATAATGAATCTTTGGTATTCAGTGCATTCACCACAATATCCTGGACTTTGTAAGAATGTCTTCTCCTCGTCCCGAATTCGGCGAAAGTTACGCCTAATCTGTTGAGCTGTGCCGCTTTGTCCAGAGTACGCTGAATAATAATTTCATTGGAATCCCTTTCCAGATGCATTGTTTCATAATGCAGCTCGGAGATCAGCGCAAGAAGCGGAACTTCCCATAAGATCGTACGATACCAAAGTCCTTCCACGGAAACTTTCAGCTCTGTTCCGTGCTGTTCGATGTGAACTTCAGACGGATCGTAGCGGTAACCTTCCAGAAAATCGAGATAGGGAAGATCGATATACGGACAGATTTTTTCCATAAACTTTTTTTCGTCTTTGGTAAGCTGAAGCGTCGCCATAGCGTTTACCGCATTCCGCAGAACTTCCGCGAAACCTTCCGGAAACTGGTGCTTTCCGCGATTGATGAACTCGTATTTTACGATCTGGCTCGGGAATAATTTTACCACGGCGTTCTGCATCGTGATTTTATAGAAATCGTTATCGAGGATGGATTTTAAAGTAACTGATGACATTATTTTTCGGTTGTTTATCAAAAAATCTAATATAAGTAAAAAAAATAGAGGCTTTTTTTAAAGCTTTTTACTTTTGCCTTGATGCAAAAGTAACAAAAATTGCCTCCTTTTTTATTGTCTTTAATGGAGTCGGCGAATCTTCGATTTCAAGACGGGATTTTTTTGCTAAAAAATTGAAATTTCTTTTAAGAAAATTTCCAAAACTCGGGCGGAAACGAGATTTGTAGTCTTAACAAAATTTTCGCCGCCACTCAAACACTGGAAATTTTTAAGTCGTTATAATCAAGAAAATTCAGGATGAAAGAAATTTCAATTTTTCTTAACGCAAAAAACTCCTAAGTCAAAATTTGAACTCTGTCATTTTTTATCACGTACTAAATTCAAAAATAGAAAAATCGTCTCAATTGAGACGATTTTTTGTGAAGTAATTTACTCTGTCATTGCGAGAAGGTACGACGAAGCAATACTTGGCTTCATTAAAACAGATAACCCTCCACTTGTAACTTGTTCCCTGAAAAGTTATTTCCCGAGATAGGAATTGTACATCCAGACTTCTTTTTCCTGTTCGGTAATATAGTCGCTCATTTGCGAATTGGTACCTTCATCACCTGCTTTATCGGTGATATCTAGAAGTTCTCTTTGAAGATCGATCACTGTTTTGAATGAAGAAAGAATATTTTCAACATCTTTATTAGCATCGGAAACATCTGTACTTTCCTTAATGGTGGAAACTTTCAGATAATCGGAATAATTATGGCTCGGCGTTGCTCCCAAGGTCAGGATTCTTTCCGCGATTTCATCGATTTTCAGAACAAGATTGTTGTACAGCTCTTCAAATTTCGGATGAAGCGTGAAAAACTGGTCTCCTTTGATATTCCAGTGTGCTCCTCTCGTATTCTGATAAAAAACGGAATAATTTGCCAGAAGCACGTTCAGCTTATCCGCTATTTTTTTACAGTCGGCTTCTTTAAGACCGATTAAGGTTGAATTTTTCATTTTTTTAAATTTTTATTGTAACAAAGTTAGCAGATATTAGCCGAAAAAGAAAAGTTTTTACATTGAAGCTTTCGATAATGACGGTAATTTTTTTTCATTATAAGTAAAAACTGTTTCCGGGATTTGAAATTTTTGCCGTATTCGGGAAAACAGTAATAATATTTTTGGAGAAACCGGGAAATTCGGATTAAAAAAGTTCGTACAGATGCTGTTTATGATTTTTTCTGCCTGAATTTCCGCACTATTTCATAAAGAAGAAATGAATAGTATTATATTGGAAGAAACAGGTTGATCATTCAATATATATTCATCAAAATTGATTATAAATTCGTGAAAACGGGTTATGCTTTTTTATAAGCAAGTGTTTTTTTTCATAGCTTCGGGAGGTTAAAAATCAATAAAAACATAATTTTAAAATAATTTTACCTGCGATGAAAAAAATGAATCAATTATTTCTGTTAGCGTGCTTTTTACTGGGATCTTCCATTCTCTTTTCGTGCCGTGACGACAGTTTTTCAAACGAAATGCCGGCTCCGTCTGATATAGAGTTTTATGCGAAAGGCTCTACAATGTCTGTATCGTGGAGCCCTGTAACAGGAGCATCAAGCTATCTGTACGAATTCCGGGAAATAGGCGGAGAAGTTATTTCCGGAGAAGTTTCCGAACCGTTCTTAAAAAAAGATGGATTAAATCCTGATGGTGAATATGAAATACGTCTTCAGGCTGTAAATTCTTCGACAATGCAGAAATCCGCGTGGTCGGACTGGGAAAGTTCCACAATGAAAATGTATTCGAATAAATTTGCGTCCGGAGCAGGCACCGAAGTTGATCCTTACATTATAGAAACTCCCGGACAGCTGGCAAGATTGTCCCACGTAGTGAATACCGAAATGGAAGGTTACAGCGAATATGGAGTTTACTATGAATTGAAAGCCGACATCAATCTGAAAAAGTACAAAAACTGGGAACCGATCGGTATCGGTACAGGCTCGCATTGTATCGGTATGGCTTCACCTGTTGTGAAGAAGGCTTTCCGAGGTCATTTTAAAGGAAATAATTTTACGGTATCCAATCTTACTGTGGATATGACGACTAATGATGCGGAAGCGTATGCCGGTCTTTTTGGTCTGAACGAAGGCTGGATTGAAGGCGTGAATGTGCAAGGTACCGTAAAAGCCAAAAGCAATTATACAGGAAGCGGTTATTTGACGGTAGGAGGTGTGGTAGGTCTTTCCAAAATTGCGTATGATTCTAATAATGATATTCTTCCTATTACGGGAGGCATCGTTTCCAATTCCTTCAAAGGAAATGTAAGTGCAGATTCAGGAACAGACGCAAACGGAATTGCTGTAGCCGGAGGTATCTGCGGATTTGCTCTTTCAGGGAATATAGACGGCAGTACTGTAAATATTGAATCAGGAAATTCAATTCATTCTATATCAGGTACCAATCCTGCGGCAGGAGGTGTTGTGGCTGTTCAGATGGCAGGTCGTTTATCAGGTGCTACGGTAAACATCGCCGGAAATGTATTGTCAGAATTCTTAAGCAACACTGCAAACCACGAAGATGCCAGCGTAACGGCAGGAGGTGTTCTCGGCTATTGCGGAAGACTTCAGGGAGCTACACAAGGAGCTGCCGGAGTGGAAAACTGTAACATCAACATATCCGGAACAGTAAAAGCAGTGGCAGCAGGGGATTATTGTACTTCTACTGTTGGTGCTCTGGCTGGAGTTTCAAATTTTGATATTGCGGTGTCTTGTCATTCGGAAATTTCAGGATCGCTTTTAGGGCAGGGTGAAGATACGGTTTATACCGGCGGTTTGGTAGGAGCGATGATATTGGGATACGGAGGAGCCAACCAAATGTTTAACTGTACCGTAAATATTACAAGCACCGGTGACGTTTCCGGTAAGCAGACGAATGAAACGGTTGAATCTTTATCATCTTCCGTAAATGTTGGAGGTATGGTAGGAGGATTATCTTCACAGGCATCATCCACACTTGTTCGTTGTGATGTAACAAGTGAAGGAAAAATTACAGCTTACAACGCTTCAACAGGAAATCACGCTGTAATGTGCGGTGGTATTATGGGTTCGTCCGCTACTACGGCAGGTTGTTCATTCGTAATGAAACAAAACGCGGTGATGGATGTTTCAGGAAAATTAATTTATGCTGGTGGTGTTGCCGGAGGATACCGCGGAACTCCTTCAAAAAAATATGTCGGAAATTATGCCATTATTGATGGTAAGATAAAAACACATTATGCTTCAGGAAATTATGAGGCGTATGTAGGAGGTGTAACAGGCTTTACAAATGGTACCGGTGTAGGTCCGTCCGCACAAAAAGCCCGGATGTACGGATGTTATTCGGTTTTCAGAGGAACAATAGAATCTGAAGGCAGCGCTGCATTAACCAAAGGTGCTATTTCAGGAAGAATAGGGACTTCTATTCTTTCCACCAATTATTGGTGGAGTACGTTTTCCGGAATGTTGGCTGTGGGAAGTGATACACCTGATAATCCGATGAGCGGAACCGTGAAGTTCTCAAGTATTGATGAAGCAGGATTCAATGAAGCGAAAGATGCTATGAATCCGGTGCTTATTGAAAATGATCTCAATACTCAGTATGTATATGATCCGTCAAAAGGTTATCTGGTTTATTAGAAGAAATGATTTTATAATTAAAAAAAGCTGCCGGAAACGACAGCTTTTTTTGTTTTTTTTATTTCAGCTTCAGATTGAAGACGTTGTTTTTCAGAACGCTGTCGTACATAATCTTATAGCTTTTATTCTGATCAACGGTAAGGTCGCCTTTCAGTATTCCGAATATCATTGTGTTTTTCCCGTTTTTCTCAACGATACTTTTGGTGATGAGCTGAATCTTATGTTTTCCTTTTGCTACGGGAACGTAATTGTGATATTGCTTGTTCTGCTCGTTCATATAAAAACGGAACGGCTCATTTTCATCAATCTTTACATAAATTTCCTGATAAGCCTGAGCTTTTGCAAGCTGATCTATGAAATTAATCACGGCTTTGTCTTTGGTAACAGGTTCAGGCTGCACATTATCTTTGGAAGAAACATCTACCCAGGATCCGAAGCTGATGCTGCAAGCGTTATATCCAACCCAGGCATAGCCTTTGTCGCCCCAGAATTCTCCCCACGAATTTCTGATCAGCCACGCCTGAAGATCATCATCCCAACCTACGATTGCGATGGCGTGATCCGGATAATTTCCGTTGTTTCCTGTAATTACACCGCTTTTGTAATTCATAAAATCGGCATTATTGGAGAAAAGTGCAGCGGAAACCGCACCGTATTTCGTAAGCGCTTCCTTGATCTGCGAAATATTTCCGTCCTGCAGCATTCCGAAATTGGTTACTTTCAGGTCAATTGGTGTAAGATTGGTTTTGCAAACATCCTGAGCCTGATACGGAAACTGGTCTTCCGTAGTTACATAAGCGGAAACATTGTCCATCAGCCAGGCAAAAACATCGGTGTACCAGCCGCCGGTTGAACAGCTTCCTGCTCCGGAGCATCCGAGAATTCCCTGTTCGGAAATATCGATGAATTCATTATTTTTTAAAGCGTAATTGGATTCCAGAGCTGCTGCTGCACTGAATGCCCAGCACGAACCGCAGTTTTTCTGATCTTTGATTTTGGTAACACCGTTTACGGTACGAAGGTCAAATCTTTTTGAATTCGTATCACCGAAATTTTTCGTTGTACTTTCGTAAAGCGAAGCTCCTGCTCCGATGAAGTTGGCTTTCAGTTTTTTGGTAACCACTACCTCTTCTTTTGTCGGAGGCGTGAAGCCTTTTCCCTTGTCCTGAAAATCCTGCGCATTCAGACCCGAGAATAAAAAGGCGGTTAATAGTAGTATTGTATTTTTCATATTTTCTGAAGTTTTTTATTTGATTTCAATTTTTTTGATAAAATGATTTTCCGGCGGAACCAGAGAATCGGGCTCGAATGATCTTTTCTTGATGAATTCCAGTTCGGTAACTCCTTTCCGGATTCCTTTCAGCTCGAATGTTTTTTTGTATTCGTTCAGCTTGGTGGTATCATTCAGGTAAGATTGGCTGGATTCCTTAATCACGGCAACCAGGGAATCGGGTTTCATATTCCACGAATAGCCTCCCATTCCTTCTTTTTCCAAAGTGATGCTGAATTCTTCGCCGACTTTGTACACATCTTTTGTACGGCATCCGCTGGAAATTCCGGCAATGATGATGAGCGCGAGCAGATTTTTTTTCATAAAATTATTTTACCGTTAAAGGGTATCGTCCGTATCATCAAGGTCGGAATCGTCGTCATTCAGGTGATGGTCATCGTGATCGGTTTCGTAATCGTCATCATCGGAATCATCCATATAATCATTGTGATTTCCGGAATTGCCGTCGTGATCCATATAGTTATCGGAATCATCAGAATCATCCATATAATCGTCGTGATGCCCGGAATCATCATTATCGTGATTCATATAATTATCGGAATCGTCATCATCATAATCATCATTTACATAATTGTCATCAAAATCATCGGTATGATGTTCGGAATGAAGATCATCACCAAAACTGTAATCGTCAATCGAAATATCTTCATCGGCAATATAATCGTCATTGATAATAATTTCGTCTGCGGAAGTATCGTTCAGATCGATCAGAATATCATTGGAATGGATGTAGTCCATCATCTCCGAATCAATGCTGAAATCGGTATCGCTTACGAAATCTTCCACCACATTATGGTCGATTCCTTCATCTTCCATAATATCGGAAATATCGTCGATTTCAATCATTTCGTGATGATCTGTATTATTATCGAAATCGTCGTCGTCAATAATTAAGGTATCATTGTGATGATCGTTGTAATCGGTATCATTGTCATCAATATCCACAATATCGTTGTGATGATGTTCGTGAGAATCATGAATGATGGCAGCGTTTTCCGCTTCGTCAATATCAGGCATTTCGTCTTCGGTGTGAAGTTCCGTTTCGTTTCTGGCAATGGTTTCCTCTACATCCACATTGTCGTGAAGAAACGGAGAAAGGAACTTTTCCAGCTCATCGGGAAGCATATTTTCCCAATCTTCTTTCGGGATGTTTACCAGATGCTGGAATGTTTCATACGCAAGGAAAGTTCCGCCGCCGATTGCAAGCGCTTTGAAAATATTGTTGGGATCTTCTTTCAGAACATTAATTTGTTCCTCGGAAAGGTTTCCCAGCTTGTATTTTCCTTTTCCTTCTACAGGTAATAATACGGTTTGATCCATTTTTGTTTGTTTTTGTTGGGACGAAATTATATTGATTTTCAGGGTTTACAAAAAATACTGTACGAAATGCGGTTTTTGCTGTATATGATGGAAGATCAGCAGATCTCCAGAAGCGTGGTTCCGATGTGTATTTTTTTGCCGACTTTCAGGATCAGGATCTCATCAGGCTTTATTTCGGCTTCTTCGATGAAGGTTTTGTTGAGGCTTCCCAGATCCTGTATGGTTACTTTATTGTTTTTTGGGTTGAATTTCAGGCGGCAGTGCTTTGAGGAAACAAATTTGTCCGGAATCTGTATTCTCTGGATTTCTTCGCCGCTTTCATCTTTGATGTTTTCGGATCTCAGCTCTGCGCCGCGACCAATGATTATAGTTTCTTTTTCTAATTTCTGAAGTTTTTTGATATCGTTGTTTACAGTGATTTTCAGATACAAGTCATCCAGTGTTACCTTGCCTCCGAAAACCAGCTCTGTTGCCTGCTTGAAATTGTTGTACAGATCTGCGCGTATTTTCGCAGCATTTAGTTGTACTTTATTTTTGCAGCTTTGGCATTCGTGCACTTTTTTTTCCGCATTATCACGAAACCAGTCGGGCGGAATTGAATTCAGTGTTCCGCATTTTTTACATTTATATTTGAAATCATCCATTGTTTTATAAATTTTTGGTGCGAGGTGTAAAGTTTCAGGTTTTCAATCGGATTTCAGCTATCAGCAATCGGCTTTCGGCTTTTTTGATGAGTAATGAGCAATCGGTAATGAGTAATTCCCAAAGTCTCATTTTCTCAAAGTAATATTCCAACTTCCATTCTCCAAGTCTCAAATTCTCCAAGTCTCTTCGTCATCTTCCAACTTCCATCTTCTCATTCTTTCCAGCTGCAATTGCATTTCGGGCATTCTCCTTTTTCTTTCCAGTAGATCCAGCTTTTGTTGATGAGCTCAAAGTTGCATTTCGGACAGCGGATTTTTTTGGAATACTGAACATAGAGCATATCCAGCTGGTTTTTCAGCTTATTATCGCTTACCATTAATGTAGCAACCGTTCCGCCTGCAATCCCGACAATAACCATTAATGTGGAACGGAGCGACGGATCAATTTTTATCGGAAGTAGAAATATTACGAGCATCATTGCCAAGGTAAGTCCGCCTCGGATAATCAGCGGTTTTACTTTGTAGGTGCTTTTCAGCTTGGAAGATTTGGCATTGTACTCATCGTAATATTCTTTAATTACATTGAATTCTTGCGAGAAATCCAGCTGATTATTTTTTTTGAATTCACGGATTTTGTCCTGAAGTTCCGCATTGTTGATCACGAATTTTCCAAGCTGGATTTTATCTGACGGTGAAATTTTTTTCATCACCACTTCCACGTCATTTACCAGAACTCCATTGGCGGAATCCATATCGCGGATCGTCCATTCCCCGTTATCATCGATTTCTATCTGCGCGTGAAAACCGCTGACCGTAGGATGGTCGATACTATAATTGTTTTCCGGATTTCTCCCAATTTTAAAGATCATTGCCATTGTATTTTGCTTTTTGCCTTTTGCCTTTTTTTATTTTAAACTCTCAAAATCTCCAAGTCTTCCATTCTCAAAGTCAAAAATCTTCCGGACTTATGCGGACTTCCCGACTTTCGGACTCAAAAAACACCCATCATCCAGCACCCAACCTCTCAATACCACATTATTGTTTTCTTCAATCTTTTGATATACAGATCGCTCATATTAAGCTTCAAAGGTTCTTTCTCTGTTGAAAAAGAGACGCTGTTTTCTTTGATTTTGGAAATTCTGCCGATGCTGATGATGAAGGATTTTCCGATTCTTTGAAAATCAGGGGAAATACACAGTTTTTTTTCCAGCATATTAAGCTGTAATGTTACCGTTTTTTTGATTCCTGAATTCAGGAAAATAGTGGTGTAATTGCCTTCCCCGATGCAAAAGCATATTTCACGGGTATCGATCACATCCATTCCACCTTTAAAGGGGATTTTCAGTTTTTTGGGAATTTCTTCCGTATTGTAGCGTGCCATCATTCTGTCTCTCAGTAATGTAATGGCAGGAAAAAGGCTGCTCCCCGAAAGATGAAGAAAGTGAAAAACATTGGCATTCCATGCGAGTTCCGCAAGATTTTTGTTTCCGGAAACCAGAATGGTTTTCAGCGAACCGTTTTTCTGAATGGTGTTTCTCAGAAGCAGACGGTTTTTCGGCGCATCGCTTTCCAGATAAATATACACTAAATCCTGCGGTGCATAAGGTTTTAATCCGGCTTCAAATCCGGCAATGGATTCTGCCAGGGAAACATTATTGAAATTGATGAAATTTTCCATAATCCGGAATTAATAATTTTTCACATTTTCATAATTATCGCAGGCACTTTTGAAACCTCCGTCGCACGCTTTTTTATACCAATATTTTGCTTGGGTATAATTCACTTCCGTTCCTTCTCCGTTTTGGTAAAGTACGCCTAAATTCTGCATTGAAGAGAAATTTCCGGCTTCTGCTGCCGCTTTGTGAAATTCAAAAGCTCTCTTGAAATTCACCTCCGTTCCTTGTCCGGTCTGGTGCATATATCCAGCATAAGCCATTGCGGAAGAATCTCCTGCATAAGCCGATTCCTCGAACCATTTCAGCGCTTCCGTATAATTCTGGGTGGTTCCTTTTCCTTCGTAGTACATCATTGCAAGGCTGAACATTGCCAGCTCGTTTCCAAGGTTGGAAGCTTTTTCGTACCAGTATTTTGCGGTGGCGTTGCTTACGGCAGTTCCCAAACCGTTTTCGTAAAAGAACCCGAGATTGGTCATACATTTCGCATCGCCTTTTTCCGCTCCTTTTTTATACCAGCTGAAAGCGGTTCCGTTGTTCTGGGTTACTCCGATTCCTTTATCATACATATATCCCATATCGAAAATGGCATCCATATTTCCTTTATCTGCTGCTTTATTGTACCAGTAGATTGCGGACTGGTAATCGACTTTCGTTCCGCTTCCGTTCTGGTACATATATCCTGTATTTCTCATTGCGGTTACACTTCCGGCTTCCGCAGCTTTTTTGTACCATTTGAAAGCTTCTTCCTTGCTCTGATCCACTCCGTAACCATTGTCGTATAAATGTCCGAGATTGTTCATTGCGGCGGAATTGCCTTTATTTGCGGATTTTTCGTACCAGTATTTTGCTTTTTTATAATTTTTCAGCACTCCGATTCCGTTGGCGTACAAATATCCCATTGAAAACATATTGGATTCTCGGTTTTCGATGTCGTATTCCAAAAACTGGACAGCCTGTGTTGCCTGCTCGTTGGTAAGATTGAATTTGTTTACCAAAGCCTGATACAGACAGTCGGTGTAGAGGTTCAGGTTTTTTGCCGATAAGTTTGTCGGCGTGATTTTGTCCTGGTCAATCGCTACTGAAAAATATTTCAGATTATTGGCGAATTGTTTTTCGTTTCCGTTGTTTGCGGCATCCAGTGCACCCTGCAAAAACTGGCTGTATTCTTCCTGCTGTGCTTTTATCCCGATGTTCAGGAAAAGGATGAGAAATAATAAAAATCGGCAGTTCATAATGTTTTTTGTTTTAAAATTTATTTCAGTACTAAAATTGAAAATATTTATTCAATATTGTGCATTTGCGTGCTTTTTCAATATATTACAATGTTTAAACTTTTAATTTTGAACCATTAAGACCTAATTTAAGAGGTTAAGAGTATTAAAAAAGTTTCGCTTTTAAACTTAAAAATCGGAACAATTGAACTTAATCAGACTTAATTCCTTAAATGCTTTCTTAATGGTTTGAAATATGAGGAGCGTTTTTAGATAAGTTTAACATTCATTATTTTTTTATGATTTTCAAGGTTTCAAAAACCTGTTAGGTTTTCTAAAATATTTATCTCAGACAGTTCAGAAGATTTTTGGCTTCCGTTCCGTTCGGGTTTCTGGCGAGCGCGCTTTTCAGCTTGGCAGTAACCTGATTTCTGCATACGTCGTTTTCGCGGCATCCGTCGCATCCGTCCACATTAATCATATTTTTCGCCCATTGCAGATCTTTGTTGTATTGCGCCATATCGGCATCACTTACTTTGGTCTCGGTTTTCTTAACAATTTCCGGCTCTTTTTCGGCTTTCTTTTCTTCTTTTCTGGCAAGCTCGGCACGTTTCACAATCAATCCGTTGATACGGAAATTCACTCTTTCTCTTTCCGATTTCGCATTGACAGGAATGGTTTTCAGGAGCGCTTTGTATTTGTCGATTGCCGTTTGCGGAGGCAGGGAATTTTCAGAGCTCAGAAGTACGCTGTATGCGGTTTCAAATTTGTTTTTCCACGCGTTGTCGTTTTCTTTGACTTCCGGTTTTTCCGCAGGAAGTTTCTCTGCCGGTTTTTCCGTTTCTGCGGAAACAGGAGCAGCGGAAAGATTTTGAGCGACAACTGCGGAATCGACAGTATTTCCTGTTTTTGCAGAATCTGCAACTACCACCGGAATATTTTTCTCAGGAACTTTAGGCTCTCCTTTTCTGCCGAAAATTCCGAAAAATCCAGCGACTCCTCCGATTCCGATAACTGCGGCTATAATTCCTCCGATTAGCAATCCTTTTCCGGATTTTTTCTTTCCTGATGAATCCGTAATTTTTTCTGAAACAGAAATTTGTGGTTTTACAGGTTCGGGTTTTGGCTGAGCTTCCTGAACCGCAGGTTTCGGCTGCATCAGTTCGGTAGCTTCATTCTCAAGTTTTGCTTTTTCCTGAATTTTATCTTGCGGATTCAGAAGCTCTGTTTGTTCCGGCTGTTGGAATGATGAAGCTGCGGCAAGTCTTTCACTTTCTTCCCGTTTTCTGATTTCTTCCTGTTTTTTAGCCTCAATCTGGTCTTTGCAATATTTCAGTTTCTCCTGAATTTCAGCTTTGTCGGGGAAAATTTCTTTTGCACTTTCATAATAATCCATTGCCATTTCCATTTCTCCGGCAGCGAGCATATTGTTTCCTTTTTTCAGGAAAATATTGTATTCGCGGTCTTTTCTTTCAAATTCCAGCTTTTGGTTGATCTCGTTTTCAAAATTTTCGAGGTCTGGTGTTTTCAGGAATTTTTCGGAAGTCTGCTTAATCAGGTGTTTGGCTTCCGGAAATTTGTTTTCCGCCATCAGCTTTTTGATCTCTCCCAGCTGAACAGCGTATTCCGCTTCGTTGGAAAGCGCTTTCCCGAATTTTTCTGCGGAATCATATCTTTCCTTGTAAAACGGTGCAATGGATTTCATAATCACGGCATCCATATATTGCGAAACTTCACCGTCTTTCCGGAATTCGGACGGCGGAATTATTTTTTCTCTTCCTGTGCTTACCATACTGCTCAAAGGCGGTTTTTCACCACTCAGCAAATGGTACAAAGTAGCGCCGATTGCATACGTATCGAAAGTAGCATCGAAAGATTTCAGATTGTCGATATCGCCCTGCTCGTTCGGTGAATAATGTTTTTTTCTTCCCGTAACAATCTGGCTTGTGGTAGAAGTGATATTATTCTGAACATTATCATAGGACAAAGCCGACCCGAAATCGATAAGAATCGCACTGTCCGTATTTTTATCAATCAGAATATTACTCGGACTGATATCCAGATGCAGGATCTTTTTATCAATTTTTGTATGAATATAATCTACCGCGCTGATAAGCTCGTTGATATATTTCATCGTTTTTTCTTTACTAAGATATGTCTGCTCTTTCAGCATTTCTTCCAGATCCGTACATTCCACATAATCCATTACCATATAAGCGGTATCGTTTTCGTGGAAAATATCTCTGGTCCGGATGATATTCGGATGCTGAAGTCCTCGTATTGTTTTTCCCTCGTCCATCTGGTTTTTTACCAGTTTCTGAAATTCCTGCTTTTTATCGACATTGGAAATGCTGATCAGTCCCGTAACTTCATCACGCTGGCAGTAATCGTTGTAATACAATTCCTTAATCACCACGATTTCCGGATTTCTGGACTGCACATATTCTTCACCATAGCCGGATTGCTTGTAATATCCGATTTCTTCGGCGAGATAGGTAATCCCGAAACCGCCTTGTGCGATGAACTTCGTGATTCTGTACTGGTTACGGTTGAGTATGGTGCCGTTTTTTAAAATGCTCATAGTTTTTAGCTAAATAATGTTCGTATAATTATTCTGATATTTTCAATAAAACCGCTGTATAATTGTCGTTGGAATTTGCGGCGCATATTTCCGATATTTTTTCTCTGATATTTTCAAGGGTATTTCCGGAGACGAATTGTTCTTTAATGAAATCATCATCTACACTTTCCAGAATTCCGTCCGAGCATAGCATAAAATAATCTCCCGGAAAAATATCATCCAGAACATTCACGTCGATCAGTGTACTGAATTCCGTGCTTTGGATCGCACGTGTAATTTTGTTGCGTTTTGGGTGCACTTTTGCTTCTTCGGAAGTCAGAAATCCGCTTGCCACCAATTCATTCACGAAACTGTGATCCTGTGTTTTAAAAAGGATTTCGCCGTTCCGAATCTGATACACTCTGCTGTCACCAATGTGCCCGATAATGGCATTTCCGGAAAGAAATTTCAGAACGGTAAGCGTAGTTGCCATTCCTTTTGTATCCGGATTGTGTTCAATATATTCATCGAATTTCCGTTCGGTATATTGGAGCGCTTCTTCCATTCCGTTTTCGGAAAAATCTCCGGTTCTTTCCAGAAATTCCGAAAAATATTCGCAGGCTTTTTTGCTGGCAATATCGCCGCGGTTACTTCCGCCGACTCCGTCACAAACCATATAGAAATGCTGATCTGCATTCAGAAAAAAAGAATCTTCGTTGTACGGACGTTGCCCTTGTCCGGAAATCGTTGTATGGTTATTAGTCATAAAGATAAAGGTAATTAATTTAAGCCAATTTTGAGGAGGTTAAATTAAAAAAAATCGAAAACGGGGACAATACGGCATTTGTCGTATAATGAAATCGTTTGGAAGATGGAGGTTTTTTTGAGTCCGAAAGTCCGAAAGTCAGGAAGTCCGCATAAGTCGGGAAGATTTTTGACTTAGGGAATGGGAGAATAGGAGAGGGAAGATGGAAGCGGGAAGCCGATTGCTGAAAGCAAGAAGCCAACAGCTAATAGCAATAAGCCAAACTATTCCTTAATCCATTTAAAAGTTTCCCTGCTGTTTCCGGTTTCAATGACGATGAAGTAAACGCCGGAAGGTAGATGCCTTACATCAATTACGGATTTTTTGGAAGTAAACAGCAGTTTTCCGCTGAGATCGTAAATGGCTGAACTTTCCACTTTGATATTTTCGGTGCGGATATTCAGATAATCTTTGGTGGGATTCGGAAAAATATTGATGTTTTTGGAAATTTCATTTGTTCCCATCGTATCGAAAAGCGTAATAGGCTCTCGGAAAAAAGAAACTTCCATTAAATATTTAGGATGATTTTTTACGTAATACGCTTCGCAGGTATAAACATCGAAATCTTCGGGCTGTACGGAACTGATGAAATAACTGGAAGTATGTGCATTCAGATTCTGATCCAGTGTTTTGAACCAAGTAAATGTATAATCGTTTCCGGAAAGCGATTGCGTAAGATTGGCAGTTCCGTTTACGTGCGCACCTACCGTTTTTTCTTCGTCATATCTTTGTGGTGAATATACAAAATCCGCTGTTTTGGGATTGGGATTCAACACGTTGAAATTCAGGAAAGTGCTGATCTGGTTTTCCGTATATTGGTTATTTTCAAGAAAGGTAACTGCAGGAATATTTTGCGGAATGCTTCCTGAAAGCTGGTTGGAATTCAGTGAAATCATCTGGAGTTTTGGCAGTTGCAGCAATTCCGCCGGAAAGTCTCCCGAAAACTGATTGTTGTTCAGAAAAAGCTGCTGAAGATCAGTAAGCAGAAGCAATGCGGAAGTTCCGCCGGAAATTTTATTTCTCCCGAAATTCAGATGAGCCAATTTGGTAAGCTGTGCTAATTCCGCCGGAAACTGCGTAATCTGATTGTTTTCCAGAGAAAGCCATTCAAGATTTTTAAGGCTGGATAGCGGTGCAGAATAATTGGCAGAAAAAAGATTATTGCTCACATCCAGAGATTTCAGAACAGCCGGAAATCCGGAAGGAATTGCTGTAAGCTGGTTTCCGGAAAGATTAAGTTCCGTAAGTTTCGAAAGTCCCGACAAAACAGAAAAACCCTGTGAAATATGATTATTGCTGAGATTTAGTATTTCCAATCCGGGATTCAGGGAAATTTTTGAAGGAACGGAAGAAAGTCCGAATTTGGATAAATCTAAAATTTTCAGTTTTGTAAAATTCTGCAAAAATCCGTCAATATCGGAAACCGAAAAATTATTGTTTCCGAGGGAAAGCTCTTCAAGCTGTGTCAATGAGCTTAAAACCAAAGAAGGATCGCCCGAAAGCCTGTTGTTGCTGACATCCAGACGAATGAGACTGGAAAGTGAAGAAATTCCCGAAGAAACTTCGCCTTCCAGCTGATTGGAGCTCATATCCAGTTTTTCTAATTTGGTAAAAACGGAAATATTGGACGGGAAATTGCCTTTCAGCACGTTTCCGCGAAGATTAATTTCAGTGACAAAACCGTTTTTTATTTTGATTCCGTACCAGGTTTTCGGATCCTTCTGAAAATCCCAAACCACACTCCAGTGTTCGCCGTTAGTAGAGTTGTAGATGGAGATCAGCGCACTTCTTTCGGCATTGGAAATGCTCCATTGCGCAAATATGTAATTGGAAATCAGTAAAAAGAATAGAATTTTTTTCACCCGCATTTTATTTTTGCAAATATATATTTTAATTGAATATCAAGGATTATTTTAAAAAATTAAATACTATTTTCGTGGAAATTTTTCAGAAATGCGGAAATATCTCTGGTATTTTTTATCGTTATTTATAGTAGTTACGGGCTTTTATTTCTTTTGGAGCTGGGCGCAACTGCCGGAAGGTCACCATTATATTTATCCGATTGACGATACTTATATTCATTTGGCATTGGCAAGAAATTTTGCGGATTATGGAACGTGGAGCGTGAATACTTCAGGATTCGACAGTGCTTCTTCTTCGGTTTTATATACTTTGCTGCTGACTTTTTTTATTAAAGTTTTCGGAGACTGGGAATATTATCCGCTTTTGATTAATACAGTTTTCGGGTTTTTGACAATCTATGCGGTTTATCGCTATTTCAAAGATTTTTATGGCAAAGCCGAAATGAAATGGGCGATTGCGCTGCTGCTTCCTTTCACCTTATTATATATGATGGTGCTTTTGGGAATGGAACATACGATCCATATGTTCCTGATGGTTCTGGCGGTATATTTCATTCATAAAAATGTGGATTCGGATTTCCGGAAGAAAGATTTTCTGATGCTTTTGCTGATTACATTCTTCATTTCGGTTATCCGGTTTGAAAGTATGTTTTTTACGGCTTCTCTGACATTTACGCTTTTCCTGCGGAAAAATTTTAGAAAAGGAATCGCGGTCTTGCTCACAGGTTTTGTACCGATTATTATATTCGGAATGATTTCTGTGAATCAGGGCGGATTTTTCTTCCCGAATTCCGTAATGATAAAAGGAAGTTATCCGGAAGGAAATCATTTTCTCCAAAATATCTGGCAGATTATAAAAGAAGGACTTTTACTGAATTCCAGCTTTTACAAATGCCTGTTCTTTCCTTTTTTAATATTGCTGATGTATCTGATTCAAAAGTATAAGGGCAGGAATATCGGAGACCTGTTTAAAAATGAAACGCTCATCATTACCATTGTATCTGTGGGAATTTTGCAGTCGCTTTTCGCTTTCATGAAATACCGTTACGAAAATTATGTAATGATTTCCGTTCTGCTGCTCATCATTCCCGTTATTTCAGATTTCTTTAAGAATATGAAAAACAAGATTTTTCGTTTTAATTTTTCTGGAGTCATAATGACTGGAAGCATTATCGCTGTAATTCTGGTTTCAGTTTATCGTTTCGGATATCACCATTTTTATTTAAAACTGAATAGCAAAGGGATAAATGAGCAGCAGATAGAAATGTCGAGATTTCTGGGAAAATATTATAAAGGGGAAAAAGTTCTGGCAAATGATATTGGTGCGATTTCCTATTTCAGTCACGTTCAGCTTCTGGATATGGTAGGACTTGGAAGTACGGATATTGCGAAAATGAAAGTTGCCAATAAACACAATACAAGAGAAGAATATATTGTGAATAATAAAAAATATATCAGGGAATATACCTCAAAAAACCATTATAAGATCGCTGTAATCTATCCGGAATGGTTTCCGGGAAATCCGCCTTCCGAATGGATTCCCGTTGCTTCCTGGACTATTCCCGAAAAATACGGACCTGCTATTCAGCGGGTGGTTTTTTACGCCATCGATCCCTCGGAAGCGCAGGTGCTTAGGAAAAATCTCTCGGATTTTGATATCGATCCGAATGTGAAGCAGTGGTTTTATATTTTAAAATAAGAATTGACTATTTAATTTTATCAATAGCTTTTCTTACCAGCAGAATATCAGCCTGCTGATTGGGGCACTTTTGCAGATCTTCGGGAGATTTCTCTTTGATAAACTCATTATAGTCCTTACAGTTTTTAAAAATATTAAATTCCTGATTTTTGTAATCCCACACCACACCTTTTCCTACGTTTAAAGTTCCGGCTAATACTGATCCGGAAACACCGGCGTTATATGCAAGACCTTTCGCCCATACGTTTGCCAAATTGGCTTCTGTGTACAAATAATTATTGCCACCAGTTACAACTCTGACAAAAGAATTCGGATTGTCACTGTCCTGTGCTCTGTCGTTTTTGCTGCGGTTATTGAGAATAGCTTTTATATTGAAATATAAGCCTCCGTGATATACAACGGCAAATACGTTTTTCAGTTTCGAATCATTTTGATCAAAGAAAAAGCAAGTGCTTTCTTCATCTCCTGCAATAGGTTTATCAAAACCATATAATCCTTTTTTGGTCAGGTCTTTTTTCTGGCTTGGTTTTTTATTGATGAATTCTTCTTTTGTAGTATAGATGCCTTCGGGATAATCTGGTTTGTACAACCCGTCATCTTTTATTATTGTTGGGATATTATGGACAACAGCAGCTTCTTCGGTGATAGCCAGAAATTTTGGATCGTTACCTGACACTTCTTCTATTTCTTTGATGGAATTATCATAGAGTTGTTCCATTTGTTTGTTTTTAGCATTCAGATAATGCGCTTTTCCATTTTTATCCCAGGTCAGATTTTTGAAAGCAATACTTTCGTCTGTAATGGTGGTAAGAATTCCTTCTTTATAGTTTTTTTTCTGCTCCTGAGAAAAAACAGTATTTACGAACAGCAGGCAGCTTATGAGCAACAGGTTTTTCATTTTTGAAATTTTATGAATTTTGCAAAGGTAAAAAAAGAACAGAATCAGTCATATTCACGAGTGAAAAATATTTTTTTATAACTGCTTGTCAGTTAAAAAATTATTCATACTTTTGCACCCTAAAATAAAAAGCATTTTATGCCTACTATTCAACAATTAGTAAGAAAAGGAAGAGCCACGCTTGCCAAGAAGAGCAAATCGGCTGCCCTTGATTCTTGTCCGCAAAGACGAGGTGTATGTACAAGAGTATATACTACCACACCGAAGAAACCGAACTCTGCACTTAGAAAAGTTGCAAGGGTAAGACTTTCCAACGGTAAAGAAGTCAACGCTTATATCCCGGGCGAAGGACATAATCTTCAGGAGCACTCGATAGTATTGGTAAGAGGCGGAAGGGTGAAAGACCTACCGGGAGTACGTTACCACATCGTGAGAGGTGCATTGGACACCGCTGGTGTAAATGGAAGAACGCAAAGACGTTCCAAATACGGAGCTAAAAGACCAAAACCAGGTGCAGCACCAGCCGCAGCAGGTAAGAAAAAGTAATCATTAATTTTTAAGAAACGAAACAATGAGAAAGACGAAAGCTAAAAAAAGACCGTTGTTACCGGATCCGAAATTTAATGATCAGCTGGTAACAAGATTCGTAAACAATCTGATGCTTGATGGTAAAAAATCCATCGCATTCAAAATTTTCTATGATGCATTAGATATCGTAGAATCTAAAAAAGGAGATAACGAGAAAACATCTCTTGAAATCTGGAAAGATGCCCTTACCAATGTAATGCCTCACGTAGAGGTGCGTTCTAGAAGAGTAGGAGGTGCCAACTTCCAGATTCCGATGCCGATCAGAGCCGACAGAAAAATTTCTATGGCAATGAAATGGTTAATCAAATATGCAAAAGCAAGAAACGATAAGTCGATGGCACTTAAACTTTCTGCTGAGATCATCGCCGCTTCAAGAGAAGAAGGTGCTGCATTCAAAAAGAAAACAGATACTCACAAAATGGCGGAAGCGAACAAAGCTTTCTCACACTTTAAATTCTAATCTGAAATGGCAAGAGACCTTAAATACACACGTAATATCGGTATCGCTGCTCACATTGATGCAGGGAAGACTACCACTACAGAAAGAATTTTATTTTACACAGGTAAAACCCACAAAATCGGAGAGGTTCACGAAGGGGCTTCTACAATGGACTGGATGGAGCAGGAAGCGGAAAGAGGTATTACCATTACTTCCGCAGCTACAACCTGTACCTGGAATTTCCCAACAGATCAGGGACAAAATTTACCTGAAACAAAAGGGTATCACTTCAATATCATCGATACACCGGGACACGTTGACTTTACAGTTGAGGTAAACAGATCATTAAGAGTTCTTGACGGTCTTGTATTCCTTTTCTCTGCGGTTGATGGTGTAGAACCACAGTCTGAAACCAACTGGAGACTTGCGGATAACTATAAAGTTGCACGTATGGGATTCGTAAACAAAATGGACAGACAAGGTGCCGACTTCCTGAATGTTTGTAAGCAGGTGAAAGAAATGCTTGGTTCTAACGCAGTTCCAATCGTTCTTCCTATCGGTGCAGAAGAGGATTTCAAAGGAGTGGTAGATTTAATTAAAAACAGAGCCATCGTTTGGGATGAAGCAGGACAGGGCGCTACTTTTGAAGTAGTTCCGATTCCTGAAGATATGAAAGACGAAGTTTTGGAATACAGAGAAAAATTGGTAGAAGCTGTTGCTGACTACGATGAAACTCTGATGGAAAAATTCTTTGAAGACCCGGACTCCATTACGGAAGAAGAAATCAACGAAGCATTGAGAAAAGCAACCATCGATCTTTCCATTATTCCGATGACTTGCGGTTCTTCTTTCAAAAACAAAGGTGTACAGTTTATGCTGGATGCGGTTTGTAAATATCTTCCTTCTCCTGTGGATAAGGACAATATTAAAGGAACAGATCCGAGAACTGATGCCGAAATCGAAAGAAAACCATCCGTAAGCGAACCGTTCGCGGCTTTGGCTTTTAAAATCGCTACCGATCCGTTTGTAGGAAGACTGGCATTCTTCAGAGCTTATTCCGGAAGACTGGATGCCGGTTCTTATGTTCTGAATTCCCGTTCCGATAACAAGGAAAGAATTTCAAGAATCTATCAGATGCACGCGAACAAGCAAAATCCTGTTGAATACATTGAAGCAGGAGATATCGGTGCAGCAGTAGGTTTCAAAGATATTAAAACAGGAGATACATTGTGTGATGAGAAAAATCCTATCGTTCTTGAATCGATGATTTTCCCTGATCCGGTAATCGGTATCGCTGTTGAGCCTAAAACGAAAGCTGACCAGGATAAAATGGGTAACGCTTTGGCAAAACTGGCTGAAGAAGATCCAACATTTACCGTTAAGACTGACGAAGCTTCAGGACAGACTATTATTTCCGGAATGGGTGAGCTTCACTTGGATATCATCGTGGACAGAATGCGAAGAGAGTTCAAAGTAGAAGTAAACCAGGGACAGCCGCAGGTAGAATACAAAGAAGCGCTTACTGCTACTGCAAATCACAGAGAAGTTTACAAAAAGCAATCCGGTGGTCGTGGTAAATTCGCGGATATCGTATTCGAAATCGGTCCTGCAGAAGAAGGTAAAACAGGTCTTGATTTTGTAAACGAAATTAAAGGTGGTAACATTCCTAAAGAATTTATCCCATCTGTTGAAAAAGGCTTCAAGGAAGCGATGAAGAACGGACCATTGGCAGGATTTGAAGTGGATTCAATGAAGATTGTTCTGAAAGACGGATCTTTCCACGCGGTGGATTCTGACCAGTTATCTTTCGAACTGGCTGCAAAAATGGGATTCAAAGAATCCGGAAGAGCTGCGAAAGCGGTGATTATGGAGCCGATTATGAAGCTGGAAGTTGTAACTCCGGAAGAATATATGGGAGATATCGTTGGCGACCTTAACAGAAGAAGAGGGACCGTAAACGGTATGGACGACAGAAACAACGCGAAGGTAATCAAAGCTTTCGTTCCGCTGTCTGAAATGTTTGGTTATGTAACTACGCTTAGAACATTGTCTTCAGGTAGAGCAACCTCTTCAATGGAATTTGAAAAATACGAAGCTGCTCCGCAGAATATCGCTGAAGAAGTAATCGCTAAAGCTAAAGGTTAATTTTAAATTAGATTAAAATGTCACAAAGAATCAGAATAAAATTGAAGTCTTACGATTACAACCTGGTAGATAAATCTGCTGAAAAAATCGTAAAAACGGTAAAGGCTACAGGTGCTGTTGTAAACGGACCGATTCCTTTGCCAACGAACAAGAGAATCTTCACAGTACTGAGATCTCCGCACGTTAACAAGAAAGCAAGAGAACAATTCCAACTTTCCGCTCACAAGAGATTGATGGATATCTACTCTTCTTCTTCCAAAACGGTAGATGCACTGATGAAACTTGAACTTCCAAGCGGAGTTGATGTGGAAATCAAAGTGTGATAAAAGCAGGAAGACGGAAATCGGAAGATGGAAGTTTTCTAACTTTGAAATAAATTTAAATCCCTTTTCGTAAGAAGAGGGATTTTTGCTTAGAGAAATAAATTAAAAAAAACCTTTAAAACTATATGTTCTAAAGGTTTTTAAATGATTTTTTATATTCTATTTTACCCAAAGCAGGTCTTTCCATTTCGGATAGTAATACATAAAAATAATAACGTTCACCAAAAGCGGAATCCCTGTTTCCACCAGTTCGTGCGGACGGTTATCAATAATCAGGTGGAGCAGGAAAATATTCAGAATAACGGGCATTAGAATAATACTTCCTAATAATCTTGTTTTTGGAATAATCAGCAGTAATCCGGCGAGAACTTCCAGAACACCAATGATGATCATAAATTTACTGTCGTAAAGCACTTTCATAAGATTTTGGTATTCGATCGGCTTTGAGCTTCCCTCTTCAATGATTTTAGGAATACTGTAATCATACAGCAGATTTTTATTAATTCCTTTATAAATGAAAAATATTCCCAATGCAATGCTCAGGATAATGATGAGATAAGAAGATATTTTTTTCATAGTTTAAAAATTTTTAAGGTTTGTTAGAAATCTTGGTTATAATGAATTCAGGAATTTAAGTAGATCCTCCCTGTTACTTTTAGAAAGGTTTTTAAATTTATTTTTAGAGTTTTCAGCCTCGCCTCCGTGCCAGAGAATTGCTTCCGTAATGTTTCTCGCTCTTCCGTCGTGCAGGAATTCAGTATGGCTGTTCACAATCTGTTGAAGACCGATTCCCCATAACGGTCGCGTTTTCCATTGTCTTCCGTTTGCCAGAAAATCAGGTCTTCCGTCGGCTAATGCTTCGCCCATATCGTGAAGAAGCATATCCGTGAAAGGATAAAACGTCTGATTTGCTAAAGCAGAAATCGGAGAATAACCAGATCTTTGTTTAGGAACGTGACAGGCGCTGCAATTAATGGAATTAAAAACTTTGTATCCGTTTTCAATCTGCGGATTTCCGACATTACGGGCGGCAGGAACCGCCAATGTTTGACAATACAGGACGACTTTGTTTAAAATGTCAGCCGAAATTTCCGGGTCATCTGCCAGCCCGTCATTATAAGTATCGTATGGAAAAACATAAGACGTAATTCCCATATCTTCGTGATAGGCACCGGCGGTTTGTATAAGAATAGTAGATGTATTGGCTTTCCAACCGAACCGTCCTAATTCTGTTTTTTGAGCAAAAGGATTCCATACATAATTCGGAATTCCTTTTATGCCGTCTCCGTTGCTATCATTTGGATCGGCGAGAGCCAGAATATCAGCTTCCGGAATGGCTTCCAAAAGCCCTAAACCAAAAACAGGCGGAGCAATTCTCGGAGAAATCAAAACATTTCCGGGTAGAGTTGTATATGGGTTTTCAATAAAATATGCTGGTTTCCGGAGCTTTACTACTGTTCCGTCAGCAAGGATTTCAGAAATTTCCGTCCATATTACTTTAAAATCCATTTGTTTCTGAAAACCTGCGATAGCATGATTTTTAGCCTGAGTTCCAAATCCGGGAACAGGAACCGGGACATTGTTTTCACCGATGCCGGGAAGGCTTATTCTGTAAAAAAATCCGCTGAAACTGTTGATGTCGGAAGGTACCTTTGATCTTCCGTCGGAAGGATGGCATCGGATGCAGGAGGAATTATTATATACAGGACCGAGTCCGGAATTTAGTGGGGCAGGAGCGGTCACAAAAACCTGCTCAAACTGCGTGTCGCCTATGTTGTGTGCAGCTAAATCATCAGGACTCAGATTAGGGGCTGGCGTTCTGTAAGCAATGTTGGTCATTGTATAAATGGTTGTTTCGCCGCCCGCTTTGGCTCTTTCCCAGTCAATTAATGATCCTTGCGTTCCGTAATCAATATCATCTCCGGCGCAATTGTATAAAATAATGCCTGACAAAACGGATATTAAAAAGGTGTAAAAAAATTTCATTGCTTAAAGAAAGCAGACTGCCGAAACTGTCATACAGTCTGCATATGTGATATTAAAGATTTTGTATAAAAGGTTTCAGTTCAGATTCCAAAATCGTACGCAGAGCGATGACTTTATTCTGTGCCGCCATTACAGCAGGTCTGTTGGTCTGGATTGCCTGAGTAAAAGTTCCCGGAATATTTTCAATACCGCTTACTGCTTCATTGATGGCATTTTTTATTTTGGTATCAAGAGCCGGATTTTTTGCCGCTACAATTTCAGAAATTCCCGGTCCGGATTGTGTTCCGTAATCTCCTGTGTACAGATATAAAATTCCTCTGATATTATTTGCGAAATCTGCTTTTGAATTGTTGCTGAATCTGGATTCTTCATCTTCCAGTGAATAGCTTCCGTTGTTTCCGTTCAGCGGGTCTTCTATTTTTCCTGCTCCTACTTCGTTGGCAATGTCAATCATTCCGTCTGTAAGTTGCTCCAGGGCATTAATTTGTGATTGATAAATACCACTAGAAGCACTGGTGAAATTTTTGGCAAAATTACCGGAAGCCGGATTCCATGCATTATAAAGACTGTTAGTCTGATTAGCGATATATTGAGCGGTTGCTTTGATATATTGTATTTCTCTTTCGGTAAGCTGGGATGCGGTTTTTTGTCCGTCGATTCCCCAAAGGAGATATTCCAAAGCGTGAAAACCTTTGGCATTGGAATCCAGAGAAGCAACATAATTTGCAGTGATAGGAGTTGTGCCGTTCAAAACATCCTGAACGAATTGTAAATCAATCGGCCAAGAATCAATATTTCCGTCAACGCCCAATCCGTCATCACCTGCAGGACCGAATAAATTGGTTTCGGAATTTTCCCAATTCACCCTCATATTTACCCACGCTGCTCTGGCGGCGTTCAGCTTTGCATCATCACCAATTACCAAAGCATTGGCAGCAGCCACTGTTGCGGCAGCTTTTTCAGAAAGAATCCCGTAGTTGGCAACAATCACATTATTGGCAGTATTAGTAAGATTAGCGGTATAGTCGGTGATATTTTCATCAATAGGCGTATCATCGTTGTTACAGGATGTAAGCAATAAACCGAAAACTGCAATTCCTGCAGCGTAAAATCTCATTTTTTTCATAATATTTATTTTAAAATTGTTTTAAAAGTTGAAACCAATTCCTGTAGAAAAGGTATTTTCCATTTGTTTTCCGTTTATGATATTGGTAGTAATGTCCACATTATCAGAGCCGAGAGTTCTTGAAGAATATTGGATTTTCCAGATGACTTTCGGGAAGATGAACCAGTTGAAGCCTCCTGTAATTGCACTTCTTTCCCATCTTTTGTTATCCTTGATACTTCCGGCGGTTTTGTACATCGTATCGTAATAATCGTATCTGACAAACGGATAGAGTTTCATTTTTGGTGCTGAACTGGCAAAAAGCGTCATAATATCATATCCCAGTTCCGCCGAAAAACCTATGGCATTTTTTGCTACCGGCGTTTTTTTAGTTCCCAAAGCGGCAGGTTGATTGACGTTGCGGACGGATATTCTTTCAGAGTTTTGTAAATCTCCGTAAATGAACTGCGATGCAAAACGGAAAGGATGTTCAAAATACGAAAGATGTGCTCCGTAAATAACCACTTTTCCGGGAACGGCAAGGTCGGGTTTCGGTCTGTTGTCGGTAGTGTTTCCGGTATAATAGGAAATTCCTGCAAAAGTGTGTTTATTTTTTCCGAAATGATAATCTACATTTGCGAAAAGTGCAAAATTTTCAGCATTTACCATTTCGAATTTTGTCTGATAACCCCATTTTACCCAGTTCGCGGAACTGAATGCACTCGATTCCAGTCCGTTTACAACAGAAACATTGTAGGACAATCTGTTTTTCCAGAAAGAACCGAAAAAAGAAACCCCGTTTTCATACCAGCCCAAAGGCAGAATTGCATCTTCCATTTCCGGACGATGTGTGGTAAAATATTCATCCGGATCATCCAGCTTTTGAGCGAGATTAAACAGAACTTTTAATCTTCCGACCTTGAAATTAAGATATGGTTTGAAGCGGTATTCCAGATTGACCTGTTCCAGACGTACTTCTCCTCCTTTTTCGATTTCTTTTTCATATTCCCCGAATTCTTCCTGCGTATCTAGTTCCATTGTAGTTCCTGTTCCGCCGTGTTCAAACTCAAATTCAGTATGCAGCAACCATTTGTCGCTGAAATGATAATCCAGATACAGGTTCAGCCTTTCCGCATCTATTTTGTCGCGAATGCCTTTGTCGGTATCATACCTTCCATAATTATAATAATTGACAACTCCGTATCCTTTGATGCTGAATTTCGACCATTGCAGAAGCGAAGAGGAATTTTCATTTTTATTCTGCTCTTTCAGCTCGGCTTTTATTTCTTCCTTTATTACTGATTTCAGGCTGTCGATATTGATGCTTTGTGAGGAAAAATAACAGGTATACATCAAAAACAGAATGGATAATTTTAAATTCATTATGCTTATTTAGAATAAATTAAGATAACAAAAGTAAAAAAAATAATCGTCAAAAAAACGATTATCTGGAATTTTATTAATGAGAAAAATCAGGTTATCTCAAAAAGTTGATCATACCGGTCTTCATATTTTTTTCGGAGACGTTGTTTGGCTTTTTTCACTGCTTCCAGGGTTACGCCTGCAATTCTTGAAATTTCCGTGTTATTCATTTCCAGTTTTGTAAGGATGATGATCCGTAGATTGGAATCAGTGAGATCCGGAAAGTTTTCCTGAAGATATTGGTAGTATTCAGGATATTCCTTTATAAAGGCGGTTTTGAAATTATTCCAGTTTTCGTCTGTCATCAGATGGGATTCCAGAAGCTTCTGCATTTCTCCCGATTTTTCTTCAAGATAGGAAGATGAAGATTTCCTGATTTTCCTGATTTCCGATTGCAGCTGCTCGATCTGATTATTTTTTTCGTATAAGTATTCCCTGTAAGAATTGATGGTAAGGTTGGTGGCGTTCAGTTTGCTCTCGGATTTTGTTTTTTCCAGAAGAAGCGCCAGAACCTTTTTTTCGTATTCCGATTTTTTGGCTTTTATCATATTTCTGTAAGAGCGGATGATAAAAATAACGAGCCCGAGAAGCAGGAACACAGCGCATACAGCCGCCGTTTTCTGATAACTTTCTTTTTCGGTTTTGGATTTTTCGGTTTCCAGCAGAAACTGAAGCTGCTCTTTTCGCGATTCCCAGCCTACTTTTCTGATTATTTCTTTTCCGTCGAGTGATTGTAATGAGCTTGCCAGCTTTTCCAGAGTTCGCCTTGCGTGTAATTCCGCAGCATCATCGCCTTTTATTTCTGAAATTTTCAGGATCAGTCTGTTGATTTCCTCTTCCGAACTTTTATAATAGCTTTTGGAAAGAGCATATTGCTGGGCTTTTTGCAAAGAATTTTCCGCCTCGGAAATATTATGAGCGGCGATGTAAGCGTGTCCCAAAACCGTTAGTGCGTACATCGTATTCTGCCGGCTTCCGTTTTTTTCGGAAATACGGATATCTTCTTTCAGTAGAGCGATAGCATCGTTTACTTTCCCTTTTTTCAGAGCGATTTCTCCAAGACTTCCCAGGGATTTTGCATAGCGTATCTCATCATTGCACGCTTTGGAAATTTTCAGAGAATACCGAAAATACTTTTCCGCGATATCCGTTTTTCTGCGATCGAAATAGCATTGCCCTATTCCGAACTGAAGAGTAGCAAATTCGCAGTTGTTTTCAGGAACGTATTTTTTCGCTTTTTCCAGATATTCAATGGCTTTTATATTTTCTCCGGAAGTAGAAAGGAAATAAGCAACCTTTTTATAGGTTTCGGTAATTTGTATTACATTCTCATCTTTCGTACGATCCAGATTTCTGATGCAAGTCATAAAATACGGGAAAGAATCTTCGTATTTTCTGTAGGTATAAAGATAAAATCCGTAATGCAGTGAAACCCACGTTTCCAGATCCCTGCGTTTTATTTTCTTTGATTCCAGAAGCGCTTTTTCGAAAAAACGGGTACTCACCGGATTCAGTGAGTCTTTCTCCTCAGAAATTTTTTTTGCTAAAAAAATACCGGCAATAATATTTTTGGAATCATTCCCTGAAGGAGGTGTTTTTTCAAAGAACGTTGCCAGTCTGAAATTTTTCTTTTCCGAATCCGAAGTATTCTTATAATGATTAAAAATGTCTTCAATAAGTAATTTATCGGAGGCTGAAAAACGGGCTTCCGAAAAAAGCTGTCCGGAAGATGAGATATAAATAAGCAGAAAAATATAAAAGAATAGAAATCTTTTCATTGAATTTTTTGCTGTTTTTATTATTTTGGAATTTTAAATATAGCGTAAAATAACCAATTATAATACTTTTTTTCCACAAAAATGTGTCGTGTTTTAGTTTTTAAAGACCTAAATTTAATTCAAAATGCTGTTTATCAGCCCGTTAAATATGTCCACCCTTTTGTCCACCCCGGTTTTTTTGATATTGTTTACAGTGATAATATTTTTGTAACAATCAATAAGGGAAAAAATCGCCCACCAGATTCAGGCTTTTTGCTTATTAACTGATCACTATGATTAATGAGCTTTATGGTTTTGGCAAGAGCCTGTGCAAGAGTCGGGCTCTTTTAAAAAGAAAACTAATAACTATTGATATAAAACCTGAAACATTATTGTCGTTTCCAAATGATGAAAAAAAAGGAAAAACAATTAGACGTAATGTTCCAAAGCACTCGCGAAAAGCGGGTGCTTTTTTGTATGAATCCCTACTTATTAAAATAATGCAAGAGATATATGCTTTTCGAGAATCACATTTGTAATTTATTAATATCTTTAATGAAAAATTCCGGTCAGCGTAAAGCATTCACGGAAAAGATGTCTCGAAAACCAAAAAGAAAACAGAAATATGAGCAATAATAATTTCTTTGAAAAATTCGCCAATGCCGCAACCAAATTCACGGGAAGTTCGTGGGCATTTATAGGAGCAACGGTTCTTGTGATCGTTTGGGCGGTTTCGGGACCTGTTTTCAATTATTCGGAAACGTGGCAGCTGGTGATTAATACCGGAACTACGATTATCACTTTTCTGATGGTCTTCCTGATCCAGAAAGCACAGAACAAAGATTCCAAAGCCATTCAGATTAAGCTGAACGAGCTTCTTGCTTCCAACGAAAAAGCCAGCAACAGGATTGTGGATATCGAGGATCTTACCGAAAAAGAGCTGGATCAGCTTCATCTTTATTACGAGAAATTATCAGATCTGGCAGAAGCAGATCTGGATATTCACACTTCGCATTCCATCGACGCGGCAGAAAGAAACCACGATTACAAATACGAAATGTTCAAAAAACGCCATCAGGAATGGCTGGAAAAACAGAAACCGGGGAAATTGTAAATTTTTAGCGGATATTTTCAAATAAAATCCTTCAAGGTTTCCAAAACCTTGAAGGATTCTTTATAAGCCAATTGCCAAAAGCCAACTACCGTTTCATAAAATAATCAAAATACGAGCAGCTTCCCATTAAGCTTTTCGCCGTTTCGGTATTTCCGTAATTCTGTTTAAGCTGTGCAAAGTAGGTTCTGTATTTTTGGTTTTTCATATTGGCAAAATCCGTTTGCTGCTGATTGGATTTCTGCTCCCAGTTTTTATCGTCATACGGAATTTCCGGCTGTTTCGCTTCCCACTGATAATATTTTCCCTGTTCCGCACTTGCCATCTGGAAGAGGATTCTTGCTTTTTGCTCGTTATCGGTAGTATTTTGGAGCGCTTTGTTGTAATACTCGATCGACAGGTCGAAATTATCGGGTTTTATAAAAACATTTGAAGAATAATTTTTATAATAATATTTAAACGGACTTTCGCTGCTTCCGAAATAATATTTTCCACCGTTGGAATTATCAATATCCATCACGAAAACTTCACGGAAATATCCCAGAACAGAAGTGTTGTAAAGCAGATTTCCAATTAATTGGCTGGCTTTTGCTGCGGTTTCGCCTTTTTCCGATCCTGCTTTTTTCAGCTGCAGGACAGCTTCTGCAATTTCCAGCTTGTTCATTTTGTTTTTAATGAAAGGGAATTCGTTCACAAAACTTTCGGCTTTCATCGATTGATTTTCCGGACTCTGATAGCTTTCCCAGACATTATGCCCAAAGATCAGTCCTGAAATATTTCCGAATCCGTTGTACATTTCCGAAGTGTTGGCATATTTTACGTAATTTCCTGAATTGTAATCGTAATATTCTTCCGGCAAAGGAATTCCTGAAAATTCGTTTCCTTTTTCGTAGTATTTTTTTGCGGCTTCAAAATCGGCGTTTCTCATTGCAAAATCTCCGTAGATCACGTTGAAGAATGCTTCAGTATTTCCGACATTATCAATGTTTTTGGCGATAATCTCTTTCTCGAAACTCGTTTTTTCCTTTTTATTGAAAAACTCCTGAAGCTTTTTGGCAAGATCAAGATTCGGGTTAAATCTTAGATCGGAAAGCTGATTGTTCATCAGGAAGGATTTTGCATCATCACCTTGCAGAAAATAACGGTTTGCAAGAATATCTTTCAGAAATTCGTTGGTGGAAGGCGGCTGAAAATCAGCGTAATATTCACCTTCTTCATCAATTCCGATACTGTCGGTTTTTTTCTGTGAATCGTTTTGCGTAAAAAATTCTTTATAATCTTTGTAAAGATGCTCTTCAAATTCCGGAGTGATTTTCGGCTGCGAAACCACATCATTAAGCATTTTCATTCTCTGGATCTGAGACAGATAATCTTTGTTCACGGTTTTAATATTATTGAGAATCTCGGTGCTTTCCTTATAATCTTTATTTAAAAATTTCAGATAAGCATCAGCGATTTTCCAGAATTCGTCATCGCTTTTTCCCTGAACTTTATCGGTGAATTTTTCAAGGTCGGAAAGATAATTTACAGGTTTGCTTTCTTCATTGTAATAATATTCGTATTCCGGTTTGTTGTAGAATGGGATTCTGTCCGGATTGTTCAGATATTGCTTGTCGGAAAGGTTTCCGCTGCGTTCCGGTTTTTCATCGGAACTGAAAAGATTTTTAAACCAGTTCACGATTTTCTGCCAGAAAGAAGGGTCTTCTTTTTGAATTTCGGTTTGTCCGGATCCGGTAGTCTCAGCGTGATTTTTGGAAATCGTATTACTTTCGGAATTCTGATAGTAATAAACGGGAAGATAATTCCTTTCCAGCTCGTTGATCGCTCTTGCCGCCAGAACTTTCAGCATTTCGGAATTCGGATCGAGCTCATACATTTTTTCCATCATCGGAACCGGATTGTTGAAATCCTGATAGCCGAGCAGGAAATACGCCATATTTTTTTCGTCATTGGTTTGGGCACGTTTCATAATGTTGCTGAACGAAGCGCTGTCGGAAATCTGCATCGAAACGAAAGCGTCCTGTTTCCGCGACTTTGAGTGCATAAAAACCTGAAAGAAATTCCAGTTGGCATCATTTCCCTGATCCATTCCGCGCTGCGCTCCCGCAAACTGGTCGAGAGCCAGCCAATAAGGCGCGGTTTTCAATTTCAGCGGTTCCACATATTTTTTGAAAGCGTCAACAGATTGCTGAAAATTCCGTGTATAATGGTTGAAACGAACGAGCTGATAGCCGTAACGCAATTTTATTTCCGGATTTTTTGCAGCATTGTAGAGCGAAGTTAATGCGGAAATGGTTTTATTATAATCGAGATTGGTGGCGTTTTTGGCATCTGCTTCTTCACGGTAATAAAAGGAATCAGGGCTTTCAACATAGCTGATCCGCATATACGGTTCCAGATATTTGGCTTCGATCAGATAATCGATTCCTTCCTGATATTTTCCGTAAAACGAATTCCCGAGCTTTGCCAGAACCGGATCGGAAGAAGCTGCACCGTTTTTTATTTTTTGCAGCTCATTGATGGAAATGTGATTCACGAGATATTCCGTATCGCGGTAATTCATCTGGTTTCCGAAATATTTCTGCCAAGCTTCAATATTTTCGTCGGGAAGAATCATTTTATCGTCTCCGTAAAATTTGGAAGAATACGTGAGCAGAAACGGAGTATAGGATTTGTCGCGGATGATATTCTGCGTAAAAAGATTAAAATATTCATAATCCGGATCGTACCACGAACACGCTTCGGTTTTCGTGTTGAACAATGCGAGGATTGCTATGGAAAGAATGGCTTTTTTCATTTTATATTGTTTTTATAAATTGAAATTTTTATTTGTTGTACGTTCTTTTGTCTTGAAACAAAAGAACCAAAAGTTCAAGACTTGAAAACTCAGCTAAAATTTTAAACAATTTCCTAAAATTTCCAAAACTCGGGCGGAAATATAATTTTGTTTTTCGAATTAAAATTTTTGCCGCCACTCAAACAGTGGAAATTTTTTAACGTAAATTCTTTAAAATTTCTTAACGCCTCCGTTTTCTAAGTCGAAGATAATTGATTTTAATAACTTAAATTTCGCATTTTAAAGCAAAAGAATGATTTAAAAATTTACATTTTCAATAAACCGTTTATCAAGCTGATAATAAACAAGGTTAAAATTACTAATTTTTTTGTTTAAAAATTCAATGACTTCATTTCGCTGCTGATTGCTGATCTGCTCTGCTTTTATTCTGAAACCTTTGTTCAGAAAATACCCGAAATAGAAACCGTCTTTTTTCACCACTGCCTCGTTTTCGGAAACCTTTTCAAAATCGGGATGATCCAGATCTTTTTCGGAAAGCGCATTAATCAGCTTGTGTTTCCCGAGATGATTGGTGATGATTCCCCACGAATAAATCGGAAGCGCAACATCCATTTTTTTAATGGGATAACTGCTGATATCGGAGAGATAATTTTTCAGAAGCGCAACATCCAGGATTGAATTTTTATCCGAATTTTCCAAAGGTGAGGAAGTGGAATAGCACATCAGGTACACTTTTTCCACAGGCGGAATTCCCATTTTGTTTTTATCCTTTACCTGATGAAGCCGGAGCGTGGAAGTGATGTTTTTCCCCGAAACGGTTTTCAGCTCTTTTAAAAATTGAAAATAATCATCCTTTGTTCCCTGAGTCCAGTCGCAGTCGATCTGGATTTCATCAGATGGTTTGAAGTGATATTCTTTCGTCTTTTTTTCAGTTAAATTAAAAATACTTTCAGCAAGAAAACGGATTTCCTCTTTTTTAATGTAAAGAAAAGTCCGGTTGGTAATGAAGATTACGGGAACAATTTCTTTATCGGTTTTGAAAGTTTCATCTTTTGTACTAACACCAACCGGCTGGAATTTTCCGTCCGTTTTATCCACATCGAAAAATCTTGTATATAAATAAGGCGTATTGGCTTTCTGCAAAGCGGATTTTTCCGAAGCATCCAAAGAAAGCTTTGTTTTCCAGTAATAGAATGTATAAGCGCGGTTTTCTTTTTTGGTACAGCCTGAAAACAAAAAGAACAAAAGCGTAAATGTGAAAAGAGATTTTTTCATTTTCAAAAATAATTAAAATATATGGACACTGGAATAATTATACGTCAGCTTCTGTCGCTTCCCGCATCTACATTTGTCCCATAACAATAAAAATTGAAATTATGGACAATGTAACCTTACAAAGAATCGAAAAGCTTCATCCGTCTGTTCGGGAAGAAGTGAAGCAGATTATAAGAGATTGCGACGAAGCACTTAGGTCGTGTATCAGATGTGTTGATTTGATATTTATAGAAGTAATAGAGATTGAATTTCAGTATTTTATAAAATTAAATAAATGATATAAAAACAACCTCAGGGTTGTTTTTTATATTTTTGAGAGCTCAAATCACCTAAAATGAACCAAAAATCTATTCAAGTGTATCAGATGTGTTGATAAAGAAATTTAATGGTAAAGAATGGAAAAACCTTACCACTGAACAACCCGCTTAAAAAGATTAAATCAAAGAACAATCTGCTTTTGGGGATAAAAACTTATCCACAAAATATAATGCGACACCATTTGTCGCATTAAGCATTTATATTTGTTTTCAAATAACAAGACAATGAAAAAAGATTTCTTCCTTACCCGTTATTCCCTTATTATCAGAAAACTGGAAAGTACACCTGTGAACTACGTTCAGCTTGAAGATTACCTGCTGAATTCTTTCGAGTTTCAGGATGCCGGAGTTACCTGTTATTCCATCCGAACCCTGCAAAGAGATATCAAAGAAATCTCAAGGCTTTTCAATATTTTCATTCACAACAAAAAGAAAGGCGATAACCGCTATTACATCGAAAGCAGTCCGGAAACCGAAACCGATGAGTACAACCAGAAGCTGCTGGAATCTTTTCAGGTGAGCAATACCCTTAATCTTCATCCCGAGTTCTCAGACTATATTTTTTTTGAAACCAGAAAACCGACAGGATTAAACCATTTCTACGATTTGTTTTTTGCTATTCGCAACAAACGCATTATTACTTTTGAGCATTACAATTACGAAACTCGGATGATGTCTGCCCGTAAAGTTCATCCTTTGGCGCTCAAAGAATCAAAGGACAGGTGGTATCTCATAGCCATTGATACAAAAGATAAAAAGCTGAAATCTTTCGGGCTGGACAGGATACACTTCCTGAATGTATTGAAATCAAAATTTAAGGAAAAATATAAGATTAATCTGAAAGAACATTTCAGAAACGCATTCGGTGTGATGAATCTTGAAGATAATAAACCTGAGAAAATCATACTGAAATGCTCCAGACATCAGGGAGAATATATCAAAAGTTTTCCTCTGCACAGATCCCAGAAAGTAATTGATGAAAATCCCGGGGAACTGTTTTTTGAATTTTTCCTGCATCCTACTTATGATTTTATGCAGGAAATCCTTTCTTTCGGCGATAAAGCCACGGTTCTGGAACCCATCCATTTTGCATATGAGGTAAAGGCAAGATTGAAAACAGCCCTTGAAAAGTACGTCTAACTGTATCTTAATTTAAAAAAAAATACAGAAAATGCCGCATTCCGTTTTTTTAATTAAAACATTTTCAGATAAATATTTGCCGAATTAAAAAATATTCCTAAATTTGCACACTCATTTTAGGGGAGTAGTATGCCTATTTCAGACGTAGAAATCACTGACGACCACTTAAATGACGATGAATAAAGGATAAATTTTATTATAATATAAACAATGTCAGGTATTATTGGAAAAAAAATCGGGATGACTTCCCTGTTTGACGAAAACGGAAAAAATATTCCGTGTACCGTTATTCAGGCTGGTCCCTGCTCGGTTTTACAGGTCAGAACCTTAGAAAAAGATGGGTACAAGTCTGCTCAGCTGGGTTTCGATGACAAGAGTGAAAAGAACGTGGGTAAAGCGTTAGCCGGTCACTTCAAAAAGGCTGGTTCTGCTCCAAAAGCAAAGTTGGTGGAATTCTATCACGAATTCGTGGATACTTTGAATGTAGGAGATGAGGTAAAAGTAAACTTATTCGCGGAAGGTGAATTTGTGGACGTTACAGGAACTTCAAAAGGAAAAGGCTTCCAGGGTGTTGTAAAAAGACATGGTTTCGGAGGTGTAATGCAGGCAACTCACGGTCAGCACAACAGATTAAGAGCTCCTGGTTCTATCGGTGCTGGATCAGACCCTTCGAGAGTATTCAAAGGGATGAGAATGGCGGGAAGAATGGGTGGTAAGCAAGTTACCGTTCAGAATCTTCAGGTGTTAAAAGTAGATGAAGAACAAAATCTTTTAGTAGTAAAAGGTGCTGTTCCGGGAGCTAAAAATTCTTATGTAATTATCAGAAAATGGAACTAACAGTATTCAATACATCAGGAAAAGAAACCGGAAGAAAAGTAACTCTTGACGAAACAATTTTCGGAATTGAGCCAAACCAGCACGCGGTTTACTTAGAAGTGAAACAATACCTTGCAGCACAAAGACAAGGGACTCATAAATCGAAAGAAAGAAGCGAAATCACAGCTTCTACAAGAAAGCTTAAAAAACAAAAAGGATCCGGATCTGCGAGATATGGTGATATTAAATCGCCGACTTTCAAAGGTGGAGGTAGAGTTTTTGGTCCGAAACCAAGAGACTACAGATTCAAATTGAATAAAGCAGTTAAAAGATTGGCTAAAAAATCTGTTCTTTCTCAGAAAATGAGAGACAACAGCATTAAAGTTTTGGAAGCATTCAGCTTTGACGCTCCTAAAACAAAAGATTTCATCAATTTGAACAATGCACTTGGATTTGAAGGTAAAAAATCACTGTATATTTTGCCGGAAGCCAATAAAAATGTGTATTTGTCATCAAGAAATTTACCTAAAACCAAAGTTCTTACTTATAACGAGATTAGTTCTTATGATTTGGTAAACGCCGGTGAAATTGTATTTATTGAAAGTGCAATCGAGAAATTTCAGGAAAATTTAAAAAAGTAGATCAATGTCAGTAATTATCAAACCGGTTATTTCGGAAAAAGCGAACTACCTTACAGATTTGAGAGGAACTTACAGCTTTTTGGTAGATACCAAAGCGAACAAGATCCAGATCAAAAATGCAGTAGAAGCAGCTTATGGTGTGAAAGTAGCGGACGTAAATACAATGATTTACGCTCCTAAAGTTTCTTCAAAATACACCAAAAAAGGACTTCAGGTTGGGAAAACCAACAAGCTGAAAAAAGCAGTCGTGAAACTAAACGAAGGTGAAGTAATCGACATCTTTGCAGTATAGAATGCGATTGGCTTATAGCAGTTAGCTTTTAGCTAAATGCCAAAAGCCAAGAGCCAAAAGCGAAAAAATTAAATTAATTATAAACAATAGTAATGTCTGTTAGAAAATTAAAACCTATCACCCCGGGACAGAGATTCAGAATTGTAAACAATTTTGAGGAAATTACTACCAACAAACCGGAGAAATCCCTTACAGTTGGTATTAAAAAGTCGGGTGGACGTAACCAGACCGGAAAAATGACGATGCGTTATACCGGTGGTGGACACAAAAAGAAATACAGAATTATCGACTTCAAAAGAAACAAATTCGATGTTGAAGCTACGGTAAAATCTGTAGAGTACGATCCAAACAGAACCGCTTTCATCGCACTTTTGGAATATGCGGACGGAGAGAAAAGATACATCATCGCTCCGAACGGTATCAAAGTAGATCAGAAAGTAGTTTCAGGAGAAAGCGTAGAACCGAACGTAGGTAACGCAATGAAATTGAGAAATATTCCATTGGGTACTGTAATTTCTTGTATCGAAATGAAGCCTGGACAAGGTGCAATTTTAGCAAGAAGCGCAGGTTCTTCAGCTCAATTAACTTCAAGAGACGGAAAATATGCAATCATCAAATTGCCTTCAGGAGAATCAAGAATGATTTTAACTGAATGTATCGCAATGATTGGTTCTGTTTCCAATTCTGATCACCAGCTTACCGTTTCAGGAAAAGCAGGTAGAAGCAGATGGTTAGGAAGAAGACCAAGAACAAGAGCGGTAGTAATGAATCCTGTAGATCACCCGATGGGTGGTGGTGAAGGACGTTCTTCAGGAGGTCACCCAAGATCAAGAAACGGTAAACCGGCTAAAGGTTACAAAACCAGAAAGAAAAATAAAGTGTCTAACCGTTACATCGTATCTAAAAGAAAATAATTATGGCAAGATCACTTAAAAAAGGACCTTTCATCGCACATCATTTAGATAAGAAGGTTCAGGCGAATATAGAGTCTGGTAAGAAGACTGTAATCAAAACTTGGTCCAGAGCATCAATGATCTCTCCGGACTTCGTAGGACAAACTATCGCAGTACACAACGGGAAAACTTTTGTTCCGGTTTATGTAACTGAAAATATGGTAGGTCACAAGTTAGGCGAATTTTCTCCGACACGTTCTTTCAGAGGACACGGTGGTAACAAAAATAAAGGAGGTAGATAATCATGGGATCAAGAAAACAAGATAGCGCATTAGCAAGAAAAGCAGCAAACGCAGACGTTGTAAAGGCTCGTTTGAACGATTGTCCTTCTTCTCCGAGGAAAATGAGATTGGTTGCCGATATCATCAGAGGAGAAAATGTAGATAAAGCACTTTATATCCTTAAATATTCCAAAAAGGAAGCATCCAACAAATTGGAAAAACTTCTTCTTTCCGCTATGGCAAACTGGCAGGCGAAAAATGAAGGTGCGGATATTGAAGAAGCAAACCTTATCGTTAAGGAAATCTATGTGGACAGTGCAAGACAACTGAAAAGACTGAGACCGGCTCCGCAGGGAAGAGGGTACAGAATCAGAAAAAGATCGAACCACGTTACATTAATCTTAGGTAATAAAGAAAATTAATTCAAGGTATGGGACAGAAGACAAATCCAATTGGTAACAGATTAGGAATCATCAGAGGATGGGATTCTAACTGGTTTGGCGGAAACGATTATGGAGACAGAATCGCGGAAGACTACAAAATCAGAAGATACCTTGAAGCAAGATTATCCAAAGGTGGAATTTCAAAAATCTTCATCGAAAGAACATTGAAATTGGTAACGGTAACAATCACTACTGCAAGACCGGGACTGATTATCGGAAAAGGAGGTCAGGAAGTTGATAAGTTGAAAGAAGAGTTGAAAAAACTGACTGATAAGGACGTTCAGATCAACATCTTTGAAATCAAAAGACCGGAACTGGACGCAGTATTGGTTGCAGACAGCATCGCAAAACAAATCGAAAACCGGATCTCTTACAGAAGAGCCGTGAAAATGGCAATCGCTTCTACAATGAGAATGGGAGCGGAAGGAATCAAAGTACAGATTTCCGGACGTTTGAACGGAGCTGAAATGGCAAGAAGCGAATCTTTCAAAGAAGGAAGAATCCCGTTGTCCACTTTCAGAGCTGATATCGATTATCACTGGGCTGAAGCGCATACTACTTACGGAAGATTAGGAGTGAAAGTTTGGATTATGAAAGGAGAAGTTTACGGAAAAAGAGAACTTTCCCCGCTTGTAGGACAACAGAAAAAAGCACCATCCGGAGGAAGAGGCGAAAGAAGCGAGAGAGGTGAAAGAAGACAAAGAAAAAACAATAATTAAAATTTTAGATTAGAAATTTTGAATTTTAAATTACCGTTACTTTTTTAAAATAGAAAAATCTAAAATCTAAAATCACTAAATCTAAAATTTAAAAAATTATGTTACAACCAAAAAGAACGAAATTCCGCCGCGTTCATAAAATGAAAATGAAAGGGATTGCACAAAGAGGCAATCAGCTTGCATACGGAACTTTCGGGATTAAAGCGACAGAAGGAGCCTGGATTACTGCACGTCAGATTGAAGCTGCCCGTATCGCTGCGACCAGATATATGAAAAGAGAAGGTCAGCTATGGATCAAAATTTTCCCGGACAAGCCGATTACCAAAAAACCAGCCGAAGTAAGGATGGGTAAAGGTAAAGGTGCTGTGGAATATTGGGTAGCCGTAGTAAAACCGGGAAAAGTAATGTTCGAAGTAGGAGGAGTTCCTTACGAAGTAGCGAAAGAAGCTCTTAGACTTGCAGCACAGAAACTTCCTGTAGTGACCAAATTTATAGTTGCGAACGATTTTGTTAAACCTGAATAATCTTTGAAAAATGAAACAAGCTGAAATCAAAAATTTAAGCGTTGAGGATTTAAAAGTACAATTGGCAGATGCAAAAGCAAGCTACACCAAAATGAAGCTTGCCCACAAAATCAGCCCGATTGAAAATCCTATCCAAATCAAAGATTTGAGAAAAACAATCGCAAGACTAAATACAGAATTAACTAACAAACAATAATTCCTTTTTGAAATGGATAGAAATTTAAGAAAAGAAAGAATCGGAGTTGTTTCCAGCAACAAAATGGAAAAAACTATTGTTGTTAGCGAAACAATGAGAATGAAACACCCGATGTACGGAAAATTCGTTTTGAAAACGAAAAAATATACCGCACACGACGAGAACAACGAATGCAATGAAGGCGATACAGTTCTTATTCAGGAAACACGTCCTTTGAGCAAGAATAAAAGATGGAGATTAGTAAGAATCATTGAAAAAGCTAAGTAATGTTACAAACAGAATCAAGATTAAAAGTAGCTGATAACACCGGAGCAAAAGAAGTTTTGGTAATCAGAGTTCTCGGAG